>OJBY01000311.1_pt1 | contig 29013 bp, 24 predicted proteins | sample 1591731 | NCBI WGS metagenome assembly OJBY01 (sample SAMN05416837, study PRJEB24817) | seawater metagenome | isolation source: Sea water | place: Canada:Atlantic | collected 2013-07
CTCGGAGATGTGTATAAGAGACAGCTTTAAGTTGGCCTTGCCTGAAGCTAACATCCAGATGGTTCACTCACGCATGACGCCCAAGCAGCGAGCTCAAAGCTTTGCTCGGTGCTTAGATGGCATGGCTCAGCTGGTTCTGGGAACTCGGTCTGCTGTGTTTGCGCCGCTGAATCAACTGGGCTTGATCATCATCGATGAATCTCACGATGGCTCCTATAAGCAGCAAAGCGGCGTGCGCTATGAGGCACAAAGTGTTGCCATGATGCGCGCGACCCAGTTTGATTGTCCGGTGGTTTTGGGTACAGCTACCCCGAGCGTCGATACCTTAAAACTGATTGATTATGACAAGATCACGCGCTTAGATCTGCCCGATCGCGCTGGATTATCAAAGCCGCCCAAGATCTCCCTACTTGATGTTCGTGGCCAGTTTTGTCCTGGCGGTATCAGCCAAACAGCCACTAAGCAAATTCAGCAAACCCTCAAAGATGGCCACCAGGCACTGGTTTTTCTCAACCGACGTGGATTTGCTCAAGTGCTGCTGTGTCTGAGCTGCGGCTGGCAAGCTCACTGTCACCGCTGTGAAGTTGCACTCACCCTGCACCGCGAGCCAGCGAGTACCCTGCACTGCCACCACTGCGGCTGGCACGAGCGTCCCCCACTTAAGTGCCCTGAGTGCCGCTCCACCAACTTAAGTAGCCAAGGAGTCGGCACTCAGCAGCTTGAAGAGCACTTGAGGCGTGAGCTTCCAGGTTTTACCGTACTTCGGATCGACTCAGACAGCACGCGTAAAAAACACAGTTTTGGTGAGCTTCTGGATCAAATTCATAGCGGTGAGCCACTGGTTATGATTGGCACCCAGATGCTGGCAAAGGGCCACCACTTTGATCACTTAGCTTTGGTGGTGGTTCTGGGCTCCGATCAAAGCTTATTCAGTTCGGACTTTCGAGCCGCTGAGCGCAGCGCTCAGCTGATCACTCAAGTAGCTGGCCGAGCCGGCAGAACCCAGCTGGCGGGACAGGTCACTATCCAGACCTTAAAGCCCGACCACCCCCTGCTTACCACGTTAACTCAGCAGGGCTATGAGCCCTTGATCCAGCAGCTTAAAGCAGAGCGTGCTGAGCTTAGCCTGCCGCCCTATGCCTACAGTGCGCTGGTGGTTGCCAAAGGTTCAGCGCTTCAAGATGTGTTGAGTACACTAACACAAGTGCAAAACCTGTTAATTCAAAGCACGCACAACACCGATGCGACTTTTAGTTTTTGGGGACCAACACCCTCCCCCGTGCCCCGTAAAAATGGCCGCTATAGTGGTTTTCTCTGGGTGCTCAGCCACTCCCGGCCTGCGCTTCATGAGCACTTAAAACTCATCAAACCCAAGCTTGGCTCACTCAACAAACGCGTGCATGTCATCATCGACGTTGACCCAAGCGGATTTGAGTGAAGCCAGTGGCACCCGACTTTTTCACCAGTCCCAGGCAAAACATCATTGATTGACTGATTGATTGGTTCAACCACCCGCTAAAACTGATCCGCCGAGCTTTTACAACCAAGCCTTTTGAAACAATTTATCCTACAACACCTACTCATGCGATCCAGTCACTCTGTGATCTCATCCTTTGATTTGAACCAAATTTGCTTAGATGTGTTTGACAGCAAAGACATTTAGCTCGCCTTTAATTGGTTTTGGCGCATAGAGATCGGTTTGCGCCGAAAACTCAATTTTTTCCCAACTAATTTATCAAAGCACTACATACAGGTTCCGCCAGATGGGCGTAATCAGCTATGATTTACAAAAGATAATTACCCCGCTAAACCAATTGAGGAATCACTGCCTGTGGCTGTAGATGCAACCCAAACCACCAGTTTGTTGATGGAAGCCACGTTAATTTTGGGTGTGGCTGTCGTGCTGGTTCCACTGGGCAAGCGCTTTGGGTTGGCCACGGTGCTTGGCTACTTGCTGGCAGGTGTGCTGATAGGACCCTCTGTCCTAAACTTAGTTGGCGACACCGAGTCTTTGCTGCACTTTGCTGAGTTGGGTGTGGTGATGCTGCTGTTTTTGATCGGGCTTGAGCTGCAACCCTCACGGCTCTGGGCGCTCAGGCGCTCGATCTTTGTGCTGGGCGGATTGCAGGTCACTACTGCTGCCGCAGCGATCACGTTGTTTCTATGGCAGTTTGTTGGCCTGGCTTTTGATACCAGTGTGATCGTCGGTTTTGCCCTGTCACTCTCCTCAACCGCGTTTGTGCTGCAAATCTTGGGCGAGAAGCAGCAACTAGGGACGACTCATGGGCGTGAGTCATTTTCGATCCTGCTGTTTCAAGATATGGCGGTGATACCGCTGTTGATCGCGATCCCGTTTTTGTCCGGTGTTCGGGCGCAAGACTACGATCTGACCTACTTTTTAACTCTGCTTGGGGTGTTTGCCACCTTGATTATCGGCAGCCGGATCGTGGTTCGGCCGTTTTTTCGGTTTATATCGGAGTCAGGCGCGTCTGAGCTGCTGACCGCAGCGGCGCTCTTCATCGTCATCGGCGCCTCGATGGCCATGAACGAGCTCGGTATCTCGATGGCGCTTGGCGCCTTTTTAACCGGCGTACTGCTCGCTGATTCGCCTTATCGCCATGAGCTTGAGGCCAGTATTGAACCCTTTAAGGGGCTGCTACTGGGGCTGTTTTTCATGTCGGTTGGTATGAACGCCGACGCCGCCCTCATCATCGAGCAGCCACTGCTGATCTTTGGCGCGGCGCTGGCACTCATGGGCTTTAAGTTTGTGACCTTGGTGATCATCGCCAAGCTCTCCGGCAACCGCATCGGTCCCAGTTTGCGCTTAGGAGTTCTACTGTGTCAGGGCGGTGAATTTGCCTTTGTGATCTTGGGTGTCGCCGCCCAACAAGCTCTGGTTGAGCGCGAGTTTTTGAACATCTTACTCATGGTGGTGACAGTGTCGATGGCGCTGACCCCCGTGGCGTTTTGGGCAATTAACCGCTTTATCGACGCCAAACTCACCCCGACTTCTAACTCTCGTGACTTTGACGAAATGCCCACAGAGCATGCCCCTGTGATCATCGCTGGCTTCGGACGATTTGGACAGATCGTCGGGCGAGTGCTTAAGATGCGCGGCATCGAGTTCACCGCGATCGAGAAAAGCGCGCGCCGCGTCGACTTTGTGCGCAAGTTTGGCAACGATATCTTTTACGGTGACCCTAACAACCATGAGCTACTCAAGGCTGCCGGGATTGCTGAGACCAAGCTGTTTGTACTTGCGATCGACAATATCGAGCGCTCAGTTAAAACCGCTCAGTTTCTGCACAAAGCCTACCCCAAGCTCACCGTCCTTGCACGAGCTCGCGATCGGCACCATTTTTACTTGCTTCGTGAGGCTGGGGTAAAACACATATGGCGTGAAACCTACCTATCGGCTTTGGATTTGGCGCGTGAATCGCTGATCCAGCTAGGAATAGAGGACGACAAGGCCATGGCCAGTGTCGCGCTATTTAAAGAGTATGACCAGCGTCTGCTGGTGCGTCAGCAAGCCGTCTATGACGATGAAGCCAGCCTGATTGAGTCGGCGCGCGAATCCAGTTTTGAGCTTGAGTCACTGTTTGACTCGGATCAAAACGCCGGTCGTCACACCGAACCGCTCTCCCAGATCATCGAGGCACTCAAAAAGGTTGATTTGGATGAGGACAGCCCCAACAAAGACAGTATCGATGATCGCTACTGAACGTAACCTTTGAACGTAATCTTGGAGCTGCCCTTGTCTTTACACCTTGATCCCAACACCCAACCTCAATTGGCCGACACGATCCAGCGCTTTTACTTTGATACCGCCCCCGTCCGAGGGGACTTGGTTCAGCTTAGCCAAAGCGGTCTCCTCAAAGAGGTCTTGGGTCAAAAGGATTATCCGCACGCGATCAGGGAGCTGCTTAGTGAACTTTTGGCTGCTGCCGCACTTTTGGTCAGCGGGATCAAGTTTGAGGGTCGCCTATCGATCCAGCTGCAGGGATCTGGGGCGCTGAACTGGGCGATGGCGGAGTGCTCGGATACCGGCGTCATGCGAGCGCTGGCACAGTGGGACACGGATCACGACTGGAGCCAGGTTAACAGCAGCAGTGATGCCATGGCGCAACTCGATTCCACTTCTAAAAATGGTTCGGCCTCACCCAGCGTGATCTTCTTGAACATGGAGCCTGAAACCGGCGAGCGCTACCAAAGCATCGTTGAGCGTACCTCAAACGATCTGAGTACGACCCTGTCTCACTACCTCAAACAGTCGCTACAGATCGACAGTGCACTGCACGTTGCCATCGGCTCGGGGAGCGCTGCTGCGCTGCTACTGCAAAAACTACCGGGTTCTGCTCAATCTGATACCGAGGTCGATTCCGATCTTTGGAACCGCGCGCAGGTGCTCGCCAAAACCCTAAAAGATGAAGAGCTGTTGGAGCTTGAACCTATCGAGGTGCTGACCCGCCTGTATCACGAGGAAACCGTACGCTTAGCTGAGCCGCAAGCGCTTGAGTTTGGTTGCACCTGCTCAAGGTCTCGCATGGAGTCAGCGCTGCTGCAACTGAGCGAAACTCAGCTGGATGAGCTGTTCAATGGCGATGACGTGGTCGAGGGCACTCTTCCGGTTGAGTGTCGATTCTGCGGGCAAACCCGCATGATTGACCGATCCGATTTGAAGCGGCACTAAACTAAATCAGCACTGTTTTCTATAACAGCGCCGCTTTGTTAACTAGCGCTTAGGTTGGTAAAATAAGCTCAGTGGCGACAGCTTAAAACAGCCCAAAGACAAACCGCACTAAGACCAGTACCAACACCAAGCCTGCGATGATCACTAGCCCGCCTAAAATATCGGGCACATGTAGGTAAACCCAAGCCACAATCGGGTTGCGCCAGAAACTGGAGTTTTGCTGTTTTTTCTCAAGCGCGCTGTGCATAAACGGTCGCTGCACGTGTATCGATGAATCAAGTCCATAGGCAGTTCTGGCGTGCTCACGTACGATCCCCAAGGTGCGCTGAGAAGGACGGATAAACACATCGGTTAGATCCCCGACAATCGGCACAAAGCCAACCACCATGTCCACCACCGCCATACGCATGGCGGGCGTGAGCTTACTCATGGGCACACCCATGCGCTTTGCCAACACAAAGGCATAGCAGGTGATCACGGCGCTTGCGATGTCGCCGGCAAAGGGGACGGCCGACAGCGCCACATCCGCGCCCACGCCTTGCTTGGTAAAGGGGATGCGGATCAAGCTGTCCATGGTCACGGCAAACTTGGCCAATTTGCGCTCGTTAGCAAGCACGGTTTGCCTGTCCATACCGGATTTGGCGAGCAGTGCTTCTTGTTCAGGGGTGATCAAAGGGGCGTCTTTTAGCGGTTTTCTCATGAGTTTTTATCGATTGAATTTGGATAACATCTTGCCGCGTATTGACCAGTCAAACTGTGGTTTTTGGTGAGATTACTTAGATTTTATATGGTCAAATGCCAGTATTTACGAGCTCCGCCTAAAGGTTGATATCTAAGCTGCCGCCAACTACACCCACCAGCAAAGCAGGAACACTGCCAGCATCACCACGCGGCCAACGTGGGCATTTTGCAGAAAAGAGGTGAAGCAAGCAGCAGGTTCACGGCTACGAAAGAGCTTATATTGACGAGCGATCAGCAGGATCGGTAACGGCAGCGCAAGCAAGCTCAAAGCGCCAAAACTCAGCCAGAGCGCGGCCAGCAGCAGCAGCAAAAAGGCACCATGCAACAAGGTGATGATCAGCACGTCAAAGCGGCCAAACCAGATTGCGGTCGATTTGACGCCAGCCTTAAGATCGTCCACGCGGTCGGTCATGGCGTATTGGGTGTCATAAGCGACCGTCCAGCACAGATTGGCGGCATACAAAAGCCAAGTCGCCGGTGTGGTGTAGCCCAGCACCGCGACGTAAGCCATGGGGATCGCCCAGCTAAAGGCGGCGCCCAAAACCAACTGCGGGCCATAGGTGATCCGCTTCATGAAGGGGTAGCTACTGGCCAAGATCAGCGCCCCGACTGCCCAAAAACTCACCTTGAGTGGCAGCCACAGCAGAAGGCTGGCGCTTAGCAGTATCAACACCGCAAACAGAACCAGTGCTTGTTTTGAGCTGATTCGACCATCGGCCAGTGGCCGGTTTTTGGTGCGAGCAATCTGCCCGTCAATCTTGCGATCAGCAAAATCGTTGATCACGCAGCCCGCCGCACGCATGAGCACAGCGCCTAGGGTAAAGATCACCACCAGTTTGATGCTGGGCAATCCGCCAGCGGCCTGAGCGGCAAGAAAAACCGCCCACAGGGTTGGCCAAAGCAGCAGCTCAATCCCTACCGGCTTATCAAAGCGCATCAGCTCTACATAGGCGCGGAGCTTGTTTTTGGGGTGCTTGTCGCTACGAGTCATGTTGTTATCGATCATATGGTTACGGATCACGTCTTTGTGCAGTATCAGTCAGGTGATTTTTAAGCTCAAAGCAATTCATGGAGTCCAGCCGTGTTGTTGAACCAGCTTGGCAAACTCAGGCCTAAACGTCTCGATCACCAGCAGCTCAGCTCCGCGCCACCGATAGGTGTTTCGGCGCGACCAACCCTGATCCGTTAGACAAACACAGCGATGACACTCAAGCTCAGTGCGATCAAAGAGCACATAACCTAGCGGAGTGCGGCCGAGGTTTTTGAGGCGACGGCGAGCGCCTTTGAGTGAGCTCAAGACAAACCAACTCTGAGCACTCACCCAAGCCACTCCCTGATCACCCAGCAGCTCAACCTCCCTACATATCGCCATCTGCCGGGTGCGTCCGGTTGAGTCTATTTGCTGTGTCATCTGTGGACTCATGAGCTTAAAACCCTCATGAACTGGCCTGATCTGCAGTTTTTGACCCAGCACATCTTCTAACTGCGCGGTCAGTGAGCCAGTTGTGTTCAGCCACGGTAGCAGTGACTCAGGAGGTGTCAATTGGTTAGATTTGAGCTGCCCGAGGTTACTTTGACTCCGCCCACTGAGTGCCGCTGAAGTTCGCCTACTGATATGCTTCACCGACTTGTACCCAAGATCGAAGCCCTCTCCAGCTCATCTCTCAAATCAAAACCCATCATGATGGATTGTTTTGTTTGAAGGGAAGCGCGGCGCGCGCTGCTTCCAGATAACCTGCGGTTTGAGCACGCTCACGCTCGCAGTACTCACTGATCGCAGTAGCAAACCGCGCATCATAGATCGCATGATAAGAGTGACTCAAGGTCGGTGTAAATCCCCGGATCAGCTTGTGCTCGCCCTGCGTACCTGGATCAAACAAAGGCAAACCGGCGTTGATCGCAAGCTCGACTCCTTGGTAGTAACACAGCTCAAAGTGCAGACAATCAATCGACTCCACCGCGCCCCAGTGACGACCGTACAGACCCGTCTCATCGATAAAGTAAAGCGCGGCTGCCACCGGCCGGCTGTCCTGATTAGCGACACACAGCGCCAAACTTTCAGGCATCTGCGCGTAGAGCGCCTGAAAAAAAGCCAGCGGCAGATAGGGTGCACGTCCTCGCTCATGATAAGTGCGCTCATAGCAGTCATAAAAATGCACCCAATCGCTCTCATCGATCCCCAAAGCGTAACCCTCGCACTGACTTAGATCATAAGCCTGTCCATCCATGCCAGTGCCGGTTAACGACCCCATCTTCCAGACGATACTCACTTCTTGCGCCGCGACCTTTCGGCGCTCAGCACGGATACTTCTGCGCTTCTTCGCAGTAAGCTGCTCTAAAAAGTGATCAAAGTCTCGATAAGCCAGCTCTTCATCAGGCAGGTGGTTAAACCAGCAAAACTGACACTCATCGCGCTGACTCATGGTTTGCGTAAGGTGCTCAGGCGCACCGCGCCAAAAAAGCCCATGATAACTTGAGGCACCAAGCTCAGTCGCCAGATCATCGATGGCTGCTTTCAAAGTAAGTTGGCTAGATTCATCCAGCGATTGGTTTTGCCAGATTCTTGCGCCCTTAACTGGCGTATAAGGGATCGAGGTCACGAGCCTTGGATAGTAATTGGCTCCATAGCGCATATAGGTATCAGCCCAAAGCTGATCGAACACATACTCTCCATAGTGGTCATTTCGCTCAAAAACCGGAATCGCGGCAACAGGTTGATCAGATTGGTATAGCACCAAATAGTGCGGTTTAAACGAAGCGTTAGAGCCAATCACACCAGTTTGGTGCAGGCACAGCCAAAACTCACGGCGCATGAAACTTTGGCGCTCGTGAAACAAACACTCGGGAAGATCGCTGATCTGCTCGAATTTTTTGATGCTTAACGCTGATTCGCTCACTCAATCTCACTTTTAAGGGTTAAGTCCCACTGATCAACAACCCAGTGAGCTTACTAACTTTTGACGACGCAAACCTCTGCTCAAATGGGCAGGACTAAAATTTTGAAGCTCATACAAAAGCCCCAGCAGATGCTGGGGCTTTTGATCTAGTCCATGTGCTTGATGATCGCGTCACCAAACTCAGAACAGCGCATCAAGGTTGCATCGTCCATCTGGCGCTCAAAATCATAGGTCACGGTTTTGGCTTGGATCGCGCCGCCCATGCCTTTGATGATCAAATCGGCCGCTTCTTCCCAGCCCATGTCGCGTAGCATCATCTCAGCTGACAATATGATCGAACCCGGGTTCACTTTGTCTTGTCCAGCATACTTGGGAGCAGTGCCGTGAGTGGCCTCGTAGACCGAAACTGATCCACCCAAGTTGGCACCTGGTGCAATACCGATACCGCCGACCATAGCTGCAAGGGCGTCGGATATGTAGTCGCCGTTTAGGTTAAGCGTTGCGATCACTGAGTATTCAGAAGGGCGAAGTAGGATCTGCTGTAAAAACGCATCGGCAATCACGTCTTTGATGATGATCTCATTGCCAGTTTTTGGGTTTTTCATGGTCATCCACGGGCCGCCGTCAAGCAGCTCAGCGCCAAAGCGCTCATTGGCCAGCTCATAACCCCAGTCTTTAAAGGCACCCTCAGTGAACTTCATGATGTTGCCTTTGTGAACCAAGGTCACACTGGGTAGATCGTTGTCGATCGCGTGCTGGATCGCTTTACGCACCAAACGCTGAGTTCCCTCTTTAGACACTGGCTTGATACCGATACCGCAGTCTTCAGTGAAGCGGATCTTCGAGACGCCCATCTCATCTTTTAAAAACTTGATGACCTTTTTGGCGTCGTCAGAGTTCGCTTTCCACTCGATACCAGCGTAGATGTCTTCTGAGTTTTCCCGGAAGATAATCATGTCGGTCAGCTCAGGCTTAGACACTGGGCTAGGTACGCCGTCGAACCAGCGCACGGGGCGTACGCAAACATACAGATCCAACTCTTGTCTGAGTGCCACGTTGAGTGAGCGGAAACCGCCTCCAACTGGTGTGGTCAAGGGACCTTTGATGCTGACAACATAATCACGCAACGCTTCCAATGTCTCCTCTGGCATGTACTCGCCGTAGACCTTATTGGCCTTCTCTCCGCAGTAAACTTCCATCCAAACGATACCGCGCTTACCGCGATATGCCTTGGCGATCGCCGCATCAACCACTTTTTTCATCGGCGGAGTGATATCGACGCCAATACCGTCACCCTCAATAAAGGGGATGATGGGGAAATTGGGGACATTTAGGGATAAATCTTTGTTGACTGTGATTTTAGCGCCATCGGCAGGAACTTGAATCTTTTGGTAACCCATAGGGTTAGCTCTCCTCTGTGTGGTTTTATTGGCGATGAACAAGCACGAAACGTACCAATACAAAGCACTCGATTTGCTAGCGGTTATTTTACTCAGCTTAAGCCCGCAGCTTCGTTATATTTTGAAAATGCCCGTTGATCTGAAGCCTCTAAGGCCGTCCAGATCAAGTACTATGTCGACATCGACAAGCGAGTTAGGGTTTTATGATGGCGGTTATCGTGCTCCTGAACAAGCCTTACGGGGTGATTAGTCAATTTCGTGAACACGAAACCCACCCAAGTCTTGCTGAGTTTATCAAAGACCCTGATTTGAGGCTGGCCGGAAGACTGGACACCGACTCAGAGGGACTTGTGATCCTAAGCGACACTGGCGCGATAATTGATCGGGTGACCAGCCCTAAATTCAACAAAACCAAAACTTATCTGGTTCAGGTTGAGGGTTTGGCCTCCAATCAGCAGATCGAGCAACTGCGCGCAGGAGTTGAGCTCAAAGACGGTAAAACCCGGCCAGCCAAAGTTGAGCTGATTGAGGAGCCGATGCTATGGCTCAGAAACCCGCCAGTGCGCTTTCGTAAAAGCGTGCCCACCAGTTGGCTTAAGGTGCAGATTACCGAGGGCAAAAACCGCCAAGTTAGGCGCATGACCGCGCATGTCGGATTGCCAACCCTGCGCTTAGTGCGCACCCAAGTTGCCGGTCTCATGCTTAAAGATTTGGCGCCGGGCGAATCCATGACGGTTGAGCTCAACACCCGCCTCAGGCAGTCACTGGGTGTCTGGGATCGAACCAACACGCCAAGCAGATCTCGATAAAGTGACCGAGATTACGTAGTTTTTTTACAGCAATCTTTGAATAACATGCTTATAGCAGCACCTAAGCTGAGTACCTGCTTGACCACGCGCTAAGGATTCCCCCTAGCCTTATTCGTTACTGCTGTGGCTGCGTGCTAGCTAACGCTGTGGCTGCGTGCTAGCTACTGCTGTGGCTTTGGGCTAGCTACTGCTGTGACCACGAACAGCTCAGCCACTTACTTAAATCATCAGCCGAACCCACACTCAACTTAAGTTTTTTGAATTGAGTCTGGTCAGGTGTGAGCGAGGTGGTTTTAAGCTCATCGCGGCGGAAAAAGTGTATGTCTACTCGATCAAGAGTCAAAGAGCTTTTGAGAATCGTCTTGCTGGCCTTATAACCATCGATCGCGACCAGTAAATCCCCCGCACTGATACCCGCATGCACAGCAGTACTGCCGCGCATCACGCGATTAACCATCAGCCCAGTCGACTCTTCGGTGTATCTGATTCCCAGCTCCAGATCCTCAGTGTCAGCAACAACCTTAACACCCGATTTAGCCAACAAATCTTCAAGTGGCAGCTCCTGTGCCCCATCGATATGAGCTGATTTGAACTGATCCCAACGTGCACCAAGACGCTCGCTAAACAGCTCATCCAGACGCGCTTCAGTTAAGTCCGCACCTTGTTTAGATTCGGCTACCACCTCAGCGATCAAGTCGGTCAGCTGGTGCCCTGACTCTCGAAGCATCAGATCCAAGCAAAGCGCGCACAGCGCTCCGACGTTGTAGTAACTGGCGGTCGCGTTGATGCTGTTTTCATCTGATCGGTAAAGCTTGATCCAAGCATCAAAGCTGGATTCGGTGACATTTTGCAGCTCCCGGCCCGGCGTTTGCAGATAGCGATTGATCTGCGCCTCAACCAATTTAAGGTAGCTTTTCGCATCGATTAGACCGCTGCGATAGAGCATCAGATCATCGACGTATGATGTAAAGCCCTCAAACACCCAAAGCATGCGGGTGTAAGCCTCTGTGCTCAAATCTGGCGTACGAAACGCAGTGGGTCGCACCCACTTGACCCACCAGGCATGAAAGTACTCATGTGAGCACAGACCCAGGTAGCGCTGGTAATTCTCGCTAGGCAGTTTAGGCTCAGAGGCACCCGGCAGATCGCCAGCCGGTGTGATCAAGCTGGTTGAGTGTTGGTGCTCAAGCCCACCGTAATCACTGCTGGTGGCGATGGTCATAAACAAGTAGTGCGAAAAGTTGGTGTCCGGCAACCAGTGCAAAAAAGTGCCGCACAGCTGCTGCAAATCCACCTTGAGTCGCTCAAGGTTAGCGCGGTTGCGCCCAGAGATCACATACCTATGAGGGATACCCGCCACCTCAAAAGCAAACCGCTGCTGATCGGCCAGCTCAAAGGGCGAATCAATCAAAGTATCGTAATTGGGCGCACTAAAGTGGATCTGATCATCTGACTTGGTGTGCTCAAGCGCACAGGCAAAACCAAACTCACTCATCGCTTCAGGAACACTCAGCAGCACTTCATGTTTCTGCTCCTCAAGCCCCTGAACACACAAACAGATGCTCGGCGAGTTCAGGTACAGTCGCTCAGCATCAACGTAAGAGCCGCGAACCGACAAATCACGTGTATACACTTGGTAGACCACCGTAAGTTCACTATCCTTGGGAGCCTCAACTTGCCAATTGTTTTTGCTGGTTTTAACCAGCAGCTGATCCACTGGTTCACCGTCCACACCAATTAGCCTGACTTGCTCGACAAAACGCGAAAATTCACGGATCAGGTAGCTACCCGGCACCCAGGCTGGCAACCATAAAGAAAATTGGTTTTGCGGAGCCTGAAACTTGAGTTTAATTTCAAGTAAGTGTTCGCTAAAACGTTCAGCATTGATGTGGTATTGGGTCGCCATTCACCGTCCAGATAGTTTGGTTGATGGGTGATCTTGCCATGATTGGCAGGCACTGCGTGTTACTGAGTTGCAAAATGTCGACATTTTGCAGTTCCTTTATAACGCTTGGCTCTGCGATTTAGACAAGTCTTGACAGAGTCGGTATAGTGGCGTTTTTTAATTCATAGAGTTTGATATGACAACCATTAGCAAAGACAGCGTCGTAAGCTTCAAATACACCCTGACCAATTCAGAGGGTCAAACACTTGACCAGTCGTCTGAGCCGTTGGCTTACCTGCACGGTCACTCACAAATCATCCCTGGTCTTGAGAAAGAGCTAGAAGGTCGTTCAGCTGGTGAAGCACTGCAGGTGAAGGTTGAGCCGGCTGAGGCTTATGGCGAGATTGACGAGTCGATGATTCACACCGTACCTCGTGCGATGTTCCAGGGCGTCGATAACATCGAGCCTGGCATGCAGTTTGAATCACAAACTGACGACGGCGCTCAGATCGTAACCGTCAAACAAGCTGACGAAAACGAAGTAATTGTTGATGCCAATCACCCGCTAGCGGGTCAGACGCTCAACTTCGATGTTGAAATTGTTGAAGTTCGTGCAGCCACTGAAGACGAGCTGTCTCATGGTCATGCCCACGGCGCCGGTGGTCATCACCACTAAGCTTTAGTCGTAAAAAAACCCGCCAATTGGCGGGTTTTGTATGGGCTCTTACTTAGAAGCGAGCAGTTGCCGTGATGCCGTAAGTATCAGTGTCAATGCCAGTGTCTTCAATCTCACCTGATGCGTAGCTTGCGCCGATCGCATACTGAGGAGTAAAGAAGTACTGACCACGAACGCCGAACTCGTTGTCACGCAAAATGTTGCCGTCCGCATAAGTAACACCAATGCTGGCATTTGGGTTTAGGTAGAAGTCAGCAGCCGTGTTGATGATATTGTCATCATCAGCAAAGATCACAGAACCCTCAAGGTTATAAAAGTTGGCACCAGTATCACCAACATACTTAGCACCCAAAGAAACATTGGTTTCAGAGTCGACATTATCTTGATCAGAGTTAAAGCTAACCAAACCAATCGTCAGTAAGGCATTTGAAACTGGCAAATACCCCACGCTGGCTGAGTAAACATCAGTATCGAAAGCTTCTAGAATCTCGTCATAGCTCACTCGGCTATAGCTACCTGAAACATAAAACGGGTCGTTAGGTAGGTAGTATTCACCCGCTAAGCCAAACACATCAACGTCAGTATCAGCGTCGTCATAGCCTATATTTTCGTAGTTCAAGCTGACGTTAGAGGCATTTTGCAGAAAAGCCGCTTCAGCCAAAGGTCCGTTCGTGTTGGCAACCGGAGCGATGTAATAAGTGCCACCTAAATTAAAACGATCCAAGTTATCAGCGCCGCGGACGTCGATGTCAGTAGAGCTATAGCCGCCGTTTACTTCAACTTGATAAGCGTGAGCAACCGATACGCTCAGCGCAAGCAAAGCGATGGTAGTGATCTTTTTCATGGGTATATCCTTGAGTTTTAGTTTTCAGCAGTATCAAACTTTTTAGCGATATGCTGTGCGCGCCATATTGGTGCATTTAAAGCGAATTAGCAATGTTTTCTGTCTGCCTAAAAACCCGGAAATCACATCCGGGCTTTTAGTCATACTGAATTTAGCCAATCAAATTGGCCAAACCTTGCTCAGTAACGAAGTGCTAGCTCAAGACCTAGGTTGTCAGCGTCTTGACCATTTACTTCACCGTAGGCGTATTTGGCAGCAATTGAGTAGTTGTCAGTGAAGAATTGACGTGCGCTAACTTCATAGGTTTCATCTTGAAGTTTATTGGCAACGTTGTGCAAACCGATGATGTCAGTGTAGTTGTCACGGTACTCAAGACCTAAGCTGGTCATAGGATTAACAAAGTACTCACCAGAGAGCATGTATCCTTCGTCGTCACTGTCACCGAAAGTGACCGCACCTTCCCAAATCCAAGGACCGAGCAGCTGCACTTCCGATTTAAAACCAACACGCGCATCAACGTAGTCCTTATCTTCTATGCCCGCCAGATCATAGTCGATATCTGTAGCGACTACACCCGCCTCAATACGAGTGTTTGGCATGAGGAAGTAACCCACGCTACCCTGATAGATGTCTAAGTCACCGCCTAAACCAGTAAGGTCACCGCGGATCACATCAGCTTTTGACTGCTGAAAACCTAAGTTCGCGTAAAATGGTGAGTTAGGTAAGTAGCCTTCAGCAAAGACACCCACCGAACGGTTTTCCGCGTTCGAGGTACTTAGTTCTGAGTATTGAGCACCCAAGCTGCTAGCGCGGTCAGTAAACGCAGCTTCTGACTGGCTAAACGTAGGTTGAACATCTTTGCTGTAAATTGTCGCTCCGGCTGCGAAGCTATCAACGCTGTTTTGCTCAGATGCTGGAACGTCTTGCAAATTATGCAAAACATACTCGCCTTCAACCTCGGTGTAATAAGCGTTAGCCGATGCAGCCATAGCCAGTGACGCCAATGCAACTGCTTTGATTAAGTCTACTTTCTTCATGGTAAATCCCCTTTAATTAAAATGATGGATCAAGGGCTTTACTCGCCTTCGACCGTGGTGAGGATATTATTATTTATGGATTGGCCTTGATATCGACTCCTTGTCACAAAATGTCATACTTTTATATCTGGAGTGGATTTTTTGCATATGACGAATTGACAGACAAAAAAAACCGCAGAATTAACTGCGGTTTTTTTTATCGGATTGGTGCGCTTCCTGCGCTTGATCCTGATGAGCTTGCCGTCCTGGCAAATGTTCCTCGGATTGGTGGCTGACTTCCTGTCAGCTCCCTCTCAACTCATGAGACTATTATGCTTTTTAAACCGGCCTCACATAAGTCGCTTAAGCGCAACATCGTGTAAGCCAAAAGCGACATAGCTAGGCTTGATCAGCCCCTATAAAGTCCAGCAGGATCAAAGCCGCTTCATCGATAAACGCCTCATCTTCAGGAAGCGGGGGACGCTCGTTGCTCTTGAGTCGACTGCGAATCTCCGCCTCAACCTCTCGATCAGCCTGATATTCCTCCCAGCTTCGATACGGATCGATACCTTTGGCGCTTCGGCGTTTGTTTTCAATCTCAAGCGTGCGAGCCTCGATCTGATCCACCCGTTGTCTGCGCTCAGCGATACTCAGTTTCACCGTTTTTTCGTCTTCTTTCTCTTCAAGCTGCTGGTTTTTCAGCTCGTTAAGATAAACAAAGTCAGGGTTGCTCTGGCGCCTTGCATCTGAATCAGCCTTAAGTGTCGCCAACTGTCCATCAAAGCCTGGTTCAGGGCGATAAGGTGCGGTACGGATCGTATCCCAGTCCATCGGATTGATTAAGGCGCGCTCACCCAAATCATCGTCATAGATATTAACGAACTCTATGTCGGGAACCACACCCTTGTTTTGCGTGCTGCCGCCAGTGACTCGATAAAACTTGCGCTGTGTTAGCGTCATTTGACCATAGGCGATGGTGTTGAGCTGAAGTTGTGCGGAACCTTTACCAGTAGTGGTGCTACCCAATACGATCCCGCGATTATAATCCTGTATGGCAGCGGCAAAGATTTCACTGGCAGAAGCTGAAGCCAGATTAATCAAAACAGTCAGCGGGCCAGCATAAACCTGCTCGCCGCCATCAACATCTTTGAACACCTGTACGTTGCCGCGACTGTCACGAATCTGCACAAGTGAACCTTCCTTAATAAAGAAGCTAAGCATGCGCGCAACTTCATCTAGCGAGCCACCAGGGTTGTTTCGTAGATCTACAACCAAACCCTCGATATTTTGCTCTTTTAAGGTGTTGAGCGCTGTGAGGGTATCTTCAGAGACGCTGCGGTAATCTTCACCGTCTCGCTTAGCGCGTGCGTTTAGGTAAAAACTGGGGATTTCAAGCACACCCACTCGGTGCTTAGTGCCCTGCTTGTCTATCTCGACGACTCGACTTTGTACGCCCGATTCATCCTGCTCAATCACATCGCGGGTGATGGTAACTGTGCGTGCACTGCTTTCAGGGGCACCTGGTTGCAAGAGCGATATGGTCACATCTGTGCCGCGTTTACCTCGGATCAGACCCACAATCTCGGTGAGACTCCATCCCACCACGTTGTTGTAGTCGCCATTTGCTTGGGTCACCCCAATAATGAACTCTCCTGCTTTGACCCGGCCGGTTTTTTGAGCTGGACCGCCTTCGACAACACTCTCAATCCGGGTGTAATCCGGATTTTTACGATCGGCGCGGATAGATACACCGATGCCTTCAAGCGATAAATTGGATCGCAGGTTGTATTCGGTTGCCTGAACTGGTGCAAAGTAGCTGCTGTGCGGATCGTAACTGGCAAGCGCCGCATTTAGGATGCGCTGTAGTACGTCGTCATTTTTCTCACGCATGAGCCGCCCTTTTTGGCGATCTAGGCGATTGGCCAAGATCTCCTCTGGCGTGCGCTTGTCGTCTCGAATCAGATCCTGTCCCTGCGCGAGTTCCGGATTTTCACGGAAGATCTCCTCACGGGCTTTTTCTTCTTGCTGTCCCAAAGTGATGTTAATCAATTGAGAAACCAGCTGCTTGCGCCACAGATCAGTCAGTGCCGCTTGGTTTTTAACATAGGGCGCTTTAGTGCGATCGGTTTGCAGGGTCTCGTTTGAATTTAAGTCAATTGAGCCTTCAGCCAAGAAACGATCGGCATATGCATAGTAAGCTTCCGAGCGCTCTTGATAGCGCGCATAAATAGCAAACGCACCGCTGAGATCACCCTCTTTTAATTGATCATCTAAAGTGGTGGTGTAATTGGCCTCAAACTGATCAATGTCAGACTGTAAAAAGATACTGCGATTGGGGTCTAAGCTGTCTATATAAAGCTTGAGCGTCTCTTTGGAGATCGAATCATCAAAAGGTTTTTGCAGGTAGTGGGTGCGATCGAGTAGACCTGCCACCTGACGAGTCACCTGCTTTTGATCACGCTCAGCACTCAGATAATTGCTGTTGATGCTAGCGGTGGCGTCTGCATAAGTATGAGTAAAAAAGACCGCGCTAAAGCTTAATAGTAGTGCTGTACTAACCGGGAGAAGTCTCGGCATAAAAGTTCCTTCATAAATGCCAACCTGAATAAGCAGCTACTCTAGCAGCAAATTCACAGCGGTTGAAAAGCTTTGCAGCCAGAAGCTATCTGACAGTAGACAAATGGGCAGAAACGTCGCTAAGCCTTCAAGACTACGAGATTCAAAGCCAAAAAAAACAGCCCTAAGGCTGTTTTAAGCTCGCTTGGATTAGCGACCTTGGTTTTGCTGATAAAGCTCAGCGCCTGCTGACCCTAAAGCGCCGCCCAAAGCTGCCCCGCCAGTTCCGCCGAGAAGTTCTGCACCCAATGCTGCGCCTGCTGCGCCGCCTGCTGCGTTAGTTGCGATACGCTGTTCACCGCGAGTCATGCCGTTGCAAGCACTCAGAGTAATAACGGCTGCACCAACGATACTGATCAGTTTGATAGATTTCATACTCGAATTCCCTTCAGAGAGATTAAATAAAAAATGAATATATCAACCTTAATCCCAACTTCTTGTTATAAAACATTTCTAGTGAGTGGTGTTTGTTTTACTATCACGATGAGATTACACCTAAGTACCACAGACCAATCCACAAACACTTTACCCTGATCGATGAAAATCGGTATCAGGTAGACATTTTACGAGAAAAGGAACACCCCATGATCGGCAGCCTCATGCTGGATATCGAAGGAACATCACTCGATTCAAGCGATATTGAGATATTGAATCAACCGCAAGTGGGTGGAGTGATCCTGTTTTCGCGCAACATAGCGGACCCTGCTCAAGTACGCACGCTGTCCGACTCGATACGAAACGTGCGAAGTGATCTGCTGATTGCAGTCGATCAAGAGGGCGGGCGAGTACGGCGCTTGCGTGAAGGTTTTAGCGAGATTCCGGCCATGGCGAAGCTTGGGGAGATGTACTTAAACGATGAAGCGCTTGCAATTAAAGTGACGCAAGCCTGTGGTTATCTGATGGCAGCTGAGGTGCTGAGCGTTGGCATTGATTTTAGTTTTGCTCCAGTACTGGATCTGGGGGGCATCTCTGAAGTCATCGCAGATCGGGCTTTTGGATTTGATCCTGCTGCAGTGACTCAGCTCAGCGCTGCTTTTATGCGCGGTATGCACCAAGCAGGTATGTCCACTTGCGCCAAGCACTTCCCAGGACATGGCGGATGCGCCCCTGACTCTCACCATGCTCAAGCAATAGATGAGCGCCCGATAGAGCAAATTCGATCCATCGATATGCTGCCCTTCATACAAAATTTGGAGCTGATCGACTCCCTCATGCCGGCGCACGTGATCTTTACGGCACTGGATGATAAGCCAGCTGGTTTTTCAAGCAAATGGGTTCAAGGGGTGCTCAGAGATGACATGGGCTTCCGCGGTGCTTTGTTCTCAGATGATTTATCGATGAAAGCTGCTTGTGTCGCTGGTGGCCCAGGCGAGCGTGCGCTGGCTGCACTCGGTGCTGGCTGCGATATGGTGCTGGTGTGCAACGACCGCGAGTCAGCCGCCACTGCACTTGAGGCAATTCAGCACCAATCCATGCCAGATCAAGCACGCTTAAGCCAGATGCGCGCTAACTTTAAGCCTTGGAACAAAACTTTAGGCAGCACCGCAGGTCAGTATTCGAATTATGAATCAGCTCGTGATGCACTTAACAGCAGCGGTATGATAGCGAGATTTGCCGAGTGAGCCCTCAGATCCTTCCCAATCCTGATCAAAAAAATCAGAAGCAAGCACAAATCAATCATGAGCAAAGCCCAGTTTCAGAGCATGCCGGCATCTCTTTTACCGCGCACTACACCGGTGAGATGTGGCAAAAGATGGGGCTCTCCCACCCTGCTCTGAGCACCCGATTGGGCCGGCGACTTCACTGGTTACTGGCACCGATTGAGTGGCTGGCTCAGCGATTGGCTGGCGTCAGTATTGGTGAAACCCTCAAGATGCGCCAAGCAATACTGGACCAACAAGTCGTTAGTTGGATTGAGAAGCACCCAACCACTTATGTGGTGGAGCTGGCTGCTGGACTGTCTGCACGCGGGTGGCGCTTGCTCAACCAGTTTGAGCAGATCAGTTATCTTGAGGTTGATTTACCTGACATGTCAGCGCTTAAGCAGCGGCGTGCCGCCAATTTACCCGGGTTAGTACCAGAGTTTTTTGCAGCCGATATCTTCACCACTGAGTTTGCACTGAAGATTGACTCTTTAGACAGGAGCCGCCCAGTGCTGTTTGTCACCGAAGGCCTAATCAATTACTTCACCCTTGATCAGACCGCTAAGTTGGCCCAGTTGCTAAACAACACCGCTCAGCAGCACCGCTTTGCAACTTGGCTCACTGAGATATACCCCTGTCACAACAAACCATGGGTAAATCAGCTCACCCAGTGGTCATTTATGATCCTAAGGGTGCTAACCAAAAGCGCCTTTGAGACGCACTTCACCAAACCAGCTGAGGCAGTAAGCTTCTTTGAAGAAAGTGCTGATTGCCATGTTCAAGTGATCCAGCCAAGTCAACCAGAGCTCAATTCAAAGCAGACTAACGAGGAACACTTAGGCGACTCGGTATGGATCTTGACGATCACACCCAACACGCCTAAGCTTGTCAACCCAGTTTTACTGAGTCAAATTTGAATCTTTCAGCCAACCTTGCACTCATCTTAGCCACCGCACTGATCAGTTTTGCTGCGATAGCTCGCCCTAGCCTGCGCGACCGACTCATGTTCACCACCAAATCACTTAAGCTTGGTCAGTTTGAGCGGCTCTTAACCCACGGATTTGTGCACGCTGACTTTAACCACCTGTTTTTCAACATGTTCACACTTTTCTTTTTTGGCTTAGTGGTTGAGCGTAGCTTTGATCAATACTTCAGCGGCGCGTACGCTCTGTTTTATCTGACTGCTATCGTCGTTGCGATCTTGCCGACCGTTTATGCTCAGAGGAAAAATGTCAAATACGCCAGCCTCGGCGCCTCAGGTGCGGTCAGCGCGGTTTTGTTTTATTACGTGGTAAAAAACCCCACCAGCATGCTGTATTTATTTGCCATCGTGCCCATCCCTGCGCTGCTGTTTGCCTTGGCCTTTGTAGGTTATGGCCTATATGCTCAAGCCAAAGGTCAGGGACGGATCAACCACAGCGCCCATCTAACCGGCGCCCTGTTTGGGGTCATCGCTGCGATGGTTCTTTAGTCAATTCCTTTTGAAAAAACCGCTCAAATAGAGCGGTTTTTTTTATGGCTGATTACCAGCCTGAAAACTCAATTCGACGGTTTTTAAAGCGCCCCTCTGCTGTCTCGTTACTGGCGATCGGCTCTTCAGCGCCCAGCCCTTGCACCTTCAGACGACTGGCTGCGATCCCTTTAGAAACCAAGTAATCTTTGACGGATTGCGCGCGCAGGAGCGATAGGTTTTTGTTGATCTGAGCACTGCCCTCGGCGTCAGTATGTCCGGTGATCTCAAGATTGATCTGCGATGATTGCTCCAAAATCTGCGCCGCTTTGTCTAGCAGTTTCTTGTTCTCAGCCGGCAGCTGGTTTTTGCCGGTGGCAAAGTTAACTACCTGTAAGTTGAGCGCCTTGGCTAATTCATCGGCAGTTGCGCTTGCAGGATCGATAGATGAGAGCGCGGTCATGGAGTTTTTAGCTCCATCACTGACCGCTGATTTGGCTGAGTTAGCTGCTGTGTTCACTGATCCACCTAATATGCCAGCTGCTGAGGCAGCAGCTGATTTAACATCAAACAAGGGTGAGTCACTGTTGTTTTGATTCTCCAGCATGCCTGCTTCCGCTTCAGCAGCTGCGTTTAACATCCCCTCTTTAGTTGACTGGATAGCTGAATCCGCTGCCCCTTTAAAGCTACTCAGATCAAACATGCTCATGGAGAGATTGCCGTCATAGGTTACTTGCGCTTCAGGCACCAAGGACTTGATTGAGCTCAGTAACACTTCAGATTGAACAGTGTTGACTCCGCCGATGGCGACGTTGCTGCCACTAAATTTAACGATCGCACCTGGATAATCTTTGATGAGGTTGAGTAGGGAGGGCATTTGACTCGCAGCAGTTAAGGTATCGCCGTAAGCAGGATCTACGGTGATCGCAGCTGGCGCAACTTGGGTATCAAAGCTACCAATCGCCGAGAGCAGGCTGGACTTGAGTGCTTCGCTGCCCACCGTGCCAGATACCGCTGCTAATTCAAAACCACCTTCAGAACTAAGTGCAGGTTCTTGACTGTTGTCAGCGGTTGGGGCGGAAGGGTCTTGATCGGCAACCGCCAGCAGCAAAGTAGCCAAGCTTAAACTTTGCTCAGCTGAGCTGTCGGCAGCAACGGGAGCAGATTGCTCATTGATAGGTTGGCAGGACTGCCAAAACAGCAGAACAACCACAGCCAACACCGCAAGTGCTAAAACAGCCAGCCATTTTTTGGAGTTACCCGATTCTTTGACTTTGGTTTCAAGATCGCTGCCTGCCTGCTCAACCGCCGCACCTGCTGCCATCGCTTTTTTCTTAGTCGTCTCAACGGCACTGTCCAGTGCTGCCTTGGCTGACTGCCCAGCTGAAGATGCGCTGTCTTTGATTTCAGACATTTTAGAAGAGCTTTGTTCTTTTGACCCATCTACCCCATCAGACGACTCACCCATACCCTCATTGAGGGCTTGCGCACCCTGAGATAAGGCGCCCAACATACCTGCCGGGAAAAATGAAATCGCCCACGAAGGAATCTTATCTTTGAAAGTGGAGAGGTTGTCGCTCAAAAAGCCGCTGATCGATGAGTTGCCAGATAGGGCGCTAAACTGCCCCATGATCAAAGGTGCTGCACTCACGATTAGCGCCTGAGTTCTGGACTGGTCAACTTGATTCATCTCGGAGAGCTTGGTGATTAACTCGCCTCGCTCTTCAGCTTGATCAAAGATCTGCTGTATCACGTGCACCCCGTCGCTACTGGCATCTGCTGTCGGCTCAGATTCAAGGCTTGCGATCTTGGTGCCCATGAGTGCGATCAGCTGACTCAGTAAATTTGACTCAGGACTGTCTGCTTTGGCGCCAGGAGACACTTGCGGCTGCACCACTTTGAGTACTTGTTTGACAATATCCATCTTCACTCCTTAATCTGTGGTTGGTTTTTTATATGGCGTGAAGTTTATAACCTTCATGCGCCTTTATATTGATGTCGTGTTTTCATGCCATATTTAAACACACTGACTACGGCGATCTGTAAGCAAGCCGTAACAGCTCAGGCCCTGCCTTGATACGCAAGTCTTACGCGCACGCCAAACAGCTTTAGTAAAATGCACCCAATAGCTAATCTCAGATAAGGACAAATCATGAGCCAAGTACCCGATTTCGCAGGACAACTCCTTCCAGAACACATGGCCGAACTTAAAACACGCGGTTACGCCTCAGTGATCAACAATCGCCCTGACGGTGAAGAGGCCGGACAGCCCACCTCCGCGCAGGTAGAAGCTGCTGCGCGCGAGCAAGGGTTGAGCTATGTTCACCAACCGATCGTGCCCGGTCAGATGAGTGAGTTTGACATGGAGGCCTTTGCACGCCACTTCACTGAACTCAACAAACCCGTCATGATGTTTTGCCGCACTGGTAGTCGCTCAAGCACACTGTATCAAGGGGCGCTGGATAGAGGGATGCTGGACGCCGGAGAAGATCCCGTACATGAGCCGTCTTAAATCTAAAGCATCTTGAACCATCAGTTGCACCAAAGCTGATTTGTGTTTATCATGTGCGACTTGCAAATTTAACGAAACGAGTACTGATCATGCGCTCAGACATACACCCCAAATATCAAGAAGTGCTGTTCCACGACACGAACGCCGATCAGTACTTCGTCATTCGTTCTACCGCCACGCCCAGCGCAACCCGCGAGCATGACGGTAAAGAGTACCCTTATATCCCGCTGGATATTTCAAGTGCGTCTCACCCGTTTTACACCGGCGAGCAACGTCAAACGTCAAACGAAGGTCGCGTTGCTACCTTTAACAAGCGCTTTGGTGGCTTCAGCCGCGGCAAAAAGTAAGTTTTTGCTGAACCAAAAAACCGCTCCTAGTGAGCGGTTTTTTTGTGCTTGTCTTTGGGAAGTTACATGATAGTCAAATGCCCACCATGGCAGGCATTTTCAAGCATCAATCCCTCAGCAGCACTTAAATCCCCAGCATCTTCACGATGATCGCATAGTGATCCTCAAACATGAGCTCACTGTTAAGCTCACTGAGCGGCAACCAAAAAGCCCGCGCAGCATCATCACTGGCTAGCACTTTGGGCAGTCCCTTGGGGCTCGCTGGCAGACGAAAGTAGAACACTTGCGTGATGGTGCGCCCGCGAGCGCTGCGATACGGATCATCAAAGGTATGCTGGGCATGCAGTGCTGCGGTGATCTTGTGTTCAGCGAGCTCAATCTGCGTCTCTTCAAAAAGCTCGCGCAGACAACCCTCAAACAAAGTCTCTTTTTGATCCAGAAACCCGCCAGGCAGCGCCAGCAGACCCGCGCCAGGTGCGTGTTTGCGCTCGATCAACAGTACGTGACCGGCCTGAACCAACAGCGCGTCGGTCGTGACCAGCACCGGATCGTAAGGAGCCTTGTCCCACTGCGCGCGGTAGGCTCGGCAAAAGGCAGCTTCAGCTTTTAACGCAGCGTAATCAGGGGTGTTAAGAAAATCGCCTAAAAAGTCCTGAGTCGATGTTGGCAAGTTCTGCGCATCGATCGCCCCGTTCAATAAATACTGATCGCGGATAGGAGTCGCTGAGAGCTGCTTCAGATTGGGGACGCTGACAGAACTCCAGGTTGGAAAAAGGCTTAAGTAGTAGCTACTGGAGTCTTTGTCATGACCGATCAGACCAATGTGCTGATCGGTGGTATCAAGCACACTCCCCACCGCTTGCTGCACGGTTTTTAGCCAACGCTCATCGTTGTAGAGTGTGTCGATCACCGGCACGCAAAACAGGCGCGCTTGGTCCTCAGGGTCAAACGCACCCAAGATCATCTGCTGCCTTTCTTCAAAGTTAAAAGGATTGCGGATAGCACGCGGGCCCTTAGCCGAACCGATGACGATCACCACTTTTTCTGCTTGCTTAAGTGCCTGCTGGATCACTTTTCGGTGCGCCACATGAAACGGCTGAAACCGGCCTATGAATATTAGGGCATCAAACTCTTTGCTCATCGCGACTCTCTTAATTGCTCTTAAGTTCTTAATCGATCTTTAGCTACTTTCTACTTTTCACCGCGTCACATCAAGACCAACTGCTGGCTTGATGAACTCGCTTGCGCTCAAGACTTAATCTTGCAGATTTAAAAACTGCTGTCGATCCACCAACTCATAAACCTCAAAAGCCACTTCCTCATATGGGTGAGCTTTAAGCATCGCGGCAACTGCTGACTTAAGGCAACTCTCAACCACCACTAATTCAAGCCGCCACTCAGAGGCGACGCTCAGCTCATCCAGTGAACCCGTGTGCGGATTGGCGGCTCCAATCGGCCTGAACTGGCCCTGACCCCAAACCTGCCAGCTGCACTGATCGTAGCGATCAAATCGTCCGGCTCCGGCAGCAAATAGTGCTTGCTTAACGGGCTCAAGGTGGGCATCTGGGACAAACACCACTATCTTATAATCCATGCATCGACTCACTTATAAAATGACCACCAGCCTAACTCAAAGCACGGATAGGCAACCGTCGGCATTTTGCAAATCCAGCTCCAGCTTGCCCCACCCAAAAAAAAACCGCCAAACAAGGTTGGCGGTTAGTGACTCAGCAAATCTTCACTTCAGCTCTTTTGAAGACTTGTTCAGCAGGCGGCGCGCTACGATGAGCAGCTGGATTTGCTGCGTGCCCTCAAAGATATCGAGGATCTTGGCGTCACGCGACCACTTCTCAAGTAGCTCAGTTTCGCGGTAACCAGTCACGCCGCAAAGCTCAACACACTTAAGTGTTACTTCAACTGCCGTACGGCCCGCTTTGGCTTTGGCCATCGAGGCCTCAAGCGAGTTAGGGATGCGGTTGTCAGCCATCCACGCCGCTTTCATGGTCAGTAAGCGCGCGGCTTCAAGCTCGGCTTCTAAGTGATCAAGCGTCGCATCTACGTGCGATGCTTGCAGCGGAAGATCGCGATAAGAACCGCTGTTTTTACCCAGCAGCTCACGAGTCCGCTCAAGCGAGGCACGCGCCACCCCAATTGCCATGCCAGCAACCAAGGGTCTGGTGTTGTCAAAAGTCTGCATGACTCCGCCAAACCCTTTTTTCGGGTCAACTTCCTCGGTGCCGAGCAAATTTTTGGCAGGGACGCGGCAGTTCATGAAACTGATCGCGGCAGTGTCTGAAGCCTTGATACCTAGTTTGTGCTCAAGACGCGTGACTTCCATGCCCGGGGTGCCGTGCTCAACCACAAAGGACTTGATCGCTGCTTTGCCGAGCGACTTATCTAGCGTTGCCCAGACCACGACCGCATCGGCGCGCTTACCACTGGTGACATAGATCTTCTCGCCGTTTAACACATAATCATCGCCGTCTTTGATGGCAGTGGTGCGGATGGCACCCGAATCAGAGCCTGCGCCCGGTTCGGTGATCGCCATCGCTGCCCACTTGCCTTTAAAGCGCGCCAGCTGCTCTTCGTTAGCTACCGCTGCGATCGCAGCGTCGCCTAACCCTTGACGCGGCATAGCGAGTAGCAAACCCACATCACCCCAGCACAGCTCGATGATGCCCATCAAGGTCGATAGGTTTGAGCCGTTTTTGGTGAGGCCGTCGCTGGTGTCAGCGCCGCCGCCAATTTCACCGGTGTTGCTTGCGCCAGCTGACATGCTGGGCGCGCCGTCGTTCATGCCGTCCAGCAAAGAGGCGAGCATGTTCAGCTCAACCGGATCAGCGTGTTCGGCTTTGTCGTACTTGCGAGAGATGGGACGGTAGACATTTTTGGCAACTTGATGTGCTTGGTCTGCCAGCATCTGAAACTTCTTGGGATTTTCTAAATTCATGCGTTACTCCTAAAGCGTATCTTGAGTGCTTTTTTGGGATTTAATTACAGACACAGGCTTCCGTGCATCATGGGCAAAGCGCGCAGATCACGGTACCAACGCTCAACTGGGTGCTCTTTGGTGTATCCGTGGCCGCCAAGTAGCTGCACGGCATCGACACCGATCTTCATGGCTTTCTCGCAGGTGAGCACATAAGCCAAGTGAGCCTCGCGGTGGAAGTTTGCGCCACTTTGAGCGCGGCTAGTGGCTCTCCAGTTCAGCATGCGCATCGACTCAAGCTCGATCGCGAGATCTGACACCATAAAGGCAACACTTTGACGATGAGAGATCGGCTCACCAAAGGCTTCCCGATCGTTCACATAGGGGATCACATAATCTAAAACCGCATCGCCGACGCCGCAAGCTAGCGCGCAAACCGCCATGTGCGATAAGTCGATAAACTGCTGATAATCCAGATTGGGCAGGCGATCAGAATCAAGCAGGCGAACTCCGTTAAACTGAACCGTGCAGGTCGCGGCAGGCTTTAACCCCATCGCTGGATCAGCTTTAATCTTGATGTTTTGAGCGTTTGCATCGACCAAAAACAGATCAGGCTTACCCTGATATATCGCCGACACCACAAACACCTCAGCATCTTTCGCACCGATCACCAGCGACTTCTCGCCGGTTAACACTAAGAGCGATCCGGTTTTTTTCACCTGAGATTTGAGCTTATAAGGGTTGGATTCGCCTTTTGAATCAATCGTGGCCATCGTCGCTTTGAGCGGTGAATCACTTAAAAACTGCGGCAAATAGGTTTTTTTCTGCTCACGCGAGCCGTATCTATTGATGACATTTGCCACTGACACACTGCTAAAAGCAGTCGCGCCGATAGAGAAATCGCCAAAACCCAAGTCCTCAAGGCTCAGCATCTGCGTAACCGTGGATTCAGCGTCCTCACCGTCACTCATGCCGCCAAACGCCTCAGGAATCGCGTAGTACATGATCCCAAGCTCACTCAACTGATCGAGTATCTCGCTCGGCGTCTGGTGATCGTGGTCAGCATCGTGCGCAGCGGGAGCGATCACCTCTTTAGAAAACGCACGCAGGCTCTCGCGCACCATCTTTTGCTCATCGGACAAGCTCAGATCAAACAGGCCTTTTTTCTTACGAGCAATCTGCTCTGGGCTCAGCTCACCTTGACTCCCGCCACTACTGAGCTGTTTGGCCATAAAGCCAAAACCCACTTTTGAACCCTCATACAGCAGGTGCTCCATCTGTTTGCGCATCTTGAGCTGATCAGGTATGTCACTTGAAGCAAACTTAGTTAGCGCGTTTAAACCCGCTCCTTGGATCGCGTTACTCACCTCAATCGCATCAATCTTTCTGATCCGCTCAAACGGCTCGCTGACGCGCCGAGTGATCTTTTTTATCGCTTTCATAGAGTTACTTCCTTGGTGACTTATGGCTTGATCATAGCTTTTTTGGGGCAGCAGTAGTTGACCGCAGGGCGAAGCTCCGCTGTTTAAACGCCACTCGATCAGTGGTTTTAAGGCAGTTTGTCAGGGTTTTTTAGGCTTAAGTTACAAGGCGCGCTGCAAAATGTCGCCGCTTTAAGCGCCGCGCAAGATTCCAGATAAGGCTCTTAGGGTTACCCTAACTGTTTAACTGCACTCCGGAGCTGGTTTGAACCAAACGTTCGGCCAAGCCTGCAGATCAACATGCCTTTTTACCGAAAAAATTACCGTAAGCGTTTTTTAAAGTGCTCGCGGCAGTAGGGGCTTTCTCTTAAGTTTTATCCGTGATTTGAGAGTCGCACCGCCGAGGATCCAACCAATCAAGATCAGACCCATTGAGCATCATCAGCAGGCACTTGGATCAACAGCCAAGATCATAAAAAACCTCGACAGAGGGTCATTTCTCATCAAAACAGCGCTTAAAGCGCTGTTTTTACAGGAGTTGACTAGCCCGCAAAGACCCTAGCGTTGCGGAACAGGCGCATCCAAGCCCCATCGCCTTGCCAGTCATCTGGCTTGTAGCTGTGGTTGACTGCGCGAAGGTTGCGCTCTGGGTGCGGCATCATGATCGTCACACGCCCATCAAGCGAACACACCCCCGTGATGCCCTCGGGTGAGCCGTTCGGGTTCAGCGGATAGTGCTCGGTTGGCAAACCTTGAGAGTCCACATAGCGCAGCGCCACTTGTTGACCGGCTTTTAGTGCCTCCAAGTCCGCCTGAGTCGCACTCACCAAACCCTCTCCGTGCGCGACCGCGATCGGCAGCACGCTGCCTTGCATGTCAGCCAAGAGCACTGAGTTTGACTGCTCAATCCGCACGCTTGAGGTGCGTGCCTCAAACCGCGCAGAGAGGTTGTGCTTAAAGCGCGGGAAGTGTTCAGCGCCCGGCATCAGGGTTTTAAGCTGGCTGACCATCTGGCAACCGTTGCAGACGCCTAAAGTGAAGCTGGAGTCTTTATGGAAAAATGCCTCAAATTGCGACTTGAGCGCAGGATTCAACCTGTCTCTTATACACATCTGACGCTGCCGACGAAGAGGATAG
>OJBY01000314.1_pt1 | contig 28632 bp, 33 predicted proteins | sample 1591731 | NCBI WGS metagenome assembly OJBY01 (sample SAMN05416837, study PRJEB24817) | seawater metagenome | isolation source: Sea water | place: Canada:Atlantic | collected 2013-07
ACGAGATCATGCCTAGTCTCGTGGGCTCGGAGATGTGTATAAGAGACAGCGCATACCCACTGCGGCAGCCAAGAGCCGAGCGATGCTGGTCTTGCCCGTGCCGGGCGGCCCCCACAAAACCATGCTGGAAAGCTTTCCGGCGGCCACCATCCGTCCGATTGCACCTTCCGGGCCGGTGATATGTTCCTGCCCGATAACCTCGTCCAGGCTGCGTGGCCTGAGTCGATCGGCAAGGGGAGAATCCTCGCGCACTACTTCGGGCGGGGATTGCGGAGCATCGTCGGCAAAGAGATCGGCCATCGCACCTATGTAGCGCCTTGATCGGAGCGAGGTAGAGAAGTCTGCGAAATTTTTCTCCGCCTCTTGCTACGATAGGTCTAAGATATATCTTAAGGCACGTGGGACCTATCGGAGAAGACACATGAGCAAGGACAACAGGAAGCCACCCAAACCATCTAGGCCGCCCCGGTCGGGGAAGGCTGGCGCAGCAGCCAGTTCGCGCGGGCGCAGCCATGGGTCACGCGAAGAGACTGTGGAACCCGAAGATATCGAAGACATCGACGCGAAGAACGAAGGTCAGCCTGAGGACAAGGATTTCGAAGTGGAAATCGAGGTAGACATCGACGATACCGATGATGGTGAGGCTGGCGAATGGGAGGAAGGCGGTCCACGCCGCTATCGCCGCCGTACCTATCGCAGCAACGATCTTTTCGGCGCGGAAGGCATCTTCGGTGCCGATGGCCCGTTCGGGAAAAGTGGTCCGTTCGGTCCCGGCGGCCCTTTCGGCAAGGATGGTGTATTTGGCCCAGGTGGCCTTTTCGCCAAGAGCAGCCAAGGCGACAGGCGCCAGCAACGCCATCAGCACCGGCGGCACGGCGGAGATGCACCACGCCGGCGTCGGCTATTCGGTCCGGGCGAGTTGCGGCTGGTTCTGCTGGCCATGCTGGCTGAGGAACCGCGGCACGGTTATGAACTGATCAAGGCGCTGGAAGAAATGACGGCGGGCTCCTACTCGCCCAGTCCCGGTACGATTTACCCGACATTGCAGATGCTGGCCGACGAAGGCGTAATCGCGGAGAAGGATAGCGACGATGCCAAGAAACTGTTCCAGGCGACGAAGACGGGCCTTGCCGAACTGAAAGATCGCAAGGAGGAGTTGGAGGAGTTGTGGGAGCGGCTGGGGCGCAAACGAGAGCGTGCGCGTCCAAGTGGTTCGGCAGAGCTTTTTCGTGCCATGAGCAATCTTGGCACCGTGCTGAAGAACAAGGCATGGAGCGGCGGGTTGAAGGATATGGACAAGGATAAGGTCGTCGACCTGATCGACGAACTCGCCCGGAAGATAGAGCGCCTCTAATTCATCAAACCCATTTCCCTGTTGCGATAATGTATGTTAATTATCGTCACGATTAGAATTGTTGTCGCGACAGGGGAAACTTGCATATGGCTATCATGGGACGACCTGCCACGCCCTGGCATTTCTGGGTGGTGAGTATTCTGGCGCTTATCTGGAATGGCTTCGGCGCGTTTGATTACCTGATGACGCAGACCCGCAACGAAGCGTACATGTCGGCATTCACTCCCGAACAGCTTGAATATTTCTATGGCTTCCCTGTGTGGATGGAGGCGCTCTGGGCCGTTGGCGTCTGGTTCGCCCTTCTTGGTGCGGTGCTGCTTCTGCTTCGCAGCCGGTTTGCCGTCTATGGCTTTGTCCTTGGCCTCGTCGGGCTTGCCGGATCTTCGGCTTACCAGTTCATCAACCCCGCACCCGAGGGCGTGCTGGATGGAACGGGCCTTATCATGACTGTCGTGATCTGGATCAGCCAGATCCTGCTGCTATTTTACGCGCTGGCAATGTCGCGCAGGCGTGTTCTACGCTGACGGTACTTTGCCTGACCGGCGCTGTTCGATCAGGCGCAGGTAAGTTTCTGCCACAGCGCCGTTGATTGCATCCCAATCGAATTCATCGGCGCGGTTCGCGCCTGCCTGTCCGTGCGACCTGCGCAGATCGGGGTCTGCGGAATATGCGGACAGCTTGTGCACATAGGCAGCAATCTCGCGCGGCGGCACCAGATAACCCGTCTCGCCATCCACCACCAGGCTGGCAGCGCCTGTCGCATCGGCTGCCACGACGGGCACGCCGCAGGCCATCGCCTCCAGCGTTACATTGCCGAAAGTCTCTGTAACGGAAGGGTTCAGCAACACATCCATGCTGGCGACGGCACGGCCAAGATCCCGCCCTTGCTGGAAGCCGACGAATTTCGCCTCGGGAACTTTTTCGGCAAAGAAATCCTTTGCCGGCCCCTCTCCGATTACAAGAACCTGGTGGGGCACGTTCCGCTTGCGCAGTTCAACCATGGTTTCAGCAAATATGTCGATGCCCTTTTCCAGCACCAGACGGCCAAGGAAGCCGATTGCCATGTCATCGTCCGCAATGCCCAAGGCGCGGCGCCACTCTAGATCACGCTGATGCGGGGTGAATATGCCGCGATCGACCCCGCGCGACCATGTTCCGATATCTTCATGCATTCCCTGCTCGCGCAGTTCGGCGATCATGCTGGCTGAAGGGGCGACGATAGCATCGCAACGCTTGTAGAAACGTCGGAGCAGAGAAACGAACAGCGGTTCCACGAAACCGAAGCCGTAGTAACGCGGGTATGTCTCGAACCGTGTATGCACGCTGGCGAGTACCGGAACTTCGTGCGCGCGTGCCCAGGTAAGCGCGCGATGGCCAGCGACGTCGGGGCTGGAAAGATGTACGATATGGGGATCGAACCGTGCGAGATCCTCCTTGATCTGAGCGCCGAGCCCGGTGGAAAACTGGTATTCCCCGCGACCGGGGATCGGCACCGAAGGCAGGCTGACAAGCTCGCCCGCAGGTTCGAAAGCGGGGGTATCCGTGGTAGGCGAATAGACTCGCACCTGCGCGCCTTGGCGCAGCAGGTAAGCCACCAGCCGGTTCAGCGCCTGGTTCGCGCCATCGCGAACGTAGTTGTAGTTGCCACTGAACAGGGCCACGCGCAGGTCCGAACTCATCATCGTTGCAGCCCTTAATCGAGCCAACCCCGAATGGCGAGAGGGAGCGCGCGAAGTTGACGAAGTTGACATCGTAACGCTGCACAGAACCGGGCGAAAACGGCGCAAGAACAACGATTGCAGACAGGCCAGCGAAGTTGACAGCCAAGAGGACGAACCAGCGCCTTTCGAAGTGTAACGGATGTGTCCCATAACGAGGGCGAATGAATGCTGGTGGATTTGTAGGAAAGGTGACGGCCCCCTTCTGATTGCAGGAAATGCGCCTGCGAAATTGAAAACCCGCGAAATCGAAAACCCGCGAAACCGGAAGCTCGCGAAATCGGACGAATGCGGAACAGCAAAGGCCGCGTCTGCGTTGGAAGGACCATGGAGCAGGGCGAAATCCTCATCACCGCGGCAATGGCTGCCGGATTCATCGCCATCCATCTGCTCGTGCGGCGCCTTCGATTCCTAGATGTTACGCCGCGCAGCGGCTGGCTCTCCTTCGCAGGCGGCGTTGCCGTGGCTTACGTGTTCCTTCACGTTCTGCCCGATATCGCTGCGCATCAGCGTGAATTTGCAGACAGCATGGGCGTGGATGCCATGGCCGCCGAAAGCGTCATCTATTCTCTGACGCTGGCAGGCCTTGCCGTCTTCTACGGGCTCGAACGGGCGGTGAAGGTAAGTCGGGGCGAAAGCCGCGATGCGGGCGAGGGTGACCGGATGCGCGATGACGTGCTTTATCTGCATCTCGTTACTTACGGCATGTTCAACGCGCTGATCGGATATCTCCTGCTTCACCGGGAGGAGGGCGGCGCATGGTCGCTGGGCCTGTATTTCGTAGCGATGGGGCTGCACTTCCTCACGGCCGATTTCGGCATGCGGCAGGATCATCCCGAAGCCTACGACAGGTTGGGGAGGTGGGTCATCAGCGCCGCCGTTCTGGCAGGCTGGGTGATGGGCCTGGCGGTGGACTTGTCGCCCGTACTGATCGGTTGCCTGTTCGCATTCCTGGCAGGCGGCATCATCCTGAACGTGTTGAAGGAAGAACTGCCCGAAGAACGACAGAGCTTCTTCATGCCCTTCGTATTGGGCGTTTCTCTATATGCCGGCTTGATACTGGCAGAACGGCACTGGGTCTGAGACAGTTGGCCTGCCGCACGACACGGCAGGCATTTCGGCATGGGTCTGGTCGATACCGACACCATGCCCAACACCCCTGCATGCCAGTTTCGCGGCGCGCGAGAGGATCACCCCTCGCCGCCGACGCCGTTCCTCATCAATCCTTGTTCGACCGCCTGGCGCGCTTGCGCTCGTGCGGGTCGAGGTGGACCTTGCGCAGGCGGATGCTTTTCGGGGTGACTTCCACGATCTCGTCGTCACCGATATAGGCGATGGCCTGTTCCAGCGTCATCTTGCGCGGCGGGGTCAGGCGGATGCCTTCATCCTTGCCGCTGGCGCGGAAGTTGGTGAGCTGCTTGGATTTAAGCGGATTCACTTCAAGATCGTCGGGCTTGGCGTTCTCGCCGATGATCATGCCTTCGTACAGCTTCTCACCCGGAGCGATGAACAGCACGCCGCGCTCTTCGATGGTGTTGAGCGCGTAGGCCATGGCCTCGCCCTGTTCCATAGAGATCAGCACGCCGTTCTGGCGACCGGCAATCTTGCCCTTGTAGGGACCATAGCTGTCGAACAGGCGGTTCATGATGCCGGTGCCGCGCGTGTCGGACAGGAATTCGCCGTGATAACCGATCAGGCCGCGGCTGGGCGCGAGGAAGGTAAGGCGGGTCTTGCCACCGCCGCTGGGGCGCATGTCGGTCATTTCCGCTTTGCGCTGGGCCATCTTCTCGACAACCGTGCCGGAAAATTCCTCGTCCACGTCCACGACGACAGTCTCGTAGGGCTCCATGCGCTGGCCGTTCTCTTCCTTGTAAAGAACGCGCGGGCGACTGATGGAAAGCTCGAAGCCTTCGCGCCGCAGGGTCTCGATCACCACGCCAAGCTGCAACTCGCCGCGGCCTGCCACTTCGAAGGCATCCTTGCCCTCGGCTTCGGTGATACGGATGGCCACGTTGCCTTCGGCTTCGCGTTCCAGACGTTCACGGATGACCCGGCTCTGCACCTTGTCGCCTTCGCGGCCCGCATAGGGGCTGTCGTTGACGGCAAAGGTCATGCTGAGGGTAGGCGGATCGATCGGCTGAGCGTGGATCGGCACGCTCACATGCGGGGCGCACAGGGTGTTGGAAACGGTCGCTTCGGTAAGGCCTGCAATGGCAACGATATCGCCCGCCTTGGCATGCAGCACGGGTTCGCGCTCCAGTCCGTTATAGGCGAAGACCTTCGTCGCGCGGCCGGATTCGACCAGTTTGCCGTTCACGTCCAGCGCCTTGATCGGCATGCCGGTTTCCAGACGGCCACTCTCGATACGGCCTGTCAGGATACGACCGAGGAAGGCGTCTCGGTCCAGCAGGGTGGCCAGCATCGCAAACTCACCCTCGGGATCGAGATCCGGAGCAGGAACGTGACTGACGATCAGCTCGAACAGCGGGATCAGGTTGCCTTCGCGCGCGTCGATATCTTCGCTCGCATAACCGGAGCGGCCCGAGGCGTAGAGCACGGGGAAATCCAGCTGCTCGTCGTTGGCATCGAGGTTTACGAAAAGGTCGAACACTTCGTCCAGGACCTCGGCCGCGCGAGCGTCCTGGCGGTCGATCTTGTTGACGACAACGATGGGCTTGAGGCCGAGGCCCAGCGCCTTGCCGGTCACGAACTTGGTTTGCGGCATCGGGCCTTCGGCGGCATCCACCAGCAGGATGACACCGTCGACCATGCTCAGGATACGTTCCACCTCTGCACCGAAGTCGGCGTGGCCGGGGGTGTCGACGATATTGATATGGTAGTTCTGCTGTCCGCCTTCCGGGGCCCATTCCACGCTGGTAGGTTTTGCAAGGATGGTGATCCCGCGTTCCTGTTCCAGTTCATTGGAATCCATTGCGCGTTCTTCCACGCGCTCGTTCTCACGAAAGGTGCCGGACTGGCGGAAGAGCTGGTCGACAAGAGTGGTCTTGCCATGGTCGACGTGGGCGATGATCGCCACGTTGCGGAGGGGGGCGGACATAACTGTGGTTTCCTGGATTACGGCGGGCGCTTAATGCTGCACCTGCGAATTGGCGCGCCGATAGCCTAAGAGGCGCTCCGCCGCAAGCGTATCCGGGTAGATTTGCTTGACGTATACGTTAGGTACCTCCATGTTGCGCGAATGATACACAGGTAGTTTCTTCGGTAACATGTGGGTAAACTCCCGATTGTGCGAAGCTTTCTCGCCCGGTATTGCAATTCAGCCTAGAAAGAGGTCGCTTGAGGTCCGTACGCCACCGAAAAAACCGGGGCACGGCCTTCGAGGGAGAGATGGAGAAATTAATGACCAGCATTACCGCCGGCTCCGCCGGTTTTTCGCGCAAGTGCCTGTGCGGCGTTGCCGCTATCGCGTTCATGGCTCCTGCTGTTGCCTATGCGCAGGATGACCCTTCTGTAGGTGAAGCGCTTGAAGAAGCCGGCGTCGACGACACCGTTATCGACAACGTAGCCCAGGGTAACGACATCGTTGTTACTGCAACGAAGCGCGAGCAGACCCTGCAGGAAATTCCGGTGGCCGTTTCCGTCACGACTGCAGAAACGCTGGACCGCGAACAGATCCGCGACCTGAAAGATTTGCAGTCCGTCGTTCCCTCATTGCGGGTTACGCAGCTGCAAAGCGCCGCCAACACCAACTTCATCATCCGCGGCTTCGGCAACGGCGCGAACAATGCCGGTATCGAGCCTTCGGTGGGCGTGTTCATCGATAACGTCTATCGCAGCCGCTCCGCCTCTCAGATCAGCGACTTGCCCAATGTCAGCCGTATTGAAGTGCTGCGCGGGCCGCAGTCCACGCTGTTCGGCAAGAATGCCTCGGCGGGCATTATCTCGATTGTCACCACGCCACCCTCCTTCTCTCTCGAAGGTTCGGCAGAGGTTTCCTACGGCAATTACGATGCCATGGTTGCCCGCGGCTACATCAGCGGGCCACTGAGCGAAAATGTCGCTGCCAGCTTCGCCGCCGGCATCAACAAGCGCGACGGATACAATTTCGATCCTGTCTCCGACACGACAACGAACGAGCGTGACCGCTGGTTTGTGCGTGGACAGTTGCTGTTCGACAATGCCGACAACTTCAGCGCCCGCATCATCGCCGACTACGACCAGATCGACGAGAATTGCTGCGGCGTCGTCAATCTCCAGCCGTCTTTCTTCACCCAGGCCATCCAGGCCGTGGGCGGCCAGGTGAATGCGCCAGCAGATGCTTTCGACGGCATTGTGTACAACAATGCGCCTTCCACCAATGAGGTCACTAACTACGGTCTTTCGGCTGAGCTGAATTACGATGTAAGCGATGCTGTTACGCTGACTTCCATCACCGCCTACCGCGAGACGCAAGGCGATTTCGGGCAGGATATCGATTTTACCTCCGGCGATCTCCTGCAGCGCTTCAACGACCAGGCGCTGAACACCTTCACGCAGGAATTCCGCATTGCCGGTGACTGGGATCGTCTCAGCGCGCTGGCCGGTGTCTTCTATTTCAACGAATCGGTGATTGAGGACCAATCCATTCAATACAACGACGATTTCCGTCCCTTCGCCAATGTGCTGACCAATGAGTTGCTGGGACAGACGTTGATTCAAGCCGAGGGCTTGATCGGCGCGCTTTCGGGCAATCCAGGGCAGTTTATCGGCACGTTTTTCGCACCTGGCGTGGTGGAAAATGGACAGTTCACCCTCGACAATGAGGCTCTGTCGCTGTTCGCACAGTTCGATTTCGAAATCGTCGAGGGGCTGACGCTGACCCTTGGCGGCAATTACACCATGGACGAAAAGGTCGGTACGACCGACTACCAGTCCTTCGGTACGTTCTCGAACATCGATCTTGTCCAGGTGGGTAACAGGGCCATCGTGGCGCAGGGTATTGCCGACCAGGTTGGGACAGCGTTGATGCTGGGCCGACCTGCCACGCAGGCTGAGATCCAGGCTTTCGCCACCGGTCAGAGCCCGGCGGGTGCTGCCGGTGCAGCTGCGTTCCCCACGATTCAGGCGGGCGTGCAGGCATTCGCCAACGCCAATGATACCAACCCGGCGGTGAACCCGTTGCTCCAGGCGCAAGCCCTGCAGAACTTCCCGCGCTTCGTGAATATCCCGAACGTGGTGGAGAGCGGCGAGACGGATGACAACGAGTTCTCCTACACCGCGCGTTTGGCCTACGATATTAATCCCGATCTTAACATCTATGCAAGTTACGCAACGGGCTTCAAGGCCAGCTCCTTTGCCCTGAGTCGTGACAGCCGTCCGGCACCGGGCGATGCGGCGGCACTGGCTGCAGCAGGCCTGCTGCAAACCAACCAGACCTTCGGCAGCCGTTTTGCAGGGCCTGAAGAATCGAAGGTGATCGAGATCGGATTGAAGGGCAATTGGGGTGACTATTCGGCGAACCTAACGGGTTTCCGACAGGACATCGACGGCTTCCAGTCCAACGTCTTCACTGGCACCGGCTTCTTCCTGACCAATGCCGGCAAGCAGCGCACCTACGGCGTGGAGTTCGAAAGCACGGCCAACCCGGTCGATCCGCTGACGCTGAGCCTTGCTGTCACCTGGCTTGACCCGAGCTACGAGAGCTTCCCGCTTTCACCGTTCGGCGACATTTCGGGTACGACGCCTGCCGGTATCCCCGAATGGACGGTTGTCGTGGGAGGCCAGTATGCGCAGCCGATGGGCAACGGTGACGAGCTGATTTTGCGCTCCACCTATTCCTATGAATCCGAAGTGCAGCTCGTGGACGGCCTGCCCGGCTTCCTCGATGCTACACTGCCTGACGGTGGCCAGGGCCAGGCAATTGCCGCTGCAGAGCCTTTCACCCGCCAGGTGGACGAACTTTCGGCCTCGCTGACCTACGTGTTCGACGCAGCGGGTCTCGAACTGTCGGTGTGGGGTCGTAACCTGCTGGACGACCGCTATTTCCTCTCGCTGTTCGATTCCCCAGGGCAGCCCGGTTCGATCTCTTCCTATCCTAACCAGCCGCGTACATACGGCGCCACGGCGAAAATCCGCTTCTAACGCAAATGTCCGGCGAAAAGTGTAAAGGGGGCCCTTCGTGGCCCCCTTTTTCTTGCGTTCAGAACGGTTTCATGGTGCGATCGAATTGAACTGACGGGGGAATTTATGAATCTGAGTATTAGCAGCGTGCTTTCGCGCATGATGGATATGGTGCGGCAACGCCTTGGTGCACTGGTCGGGCTGGCGGTGGTCTATTACGTGCTCCAGATCATTCTCAGCGTCATGTTCGCAGGGGTGATCGGTGCCTCTATGATGACCATGGGCAGCGCTTCCCCGATGGATCTAAATCTCGGCATCGGCGTCATTCTGGGCGGACTGGTGTTCTACGTTATCTTTCTGTTGCTGTATTTCGCGCAGTCTGTCGCGATGACGCACCATGCTTCACCCATTCTGACGCCCGACTTCGGGCAGTCCTTCATGGTGGGATTGAAGAGCCTGCCCACGTTGTTCGGCCTGACGCTGTTGATGATCGTTGCCTATATCGCGTTTGTGATGGTGGCGGGGATTGCAGCTGTGCCCTTCGCCATGATGGGCGAAACAGGGTCGCAACTGTTTGCGGTGCTCCTGTTGATCGTTTCGCTCTATTTCGCGTGCCGACTTGCGCTGGTGATGCCGGTGATCGCGGTGGACGAGGTGAAGAACCCGATCACTGCAATCAAGCGTTCGTGGGTTTTGACGCGCGGCAACGCCCTCAAAATATTCCTGGCATACCTAGTGTTCTCGATCATTCTGATAGTGGCTCTGTTCGCGCTGTTCGCAGCCTTCGGCGGATCAGTTTTTGCGCTGGTCGATCCGGCTAATGGTATGTCTGCGATGGGTAGCGGTCTCATCGTGGGCATGATCCTCGTCTTCATGCTCCTGATGATCGTCGTCTATGTCGTGATGACGGCCTTCATGGCATCGCTTCACGCTGCGCTGGCAGGGCCGGAAACGGTTGCCGAGACTTTCGGATAGGTTCGAGCCGTTCGGGCCGATGCCGGGCTGGCGGGTAGGCGTGTCCGGCTAGAGCGAACGCAGCGTCTGCGCGGGGCGTGCCCGCAATAGCGGCAGCGAAGCACCCAGTGCGAAGGCCAGCACCAGCACCAGTCCGCCGCCCAGCACGGCGAGGATTTCCGTCCAGTCGGGCAACCATTCGAATTCGAACATCTGCACGATCACCAGCCATGCGACGCCTGTGCCAAGCGCAAGTGCAACCAACGCGAGAACGGCGGCCAGCAGGCCAAATTCGGCGAATTGCAGCGCAAGTAACTGGCGGCGACTGGCACCCAGTACGCGCAGGATCACGGTATCGTATATACGCGCGGCGCGGGCGGCGGCGATCGCGCCCAGCAGCACGGCAATGCCCGCCAGCACTGCCACGGAAGCGGCGGCAAGGATGGCGAGCGATACCTGATCCAGGATCGTGCGCGCCTCTGTCAGCAACGGGCCTACCTCGATCACGCTGGAGGAGGGAAAAGCCGTTACCAGCGTTCGCAGCAACCCATCGGCCTGCGTGCCCTCGGGAAGGTCTATCGTTGCTGCCAGGTTATTCGGTGCATTGGCAAAGGTGTTGGCAGAAAACACCCAGACATTGTTGAAGCCAAGGCTTTCCCAGTCGATGCGGCGGGTATTGGCCACGCGCGCGGTAAAATCCACGCCCAGCACGCTGATGCTGATCATGTCGCCGATGGCGATTCCCGCAGCCTGGGCCAGTTCCTCGTCCACCGAAACCAGCGGTTCGCCGCTATAGCCTTCGGCCCACCATTCCCCCGATGTCACTGCATTGCCCTGGGGCACGGTGTCCGAATAGGTAAGGCCGCGTTCGCCGCGCAAGCCCCAGGTTCCCTCGCGCTCCTCCATCTGGTCTACCCGGACCATGGCATCTTCGGGGCCGAAGGACGTGATCGAACCGCGCAGGGTGGGCACCGTCTGTACAGCGGCATCGGGTGCGCTTTCGCTCACCAGCCCGCGGAATTGCTCCACGCCGTCACGCGGCACATCCAGCACGAAGTAATCGGGTGCCTGCGCAGGCACGGATTGCCGGATATTGCCATCCAGACTGGACTGAACGCCCGCCAGCAGCACGAAGGCCGAAAGCCCGAAGCCCAGCGCGGTGACGAGCGATCCCGTGGCGGCTCCCGGCCGATGCAGGTTGGCGACAGCGGCGCGCACGATCGGGTCCGACGGGCGCGGAATGCGTGATGCGGCCCAGCGAATTGCCCGGCCCAGCAGCGCCAGAAACCCGAGAACCGCTGCGGCGCCGCCAAGAAACATGGCGGTAAGCAGCGGATTTTCCGATCCGATCAACGCGAGCGCTACGATAGCGACGATGCCAAGGCCAACCGGCAGGGCGGCGCCGCGCCATTGCTGCGAAAGCGGAGATACCCCTGCGCGCATCAGCGCCATGGCCGGAAAGCGCTTCGCTCGCGCAAGGGGAGGGGCGGCAAACACCAGCGCAACCAGCAGACCGAAGGCGGCTGCACGCAGCAATGCAAGCGGATCGAACACAAACGCGGTGCTGACGGGTAGCAAGGAGCCGAGCGCGCTCGCCAGCAGCGGAGTGACCAGCACGCCCGCCAGCAGGCCGGCCACCGCTCCGATGGAGGCCGCTATACCGATCTCCAGCGCATAGATGCGGGTGATATCACGGGATGTTGCGCCGAGGATTTTCAGCGTGGCGATGGACTTTCGCCGCGCCTCCAGATACGAATTCACGCCGCCGCCAATGCCGATCCCTGCGATCACCAGCGCGGCAAGCCCTACCAGCGTCAGGAATTCCCCCATCCGGCTGACAAAGCGATCCGCACCCGGAGAGGCGCGATTGCGGGTGCGGATATCGAAGGGGCTGTTGGGGAAAGCCGCTTCCAGTTCTTCCGCCACGGTATCGGGATCGCGCTGCCCGTCGAACGCGATGCGGGTCTTGGTCTGGAACATCGCGCCGGGTGCGACGAGTCCGGCATCTTCTGGCAATGCGCGCGGCACGATAATCGTCTGACCAAGGGCAAAGCCTTCGGAAAGGCGATCCGGCTCCTCGGCGATAATGCCGGCCACGCTGACCTGCTGCGTGCCGAGTGAAAAGCTGTCGCCGGGCGCGACGCCCAACCGCTCTGCCGCGCCGGGGGCGAGGTAGGCCTCTCCAGCCTGCGGTGCGCCCGCGGCGGAGCCATCCTGCAACAACAGCGCGCCGTACATGGGATAGTTGGGCGCAACGGCCTTCAGTTCCACCGGAACGGCGACGTCAGGCGTCGTAGCCATTGCTTGCAGGCGATAGCCCGGCGAAATGGTGCCAAGTTCCTCCAGATATGCCATCTCTGCAACTGTCGGCATGCGCTGCCACAGTTCGACTTCCAGATCGCCGCCCAGGATGACCTGGCCCTGATTATCGAGTTCCCCTTGAATGGCAGAGGTAAGGCTGCCGATCGCCGCCAGCGCGCCGACGCCCAGAAACAGGCAAACCAGCAGCAATCGCAGTCCGCGAAAACCGCTGGCAAGATCGCGCTTGGCGATGATCCAGGCCTTGCTCCAGCCCATGGTGTCAGGCAGCCCCGGAAAGCTTGGCGGTGTCCGAAGCGATCTGACCGTCGGCCAGCGTCACAACGCGGTTGCACATGCCGGCCAGGTGCTCGTCGTGGGTGATAATCACCAGCGTCGCACCTGTTTCCTCGCGGCGGCGAAACAGCACGTCGACCACGCTGTCACCCGTGCTCGCGTCCAGGTTGCCGGTGGGCTCGTCGGCAAAGATCAGCGGCGGGCGCGGGGCGATGGCTCGCGCTATGGCGACGCGCTGCTGCTCTCCGCCAGAAAGCTGTGCGGGGTAATGGGTGAGACGATGGCCAAGGCCGACCGATTGCAGTTCTTCCCCGGCGCGATCCCACGCATGCTTGTTGCCCGAAAGCTCCATCGGGGTTGCCACGTTCTCTATCGCGGTCATGGTGGGCAGGAGGTGAAAGGCCTGCAACACGATGCCGATGCGGCCCCGCCGGGCCATGGCCAGCGCGTCCTCGTCCAGCGCCGTAAAATCCTTTTCCGCCACTATCAGCGACCCCGATGTCGCCTGTTCCAGCCCGGAAAGCACCGCCATGAGCGAGCTTTTGCCGCTACCGGACGGACCCAGCAGCGCCAGCGCTTCGCCGGGCATCACTTCAAGATCGATTCCGCGCAGGATCTCCACCGCAGCGGGGCCCTCACCAAGGGTAAGACGCAAGTCTTTTGCGGCGATGACGGGTTTGGCGATGTCGGAAATTGTCATAGGGCTTGTCACCGGGCGGCGATGGCATAGCTATGGGGTATGAGCAAGCCAGTCCTAAGTCGGTGGCCTAGTGCCGTGCGCACTTCGTCGATCATTGCCCCCCTAACGTTTGCCCTGGCTGCCTGCGGTGCGGAAGCGCCGGTCGCGGAAGCTGAACCTGCGGCAAGCCCAGCGCCATCGTTGGAAGACCAATCGCCCGTCGCGGGGCCGGAGCGCGTGATCCTGGGTTTTGGTGACAGCCTGATGGCGGGCTACGATGTCGACGAACAGCAAGGCTATCCCGAAACTTTGGAGCGCGCCCTGCGCGGGCTGGGCGTGAATGCACGCGTGATCGATGCCGGTGTTTCGGGCGATACCACAGCAGCGGGGCGTCAGCGGATCGCCTTCGTGCTCGACAACAATGCCGACACCGATATCGATCTTGCGATTATCGAGCTTGGCGGCAACGACCTGCTTCGCGGTATTCCCGTCGAGCAGACCCGCGAAAACCTTTCCGCCATTATCGAGGAGGTGCAGTCGCGCGACATTCCGGTTATACTGATGGGCATGCGCGCGCCGCCGAACCTTGGCGCCGAATATGTCGCCCAGTTCGACGGGCTCTACACCGACCTTTCACGCGAATACGGCACGGCACTGGTGCCCTTCTTCATGGAACCGTTGTTCGAGCGGCCCGAACTGTTCAAGAGTGATCGCATCCATCCGACGGCCGAGGGTATCGAGGAAATGGTGCAAGCGACGGTGGGCGATGTCGCAGCGGCTCTTCCTGACACCGAAGCCGAGGGCTAGAGCCGTTCTACCGCGCCGCCTGTAACGCGCCAGACGGCGGCCTCTTCCAGTATCGCCTCGAACGGAGCAGCCTCCGTGCCGGTCAACCATACCTGCGTGCCGCTGCCCCGCAAACTTGCAAATAAAGCCTCGCGCCGGACGGGATCGAGATGCGCTGCAACCTCGTCCAGCAGGAGAACGCCTGGCCTTCCGCGCGCGGCAAGTTCGGCGTGGGTGAGAGTGATGGCGACCAGCATGGCCTTTTGTTCTCCAGTCGAACATTCGGCAGCGGCCATGTTCTTGCCTGCCATCACCACGGCCAGATCATCGCGATGCGGGCCGGACAGCGTTCGCTGGGCGGCACGGTCGCGGCTGCGTTCCTCGCGCCACTGATCTGCCAGATCGCCTTGCGTCAGCGCGCCGCCGGGATCGTATGATAGCAGCGGGCGGGCAAAGGGTGCTTCAGGCAGTTCGGCCAGCCGCGCGGTGAGGGCACCCACCAGCCGCGCACGGCCCTGTGCCAGACCAGCGCCAACCAGTGCCATTTGCGTCTCTATCGATTCCAGCCAGGCGGGATCGGGTTCCACGTCGTCCGAAAGCAGCTTGTTGCGTTCGCGCAGTGCAGCATCGTAGCGGCTGGCATTGCGCGCATGATCCGGCTCCAGCGCCACGGCGAGGCGATCCATGTACCGGCGGCGCGTGCCTGCGCTTTCGGCAAACAGGCGGTCCATTGCCGGGGTCAGCCAGCCCACGGCCAACCATTCACCCAGGCTGATGGCACTTGCCTCCGCGCCGTTGACTTGCACGATCCGCCTGCCAGGCCGGTCTGCTGCCATGCCGGTACCCAGTTTAACCGGTTCCCCGCCATCGCGTGTATGCAGTGTGACACTTGCCGCGAAACCGCCTTGTCCAACATGGCTCGCCATATCGGCGAGGGCGGCACGTCGCATTCCCCTGCCGGGCGCGAACAGCGAGAGCGCCTCCAGTATGTTGGTCTTGCCCGCGCCGTTCTCACCCACAAGCAGGTTGAGCTGGCGAGCGCCGTCGAGCTGCGTTCCGGCGTGATTGCGGAAGGTGGAGAGAGTGATGCGATCAAGCGCCATAATGTTTCGCATTCCCTATTCGACGTACTCGGCCCGCGCCACCGCAAATACCAATCCTATAAATTGGTAAAAATCACCAAACCTCGGTTTACTCCTTGCGTCAACCTTTCTGCTAGGTGAACAAAAATGGCAGAATTCTGCCATTTTTCAAAATTGGCACACCCCGTGCAGTGTTTGGTGCATGGGACGGAATGGTTCCGATCTAACACAAGAGGGAAACAAAATGACTTTCACCAACGACTTCGCCGCTCGTATCACTGCTGCTCTTTCGGCTATTATCGTGACCACCACGATCCTCGTCAGCAGCTTTTCCACCCCCGAAGCGAGCATGGTTGCCGGCATTCTCGCCTGACACCACCAACCACCGCCAATCAACACAAAGGAGACTGAAATGACCAATGAATTCCACAACAAGCTGATGGCCGGTTTTGCCGCCGTTGCCGTTACTCTCACCATGCTGGTGAGCAGCTTTGCCAACCCCCATGCCACCACCGTAGCAGGTCTGCTGGCATGAGCGATCTCGACCGCAGGAACGACGCTGGGCGCCCGTCGGGGCAGAAGAAATTCCGCCTCGACCACGCAAACGGCAAGATCGCCGGAGTTTGCGGCGGTATCGCCAGATACTTCGGAATGGACCCGCTGATCGTGCGGATCATCTTCGCCGTTGGCGCAGTGGCCGGGTTCGGCACCTTCATCCTCATCTACCTCGCGATCTGGCTGCTGGCAGACTGACGCCGGCGGCCATGTCGCCTTTTCTTCGAAAACTGCCAAGTCTGGCGCTCAACCAATGTGAAATCCAGGCCGCAACGATGAAAGCGGGCAGTATGAACCCGTTCGGGTGCGGCCATCTCTCGACCGACATAACAAGGTTCTGCATAGCTGACGGCGGATTTGTTTTCGCAAGAGTACCCGCGGCGTTTGCGCTAAAGGCAAATGTCGCTAAACGCGCATGCAACGCGCCCATAGCTCAGCTGGATAGAGCACGGGTCTTCTAAACCTGAGGCCGCAGGTTCGAATCCTGCTGGGCGCGCCATTCACCAGCTATTGTTAAGCGGATCTGGCAGTCGCATGAAGCAGCAGACACCCCTTATCGTTCGCAGTTGGCAAACGCCTTGAGGGTCACTATGATCGCCGGACGATGGGGCCAGGGGATATCCGTTCTCGAAACAATGTAACGGTGCACGGCAACGGGCATCCGACGCTGGTGTTCGCCCACGGTTTTGGTTGCGACAAGCACATGTGGGCCGATGTTGCCGCTAATTTTGAGAATGACTACCGAGTTGTCCTTTTCGATCACGTCGGGGCAGGACAGTCGGACCTTTCCGCCTACGATTCCGGCAAGTACGGTTCGCTTGATGGCTATGCGCGCGATCTGGTAGAGATCGGCGAAGCGTTGGAACTGCCCGATGCCGTGGTGATCGGACATTCCGTCAGTTCGATGATCGGGGCGCTTGCTTCGATTGCCCGGCCGGACATGTTCACCCAGATCGTGATGGTGGGGCCGTCACCGTGCTATATCGACGACGAGGAATATACCGGCGGCTTTTCGCGCCAGCAGATCGACGAGCTTCTCACCTTCCTGGAGGAGAACCACCTGGGCTGGTCCGCCGCGATGGCACCGCAGATTATGGGCAATTCCGAACGCCCGGAATTGAGCGAAAGGCTGAACAGGTCGTTCTGCTCCACCGATCCGGACATCGCCCGCGAATTTGCGAAGGTGACGTTTCATTCGGACAATCGGAACGATCTTCCCATGGTGAAGGCCAGAACCCTGGTTCTGCAATGCCAGCAGGATATCATAGCACCCCAGGCGGTCGGCGAATATGTCAACGCCAATATCCCGAACAGCGAATACAGACTTCTGGAAGCAACCGGGCATTGCCCAAACCTGAGTGCACCTGAAGAGGTGACCGAGGCCATTCGTGACTTCCTTCATCCCTCCAGCTGAGGATTTCGCGGACCTCTACGACGAAGCGCCTTGCGGTTACGTGTCGATTACACCCGATGCGCGCATTGCGATGGTCAACCTGACACTGGCGTCATGGTTGGAATGTCGGCGTGATGATCTGCTGGGCAAGTCAATCCATGAAATACTGTCCTTCGGGGGCAAGATCGCTTTCGAAACCCACATCGCCCCCATGCTGCGCCTACAGGGCGAGGCGCACGAACTCGCGCTGGACTTGCAGGTAGGCGATGGTGAGAAGCTGCCCGTTATGGGCACCGCGCGCGAGAAACGCGGCCCCGATAACAAGCACCTTTTTACGCGGCTGACGCTTTTCAAGGCTGTGGAGCGGCGATCTTTCGAGCGTTCCCTTATCGAGGCGAAAGTCAGGGCGGAGGAAAGGTACAGGACAGAGCATGACCAGCTGGAACTGAGAGATCAGTTCATCGCCGTGCTCGGCCATGATCTGCGCAACCCCATCGCTGCGGTCGAAGCAGGTGCAAGGATGCTCGAAAGAGGCGCTACGCTCGACAGCAGACAGACCATGGTAATCGGGGAGATGCGGGCGAGCCTGGCGCGTGCGAACACGCTGATCGACGATGTACTGGATTTCGCCATGGGGCGCCTGGGAACTGGAATTCGGCTGGACTATACTGACAAGGCTCGTTTGAAAGAAACTTTACAGCAGGTCGTTCACGAAACCGAATCTATTAATCCGGAAGTCGAGATAGCCTGCAAGCTGGACGGGGTAGGCCCGGTCGATTGCGATCCCGACCGTATCGCCCAGCTTGCGGCAAACCTGTTGTCGAACGCGGTGCGCTACGGTGACCGGGCGTCTCCGATCATGATCGAGGGCGCTACCGACGGCGGCCAGTTTTCGCTGTCCGTGGTAAACAGGGGCAAGCCTATACCCCAGGACGCGCGGGAGAAGCTGTTCCAGCCATTCGAAAGGGGGGAACGGTCGAAAACAGACAAGGGTCTTGGTCTCGGGCTCTTCATCGTTAACGAGATCGCGCAGGCGCATGGGGGCAAGGTAGAGGTGGAATCCGGTGATCGGGAAACCCGGTTCACTCTGCAGATGCCGGTCAGCGGGCGATCCTGAAGGCAGTCATCAGGCCCAAAACGCCAGGCAGGGTCGGCCAAATGGCAGACCGTGCCGGGCGAATAGTCTGGTAGCGCGGTCTTCAGGAACGCCTATGGCGCACCGACGAAAATGCTCTTTACGTTGACAAATTCCTTCACGCCGAACCTGCCGTGTTCGCGGCCATAGCCCGAATTCTTGACGCCGCCGAAAGGCATCGACGGGTCCGCCACGCCGTAGACGTTGACGAAGATCATGCCGGTATCGAAGTGCTTTGAAGCCAGTTCGATCGCGCGCTCTTCATTGGTGGAAAGAATCCCCCCTCCAAGGCCGTAGCGGCTATCGTTGGCAAGACGCATCGCATCTTCGTCGTCCTTGGCTTTGATGACGGAAGCGACGGGGCCGAAAATCTCGTCATCATAGGCAGGCTGGCCCGATTTTACGTTGGAAAGCACGGTGGCGGGGTAGAATGCACCTTCGCCATCAGGGATTTCGCCGCCACATTCGATCTTCGCGCCGTTCTTCACGCTTTTTTCGACCTGCTCGTGTACGGTGTCGCGAAGGTCCTTTCGGGCCATCGGACCAAGATCGGTATCATCATCGTTCGGATTGCCGGTTTTCACACTTTTGAAACGGGCAACGAACTTTTCGAGAAATGCGTCGTAGACCTTCTCGGTCACAATGAAGCGCTTGCCGTTGATGCAGGTTTCGCCGTTGTTGTACAACCGGGCCTGCGCACAGACCTCCACTGCGGTGTCGAGGTCTGCATCTTCCAGCACCAGATAGGCATCGTTCGAGCCGAGTTCCAGCACGGTGGGCTTTAGTACCTTGGCGGCAGCCTTCGCGATGTGTTTGCCCGCCGTGTCGGAACCGGTCAGCGTTACGCCGCGCACCTTTTCGTGTTCGATGATCGCATCCGACGTCTCGTGATCGATCACCAGCACGGTGAACAAGTCTTTTGGCAGACCGCCCTTCTCGAAAATCTCCGCGATCTTCAGGCCGCTGCCGGTGCAGTTGGAGGCATGCTTGAGCAGAACACCGTTGCCTGCCATCAAACTGGCGATGGCGTAGCGGATCACCTGGTAGGCCGGGAAATTCCAAGGCTGAATGCCATAGATCACGCCAAGCGGTGAGTAGGCGACGATACCCCGGCCAGCGTTTGCCGGATCGCGCGGTTCCGAGGCGAGTTCCTTGGGTCCGGTCTGCGCGGTGTAATCACAGATCCCCGCGCACAGTTCGATTTCGTCGCGGCTATCCTTGATAAGCTTGCCGACCTCGTCGGTCATCAGCTGGGCGAGCTCTTCCTTGTTGTCGCGCAGCGACTGGCCAATCGCCTTGATGACCTTGGCCCGTTCCTCGGCGGATTTCAGCTTCCACTCATTGAAAGCCTCATGACAGGCATCGACCTTTGCATAGGCGGTGTCCCGGTCGATCTCCTCATAGGTGTCGAGATTTTTTCCAGTCGTGGGATTGATGGTGGTTATAGCGCTCATCGTGTTGCGTCCTTCGATACATCGGGTTTGTAGAAAGGACGCTTCAGGGCGCAGTAAGGTCCGCCACAGAGGCCGGATTGGCCCAGACGGGCGGTGACCGGATCGAATGGCCGCGTCATTGCTGCGTTCGTGTCGGAGTTTTTAACACATGGCGCGGGCGTGAAGGTTTCGTAAACCATCGTGTCGCGCAGGAAATCGTGGATTGCCGAAACTGGCACGGGCTGTGCAATACTCTTGGCATACCCAAGAGTTCTTCGAACGAGGCGGGGCCGATCAAATGGTCCCCAACCAAGTCTCCCGGTCCCGCCTCCCCGAAGAACGCCCTTCCGAAATTGACGAGAACGTACCGCCAGCCAGCGCTACCGCCTACCCGCCCAGGGTTCATCCGTGCGCGTGACCCGCATTTCGCCGTCATAAGGGTGACATAGCTGCAAGGCGTCCTCGTAAGAACCGGTAAGCCACTGAGACCAATCGGACTGAGGCACGATAACCGGCATCCTGTCATGCACACGCCGCACATGGATGCAGGCTTCGGCCATCACCATGGTATAGGCCGCGCCCCATTCGGCACTGTCGCGCCAGAACCCTGCAACTGCCATCAATTCGCTATCGGGCAGGGAGAACCAGGTGCGCGTCTTCTCCCCCTTCGGACCTTCCGCCTCGGCGAAAGCGGATATGGGAACAAGGCACCGCCTTGCCTTGAAACTGGCGGACCAGAATGGGCTGGAGAGCTTGTCAGTCCGGGCGTTGTTGATCGGTTTGGGCTTGAGCGGCTGGCCCTTGGCGCCCTTGCGGTTGAGAGGAAAGCCCCAGACCATCTGGATCAGGCTCCCCTCGGCCAGCACCATGCCTGGATAGCCGGGGTATACTATTTCCGGCGCATTTCCGCCGGGTGCGACAGACATGTCCTGCCCAATCGCATCGAAGAAATGCGCAACCTCGTCCTGCGATTTCGACATACGATAGAGGTTGCACACCTGGCCTAGTAGCCCATTTCGGCAGCAGGCACTGGCGATGCGATCATTCCGCCCGACATCGGCCAGATAATGTCGCCCGTCACGACGCCCATGCTCATCGGCAATTGGCTCGAGATGAAGCTGTGGACGGCCGTGGGCGCTGAACCCAGTGCATGTTCGGTCGCGTAAACCTTCATCGCGAGCTCTGGATCATCGGCATCCCAGGTTATCACTTCGCAGGTATCGGTCACGATCTCCGGGTCACCGATTTGCCCGAATTTATCGAAAGCAACCCGGTAATGCTTGCCCAGCGGCACTGCGCTTTCGGCAATCGGACCGTTGAGAACGTAAGCCACCAGAGCGCCGGTTTCGTCCGGGGGCAGGACAATGGGGATGTAGGAAATCGAATGGTTGCCATCGGGCTCGGCAGCCTCTCCATCAAGACAGTAGCTTGCCGATGGCGAGGCAATGACCGCGCGCGGCGCGATGTATTTGGCACGGGCCATTTGCTCGGCAATGCCTGACAAAGCGGGCGCCTGGGCGCCATCGTGCAGAGTTTCGGAAAGAATTTGACCTTGCGCAATCTCGTATTCGGCAAGCGCCACCAGCGGGGCCTGTGCACCTTCGCCGCGCGCGGCCACGATCATGACCATCCAGCCCCCTGGCGTGTCTGACGGGAAGGCAACAGCACCGCGATAACCATCGCCAAATGCCCCGCCAGTCATCCCGGCGTATTGCCGCTGCGCTACGGCGCTGGCCTGCTGTACGTCAGCCATAACACGCGCGGTCGCCTCCGCCTCACGTGCAGATGCGTTGCGCTCGGCAAGATCGGCAGGCATCGTGTCCTGTGCGAACGCCAAGGTCGGCGCGGTAAGTGCGAATGCGGCGGCAAACAGAATGCGGATCATGAATACTCCAGGTAATTCAACTGGAGGTTAGCCGGGCCTTCCTGAACGAAAACGAACCCGGCCAATCGATATTGCACGCGGAAGAACGTGCAGGGGATCAGGACGCTTTTTTGACCTTCTTCTCATCCATCAGCTGCTTAAGCTCACCAGCTTCGAACATTTCCATCATGATATCGCTGCCACCAACGAATTCACCCTTCACGTAAAGCTGGGGAATGGTGGGCCACTCGGAATAGGCCTTGATTCCTTGGCGGATTTCCTGATCCTGCAACACGTCCACGCTACCAAATTCAACCCCGCAATGATCGAGAATGGAAACCGCGCGGTTAGAAAAGCCGCACTGCGGGAAGAGCGGCGTACCCTTCATGAACAGGACGACATCCTTGTCGCCCACGATCTTGGAAATGCGTTCATTGGTTTCGGCGCTATTGTCGCTCATCGGTCCCACCACGTCGTTAAGAAAACTGATAACCGTCAGTTGGGAACGCTGGTGTGCAGTTGCAAGGCGTGAAGCTCCCCACCCATGCGGTCGCCCAGGGCTGCAAACACCATCTTGTGCTGTTGCACGCGGCTTTTTCCGGCAAATTCGGCTGAGGTCACACGGGCAAGCCAGTGATCGTTATCATCCACCAGGGCTTCTATCTCCACCGTGGCATCGGGAATGGCGGCCTTGATCAGCGCTTCGATCTGCTGGGCTGGCATGGGCATTAAAGTGATCCTCGGGGCATCGGGTAAGTCTCTTGCAGCAACAGCATCAGGATTCGCTCATGAACTGGCGTTTGGCTTCGATAGCCTTTTCTTCCAGCTTGGTGCGAACGGCTGCCTCGTCGACATTGCATCCGGCCTGGGTCAGGTCGCCCAAGACCTTGCGGATTACGTCTTCATCGCCCGCTTCTTCGAAATCGGCCTGTACGACGGCCTTCTTATAGGCATCGGTTTCTTCCGGGGTGAGATCCATCAATTCGGCGGCCCATTCGCCCACCAGACGATTGCGACGTGCAGCGACCTTGAAGGCGGTTTCCTCATCCATCGCATATTTGGCTTCTTCGCCGCGTTCGCGGTCCTTGAAATTGGTCATCGGAAAAATCCTTGGCTGTGAAATTGCGCAATAGGGGTAGGCGGGTCAGGCCGCAACTCCGGTGCCGCGTGTCAGCCATGGCTTGCTGGCCCCCAGGCGGTCTTCGTAGCGGGCAATGGCTTCGCCCCGCGTCAGCGTCAGGCCGACTTCGTCCAACCCTTCGATCAGGCAATGCTTGCGGAAGGGGTCTATCTCAAAAGAGAAACGGTCCTGGAACGGCGTGGTCACACGCTGGGCCTCAAGGTCGATGGAAATCGGATCGGTTTGCGCGACCTCCAGCAATCGGTCCACCTGCTCTTGCGGCAAGGCGACCGTGAGGATGCCATTCTTGAAGGCATTGCCTGCGAAGATATCGGAAAAGCTGGGGGCGATCACCGCGCGGATACCCATGTCCAGCAGCGCCCAGGCGGCGTGTTCCCGGCTGGAGCCGCAGCCGAAATTGTCGCCTGCGATCAGGATCGGTGCGCCAGCGAATTCATCGCTGTCGAACACGTTATCTGGATTGTCGGCCCGCACCGCCTCGAATGCACCGCGACCTAGCCCCTCACGGCTGGTGGTTTTCAGCCAGCGTGCAGGAATGATCAGGTCTGTATCCACGTTCTTGCGGCCAAACGGGATCGCCCGGCCTTCAACGGTATCGACCTTCTCCATCAATCCGTCTCCGGCTTTTCGCCGCTGGGAATGGGGCCGGGCTGCGTCGGCTCGTTCTTCTTCTTGCGGCGATTGGCATAAAGCATGGCTGCGGCGATGGCGGCGGAGCCGATGGCACCTGCGGCGATGGCTGCTTTCTTGGGAATGCGATCAGTCATAAAGGTCAAATGCTCCTGTGATGGCTACGTTGCAAGATTCAGCGAAGAAATTGCTGCAATTTATCCCATTCCTCGGCCTTCTGGGCGAAGGTCATCGCTGCATGTGCCGGGCTGGAGGAGGGGAGGGCGATGGTTTCAACCGACATATCGTCCAGTTGAGGCCTGCCGATCGCTTCCGACTTGCGGCCGTTGAAGGCGACGGCCTGCAATTCGGGCAAGCGCGAAACAAGCAAGGGTAGGTCCGTGGATTCGATCGCGCGCATCGCGGCATCGAGGCTGCCCTCGCGCTCGGCTGACCGGACTGCGTCCCAAAGGCCGATCTGGTGCCGCAGCAGAGTTTCGATCCGTTCCTTGTAAGTCAGCGATACCAGCGGTGCGCCTGTAACCCGTTCTACGAGGTGCCAGAAACGGTTTTGCGGGTGTGCATAGTACTCGCCAGCCGCCAGCGATTTCGCGCCCGGCAGGCTTCCCAGGATCAAGAGCCGCGTATCGTCGGCGACGATGGGCGCAAAGGATGTCTTACGCAGGCTCACACGTCAGTTCGCGCACATCGGTGAGGCGGCCTGTCACGGCGGCGGCAGCTGCCATGGCGGGCGAGACCAAGTGCGTGCGCGCGCCGGGTCCCTGGCGACCTACGAAATTGCGGTTGCTGGTAGAGGCGCTGCGCTCGCCAGCGGGCACCTTGTCCGGGTTCATGCCGAGACAAGCGGAACAGCCCGGTTCGCGCCATTCCAGGCCGGCGTCGGTAAATACCTTGTCCAGCCCCTCCGCCTCGGCCTGCATTTTCACGAGGCCGGAGCCGGGCACGACGATGGCCCATTTCACATTATCGGCCTTGTGCCGCCCGCGCAGCACCTCCGCCGCGGCGCGCAGATCCTCGATACGGCTGTTGGTGCAACTGCCGATGAAGATGTTCTGCACTTCCACGTCCTGCATCCGCGTGCCGGGCGCAAGGTCCATGTATTTAAGGCTGGCGCGCGCGGCTTCCTGCTTGGAAGGATCGGCAAAGCTTTCGGGGGCGGGAACGGTACCGCCGATTGCCACCACGTCCTCCGGACTGGTGCCCCAGGTGACAGAGGGTTCGACATCGGCGGCGTCGATTACCACGGATCGGTCGAACTCGGCGTCGGCATCGGTGTAAAGCGTTTTCCAGTAGGCGACGGCGTCGTCCCATTCGTCCGCTTTCGGCGCGAAGGGGCGACCCTTGATATAGGCAAAGGTCGTTTCATCAGGCGCGATCAATCCGCCGCGCGCACCTGCCTCGATGCTCATGTTGCAGACGGTGAGGCGCGATTCGACGCTCATCTGCTCGAACACCTTGCCGCGGTATTCGATCACGTGTCCGGTGCCGCCAGCCGTGCCAACCACGCCGATGATGTGCATGATCAGGTCCTTGGCAGTAATTCCAAGCCCCAGCTCACCTTCGACGCGCACTTCCATTGTTTTCGAAGGACGCAGCAGCAGGGTCTGCGTGGCCAGCACATGCTCTACTTCGCTGGTGCCGATGCCGAACGCCCAAGCGCCAAGCCCGCCATGGCAAGCTGTGTGGCTGTCGCCGCACACGATGGTTGTGCCGGGAAGGGAGAAACCCTGTTCCGGCCCCACGACGTGCACAATGCCTTGCTGCGAGGATGTCGCATCGAAATAGCGCACTCCGAATGCGGGCGCGTTACGCTCCAGCGCAGCGAGCTGATCGGCGCTCTCCTTATCGGCGATGGGAATGCGTTCACCGCGCGCGTCGAGACGCGGGGTGGTGGGCAGGTTATGATCGGGAACGGCCAGGGTCAGTTCGGGATGGCGCACGGCGCGCCCCTTCATGCGCAGCGCCTCGAACGCCTGCGGGCTGGTGACTTCGTGGACGAGGTGACGGTCGATGAAGATAAGGCAGGTGCCGTCGTTGCGCCGTTCGATCACGTGGGCATCAAAAATCTTTTCGTAGAGTGTGCGGGGTTTGCTGGCCATGTCGCGCAGATAGCGCGATCAGCGTTTCGCGCCAAGTAATACGAAAAAACGCTTCGTGTTGTCTTGGAAAGTTAACCTATGTCGCCTAACTTACAATTATGTCAGGTACGCCCTTTTCGATCCCGATCACCATCCTGCCCGATGATATCGATTTCATGGGTCATGTGAACAACTCGCGCTATCTCAACTGGGTGCAAGACGTGGTGTTGCAGCATTGGCAAAAATTGGCCCCGGCGGACGAGGTGGCAAACAAGGCCTGGGTCGCGCTGAAACACGAGATCACCTATCGCCGTCCGGCTTTCTTGGAAGACGACGTGATCGCCGAAACCGTGCTGGAGAAGATCAAGGGCGCCCGTAGTTTCTACAACACGGTGATTCGCCGCGGTGAAGAGGTGCTGGCAGAGGTGCAGAGCATGTGGTGCTGCATTGACAGCACGACCTTACGGCCCGCGCGCATCGATCAGAATGTCGCGGAGCGCTACTTCGGCCTGCCGCCCATAGAGAAGCCATAACCGCCGGAGCATCAGCCGGATCGAGGCCGGCGCGCTATCCAGCGAACCGGCCTGCAATCACATGATGCTAGCGACGGTGGTCATGGTGCTGATCGCGCGTGGCCTTGGCGAGCGCCTTTTGTGCATCGTCCACCCGTTCGCCCAGCGTGTTGAGTTCACGCCGGTCGAAACCGCCGCGCGAATAGCTGCGGTAAAGGTTCTGCAGTCCGCTGACATCACGAAGCAGACTGCGCGCCTCGCTGCGTGACAAATTCCCGCGGCTTTCAGCCTGTTCGACCTGTCGATCCAGTTGTGTAATCTGATTTTGCAATTGGTGGGCGGATTGCGCCGGCGCTGCGGCAGCTGGTGTGGCGACCAAGGCCCCGCCTGCCAAGGCAAAGGGAGCCGCAAGAAGGAACAATTTGGAGTTTTTCATTTCTGAGCCTTTCACACGTTCGGCGTGTTTGCCGATGTGTTGGTTATGGCAGTCGTTTGCCTGCTTGAGCGTCGCCTCTGGTAAGATAGTGTCGCAAGGTTGCAACGAAGCTTTCCGTTGGCTGTACAAGCCCGTTGGCCATCCCTTTACGGGGTTATGGAGTGGGGTGCCTCGCGGCGTGTCATTCATACCGACCACTGGCCGCGTTTGCCTGAAGCGGTTTTAGTTCTAAGGCCAATGATCATGGCACAAATGCAGCAGCAATCCCGGCAATATTCCGGCCATGCCGTACAGGCAGTGATCGGCCTGGGTCTTGCCGCGCTGATTTTCAGCGTTTGGCTGGCGCTGCATATCTATGCCGTCTTCGTTTTCGTGCTGACGTGGATCAACCTGCCGCTGGGGGTGGGGATCGCGGTGTTGCAATGCTGGCTTTCCGTCGGCCTGTTCATCATCAGCCACGATGCCATGCACGGATCGCTTGCCCCCGGTCGGGCACGATTGAACGGCGCTATCGGAGGCGGACTTCTGTTCCTGTATGCAGGCTTTGGCTGGCGTAAAATGCGCGATGCGCATTTCGCCCACCACCGCCATGCCGGACTGTTTGGCGACCCCGATTTCGATACCGATAATCCCAAGAATTTCTGGCGCTGGTACAAAACCTTTCTGACGCGCTATTTCGGTTGGCGATCAATCGTCTACGTCTCCATGATCGTGACGGTATACTGGCTGTTTTTCGGCGTGCCGATGGTACAAATCGTGCTGGTATTCGGCCTGCCGGCCATCGCATCCAGCATTCAGCTGTTCTATTTTGGCACCTATCGTCCGCATCGCCATACTGCCGACAGCTTCGGCGATTGGCACAATGCCAGGTCGGACGATTTTTCGTCGCTCGTCAGCCTCGCAACCTGCTTCCATTTCGGCTATCATCACGAACATCACAGCTATCCGCAAACGCCGTGGTGGGCGCTTCCGCGTCGTCGCCGTGGACTTGCGCAAAGCGAGACGGAGCTGAGCAGATGAGTGTACTGGCAATCGTCCTCACCGTGGCAGGTGCGGTCGTTTTCATGGAACTGTTCGCCTGGTGGGCGCACAAATACGTGATGCACGGCTGGGGCTGGGGCTGGCACCGCGATCATCACGAGCCGCATGACAAGGCGCTGGAAAAGAACGACCTGTTCGCCGTGGTCTTCAGCAGCATCGTAATCGCCATGTTCGCCATAGGCTATTACGTGTCCGATTTCCTGTGGTGGTTTGCCATGGGCATCACCGTTTACGGCGCGATCTACACGCTCGTTCACGATGGACTGGTGCACCAGCGCTATTTCAATTGGGTGCCCAAACGTGGCTATGCAAAACGGCTGGTACAGGCGCACAGGTTGCATCATGCCACGGTAGGGAAGGAAGGCGGGGTCAGCTTCGGCTTTGTCTTCGCCCGTGACCCCGCCAGGTTAAAGTCGGAATTGAAACGCCAGCGCGAAGCCGGCGTGGCCGTAGTTCGGGACAGCGTGGGCGCCTGACGCGTGCCTAGTTTGCGTAATTCACGTAAAGCCCGTGGATCAGGCCGGGCACGTAGAGGATCAACGTCAGGATCAGGTTGACAAGGAAGGTACCGCCCAGTCCGTGCTTCAGCGCAACGCCCAGCGGCGGCACGAGGACAGTGGCGATCAGGGTAATGATATTCATGAAGGGCTCCGATTGAGATTGGCGGGTATTGCCCTATCAATCCAGCCAGGCGGCGCCTGTTCCTTCATCGTGTCCCGTCGCCAGGATAAACAGGCAATCTGCCCGGCTCGCCATCATTCGATAATTTTGGCAATCGATCTCATCTCGATCCAGTCGACTTGCAGTGCTACAAGTCTCACCCTTCATACGCTCGCCTCTAATTTCGACGGACAGCCAATGCGAATATCCAAGTGACTTGCAAGTTTCGTTTCGTAGAATGTCGTCTTCGCAGCCGCGTTGCCGCCAATCGTAGCAGGAGCAAGTTCTGGCAGCGAAATTTGCGCGGGGGCGCAATTCCTAAGCCTGGCTTGCCGCTATTCGCGCAGCGTGATCCTGCACCAGTGCGATCATGTTGGGCACACCCTGGGTGCGGTTGGATGAAAGCTGGTTCTTCAGGTCGAACGGCGACAGCGCCTCGGCAATATCCATCTGCGCCACTTCGTTCGCCGGCTTGTCCTGCACGGCAGAAATTACCAGCGCGACGATACCCTTGGTGCTGTCTCTT
>OJBY01000315.1_pt1 | contig 28610 bp, 27 predicted proteins | sample 1591731 | NCBI WGS metagenome assembly OJBY01 (sample SAMN05416837, study PRJEB24817) | seawater metagenome | isolation source: Sea water | place: Canada:Atlantic | collected 2013-07
CAGAAGCAGAAGCAGAAGCAGAAGCAGAAGCAGAAGCAGAAGCAGAAGCAGAAGCGATTGATGCTGACGATGTTGACCCAGAACTGCTCGAGATTTTCAGCGAAGAGGCCGCTGAGGTTCTGGAGGAGGCCGAGCAGTTACTCAGCAAACTCATTGATCGACCAGACGATACCGCGGCACTGGCTGAACTTCAGCGCCAGTATCACACGATCAAGGGCGGCGCCCGCATGACCCAAGTGTTCACTATGGGTGATCTGACGCATGAAGCGGAAAATGTCCTTGAGTATCTGAGTGAGCAGCAGCAAGACGCCTCACCAGTTTTGCTTGATACCCTGCAACGGGTTCAAGACACCTTGGCAGCTCAGCTAGATCAGTTGATGTCAGGCGTGGCAGTGACGCCGGCGAAAGCTGAGATTGCTCGCTTAAAGCGTTGGTTGGTCAGTAAAGATGACGCTGATTTGCTGTTGTCTGCGCCTTCGGTGAAAAAAACTCCGAGCAAAGTAGAAGTAGTCGATCCGGAGCAGCACTTTAATCAAGAGTCGGCTTTGAGCGCTGAGCAAGATTTGGCGTCAGATGACGCGCTGGATTTAGCGAAAGTTGAACCAGTTGCCGATCATCATGAAGACAAATCTGAAGAATCAGCAGTAGCAGATGAGCTCGTTGAAGATCAGCAAGCTACTGAAGAAAACCAGTCAGCACAAACTGATGATTCAAGTGAGCTGGAAGAATCAAGCGAGGATCGGCAGTCAACTCTTGAGCAGACGCCGCCGGAAGTATCTGAAGACCCTAGCGAGACATTGAGTGCACCGGCTGAGGCCAGCCAAGCAGCTCATGATATCTCTGATGAGGCGGATGAGCAGGATTCAGCGCAGAGGCTGGCTAACCGATCCATTTTTCAGATTGCACTTGAGACGCAGGCTGATTTTGATGACCTCAGCGAGCAGGATTTTGAGCAGCTGGTAAGCTTGGAGGAGCCTTGCCGTGACTTAGCGCGTAAGTCCACCGATGAGCACCCGATTTTGGCCAGAGTTTCAGGTTACCTGGTAGAGATATACGAGGATTTGAGCCACGGGCGCTTGGCAATTGATGCGGAAGTTAAGGATTTGCTCGCCAGTGCTCATGATTGGATGGTGATCCTAAGTGATCCAGAGGCAGATGCTTTGTTGCCAAGTGCGCTGCTCGGTGCGCTCAGTGCGCTGATAGAAGATCCGGATCGTTTTTCGCTCAGCGACCACAAGGATCTGCTGTTAACCACCAATCAGACCCTAGACGAATATACCCGTCAGCAACGTCTGGATCGAGCGAGTGCAAAAGAGTCTAAGCGCAAGCCAGGCTTTTACGATGGGCAAATTGACGAGCCTGCCAGCCCTGTGGATACAACCACTATCCCAACGCAATCGGACAATCTGACCGCGCTGGATGCAGATGTTGAGCAGTCCGGGAAGCTTGTTGGCTTAGCTGCTGGCACAGAAGATATTGCCGCCAAACAATTGGGGGCAGTGAAGTTTGAGACGTTAGATGAGGTCAAAGACAAATCAGTGTCAGGCGCTCATTTGGCGACATTGGTGCCACAATCGGGTGCATTTGAGAAAAAAGATACCGACAACGCGCTGTCAGGTGAGCAGATTCGACTCCCAGCTCAGCTTATGGAGCAATTGATCAACTTATCCGGTGAGGGCTCAATCAACCGCACTCGAGTTGAGGTATCAAACACCAGCGTTACTTCAAGTGTTGAGGAGATGGGAATCACGGTGCAGCGCCTGGCTGACCAGCTCAGGCGACTCGATACTGAGCTTGAGGCCCAGATCATCTCAAAGCATGAAAGCGCGGTCAGTCTGTATGAGGACTTCGATCCACTTGAGATGGATCGCTACTCATCACTCAACCAGCTCTCCAAATCCCTATTTGAGTCAGCCTCAGATTTGCTTGAGATCAAGAGCACTTTGCTTGAGAAATCGCGCAGTACTGAGGGGATCCTGCTTGAGCTCTCCCGCTTGCAGTCCCAGCTGCAGGAGGGTCTCATGAGTACCCGCCTGATCCCGGTTTCGCGTATCGCGCCGCGCCTGGAGCGAATTGCTCGGCAAACCAGCCGTTCGGTCGATAAGCAGATCCGGCTTCAGATCGACAATGCTGAGGCTGAAATTGATCGCAGTATCCTCGATAAGATCACCAGTCCCTTAGAGCACATGCTGAGAAATGCCATCGATCATGGTATTGAGGATAGCGAGCAACGCGCAGCATTGGGTAAGCCAGCCGAGGGTTTGGTGAAACTTGCGATCGTGCGCCGCGGCGGCGAGCTGCTGATTGAACTCTCCGATGACGGATCAGGGATACCGGTTGAAAAGGTTCGCGAAAAAGCAGTCGAGCGTGGACTGCTACAAAACCCTGATGCCACTGATCAAGATGTGATCCAGCTGATCTTTCATGCCGGTCTCTCAACCGCCAGTAGCCTGACACAGATATCGGGCCGCGGCGTTGGTATGGACGTGGTGCAAAGCGAGATCAAGCAACTCGGCGGCTCGGTTGAGGTGTTCTCTGAAGCGGGTAAAGGCTCACGTTTTGAGATTCGCGTACCGCTGTCTGTCGCGATCACTGATGCGCTGTTGATCCGCTCCTCAACTCAGCAGTTTGCTTTGCCAGTGACCCAGATTGAGCGGATAGAGCAGGTTAAGGTGCAGGATTTACAGGACTACTATGCGGGCAATCATGAGCAGATACTGATTCAAGATACCCCGTACCGTCTAGGCTACCTGGCTGAACTCTTGAGCGGCCGCCGGTTTTCCCCGCTTGACGATGAAAAAACCTTTGCTCCGATTATCTTGCTTAAAGGATCAAACGATGAGCGTATCGCGCTGCACATTGATGAGCTGATCGGTGCCCAAAACGAGATGGTGTTAAAACCTCTGGGCGCGCAACTGGCGTCAAACGATATTGCCTCGGCCGCCACCATCACCGGTGGAGGCGAGGTGCTCCTACTGCTAGATGCGATTAACCTAACTCGAAACTTAAATCTGAGCAGCCCCGCTCCGGTCAATCAACCGACGATCACAGCTGAACAACAGCGCAGTATCCTGATCGTCGATGATTCGGTCACCGTGCGAAAGGTGACTTCAAGGCTGCTTGAGCGTGCTGGGTTCGATGTGCGCTTAGCCAAAGACGGGATCGACGCGCTAGAAAAACTGCAAGAGAAAAAACCTGATCTCATGCTGCTGGATATCGAGATGCCGCGCATGGATGGCTTTGAAGTGGCCACTCAGGTCAAAAACTCAAGCGAGCTTAAGGATTTGCCCATCATCATCATCTCCTCTAGAACCGGCGACAAGCATCAGACACGAGCCTTTGAGCTGGGCGTTAACCGCTTCTTGGGTAAGCCTTTTCAGGAAAAAGAGTTGCTTGAGCAGATCAACCAGTTACTGGATATCGTTTGAGTGCTGAACATCCGCGCGTCGTGGTGATTGCTGAGCATGTCCAGCAACGCATGGCATTTAGTGATGCGGTGCGAGTGGCTGGTTTTGAATTGGTCGACAGCTTAGCGCCAGAGCGCTTAACTCAACACAACATGCCGAGCGCAGATTTGTGGTTGATTGATTCGGGTGACGACTTAGCACTGATCGAGCACCTGGCGCCGACCGAGCGCTACTTGCTTGGGTTTACCGCGGCTCCAAAGGTGACTGAAACCAGAGCCTTTGAAAAATGGCAGCGAGCCTTAGTGCGTAAACTGTGGCATACCCTTGGAAAGCCCAAAGTTACGTCTGATTTGACCGCAAGCGAGCCTAAGCCGCTGCATCGGCGGCCCGATCTTTGTGTGGTACTCGGTGCCTCCTTGGGGGGACCTAAAGCGGTGAAGCAATTTTTAGATGAGTTGCCAGCTGATCTGCCTTTGGCGCTGATACTCGCTCAGCATAACGATCCGGCAGCCATGGACAATTTGGGCAGAGTGCTTGCGCGTCATAACATGTGGGAAGCCAAAAGCATCGAAGCGGGCGATCGCCTGAGCGCTGGCACCGTATGGATGGTGCCGCCTAATCAGCAAATCGAGCTAAACCATGAGGGGTATTTCGCGCTTACTCCGCAGCACAATCAAAACTATCACCCTTGTATCTCTCAGGTTTTAATCAGCATGGCAGATATCTACCGCAACCGGATGCTGGGCATCATCTTTAGCGGCATGGGAGATGACGGATCTAGTGCGGCGCATCATGTGATTGCTCAGGGCGGAGTGATCTGGGTTCAGGATCCTCAAACAGCCGAGTGCGCAGCCCAGCCTGAAGCCATGATTGGCACAGGTCAAGCAAGTAAGGTAACCACGGTGTCTGAGCTTGCCCAATCACTGGTCAATCGGAGCATCGAGCATCAGGATTCGCTCAGTCGCTACCAACCTGGACATCGACTTAATTCACAGGAGAGCAGCTCATGAAAGTCAATCAGTCCGCGGAGATGCTCACGACGCTGAGCCTCATCGGCTCGAGTACGGGCACCCTTAAAGTGACTGAGCTCATCAACGAAGGTGGTCTGCATTGGTTGATCCCCTCAAGCATCGTGCTGTTGGTCAGCTCGCTTGAATCAAGCAGCGTTGATAAGGTGGCTTATCAGGATTATCAGGATTATCAGCTCAAAGCCTATGATCTGACCCAAGGCTCAGCAGGTAAATCGGTGGTGCTTGAGGGAACAGATCCCAAGCGGCGCATGGCGATACTGGTCACGGATGCCAAGGAGTACTCGATCAGGATCTCACAGTTGCCAGACGCAGCAGAGCAACCTGAAGCACCTTTCATCAAAGAGGCAGTTAGTTTTGAAGGTCGCACAATTGTCGTACCTGATATCAACGCATTAGCCGATCATCTATACGGAACCACAAGTTAATTTAACCTGATAAAAATACTGACGGAGATCATCATGGTTTTAAAGTATTCCCTGCCCGCGCGATTTTTTCACTGGGCTACTTCGCTGCTAATCGTAGCGGCTTGGATCTGCGTTGAATTCAGGGGTGCGATTGGCCCCAGTTTGGGCATGACCCTGCATAAAAGCATCGGGGTGACGCTATTTGTCTTGGTAGTTGCTCGTCTAATCTACCGGTTTGTTGACGCGCCGCCTCCGCTTAACATCGATATGCCTGATTGGCAGAAAAAAGGGGCGCACCTGATCCACTGGTTGCTGTACGGTCTGATACTGGCTCAGCCTCTGTCAGGATTTGTGATGACGCAGGTAGCTGGGTATCCATTGTCATTTTTCGGGCTCTTTGAGATTCCGGTGTTTATCTCAGGCAGCGCTGAGCTTGGCCAAACACTCTCTTTTTTACATCAAGAGGTGATCTGGAACGTGCTTTTGGGGCTGATTATCTTGCACGTCGGTTTTGCGCTCAGGCACCAGTTGATCAAAAAAGACAAGCTGATCAACCGCATGTGGTAATTCAGATGCTTAAAAAACCCAGGCTTGTCCTGGGTTTTTTGTCAAATGCCCACTTTGGTGGGCTTAGTTAAAGCTTTCTATTGAAGCCCTTAATTAAAGATATAACCCGTCTGCGGAGAGCTAGCAACCGCTATCGCGCGCTTGGGCATGCGGCCAGCGAGGTAAGCTTCGCGACCCGCTTCCACGGCTTTTTTCATGGCGCTCGCCATGAGCACCGGTGATCTGGCTGCGGCGATCGCGGTGTTCATGAGTACCCCGTCGCACCCCAGCTCCATCGCAATCGCAGCATCGGATGCCGTACCCACGCCAGCATCGACGATCACTGGCACCTTCGCCTGCTCCAAGATCAACCCGATGTTAAACGGGTTGGTGATACCAAGCCCAGAACCAATCAGTGATCCAAGCGGCATGATCGCCACGCAGCCCATTGACTCAAGCTCTTGAGCGACGATCGGATCGTCTGAGGTATAGACCATGACGTCGAACCCGTCCTCGACCAAGACGCGTGCGGCTCTGAGGGTTTGAGTGACATTTGGGTACAGGGTTTTTTGATCACCCAGCACCTCAAGCTTAACCAGCTTATGCCCGTCTAAAAGCTCTCGAGCAAGTTGACAGGTTCTAACCGCACTGTCGCTATCAAAGCAACCGGCAGTATTGGGCAGCAAGGTATAGCGGTTAGGATCGATCACCTCAAGCAGATTGGGCTGATCGCTGTGCTGACCGATGTTGGTTCGGCGGATCGCCACCGTCACAATCTCGGCACCGCTCTCCTCGATCGCCAGGCGAGTTTGCTCCATCGACTCGTACTTACCCGTGCCAACAAGCAGACGCGAGCTAAACTCGCGTCCGGCGATCTTTAGGGGTTCTAACACTTGCATAAGATTCCTTAACCGCCGCCCACGGCGACGACGACTTCGATTTTCATGCCCTCGGTGAGGGGAGTGGTATTTAGTTTGGATTTGGGCACCAGTGCCTGATTGGCTTCAACGGCAAAGCGCTTAGCGCCAAGTTCAAGCGAGCCAATCAGCTCAGCCAAGTTAGCACAAGACGTCTGCATGGTTTCGCCGTTTAGGGTGATCTGGGTCATGGTATGTCCTTTGCTGATCAATCTGGCGGTAGTGATCCAAAGATTTCAGGCTTTTGAATATGAGGTTGTGACTATCGACAAGGGGCTTGAGTCAAATGCCAACCCTATCCAGCTCAAAGCAGAGGCTATATTAGCTTAATGCTAGCTTAAACTAATTGGGTATTGATCCCATATAGCGCATAAGCCAACCACAGAAAACTGAACATCATACTGAGGCCGCCCAGCGGAGTGATCGCGCCCACGATAGAGGGCGCACCCAGTGCTAGTGCATAGAGCGATAAGCTAAACAGCAGCACACCGACCTCAAGCAACCACAGTGGCCGGGTCAGTGTCGGCAAAAGCAGGCTTAAGCTAAGTACTACAAGACTACCGATACCCAAGTAAAGCGAAGCGGTATCCCACAGTGCCAAGGATGCTGGAGTCAGGGTGTCTTTGAGCGCATGCGCCCCAAAGGCGGAAAGCCCGATCCACAGCGCCATCTGCAAGGAGGCTAAGACGGCTAGCAAGAGGTGCACTCGATTGCTAGGCGGTTGCGAGGTAAGGAGGGCATTTTACTTAATACTTTGAAAAAGCTGCTCACTGAGCCCCCATCGCCGCTTTGATCTTCTCCATCGCGTTTTTCTCGAGCTGACGCACGCGCTCCGCGGAGATGTCGTATTGATCAGCCAGCTCGTGCAGCGTGGCTTTTTTCTCAGCGAGCCAGCGTTGCGCCAAGATATCTTGAGAGCGGGCGTCTAACGTCTGCATGGCGATAGCAAGCGTCTCATGCCGCGAGCTTTGAGTGTCTTCGGCCTCATAGGCCTCGGCAGGGTCTGAGTCCGGAGCCTCAAGATAGAGCGAGGGGGAGTAGGTGGCAGAATCGTCATCGTCTGCGCCGTAGGCCTCAAAAGAGGCGTCATAACTTGAAAGCCGTGACTCCATCTCAAGCACTTGCTCTGCGGTCAGATCCAGATCGTTAGCAATCGCTTGCGCTTCATCGAGGGTGAGCTTGCTGGTGGATTTTTTAAGTGAGCGCAGATTAAAAAAAAGTTTGCGCTGGGCTTTGGTGGTGGCGATCTTGACGATTCGCCAGTTGCGAATCACGTATTCGTGGATCTCTGCTTTGATCCAGTGCACTGCAAAACTGACCAGACGCACCCCTTTGGTGGGGTCAAAGCGCTTGACGGCCTTCATTAGGCCTACATTTCCCTCTTGGATAAGATCACCCTGGGGCAGTCCATAACCTGAGTAGCTGCGAGCGATGTGGATCACAAAGCGTAAGTGGGAGAGCACCAGATCACGGGCGGCTGCGACGTCGCCGTGTTCGTAGTAGCGCTCAACCAGCTCCTCCTCATCCTCTCGGGATAACACCGGGATCTGATTGACCGAGGAGATATACGATTGCAGATTCACCCCAGGGGCGCTCAGGCTAGCTGGCAGCATCGAGCCGCTACGTGCGGCCAATTTACTGGCTGCTGAGGCAGAGTTGGGTGATCGGTTGTCTGCGTTCAGTAGATCGGTTGCTGCAACAAGCGCGGTAGATGGGTTGGTCTTGGTTACTGGTGAGGTGGCCTGAGCTTTTGCAGTCGGCAGGGGTTCGCCTGAGATTGTCGAGTCGTCGTCCCGTGATTTGGTGCGCTTAACTGGTTTTTTAGGGGCTGTTTTTTTAGAGGTTGTTTTGGCGATAGAAACGGGTGCGGAGGAACGTCCGGAAGGTTCTTGGGTTTCAGATTCGGACATAACTCACCTCTTTTGATGCGCGGTGTTGTGCGCAAAGCGTCAGATTGATTAGTTTAGCGCGTTTGGCGGACAGGTTTAGTTACCCATAAGTGACAGATTGTGCGCTGTTCATGATCTGGTTTTGCCCTAAACTCATAGCCTAGCTTTGCGCAGAACCGCTCGCTATCGCGCACGGAACTCAGATCGTCAACACTCATGATGAGCGTATCCCCGGCAGCCAAGTGGTGCAGCGCCTGCTTGAGCTTAAGTAGCGGCAGGGGGCAGATAAGTCCGGTGGCATCGATGACAGTAGCAGGCTCTGCGCTTGAGTTGATCTGCTCAGCTTGGCCGCTTAAGCCTTGAGCGCTAGCACTTAGATCCTGCGGGTCCTTAATTTCTGAGGAGTGAGCAGGATCAGGTTGATCTGATAAGTTGTCGGTAGCCACAGCTGCGCCAAAAGCCAATTGCAAATGACATTTTAGTCGCAAACGGAGTCACATGACACCCAAACCCCTTTTTCAAGCTTCAGGTTCTCATAACTTGGGAGGACAACCTTGGCTAAATCACAAATTGTGTCTGGGGTTGCTGGCGGCGATCACCTGTCTGCCAGCCATACCGGCGATGGCAGTAGAACAGCCGGCAGCTGAACCCCGGCAAACACTAAGGTATAGCGATGGCCGAGTGCCTGCTAACTTTGCCGGAGTGTCACCGCAGAACTCCGCGCTGGCCTCTGGCACCTCAAGAGGGTTGCCGCCGGGTTCACAGGCGCCAATCAGTTTCAGTACAGCGGATAACGAGCCGGGTTCTTTTGGCGGCGACTCAGATCCGGATTTTTCGCTTACACCCAGATCTGCTGAGCCAGGACGGGTAAGCCTGCTCAATCGCGCCTCATCACAAGGAAGTTTTAGCTCGCTGGGTGGAAATCCCAACCGCTTGATCGGACTTGAGATCCTAAGGGTAATCAACCGAAGCGGTGAGCGCTTGAGTGATCCTTGGGTAGACGCCCAGCTCACCCAGATGTTCAACCGGTTTAGTTTGAGCGCGGGCCTTGATCAGACTTTGGGTGTGGTCATGATTGAGGATCCCTCGATCAACGCCTTTGCGGTGCCCGGCGGTTTGGTGGGTTTTCACAGCGGTTTGATCCTTGAGGCGGACAGTATCGATGAGGTTGCCGGCGTCATGGCGCATGAAACGGCTCACCTCTCACAAAACCACTTTGGTCGTCGCTCCGATGCGCAGCGCTATGATTGGTTAGTGCAAACCTTGGGGCTTTTGGGTGCTGCGCTGATTGGCGGTGGATCAGAGGCAAGTAGTGCGTTAGCGCTTGGCTCACAGGCGCTCTTAGCAGACCGGGCGCTCAGTTTTAGCAGGGCACAGGAGAGTGAGGCGGACCGGGTGGGACTGAACCTCATGCGCCAAAGTGAGTATGACGCGGCTGGTATGCCGGGTTTTTTTGAAAAACTCCTCCAGCTTGCCAATCGCGAAGACAAAGTGACGGCTTTTTTGCGCTCACACCCGCTCTCATCTACCCGGGTGAGCGACATACGTGCTCGCTTAAGCAGCGACGAAAACCAGCGCACTCCGTTAGCTGACTCGATGTTTAATTTGCTTAGGCTCAGGGTGTTGGCACTCACCAACCAGATCGATATCAGCCGCGCCATGCAATTGAACCTTAGTGATCCGGCGATCCGTATTGGTGCGGCGATGGTGCTAACCAAGCGGGGTCAGTCCGAGCAAGCGTTTAAGCTGCTGCAGGGTATCTCCCCCGGCTTTGAATTGGAGGAGGCCTTAAGCTTAGCGCGCGCTGAAGCGCTATTAACCCTTGATCCAGCTCGTGCTGAGAGGATCGCAGCCCAAGCTTTGGCGGTTTTTCCTGAGTCGCTGGCGCTTAAAAAAGTGCAGGTAAACGCTAGGCTTCGCGCTGGTATGGGCAGCGGTGATCTGGTGCAGTGGCTCACCAGCGGGCAGATACCAGACACTCAGCAGCTCACCTTTTGGCAGCTTAGACTGCTTGAGCTACAGCGCGCTGATCAAAGCCCGGTGAGCGCGGCTCAAGCGCTGGCGGCTCAAGCTGAGGTGTTGTTTTGGCAGAACCAGCTTGAGGAGGCGTTGATCAGCCTCAAGCGCGCCCAAACCGTATGCGGGAGCTGTGCGGTTAGCGCGCAGCTTGACGATCGTTATCAGCAGATCAGAACTATCTATCGGGAGAAGTCGCTTCTGTGAGCGAGTTGACCGTCTTTGAGTCAGTGGTGGATTTAGCCTAAAGCTTAGGCAATCACAGGATACTCGGTGCTAGTTTGAGACAAGCCTCGCTGCTCTAATCCTTAACACAAATAATAGCGGCGGCGCTTAAACAACAAAGCGGCGAAGGGACAAGCCGCCGCTCCACTGATTAACTTCTCTCGTCCAATACGTGCATGCTGGCTGCTGTCGTTGAGGCATGCTCAGTTAAACAAGTTGCTTATCCTAAGCGCTGCTTTATTGCCTGAGCGACCGCGGCATTGTCAGCACGTCCGGCCACTTGCGGCTTGATCAGAGCAATCACTTTACCCATGTCCTTGATCGAGCTTGCGCCTGTCTCTGCAATTGCGGCTTCTATCACCGCGTCGATCTCATCTTGGCTCATGGCTTGCGGTAGAAAACTTTGCAGCTCTTCTGCCTCTTGGCGTTCTCGTAGAGCCAGATCAGGGCGGTCATTTTGCTCATATAGCGCTTCAGAGTCTTGACGCTGCTTGAGCTGCTTTTGAATCAGATCGAGCACTTGTGGGTCTTCAAGCTCTTTTTGCGCACTGATTTCAGCTTCCTTGATCGCGGTTTGCAGTGCGCGGATCGTCGCCAAACGGATGGTGGCGCGCGCTTTCATCGCGGCTTTTAGCTCTTCGGTTAGCGTGGCTTTTATACTCATAAAATCTCCTTTTTTAGTCGAAAAAAAAGGCTGAAATCTTCAGCCTTTTTGACACACCACAGTGCTCAGTAAGGACGTGTGGTACGAACAGATTCGCGCTGAACTTTCTTCGCGTGACGCTTCACTGCCGCTGCTTTTTTACGCTTACGCTCTTGAGTGGGTTTTTCAAAAAACTCACGCTTACGAACGTCAGCCAGAACACCGGCTTTCTCGCAAGAACGCTTAAAACGGCGGATTGCGACGTCAACTGGTTCGCCTTCTTTAACCTTAACTTGTGGCATGCATGCTCCTGTGTGTTGCGCCCGGCCGTGGTTGTGGTTGGATAGCCGCACAAACTAAAAGTGCGCGGCATCGGCTGCGGGGGCAGATAAATTGGGACGTGAAGTATAAAGCAGATTTTGGGAGTTGACAACAACCCTGAACCCCATATAGAGCTTAAGCTTGTAGAGCTATGGTAAAATGCCCACCTTGAAAAAACCTTGAGCGTGATCATGCGAGTGTTGGGGATCGAAACCTCCTGCGATGAAACCGGCCTTGCGATCGTCGATAGTGAAACCGGGCTAATCGGTCACGTGCTCTACTCTCAGATCGCCCTCCACGAGATATACGGCGGCGTGGTGCCGGAGCTAGCGAGCCGCGATCACATCAAAAAGATCACCTTGCTGCTTGAGCAGTTGTTTGTTCAGACCGGCCTCACTAAGGCTGACCTAGATGGCGTCGTCTACACGCGCGGTCCCGGCTTAGTTGGCGCGCTCATGACCGGTGCGCTGTTTGGTCGCGCGCTCGCCATGGGGCTGGGCATACCGGCGCTGGGGGTTCACCACCTTGAAGGGCACTTGCTCTCACCGCTCATGAAAGTGGATGGGCAAGCACCTGAGATCAGCACGCCCTTTGTGGCGCTCTTGGTCAGCGGCGGCCACACGCAGTTGGTTGCGGTACGCGCGCTGGGCGCGTACGAGCTGATCGGCGAATCAATTGATGACGCCGCCGGCGAGTGCTTCGATAAGTGCGCCAAGATGCTGGGCTTGCCCTACCCGGGTGGCCCTCAAGTCGCCAAGCTCGCTCAAAGCGGTAACCCCAAAGCCTATGATCTGCCTCGTCCACTGCTACATAAGGGAGCGGACTTTAGTTTTAGTGGGCTCAAGAGCGCGGTGCGCCGCGTGGTGGAAGCTGAGGGGGCTGACAAGCTCAACCACGCTGATCTGTGCGCAAGCTTGCAGGCGGCGATCGTCGAGGTGCTGGTGAAAAAGTCACTCAAGGCACTTAAAGCGGTAGATTTAGATACGTTGGTGATCGCAGGCGGCGTCAGTGCCAACACCGAGCTGCGTGCTCAGCTGGAAGCGGAGTTAAGTAGGATCGGCGGTCAGGTGTTCTACGCCCCAACCGAGTTTTGCACCGACAACGGAGCTATGATCGCGCATGCAGGATTGCTCAGGCTCATGGCGGGCCAGTCCGATGGCTTAAATATCTCAACCACGCCGCGCTGGCCGCTGAGTGAGCTTGAGCCTATTGATGCGACTGCACACTGAGTGCGAGGTTGTGGCTTTATTCTGATTGACTGAGTAAGTTTGGCTTAGGTTTGCGGGTAGCTCTGGGTGGCTTTTGCCAATCAAGCTGGTCGTGGATCAAGTTGGGGTGCTGGCTTAAGAGGCCCGAAGCAAGATTGTGAATCCCGCTGGGCTGACCAGCGAAGTGTTTTAAGCCTGCTCAGGAGATTTTCTAGTGGTCATTTTGCTCACTAAAATTAAAACCAACCAAACCGCACTGATCGCAAGCGCTGATCCTAGGCAGGCTGCCCAGATATCAGCCCAAGTAAAGGGGCGACCAGTCTGGTGCTGCAAAAACTCAATCAGCCAGCTAAACCCAAAGATAAACCCAAAACTCAGCAGCACGGGTAGCCAGTAAAGGCGCCCTAGCCACACTAACTTGGAGCCACCCAGCGCAGTAAGAGTGAGTAAAAATGCCCCACTTCCATGCACCACTTTGTCGTAGTGAGCCACAAACCACTTGGCCAGCGTCTCAACCGGGATAAAACCCGCCAGCCAATTGATACGGGCAAAGTCTTTGAACTCAGGCCCGCTCATACCTACCGCAAAGTAGGCAGCGAGCAGGGCCAGTGCAGCAAAGAGCAGGCGGCAGATCAGTGCGCGCTTGGCGGCACGGATGACTAATTCATCGGTGTTTGAGAGTGGCCGCTCCAAGTTTAGTAGGTGTCTTTGGTGTTGAGCACGGTGGTCACAGTGCGGATCATGATCCAGACGTCTAGCCAAACTGACCAGTTTTTGATGTACTGCAGATCAAACTGCACGCGCCGCTCCATGTCTTTGATGTCGCTGGTTTCCCCGCGGCAGCCGTTTACTTGGGCAAGCCCGGTGATGCCCGGTTTGATCTGATGACGAGCCATATAGCCAGGCACCTTGGTTCGGTAGAACTCGTTGTGGGCGACCGCATGAGGACGCGGGCCGACCAGCGACATGTTGCCGATAAAGACATTTATCAATTGGGGCAGCTCATCAATCGAGGTTTTTCTGAGCACAGCGCCCGATTTGGTGACCCGCTGATCGCCGCGGGTCGCCTGCACCACAACATCACTATCCTCGGTCACGGTCATGGAGCGAAACTTCCAAACCAAGATCTCCTGCCCCAACTTGCCGTAGCGTCGCTGTTTAAAGAACACCGGTCCTTTAGAGTCAATCTTGATCCAAACCGCAACTACCAAAAACAGAGGAGACAGCAGGCTGAGTGCGGCAGTAGATAGCACTAAATCTGAGATTCGCTTGATTGCCCGCTTATAACCCCTAAGTGCTGGGACAGACATGCGCATGACGGGTAAGTCCTCAACATAATTGATCTTGAGGCTCGCCAGCCTAAATCCAAGCAGATCGGGAACCAAGTACACACTGGTTGCAGTATCAAGCAAGGATTGTTGGATTGACTCGATCTTGGACGCCTCCGATAGAGGAAGTGCGAGCCAAACTTGGTGGATTTGCTCACCCTCTGAGCGCTTGTGTTCTATGTAGTGATTGAGTCCGTCAATTCCCCCAACCACTTGAACCCCACTAAAAAAGCTGCCATGGAGATCTGGATTGTCATCAAACAGAGCAACGGGTTCGAGGCCATTTTCTTTGTGTTTTTTTAAGCGCTCGCAAGCTTGAACACCCAGACTCGATAAACCCACGATCACGATATTTTTTTGATTGTAACCACGGCGCCGGAGCCAGTGAATCAACAGAGCAGTGCTGATGCGGATCAGAATCATGACGACGTAAGCACTTATCAGCGTACTAAAAACCCATCCACGAGACAGCTCTTCTCCAGTTTTGGTGAAGTAGGTCAGGCTGGTGGTCAGTAGGCTTACGCAAACCCAAGCGAGCGTTAGGCGTGAGAGCGCAGTGGTAAATGAGGCGCTGAGTGCTTCTGAGTAAACACTCATGAGATTGAACAGATTAAATGTGATCAGCGCGAGTGCGAGTACAAAAAGAGAGTGGATCGTTAAAAACTCAGAAGTGATCCCTAGGTAAAGGTCGAACCCTATCCACGCACTACCCACTACAGCCATCAAGTCCGCAAGGATTAAAAGCAGCCCAAAAACACTGTTACGACTGATGGAGCTATGTAGCATCGGTGGTGATTCAGTTTATGTCTCGATTTGACTGACTAGTCTACTCAGCGTTTTGCAAAATGTCACCGCGAACTGGTGCTTTGCGACAAAAACACCTATCGCATGTATGAGCTGGTATTTGGCAGCCATATCCTGACATTATGTCAATCGTTTATCTCGAAAAAGAGAAAGTAAAGAACTCAGATACAGGCTTGTTGTCTGCTAATATCTTGTGCAAAGTCAAAAGCGCTAAATACAGATCTGTAGCAAATTTTAAAAACGGGAACTCACCTATGACCAAGAATATCGTATGGCACGACCAGAGCGTCAGTAAACTTGAGCGCTCTGAGCACAAAAACCAAAAACCCTGTGTGCTTTGGTTTACCGGGTTAAGCGGTTCTGGCAAGTCTACCGTAGCCAATGCGCTTGAGCATGAATTAGCTAAGCGTGGTCAGCATACCTTTTTGCTGGATGGAGATAACGTGCGCCATGGTCTGAACAAAGACTTGGGTTTCAGTGATGACGACCGCGTGGAAAATATCCGAAGAATTGGCGAGGTTTCCAAATTGTTTGTTGACGCTGGTCTTATCGCGGTGACCGCTTTTATTTCTCCGTTTCGCTCGGATCGGCAGTTGGTTCGAGATTTGCTTGCTGAAACTGAGTTTGTTGAGATCCACATGAACACGCCGCTGGCAACTTGTGAGTCCCGAGATCCAAAGGGGTTATATAAAAAAGCACGGGCTGGGGAAATCAAAAACTTTACTGGCATTGATTCTGATTATGAGGCCCCACTCAAAGCAGAGATTACGCTCGACTCATCCGAGCAGTCAGTAGAGGAGTGTGTAGAGCAAATCATTAGTTTTCTCACCAGCCAAGAAATTTTGGTAAACACATTTGCAGCTAAGGCATAAAAAAACCGTATGGATTATGATTTGTTCAACGGAGACGCAGATGGTATTTGCTCGCTGATTCAGCTTCGCTTGGCTGAGCCTCGCGCCAGCCAACTGGTAACCGGAGTGAAGCGAGAGATCAATCTACTCTCAAAAATTGAGCCTGCTGCAGGTGACCGCATTACAGTTCTTGATGTGAGTATGGAGAAAAACCAGGCTGGCTTGGCGGGAGCCTTAGAAGCGGGCGCTAAAGTTTTTTATGCTGATCACCACCGCAGCGGCGAGGTCCCAGAGCATCCAGGATTACAAGCCCATATTCACCTTGCTTCAGATACTTGCACCTCAGTGATCATCGATGGTTACCTGAAAGGTCGTTATCGGGACTGGGCGGTTGTCGGAGCTTATGGCGACAATATGCTAAAAACAGCTGAGGCGCTCTCCGATAACACAAAGCCTGAATCGCTGAGCTCAACTGAACGCACGCAGCTTAAAACGTTGGGTGTGGTGATGAACTACAATGGCTATGGCAGCAGCACCGATGATCTATACTATCATCCGGCTGATTTGTATCGGTTAACGTGTCGATTTGAAAGCCCCTTTGATTTCATCCGCGATCAGCCTGAAGTGTTTGAAACACTGAAAAATGGCTACGATAGCGACATGTCTCAAGGGCTTAGCATCCGGCCACTTTATGAGTCAAGCCATGCTTGCATGATTGAGTTGCCAGATGAACCTTGGGCCAGGAGAGTGAGCGGAGTTTTAGGAAATGAGCTCGCCAATCGCTACCCGGATCGAGCCCATGCTATCTTGACGAAGATCAAAGACGCCGTGAGTGATTCTCAGGTGTATATGGTCAGCTTGCGTGCGCCCAAGACAAGGCCGCTCGGAGCTGACACCCTGGCCGCTCAATTTGGGGGCGGTGGCCGCAAAAGTGCGGCTGGCATCGACCGGATCGATTTGACTGATCTGGAAAAACTCTGGGATAAACTAGGCGAGATGGGTTGACAACTGGATTGCCTGGTAAAGAAAACTCTTAACAAATTATGGATACTGCATGAAGGTCGCGATAGTTCACTACTGGTTAAACGGCATGCGCGGCGGCGAAAAAGTGCTTGAGTCACTGTGCAGGTTGTACCCAGAAGCAGATATTTATACGCATGTATACGAACCTGACAAAATTTCTGAGACCATTAATTCTCATCAGATTTACACGACATTTATCAGCAGACTACCCTTTGCTAAACAAAAGTACCAAGCCTACCTGCCTTTTATGCCGATGGCGCTTGAGCAGTTAGATTTGACCGCCTACGATTTGGTGATCTCTAGCGAATCGGGTCCCGCCAAAGGGGTCATTACTCGCCCTGAAGCGATTCACATCTGCTACTGCCACTCTCCTATGCGCTACGTGTGGGATATGTATTATGAGTACTTCAAAAACGCTGGTTTTTTTAAAAAACTTATCTCAGCGCCGCTTATTCATTATCTCAAACTCTGGGATTACGCCACAGCAGCCCGCGTGGATTACTTTATTGCCAACTCAAGCTACATCCATAAGCGCATCCATAAAACTTACCGCCGCGATGCGGTTGTCATCAATCCACCAGTAGACTTTGAAGAGTTTTATATTGCAGAAAAACCTTCTGATTATTATCTGATGCTGGGTCAGCTGGTGCCCTATAAAAAAGTGGAACTTGCGGTTGAGGCGTTTATCCAGAGTGGCAAAAAACTCAAGGTAGTTGGTGAGGGTGAGCTCAAAACTGCTTTAGTAAAAATGTCTGAAAACCACCCAAATATAGAGATTTTAGGTCGCCAGTCCTTTGCTGAGATTAAGCGACTGTATGCTGAGTGCCAAGCCCTGATATTTCCAGGTGTCGAGGACTTCGGTATCGTACCCTTGGAGGCGATGGCCAGTGGACGTCCAGTTATAGCTTATGGTAAGGGCGGAGTTCTTGACTCAGTAATTGATGGTGAAACAGGTATTTTTTTCCACGAGCAAACAGCAAATTCTTTAAATCTTGCGGTTGAGGCTTTCGAAAAAGGCAAGCTCACAACATCGAGTTACGAAATAAGACAGCACGCTCATAAATTTTCAGTCATTCGCTTCGAATCTGAATTAAAGGATTGTTTTCAATCCTTTATTCAAAATAGCCATTGATTAGGTTTAACTGATGTCGATTTCGATTTTAGGGCTAATATTTTTAATTTTAGGCGCAATCGCTCAAATTAAAAAACCAAGCTTCATCATTTACGTTTTGGTTATAAGTAGTGTGCTGGGAGCGGCATCTGCTGTCGACCTCGCCGGAAAACCGATATTGCCTGGAATTTTTGTATTAGGGTTTCTGTGCCTGTACTTAATTAGAGTGAAAGATATCGACAAGTCTATTGTCCAGGCTTTCCGAGAAAATCCTTCAGTAGGATTTTTATTGATTTTTACTATATTTTCCTGCGTCGCATCTTTTTTTCTGCCAAGGTTTTTTAAAGGAGATGTGTGGGTCTACAATCTACAAGATGGTAAATACGTAGAGCAGTTGCTGATTTTTTCAGGATCTCATGTGGCCCAAATTTTCTATATGTTGGCTACATTCTTATTTTTTTTGACCGTGATCATTATGGTCCGCCAAATCAAGTATATGATCGTATTTGCAGATGCCCTACTAGTTTTAGGAGTCATTAATATCGTTTTAGGGTTGAGCGACCTTGTTTTTTACAACCTTGGTATGACTGATTATCTGACTTATTTAAAAAATGCCAACTATGCCATCGTTGACCAGTCTCTGTCAGGCGTGAGGCGAATTGCTGGTAGTTTTTCTGAAACATCTAGCTTTAGCAGATTTACCGCCGGCTTGATGGCTTTTTCCTTTTTTCTATACCGAAGCGGGTATCGAAAAAAACTTTCTGGAGCTGTGGCTCTTTTTTCTTTTCTGCTTGTGCTTTTAGCAACATCATCTTCAGGTTATATTTCTTTAGCTTTTTTTTCACTTATTCTTATGTATGTGGAAAAAAATTATCTACTGAGTGGCCAACTATCCAAAGGTTTTTTCTTAATTTTAGTTTTTTCTTTTTTTACCGCCTGCATGCTCATGCTTTTGTTTCCGGAGCAAGTATTATCAATTATAGATAGTGCAATATTCAATAAGCTAGATAGTGCTTCAGGAATTGAGCGTAGTGAATGGAACGCAAGCGCATGGGATAACTTCTTGCAAACCTATGGTTTTGGAGTTGGTTTGGGTGGCAATAAGGCTTCAAGTTTTTACTTGGTTCTTTTATCCAACGTTGGATGGTTTGGATTAGTTCTTTATATCATCTTCTTCTTTTCAGTTTTAAAAGGCAGGTTGCGCCAAAGTGAAGTTACTTACAACGCTGTTTCGGGTGCGGCTAAAGCAGCTGTTTTAGTCATGCTGGCACCTGCTCTTTTTTCAGCGACATCTGCATTTATTGGTACACTTTTTTGTCTGTTGTTACCATTAGCCGCCTGCTCGAAAGGGTTTGCTGGCATATCAAGGAGTTTTACACGTGCTTAACTTAGTGATCGGTATTGCAACCTGTGGTCGAGCTGACGTGCTCAAAGAAACTTTAAACGATATAGCTCGGCAAACGCGTCTACCCGAGAAAATCTTACTTAGTCCTATTGATGCATCAAAAGACTTAGATCTGAGTGATTTAAATGAGTTGCTCGCTGAAAGAGTTCAGGTGGTTACCGGCTCCCCCGGCCTAACCAGCCAGCGAAACACAATCCTCAAGCATCTAGAAACAAATGACATAGTGCTTTTTTTGGACGATGATTTTGTGATGCATGAACTCTATTGCGAAGAACTCATGAAGTTATTTGAGCTGAAGCAAGAGGTGGCTGGACATTCTGGCCGGATCTTGGTCGATGGAGTGAATACCGGCGGCTTAAATTTTGAAGAAGCGGTTTCAATTGTTTGTAACTTTTCTGATCCTGTGGTCTATAAAACTCATGATCACGGGACTACCTATGGTTGCAATATGGCTTTTCGTGCCTCTGCAATCAAAGAGCATTGTATAAGATTCGATGAAAACTTACCGTTATATGGATGGTTTGAAGACCTTGACTTCAGTGCTTCCTTAGCTAAAAAGGCTCTTGTCATCAACTCCAAGCAGTGTATGGGAGTTCACATGGGGGTCAAGTCTGGGCGTAGCCCGGGACTTAGGCTGGGCTACTCACAAGTAGTTAATCCGTTTTATATCGCGGCTAAAGGCAACATGACTCATTCTGATGCTGTGCGAAATGTAACCAAGAGGGTCGTAGCTAATTTTGTTCGCTCATTCAACCCTGAATCATGGGTTGATCGTCGTGGAAGACTGCTGGGTAATCTTAAGGGTTTGTATGATTTGCTGTTAGGTCGATCCGACCCTAAAAAAATCTTGGAATTTAAAAAGTGACCGAGTCCAAACACGTATTACTTTACGACTATCTTTTCTCCAAGGGTGGTGCTGAAAAGCTCTCTATGACTCTGGTTGAAGGAGTTCACGGATGTGACTTGATTGTTGGTCTCAAAGATGATCAGTTGTTTCCGCAAGAAAATCTACAAAATGGTGGCGGTAAGCTCAAAGTCCTCGCCAGTTACTCTGACAAAAAAGGGTGGAAGACGCTTAAGGTGATGCTGGCCTATCTTTTTGCTGCACCAAAGCTAACTCAGTATGATTGCGCAGTTTACAGCGGTGAATACGCCCCGATGGGGATTCTTCGGAGAAGAGCCAGGGCCACTCGCAACATCTTATACTGTCACACCATCCCTCGAGCGCCCTACGACTTATATCAGTTCAAATTACAGCGTTTTACAGGCATTAATCGGTTTCTTTTTAAGATATTGGTCTTCTTTATCAAGTCACTTTATGGCCCAGCGATAGGCCGTATGGACTTGATTATCGCTAATTCTCAAAATGTGCAAAAGCGAATCAAGACCCACCTAGGTCTGGATTCGGTGGTTGTTAATCCGCCTATAGATACCCAGCGATTTGAGTGGATTTCTCAAGGTGATTATTACCTTTCTACCGCTAGACTTGAGCCAGCAAAGCGAGTTGACATGATCATAGAGGCTTTCAAGCAAATGCCTCAAAAAAAATTGATTGTTGCTTCGGGCGGCTCGGAGTTCGAAGCACTTAAACTCCAAGCTGCTGATTTTGACAACATCACCTTAACCAACTGGACATCCGACGAGCAGCTTCATGGTTTGGTAGGCAGCTGCATAGCGACGATATATATCCCGGTTGATGAGGACTTTGGCATGTCCCCGCTTGAATCTATGGCGGCTGGTAAGCCTTGTATCGGTGTGGCAGAGGGTGGTTTGCTTGAAACTATGCTGCCTGAGCAAAACGGCTGGTTTATTGACGCGGCCAATCCGGCATCAATCAAAGCAGCGGTATCGGCAGCGACACCAGAGCGCTGCCTTAAGATGCGGGACTTTTGTGAGCAACACGCCAGTAACTATAGCTCATCGGTGTTTATCAGTAACATGAAAGCCTTGATGAAGCCCTAACGTATGTCGAAAAAAGACCTAATTAGGGGCGCTTCTCTGGTTTCAGTGGCTGAAGTTTTTAGCCGTGTAATCGGGCTTGGGGGGTTTGCGGTACTTGCGATATGGCTGACGCCGGCTGATTACGGTCAGTTTGCGATCGCATGGATGTTTTTTGTGGTTGCAGATACTTTTTTTGATCTGGGTACCTCGATCAGTTATCACCAACACGCCAAACAAAGTCCTAAAGCCTTTGGTCTGTATCGCAGCCTACTGCTCATGTTGGGTATCAGCTGGACCTTGCTCATGCTGTGCTTTTGCGCCTACCTCTGGGTTAGCGCTAAAGAGCAATTGGCTGAAACTTTGTTGGTATTGAGTGGCAGTCTGATTTTCAGATCGCTGTCGGTGCCTTACTTTGCCTATTGGGTTAGAAACAACACTTACCGATATCTGATCATCAATCAAACCCTTTCTTCATTAATTGGTGTCGCTGCTTCGGTATATATGGCCTATCGTGGATTTGGCGAAGTTTCTCTGGCGGTTCGTTACCCAGTCGCTGCGATCTGCGGATTTGTCTTAGTGCTCTTTGCTGGAAAGTTTATCGACCGCCTGTATGTTGACTTTGGTCTTTACCGAGACTGGTTAATCAGGGGATTTAAATACACGACTTCAGTGAATTGGGGCTGGATGTTGTTTTTTTATGTTGAACAACAAATCATCTTAAACTTTTACGGTGAGGCGGTGCTTGGCCTGTACAACTACGCCAAAAAGCTGATCGAAGTGGGCATGCAGGTGATTGGTAACGTCAGCAGATTGGTTGTGCAGCCATATTTTATTCAGCACGGTGTAAAATTAGCCAAGGTTTTTGCCATCAGCGGGTTATTGCTGGTAGTTGGCTTTTTTGGTTGCGTGCTGGGTGTTCTGGCATTGCCACTAGTCATGCCCTATATAGACAACAGCTGGGTTCAGGCGGCTGAGTACTTGAGTTACTTAATTTTTATCCTGCCGGTTGGTTTGAGTGCTTCAGTGTTTGTTGCTTTTTGGGTGTCGATTGACAGGTTCTCTGAAATCTTGAAAGCTGAGCTGATTGCCAGCACTTCTTTAGCGGTCTTGGGCGGGCTAAGTGCTTACCAACAAATGAGTGTTCATATGTTTATCATAGCTGTGGTATTTTCATACTTACTTAAACTGGTTTACTTCTGGATAAGAGCTAGGTCTACGGCATTAAGATCCTCTTGAGTTTGCCCAAACACTGTAGACTGACCTATTAGAGTGACTAGGCAGTTGTAATCGAATAATTTGGATAGAGTTGCGTTTCCTTGAGTCATAGAAGGTAGATATTGTGAATTAATCAATTCTAAGGAAGGGCGGTATGTTCATTCATCTCATTAATTTAAAAAAGACATTCATCTTATCGACTGGATAAATCAGTTTTTTGCAAAAAAAATGCCTCTTATACGGGTTTATGTGATCGCTCCCAATAACTATCAAGGTCGGATGAGCTCTTAGCCGTTTTGCTGTAACGCGTTTTAGTTGGATATGAGGCTTGCTTCTTTTTGAGTCGTCGGCATTGCTAGGTTAATTTATTAATCAGTGCTAGCGACTATGCGTTAGTGCTAGAGGACGATGTGTACCTAACGTAAGATCTTCAGTGGGTTCGAGATAGTCTTGAGCAATATAGTGCTGCACGGGCTAATACTCGGTGTGATAAGTCTAGAGAAATTTTAATTGACCGTCACCGCTGGGTTAAGCTAGCCAAAACTGACGGATCTTAGGCACTTGCTTATCTATCATGGCGATAGCGCAGGTTACATTGTTAACCGTGCGACTTCAGCTCATCTGATTGCTGAGTTTAAGGATTTTAAACGAGTGGTGGAATTTGAGCTGTTTCACCCTGAATACCGGTTTGATCGAAGTTCGATCGACTAATACGTTTTCCTGCCTGGGTCATTCAAGATCATCAGATGCCATAGCAGATATTTATATCCAATATCCCGCAGCGCTCAGCACCCTCGACGAGACCCAATAAGTTTACCTCATTCCTAAAATTGCTGATCAAATCAGCTTAATTGATATTATACAATACCTACCTGTGTCCTAAGGGTAGGTGGCGAGTCAAAGTTTGGAGCGAGAGCTGATGGCTACACTGTTTTAAGGATCTTATTGTCGCTAGCGAAGATGCGCTCTTGAAGTGCAAAATCAACAGCGTAAAGCTCGTGTTTAAATCGCTTATCAGCCTCACTGATCTTTTTTTCAGTTAGACTTTTGTAGAGGTGCCCTACGGCACATTTTTCGTGTAAGTGGTTTTCAATTGCCGAGATAAACTGCTCTAGATGCGCCAAGTGTCCGATTTGATTCACGATCACTTGAATTTTTGTGTCGCAAACAAACTCCGGTTGGGTGCTAAGGTGCGGACACCTTAGCTTTTAGCCTTGAGTCGATCTGCAACTTACAAATAAATTCGTTTATCGAGTATAAGCCTTGAAGATGCTGGTTTCTGAACTTAATATCAACTGTGTGGATTTAGTGATATTTTAAGTAGATAAAAGCAGAGCAAAAAACTCTCGGTGGGGGCCCTAACAAAGCAAAGCTCTCGATTTGTATTAAGCTTTTGGGCTTATCAAGTGGTAATAAAGAGCTGAGGCGTGTGTGAGACTGCGCCCCCATAGAGATGTCGACTGATTGAGTTGCCGGGATTTATAGGTTTATGGATAAAATAAGGTTACGAGCACTTAATAGCACATACCGCTTGGAAAGCCCTTGAATATGTACTTCAGCTGGATATAAATTACGCGCAGACCATAATTGTTGGGCGCAGACAGCGTGAGTTTCTCTGGCAGGTATGCTCTGATTAAATCATATGGCAGCATAAGACCTCCTAGCGTGAGTCATCTATACTGTAGTGTATAGTTGTTCACAACAAATCATAAAATATTCTATCCATTTGAGTTTCCAGCAAACACGAGCGAGTATGAATGAGTGCCTATAAAAGACGTAATGCAAAAAATTTATTATCGCTATTGACCTATGTTCCATTGTGGCCCAAGTTTAAAGATACCGTATTTTTATTCATATGCACTGCGGCTCGAATACAATGACACAAGTGCTTAGCTATCATGCTGATCTAAACGGATTTGGCGAGGTTTTTATCATTTATAATGCTCCCTACAAGTTAGAGCAACTTAACCTCTCAGTTAAGAGGCATACTGCTTTTGATCGACAATCAGATTGTTTATTGGACAAATTGCTTCATAACCAATACGATAGTAAGCTGCCCGATCTCTTTCTAGAGGCTAGAGTGTTATTTGTGCTCAGGGAGCCTATAATAACGATACAACCGACCACTGATTTATTCACACTCCTAAGTTCTCATGAGCACGCCAGCCATGAGCAATCGACAAAGTACTATATCACCCGAGTCAAGCGCTTGAAGCAGCTTTGGCTTCAATTCCTTAAATCTAGGCGTTTGTTCATCGGCCATGAGCGGCACATGGAAGGCACTAACCAGTGCTTGGAAGACATGTCAACTTTACTTGATCTCAGCAGCCCGTTGGTTAACGAGTACCAACCAACCAAGATACGGCGCGGTTCCAGCGACCCTTTAGTTTCAACTCGCATGTCACAGATCGTGTCTCAAATACTAATAATATCGATTAAACTGGGCATCAATCCAGATTTAATGGCTCAAGCTGAGGCGACCTATCTGGAGGCGCTAAAGCTTTTCAGTTCTAAGCATTCAACACATACAGGTATCCAATATGCTTAAATCCTACGAGTCGGTTGTCATATTTGGAGGGTCGGGTTATATCGCTGGCTACACTTTGAACTACTTGATCGAGAACAGTCTGGTAAAAAAAGTGTATTTGCTGGACATCAAGCCGCCACGCACCGAAGTTTGGAGCTCTTCCACCAAAAAACGGTTCGAAAGTGGTGATGTGATTTATATAAATGCTGACGTTAGAAGGCCTATTGATATAGATGCCCCCCAAATTGAGTGCATCTTTAACTTTGCAGCTATACACCGTGAACCAGGTCATGAACCTGCCGAGTACTTTGAAACCAATATCAAAGGGGCTGACCATGTTGTCGCATTTGCCGAAAAAACCGGCTGCAAACAACTGATCTTTACCAGCAGTATTGCTCCTTATGGTCATGCCGAAGTGGCTCGAACTGAGCAGTCTCAAGTGGTGCCTTACTCTCCCTATGGTAGTTCAAAGTTAGTTGCTGAAAAGATACATGAGGCTTGGCGATCACGAGACGCTGAGCGTTACTTGGTGATTGTCAGGCCAGGAGTTATCTACGGGCCGCATGAAGATGGCAATGTCCCTCGGCTTAAAAATGCCCTCAAGCGTGGACTTTTTTGCTATGTGGGCAATAAATCAGTTAGAAAGTCTGGTGGTTACGTAAAAGAGCTTGTGTCCAGTATCTTCTGGACTATGAACTGGGCTCATAGCAGGCAGCAGCACTCTGTTTTATACAACTTTAGTTTTCCAGAGCCGCCTGAACTTGAGCGTTATGTAGATTCGATTAAAACTGTCGGCGGTTATCACAAACCGGTTCCTGTTATCCCTTACGCGCTGGTTATTATGATCTCATATGTATTGCTGGCCATCAGTAAGCCGCTGGGTATCAGTACACCAGCTCACCCCGAGCGAGTCAAAAAACTGCGCGTAGACAACCAAATCATCCCACAGTTTCTTATCGATGAAAGTTACCCCTATAAATACGACTTAGTTGGCTCCTTGGAAGATTGGAAAAGCGACACTCCCGATGAGTGGTAATCTCAATCAAGTGATTGATGTTGACTTCTCGCTTGCCATCAACAACAAGACGGGTAAGTTTTATCTGGGTCAAGATATCATCCGGGAATTGGGTGGACTTATAGGTCAAATTTTCTATGGACGCCTTCGAGCTGTACCAAAAAGTGACATATTGAGGCGAATACATGGAAGGATTTTTCAGTGGGAAAACCTAAGCAGGATTTCTACGCACTACAGCGAGTGGCTGCCGCTTCAAAAAAATATAAACCCAGTCCTGCACATAGATCCTCTCACAGTGGTCAATCATGAACTTAAGTCTACTGACATAGTGCTGTGTCATGATGTTGGACCGATTACACACCCACAGTATTTTGCCCCGCAAACAGAAGCGTTATACCAAAAAGCCTACCAGCAAATCGTACAGGCTAAGTGCCACTTGGTTTTTGTTAGCGAGCACACCCGTGCAGAATTCCAGCGGGTATATGGCAGTGACTTTGCTACTTTCGAAGTGATATACATACCAGTCAGAGCTGAATTAACTAACCAGATAGATGCTGATAAGCTTGAGGTTGCGCCGTACTTTTTGACGGTAGGCAGCTTAGGCTCCCGGAAAAATCAATTAAAGAGTATCCAGGGTTTTAAGATCTCGGGTTTGCATGATCAGGGCTATGAATACTTGTTAGTTGGCTCTAAAGAACCAGGGGCAGAAGAGGTAATAGAGCTCGCTAAGGCTACTCCTGGAGTTAGAGTCTTGGGCTATGTTGATGATGCGCAACTCAAAGCGTTATACCGGCAAACGACGGGATTTGTCCTGATGAGTCATTTAGAGGGTTTTGGTATGCCGATTGTCGAAGCGGCTCGCTATGGAGCTCCTTGTTTGGTTAGTACAGGCGGAATTTTTGCTGAGATTGGGGGTGCGTCGATGTTAACTGCAGATCCTGAGAGTCCGCAGTCGATTGCTGATCAAATGTTGACGATGACTAATCTATCTAGTGAGGATAGGGTATTGCTGGCCAATCAAGCGATTGATCATATTCAGTTATTTGATGAAAACCGTATCTATAATCAATGGCGGCAACTGGTTCATCGCTTGCTCAGAGTAAGGTAGGGCTATGATTATCTCCACTGAAAAAAACTTCGTGTTTATCCACATCCCTAAAAATGCAGGATCTAATATCAGAAATCAGATCAAATCATACGATGACTTCGATGAGGAGTTTAATCAAATCATCTTGCATCCTGTATTGAGCCATACTCATACAGCACATCTTACCTTGAGCGAACTTAAATACAATTATCCTGAACCCTACCGCCAGATCAGTGAACTTAGGTCGATCGCTATATTGAGGGATCCATATGAGCGGTTTACATCGTGTTTAAACCAAAGGCTGAGAGAGTTTAAAGGCTTGGCTCAATATGAGATAACTCAAGGTGCATTAGAAGCTGAGGCTAGAGAGATTTTAAGTCAAATTAACGGTAAGTTATCTGACGAGCTTCCGCTTGAGTTAATTCACTTTCGAAAGCAAAAAGACTTTGTTTTTTGACTCTGAAGGTAGGCAGGTTATAGACAACTTGTTTAAATTAGATGAGCTGGATCGACTCGTGCAATGGTTTGATGCCAATACAGGCATCAAACTGGAGCTTGGCGGTGAATCTTCAAAGTACAATGCTACACTAGATGTTAAATCTAAATCTTTAAAATCAATCATCGTCAGATTTAAACCCCTGATTAACTTAATACCGGACCAGTTAAAAGATAAAATCAGAGATTTTTTAATTTACATCGGTATTTATGGCCGTACCAATAAGACCACAGCACAACTTCTTATCCAAAATCAGGATATAAGTAAATCAGTTGACGATTATTATGGACAAGATATCACTCTGTAAGTAATTTGAATTTAATAAGCGCTTGATTTGACTTTTCAAATCAGAATTTTCAGTTTAATTGAGGTTCCAATCATGCACGGTTCAGTTAGGATATTTTTTCAAGCGTTGGGACTGGGTCGCTGGGCGACCGAAAAACGAAACACCAGAAGAATTCGCGATTTTGATTATCTAACCGATTGGCACCAGGCCAATAAGATCTTGTTTGTTCATGTGCCAAAGGCAGCTGGCAATAGTTTCAAAGCAAGCATTGGTGACATAACAGATAGGAGGTACCCGCACATACCCGCTGCAACAGTACAAAAAAAATATCCAGTTTTCTTTCAGGGCGCTCATAAAGTTTGCATCATGAGGGATCCTGTAGACAGGTTTATATCTGCTTGGGCGCACATACAGAAAAAAAACTATGGCTTCCATGATCCAATCTTGGATATAGCCAATCCTAAAGATCTAAAAGATTGGATACGATTTCAAAATAAATTTTGTAGTGATTTATATTTTAGAAATCTGGTTCTAAGCGCTATGCACTTTCAACCTCAGTGGTATTTTTTGTGTGATGCATCTAGAAACTTACTGGTTGATAAAATCTATACATTAGATGAACTGGATCAAGCGCGAGCTGAAGTGAGCGAATATTTATCAATACGAAGTCAACCACTTGAACAACTAAACTCATCTTTAAGAGATAATATAGTAGCATCCGAACAATTAATAAAAACAATAAAGTCAATTTATCAATTTGATTTTGATCTCATTGAAAGAAGATGAATGTTTTAAGTAGTAATGCTTTTCAATATTTTATGGCTATTGATGAAGTTTGCTTGGAGCTTGGTTGTGCTAATATTAGCCTGTCTCTTATACACATCTCCGAGCCCACGAGACTAGGCATGATCTCG
>OJBY01000317.1_pt1 | contig 28480 bp, 28 predicted proteins | sample 1591731 | NCBI WGS metagenome assembly OJBY01 (sample SAMN05416837, study PRJEB24817) | seawater metagenome | isolation source: Sea water | place: Canada:Atlantic | collected 2013-07
GATCTACACTATCCTCTTCGTCGGCAGCGTCAGATGTGTATAAGAGACAGATAACGGACTGATGGTGCCCGTGATTCGCGACGCACAGGGCATGAACCTGTGGCAATTGGCACGCGAGATCACTCGTTTGGCAGAGGCTGCGCGCGATGGCGCGGCGAAGTCGGAGGAACTTTCCGGTTCCACGCTGACGATCACTTCTCTCGGGCCGCTGGGCGGCGTTGCCACGACGCCGGTCATCAACCGGCCCGAAGTTGCCATTATAGGACCTAATCGCATCATAGAGCGTCCCATGTTCGTGCCCGATGGGCAGGGCGGAGAAACCATTGCGAAGCGCAAGTTGATGAACATTTCGATCAGCTGCGATCACCGCGTTGTGGACGGCTATGACGCCGCCGCTTTCGTGCAGGAACTGAAGAAGAAACTGGAGGCTCCGGCTACCATTCTGGCCGGATGATCCAGCTCGATCGAAGATAGTTCAAAAAGCCGCTTCTGGTGTGTTGACAGGTTTGGAACCCTCCACTAGATGCGCGGCTCCCAAGAGGCGCTAGCCGCTCAATATGCGCGGGTGTAGCTCAGTTGGTTAGAGTGTCGGCCTGTCACGCCGAAGGTCGCGGGTTCGAGTCCCGTCACTCGCGCCACTTGGGAACTTTCCTTTATCAGGATTGGTGTTCGGCGCAGTAATAGGCACTGCGTCCGCCCACCGATTCTTGCGCGATCGTGCCGCCGCACTTCCGGCATTGCGCGCCTTTCTTCCGGTGCCGCACCAGCCAATCATCAGGCAACTGCGAATAGTCGGCACCGGTGTCCATCACCGTTTGCAGTTTAGTCTGCATCACGCCGTGCATCTTGCGCAGTGTCTCTTCATCCAGATCACACGCCTTTTGGCCCGGCATGATCCCCATATCGAACAGGATTTCGTCTGACCACAGGTTGCCGACCCCGGCGATCTTCTTCTGTTCGATCAGGGCCGATTTTACCGCACCGTTGGTGCTACCGATTACGTCGACGAAGTCATCTTCGCCAATCGCCATGGCATCGGGGCCAAAGCCGATGCGCGCGATCTCCGCTTCCGGCGAATCCACCACGCGCAGCCAGCCCAGTTTGCGCGGACAGCGGAACGCAAGAGCGCGCTCACCTTCAAAGTGGATCAGGAACTTTGTTGCGCCAGGCTGTTCTTCCCTGTCCTCGTCAAAAGGGATCAGGCTGCCTGTCATACCAAGGTGTACGCAAATCCACGGTCCGGTTTTGGACCCTGCGAAGATCAGCTTGCCATGACGATATGTTTCGGTGAACTGTCTTCCGACCAGCCGCGCACGTTCATTGTCGCCGGGCAGTTCTATATAGGTGACATTGTCGCCCGGCACCGCTTCCTCGATGGTGCGATGAAGGCACTTTTCCTCGATACAGCGACGGTTGGCTTCGGCTTCGGGAAGTTCTGGCATGGAGATGGAACACTGGCACTCCGGTCCAGGTTCCGTTCAGCCCCAGCGGCCCGTTTCCATCCAGATCAGGAACCGGCGCAGCGGCCTGATCCAGATCACGCCCAGCACGACATAGATCAACGTTTGCGCCCACACAGGCCAGTCGCCGATCAGCGAAGGCGCGTAGCGCGCGATTACCACCGCGTAGACAATCAGGCCCGCAACCAGCGCCAGAATGCCAACCGGAATGCGCCAGGTGGGTTCGGTGCGCATCAGAACGGCCCGTAAATGCGGGTTGGGGTAATGACGGCGGAAAGCGGCATGTCATGCTCCTCCGCCGGCAATTCATCGCATTTCTGCACGTCCCACGCCAAACCGATAGCCAGCGTTTCGGGATGGGCGGCCAGCCATCTGTCGTAAAAGCCGCCGCCTTGGCCGATACGGTCGCCGTTCTCGGTAAAGCCGACAAGAGGCACGAACAGCACATCCGGCACAACGATAGGCGCGTCTGCGGTCGGCTGCCTCAGCTTCATCGGGCCTTCGACAAGATCGCTTTCGCCGTAGGGATCCGTGTGGACGCGAAAGGTCATGCCGCTGTCCAGCGCGTCTATGCGGGGCAGGGCGATGGTGTGGCCGTTTTCCATGAAGTAACGGGCATAGCTGGCAGCAGGCGCCTCTTCCATATCGGAGCGGTAGAGCCCGATTGTTGCGCCTTCGGGCACCAGTTCGCGAACAGGCGCAGGCGGCTGACGGAACACCAGTGCGCTCACCTCTGCAGGCAGAGCCGCGGCATGTTCGCGTCGAGCCTTGCGCAACTGTTTGCGCAAGGCAGCTTTCTGTTCGGTTATTTCGGGCATTTCGCTCGCCTAGCGGGAAAGTGGCGGAACCACCATGGGTCGTTTTCCGGGAAATCCTCTGACGCGAAAACGTCAGGTGGGCGCCGTATGCACCGGCCCCACAGCCGAACTGGTGGACCGGGCAGGGACAGCTCCCTTGGATTGCTTATAGCCTCAGGGATGTTCGAACGGCTCGTACCGGGCAGTCCCGCCAACTCCTATTTAGGCGTTGGGGCCGATACTCTCAAGCAGGTTCGCTACTCCTTCGAGCCGGTCAGCCATTTTTTCCACCAGTTCGGCCTGTTCATCGATGGAAGTTTCATCCTTTCTAGCCGCCTGCGCCTCGTGCAACTCGTCCGCCAGCAGGAGCGAAGCATAAAGCAGGACGCGTTCGGGCGACTGGCCTCCCAGATTATCGAGCTTTGCCAGTTTATCGCCGATGGATGCGCCGAGCCCCTCCACATGCGCTTCCTCGCCGGGTGCGCAGGCGATGGTATAACGACGTCCGGCGATCGTCAGCGTGACATTGCTCGCGCTCATGGCGTTAGCGTTTCGATCAGCGCGTCGACTTCGGCCAGCGCGATCTTGGCTTGTTCGCGCAGCCTGTCGTAACGGACCTGCAACGCCGGATCGGAAGGTGGACGCCGGGATGCGGCAGCTTCGATCCTTGACGAAGCCGCGTCGATCCGGGCCAATGCACGAGAGAGGCGATCACCTTCCATTTTTGGCGAAATACTCCCTTATCGTGCAGCGGCAAAGAGTTGCATCGGCAAGCTGTGAATAACTCTCGATGAACGTATCGGTGAGTAATTCGAGATGAACTTCGGATAGACGCAAGTTAGGGGCGTCTTGCTTGACGTTCCCGCCTCCCCCCATCACACAGCCCCCCACCGAATCGCTGCATTTCACGCGGCACCCGCGAGGAGGCTCTTGCATGAGCGACGATACCGCCCGTTTTTCCAACATGGCCAACGCCATCCGTGCCTTGTCGATGGATGCGGTGCAGGCTGCCAATTCCGGCCATCCGGGCATGCCGATGGGCATGGCCGACGTCGCCACCGTGTTATGGAACGATTACCTCAAGTTCGATCCCAGGGCGCCCGACTGGGCCGACCGTGATCGCTTTGTCTTGAGCGCGGGCCACGGTTCCATGCTGATTTATTCGCTGCTCCACATCTCGGGCTATGAAGCGCCGACTTTGGAGGACATCAGGAATTTCCGTCAGTTGAACAGCCCGTGTGCTGGTCATCCTGAAAACTTCCTGCTGGACGGTGTGGAAGCTACCACCGGTCCCCTGGGCCAAGGCCTTGCGATGGCCGTGGGCATGGCCATGGCAGAGCGGCATCTGAACAGCGTTTTCGGTGACGATCTGGTAGATCACAATACCTGGGTGATCGCAGGCGATGGGTGCCTGATGGAAGGTATCAATCACGAAGCCATCGGCATTGCCGGTCACTTGAAGCTGGGCCGCCTGAACGTGCTGTGGGATGACAACAACATCACCATCGATGGCGCGGTTTCACTCTCATCTTCCGAGGATATTCCCGCACGTTATCGGGCTACTGGCTGGCACGTGGTGGAATGTGACGGTCACGATTTTGGTTCAATCCGGCAAGCGCTCGATGCCGCTGTTGCAGAGACGGGCCGCCCCACGCTGGTTCGCTGCACCACCGTTATCGGCAAGGGCGCACCCAACAAGCAGGGCACCAGTGCCACCCACGGCTCTCCGCTGGGTGACGATGAGATTGCCGCCGCCCGCAAGGAACTGGGCTGGGAGCATGGCCCCTTCGTCGTTCCCGATGACGTCCGCGAAAACTGGCTCGCTACGGGCGAACGCGGCAAAAAAGCGCATGCGGAATGGGCAAAGCGCCTTGACGCATCCGGCGACAAGGCCGAATTCACACGCCGCATGGCCGGCGAACTGCCAGCTGGAGACAAGGCTGCACGCACTTTCGGCAAGTGGCTGGAAAGCGCGGAGAAAATCGCGACCCGGAAGGCCAGCGAGAACGCGCTTGAAGTGCTCAATCCGCTTTATCCCGAAATGATCGGCGGCAGCGCCGACCTTACCGGATCGAACAACACCAAGGCGGGCGGCATCGGCGCGCTGACGGCGGAGGATTACTCGGGCCGCTATGTCTATTACGGCATCCGCGAATTCGGCATGTCGGCGGCCATGAACGGTATGGCACTACACGGGGGGATCATACCCTACGGCGGCACTTTCCTTATCTTCACCGATTATGCCCGTGGCGCCATTCGCTTGTCCGCTTTGCAGCAGGTGCGCGTGATCTACGTGATGACACACGATAGCATAGGACTTGGCGAAGACGGGCCGACCCACCAGCCGATCGAGCATCTGCAAAGCCTGCGTGCCATGCCCAACGTGCTGGTGATGCGCCCGGCCGACCGGGTGGAAACCGCAGAATGCTGGCAGGTTGCACTGACGCAAAAGGATCGCCCTTCGGTAATCGCGCTTAGTCGGCAGGGCCTGCCGCAAGTGCGCAATTCGCCGGACGAAACGGATATGTGTTCCAGGGGTGCCTATCGCCTGAAACGCGCTGGCAACAAGCGGCGCGTTATCCTGATTGCGACCGGCTCCGAAGTGCATCTGGCGCTCGAATGTGCGGAGCAGCTGGAGAAAGATGGGATCGGCTGCGACGTTATCTCCATGGTTTGCACTGAGCTTTTCGACGAGCAGGAGGCAAGCTACAAGGAAGACATCCTTCCCAATGTACCTCCAGGCGAAATCATGCGTGTCTCCATCGAGGCGGGCACCACATTCGGCTGGGAACGATATACGATGGCAAACGGCCTCAATTTCGGGATCGACCGCTTCGGCGCATCCGCCCCGGCTGGCGATCTGTTCAAGAAATTCGGCCTGACCGCGGATGCCATCGTTCCCGAAATCAAGAACAATCTGAACGATTAAGCAGGAGTTTTTATTATGGCGATCAAGGTTTCGATCAACGGTTTCGGACGCATTGGACGACTTGTTGCTCGCGCAATTTTGGAACGCGACGACCACGATCTGGAGCTGGTCGCGATCAATGACCTGGCCGATACCGATGCCAATGCACTGCTGTTCGGTTTCGATTCTACCCACGGTCGTTTCCCCGGTACGGTAGAGGTCGATGGAACAAATCTTGTTGTGAACGGCAAGACCATCGCCGTTACCAGCGAGCGTGATCCCGGCAACCTGCCGCACAAGTCCATGGGTATCGACATCGTGCTGGAATGCACCGGCTTCTTCCAGAGCCACGATGCCGCCAAGCCGCATCTCGATGCAGGCGCGAAGCGCGTTCTGATTTCGGCACCAGCCAAGGAAGTTTCCGCCACGATCGTTTACGGCGTGAACCACGAGGTGCTGACGGCGGACGACGTGATCGTCTCCAATGCCAGCTGCACCACCAACTGCCTGTCGCCCGTCGCCAAGGTGTTGAACGATGCCGTAGGGATCGAGCGTGGTTTCATGACCACGATCCACTCCTACACCAACGATCAGCGTATGCTGGACCAGATGCACAGTGACATGCGCCGCGCCCGCGGCGGCGCGCAGAACATGATCCCGACCACCACGGGCGCGGCCCGCGCTGTGGGTCTGGTGCTGCCGGAACTGGCGGGCAAGCTGGATGGATCGTCCGTGCGCGTTCCTACGCCCAATGTCTCGCTGATCGACCTGGTTTTCACGCCTGGCCGAGACACCAGTGCAGAAGAACTGAACAAGGCGCTGATGGCAGCAGCCAACGGTCCGATGAAGGGCGTGCTGGACTATACCGACAAGCCGCTCGTTTCGCAGGACTTCAACCACCACCCGGCCAGTTCCACTGTGGATTCGCTGGAAACCGCCGTGCTGGAAGGCAAGCTGGCCCGCGTCGTCAGCTGGTATGACAATGAATGGGGCTTCTCCAACCGCATGATCGACACCGCCGGTGTGATGGCGAAGTTCCTGTAGTGTAAACTCCCCTCCCGGTGGCGGGAGGGGAGTAGGAGTTGCCAATGCCCTCGTTCAAAACCCTCGACGATCTGCCGCAGGATCTTACCGGCAAACGCGCCCTCGTGCGTGTCGATCTCAATCTGCCGATGGCCAATGGCCGGGCAACGGATCTGACCCGCGCCCGCGCGGTAGCGCCAACCATCCTCGAACTCAGCGGCCGCGGCGCGAAAGTGCTGTTGCTCGCGCATTTCGGCAGGCCGAGGGGTGAGCGGCACTCCACCCTGTCGCTCAGCGAAGTGCTGGGCGCGGTCGAAGGCGTGCTGGACAAGGAGATCATGTTTATCTCCGAAATCTTTGGCCCGGTGTGCGCGCAGGCGATCGACATTCTCGGCCCCGGCGATATCGGCATGCTGGAAAACACCCGTTTCTGGCCGGGCGAAGAGGCGAACGATCCGGACTTTGCAAAAGCCATTGCTGCCAACGGCGATTTCTACGTCAACGATGCTTTCTCCGCCGCGCATCGTGCCCACGCGACGACTGAAGGACTGGCTAGGCTGTTGCCTGCCTATGCGGGTCGGGCGATGGAGAAAGAACTTAAGGCGCTGGATGCAGCGCTTGGCAATCCCACACCGCCGGTGGCGGCTGTGGTGGGCGGGGCGAAAGTCTCCACCAAGCTGGCCGTTCTCGAAAACCTTAGTCGCCGGGTCCAGCACCTGATCATCGGCGGCGGCATGGCCAATACGTTTCTTGCCGCCAATGGCGTGGATGTAGGCAAGAGCCTGTGCGAGCACGACTTGACGGATACGGTGAAGGATATTCTGGCCGCTGCAGACGAAGCGGGTTGCACTATCCATCTGCCTTATGACGTCGTCGTGGCGAAGGAGTTTGCCGCCAATCCCCCTTCCTTGCGCACATGCAACGTGCACGAAGTCGGCGCGGACGAGATGATTCTCGATATCGGTCCGCAGGCGACGGAGGCTCTGGGCGATGTGCTGAAAACCTGTGGCACGCTGGTGTGGAACGGCCCGTTGGGTGCGTTCGAGACGCCGCCGTTCGACGAGGCGACCGTGGCCCTGGCCAAAACGGCTGCCGCGCTGACCCAGGATGGTTCGCTGGTGTCGGTTGCTGGCGGTGGAGACACGGTTGCTGCACTTGCACATGCGGGCGTGACCGAGGATGTCACCTACGTCTCGACAGCGGGCGGAGCCTTCCTCGAGTGGATGGAAGGCAAGGAATTGCCGGGCGTCGCAGCACTCTCGGATTAAGGTCATGGCCGAAGTTCGCAACCTCTTTGCAACGCCGTTTGTGGTCGACCGCCTGCAAAGTGCGGAAGGTCTGCGAATACTGCGCAGTTCCATTGAAGCGGAAATGGCGCGCGATGCGAAGGGCGTTTCCATCAGCAATGTGGGTGGCTGGCATTCCAACACCAGAATGCTCGAATGGGGCGGGGAAGCGGCAAAAGCGCTTGTGTTCAAGGCCATGACACTGGCCGACGAGCGCACTCTGGATATCAAGAGTACCGAAGAAAGCCGCTTTGGCTGGATCCCGGAAATGTGGGCCAATGTAAGCCGAAAAGGCAGTTCCAACCAGTACCATACCCATCCAGGCAGTTACTGGTCTGCCGTTGCCTACATAGATGACGGCTACGACGGTGATGACAATCCCGCGCTTGGCGGGGAACTGCAACTACTCGATCCGCGTGCTCCACTTACGCAAATGGCAGCGCCGGACCTTCGTCTGCTCGACGACACCGGCAATCCATTGTCTCCCGAAATATCCGTGCGCCCGCAAAGCGGAATGATCGTTCTCTTCCCCAGCTGGCTGCAACATGCGGTGCGTCCGTTTCATGGCGAGGGGACGCGAATATCCATCGCCATCAACCTGGTTGCAGCGATGAAGCGGCAGGCCTAGGCGCTGCCCGGCCTAATTACCGATGTTCCGGGTTCGGCCAGCCTGGCTTGTTGCCGTCACTCCACTCGGTTTTGACGTTGCCCACCGCCGGATAGCCGCCGTTGTCTTTCAACATCCGTGCGGCATGCAGCAGGTTGAAGGCCATGAAGGTGGTGTTGCGCTGGGTAAATTCGTTGTCGAAACCAACTCGGCTGCCGTCGTCTTTTTCATCGCCATATGAGGGCCCGGGTCCAGCCTCGCCGATCCAGCCACAATCGGCCTGTGGAGGTATGGTCATCCCGACATGGCTCATGGCGTAGAGAACCGCTGACGACACCTGCTTTATGCCGTCCTCGTTTCCGGTTACCACACAGCCGCCCACTTTACCGTAAAAAGCGTATTGACCCTTGTCGTTGGTTTGCCCTGAGTGAGCGTAGAGCTTCTCTATCAGGCTACTCGCGACGGACGATTTCTCACCCAACCAGATCGGTGTACCAAGTATGATGATATCGGCATCGAACACGTCGGGAGACAGCTTGGGCCAGTCGTCGCGCTCCCATCCGTGCTCGGTCATGTCGGGATAGACGCCCGGAGGCAGATGATATTCGGTCAGGCGATGCCGAGTGACGCCAACCCCTTGACTGGAAAAGATTTCCGCGACGACATCCAGTAAGGTATCGGTATGTGATTCCTGCGACGGATGCTTCAGGGTCGCATTGAAGATCACTGCCTTGAGATCGGAGAAGTCGATCTCGCAGCCAGTGGTTATGCTTTTTTGCGTCGCGCTCAGTGCCATGTTCAAAACTCCATTGTCTTCCTTGGCAAAGAATAAGGCGGGCAGGCGTTCCGGTTATTGCTGTGTTGCACTCGCGTTGCCTCCGGCATAGGAGCCGTGGCAAACCAATCCGGGACTGAGGAGCTTCCGCATGAACACCGAGGAAATGACTGCAAAAATCGCCCAGGGCAACGGCTTTATCGCCGCGCTCGACCAGTCGGGCGGTTCCACACCCAAGGCTTTGCGCGGATATGGCGTAGACGACAGCGAATGGTCTGGCGACGACGAGATGTTTGCCAAGATCCACGAAATGCGCAGCCGAGTGATCACCTCACCCAGCTTCGCAAACGGCAAGGTTATCGGCGCGATCCTGTTCGAGAAGACGATGGACGGCAAGGTCGAAGGAAACCCTACTGCGCAGGCGTTGAAGGAGCGCGGCGTGGTGCCGTTCATCAAGATCGACCAGGGCCTGGCCGATGAAGAGAACGGCGTGCAGCTGATGAAGCCGCTGACGAAACTGGATGCGCTTCTGGAGAAATCGGTGGGGCAGGGCATGTTCGGCACGAAGGAACGCTCCGTCATCAAATCGGCCAATGCGCAGGGCATCGCAGCAATCGTTGCCCAGCAGTTTGAAGTGGGCAACCGCGTGATCGATGCAGGCCTGATGCCGATCCTCGAGCCGGAATACGATATCACTGCCGACGACCGTGTCGAGGGCGAGGACATTCTGAAGGCAGAAATCCTCAAGAATCTCGATGCATTGGCCGATGACCGTCAGGTTATGCTGAAGCTCTCGATCCCCGTGAAGGCCAACCTATACAAGGAACTGGTGGACCATCCCAAGGTGCTGGCCGTAGTCGCTCTATCGGGCGGTTATTCGACCGAGGAAGCCTGTGCGGAACTGGAGAAGAACGACGGTATGATCGCCAGCTTCAGCCGCGCGATGTTGCAGGATTTGCGTGCGCAGCAGAGCGACGAGGAATTCGACGCGACGCTGGGCAAGGCGATCGATTCGATCTGCGCTGCTTCTGTCGCCTGAATACCGCTATCGCTGGGCGTCGAGAAGGATAGGCGTCCAGCTGAAGCGGAAGCGATAGGCCTCCGGCGCGATTTTGCCCGTAGAGATGGTCCTGTCGGGCCAAATCCGCGTCAGTTTGAGATTGCCCGACAAAACGGGCGCGACCCGTTTATCGGTCAGCGTGATTTCACGTTCACGACCGTCGCGTTCCACAAGCGCGCGAATGCGGATTTGTCCCGGCCAGATGCACTCTGCGTCTGCCGGACAGCGGCTGTCCTCGAGTATTTCGAGTGGTGTGATAGATGCGCCATTTGTTTCGAATGGTTCCCCCAGAGTGACACATTCTGTATCGCCGCAGCCGGGTGTAGCTTCATCCGGCGTGACGCAGGCGGAGCAAAGGAAGGCCAGGCTGGCCGCGAGGATAGAGCGGATAAACATTTGAGCTTGCATAACCGATTGCTATTGGCCCCATGATGAACGCAGCAGATTGCCAGCTTTACCTGATCTCCCCCCTCGATACCGGTGGGTCTTTCCGCGATCGGCTGGACCGCGCGCTCGCGGCGGGGGATGGCCTTGCCACCGCGTTCCAGTTCCGGGTCAAAGACATGGACCAGCACGAGGCGGCACGGCTGGCCGCACCCTTGCAAGAGATTTGCGCAGCACGGGATGTGGGTTTCATCGTCAATGACAGCGTACCACTTGCCAAGCGGCTGAAGGCCGACGGGGTCCACCTTGGCCAGTCGGATGGTCTCGTGGCCGATGCGCGCGAGGAACTGGGCCGCGAGATCCAGATCGGCATCACCTGCCACGCCAGTCGCCATTTCGCGATGGAAGCAGGGGAATCAGGTGCCGATTACGTCGCCTTCGGTTCTTTCTATCCCAGCTCGACGAAAGATAGCGAACACCGACCGGAGCCTGAGATACTCGAATGGTGGAGCGCGCTGTTCGAAATCCCTTGTGTCGCTATTGGCGGTATTACCCCCGGCAACTGTAAGCCATTGGTTGAGGCCGGGGCCGATTTCCTCGCCGTGTCTCACGCGGTCTGGGGCGGTGATGAAGCAGAGGTTGTCGCAGAATTCGCCAGGATCATTCGGAATTAGAGACCGGTCGCGGAAATAAAGCGGCGTTCGCGGGTTCAGGGCGGTAAGGGCAACAGGCCCGCTATCTTGAACAAGGTTTCGATATGTCTGCAAAATATCTCGCTATCCTCGCTGCGCTGCCATTGATAGCTTGCGATGTTCGCGAAACCGACGCGCCCGAAAGCGAAGCGACCCAGACTGCCCAGCGCGACTGGAATGCGGAACTTGGGTATGAACCCATGGCCGAGGACAATTTTGCTGATTCCATGGCTTCCAGCGATGAGCAGTACACCACGACTTCGCGCGAAGGCGCTGCCATGGATGAAGCGTCCGAGGGCGCAATGGACGGCACTTCGACCAGGGGCACGCAAATCGCAGATGTGCAGGAACGGCCGATTATGCAGGCGCAGGTAGTGCTGGATCGTCAGGGTTTCGGACCCGGCGTGATCGACGGTCGGATGGGGTCTTCGACCCGCAATGCTCTGGAAGGCTTTCAGGAAGCGAATGGTCTGGAAGTGACCGGAGAATTGAATGAGGAAACCGAGCAAGCCCTGTCCGAGTGGTCGCGTATCCCGGCAACGCGGGTGGTCACCATTCCGGCAAACTGGCGTAACCTTGAGTTCAACGCAGTTCCGGATGATCCGGCCGAGCAGGCCGAGATGGAACGTCTGGGATATGAAAGTCTCAACGAGAAGGTCGCAGAACGCTTTCACACCACAGTAGCTGTCCTTCGCGAACTGAATCCCGATGGCCGGCCGGCCGGGGCGTCTGGACCTGCGTCTAGTAACTCTGCAGCACCGCGATCATCCGCATCACCGTCGGCCACACCAACACCCACACCGCCAGCCAGCGCCTCTACCACCCCAGGGGATACATCTTCGAAAAGCTTGTTTGCTGCCGGACAGCAACTTCGTGTGCCGAACATCGGCGCGGACCGGATCGAGCCCGGCGCGATACAGGATAAGGGCTGGCAGCAAACGCTCGCTTCACTGGGCGTAGGCACCGATCAACCCGATGTAGCCCGCATTGTGGTCGATGAATCGGAAGGCTGGCTGAAGGGGTACGATGCCGAAGACAGGCTCGTCGCCATGTTCACCGTCACCACCGGTTCGCGCAACGATCCCCTGCCGGTTGGCGAGTGGGGCGTTACGGGGGTAGGGCGCAACCCTCCGTTTTCCTACCAGCCGACGCTGTTCTGGGATGTGCCCGACGATGAGGAGGAGCAGCAGTTACCCCCGGGGCCGAATGGACCGGTTGGCGTAGTCTGGATCGATTTGACGAAAGAGCACTATGGAATTCACGGCACAAACGCCCCCGAAACCATAGGCAGGGTGCAAAGCCATGGCTGCGTCCGCCTTACGAATTGGGACGCGGCGCGACTGGCAGGTATGGTCAGCACGGATACAGTCGTTATATTCCAGACCTGATGGCATCTTCTTTTGCAGAAAAAGCGCGGGTCGCCGCTGTTACCGCCACACTCGTTTCAGCGGGGTGGATCGTTGCCGGCGCTTTTGTGCTGGATCGCGCCGAGACGGCACAGATCGAACAGGAAATTGCCACGAAGCAGAAATCCTCACCCGACACCGCGTCCGGTACGGACGGCGACGTTGAAAAGGCCGATGAGGACGAGAATCAGCAAAACAATGAAACCGTCTCGATGCCGCCGAAAAATGAGACCTCGACGCTCATCATCCCTGTACTGAATATCGCGGCCACCGATCTTACGGACAACTTCGCGGACGAGCGTAGCGGCGGTTCCCGTTTGCATCAGGGGCTCGATGTCATGGCGCCCGAAGGCTCGTCGGTCGTGGCAGCAGCGCCTGGGACGATCGAGCGGTTGTTCCGTTCCGATGCGGGAGGGAATACCGTCTATGTCCGTTCCGAAGATCGTGAGACTATATATTACTACGCCCACCTGGCCGAATATGCGCCGGGCCTTAATGAAGGACAGCAGGTAAGGCGCGGACAGCGGCTGGGCGCGGTAGGCTCCAGCGGGAACGCCGATCCAGAAGCGCCGCACCTGCACTTCGAAGTGATGCGAACCACTCCGAGTGCCGAATGGTGGGAGCCTGCGAACTCTGTAAATCCCTATCCGCTATTGGTGCAGCAACGATAGAAATGCGCTAGCTGCCCCGTCTGACGCAGCGTAGCCTACTGGGAGTGCCATTTACAATCTTACGCAGGTAACCACGGCTTACGATCTGGTAGGTATCGCCGTTGCGCGGGCCACTGGTCATGGTCAGACGATCTCCGCGCCGCAGATACGTGCCGCTACCCTGCGGTGACTCATAGCGAGAGGCGCTTTGGATTGAGAAACTCTCTTCGGGCTGCGCGATGCCAGCTGCGCTCCCAGCGTCACCGGGCAATTCGCACACGTAATCGCCACGTTCGATGATGCCAGGCTGGCCCTGTGCGAGCGCCGGTGAATGGGCGGGCAATGCGATTGTTGCAGTTGCCAGCGCGCAGGAGAGGATGATCCGTTTCATGGATGCTGCCTATAACATCGCAGGCTTAGCGCGGCATGAATATCTATCGCGCGCGTTGTCCTCCTGTCTTGCCGCAAGCCTTGCCCTCGGGTAGGGCGCGGCGCAATCCCGAAAACTCTCGAGGCGAGCAGCAATGAAAATCAGCGGCGTGGACATCCGTCCCGGCAACATCATCGAATATGAAGGCGGTATCTGGAAGGTCGCGAAGATCCAGCATACCCAGCCGGGCAAGGGCGGTGCCTACATGCAGGTCGAGATGAAGAACCTTATCGATGGCCGCAAGACGAATGTCCGCTTCCGCAGCGCCGATACGGTGGAAAAGGTGCGCCTTGAAACGCAGGACTACCAGTTCCTGTACGAGGACGGCGACATGCTGGTTTTCATGGATGGCGACACGTTCGAGCAGATCAGCCTGCCCAGCGACCTGCTGGGCGATGCGCGACCGTTCTTGCAGGATGGCATGCAGGTGCAACTGGAATTGTGGGAGGAGCGGCCTATCAGTGTGCAGTTGCCGAACCAGATCGAAGCCGAAATTGTCGAGGCCGACGCCGTGATAAAGGGGCAGACTGCGTCTTCAAGCTACAAGCCTGCGGTACTGGACAACGGCGTTCGCATCATGGTGCCTCCGCACATCGAAAGCGGTACGCGTATCGTCGTGGACGTGTACGAGCAGACATATGTCGGGAAGGCTGGCTAGACTCCGATGGCTGCTATTTCAGGTCTTATCCGCGTTATGGAAAAAGCTGCCCGCAAGGCGGGTGGTCGGTTGCGCCGCGACTTTGGCGAAGTCGAGCATCTGCAGGTCAGCCACAAGGGCCCGAGCGATTTTGTGTCCAAGGCGGACCAGGTTGCCGAGCGTATTCTGTGGGACGAACTGAAGGTAGCGCGCCCGGGATGGGGCTTCGTGTTGGAAGAAGCGGGCGAAATCGAAGGCGATGAAGATCAGCCACGCTGGATTATCGATCCACTGGATGGCACCAGCAATTTCCTTCACGGCATACCCCACTTTGCCATTTCCATCGCCGTGCAGGAACCGAAGCTGGGCGGCGGGGGCTGGGGCGATGTGGTGGCAGGCATGGTGTACCAGCCCATCACCGATGAGACCTTCTGGGCAGAGAAATCACGCGGTGCGTGGCTGCATGACGGTCGGCTGCGCGTCTCGGGTCGGCGCCAACTATCCGAGGCACTGATCGCGACTGGCACGCCTTACCAGGGGCATGGCGACTTCGCAGAATGGAGCCGCATCTTCGGTGCTGTCGGTCCCAGTGTCGCCGGTATCCGCCGCTTTGGCGCGGCCTCGCTGGATCTTGCCTGGGTGGCAGCGGGCCGTTTTGACGGTTTCTGGGAAAGCGATCTCTCGCCTTGGGATACAGCGGCAGGTTGCCTGCTGGTGCGCGAGGCGGGCGGCTTCGTTTCGGACTATCGGGGGCGCTCGCAGCCGATTTGCGACAGCCAGGTGATTGCCGGCAATGACCAGATGCATTCTCGCCTGCACAAGCAGATTGCCGCAGCGTTGAAGTAGGGCCTCGCCAGTGAGATAAGCAATTGCAGCAGCGCGAAAGTAACGCTAAGCGCGCTGTCCTGCCTGCCTCTGTGGCGGAATTGGTAGACGCGCTCGACTCAAAATCGAGTTTCTTCGGAAGTGCCGGTTCGAGTCCGGCCAGAGGTACCAGGCAGGGATTATGGCTTCGGCACGCTGAGTTCTCGCGGAATTCTCTTGATATTGCTGCGCCGCTTTGGGATTTGTCTTCGCAACAGTGATCGAAGCTCCTTCCTTGCATGCCTTCGCGGCGATGGCCCTGACGGTCGTAGTTTTCTATCTGTTCGTTCGCGGCAAGATGTCGATCGAGATCGTGTCGCTGCTGGCCATCGCGATCATCGCCGTCGGCCTTTATTTCTATCCCATGCCGCACACGCAGCCGACAGATGGACTGCAACTGGCGTTCGCCGGCTTTGGCCATTACGCGCTGATCACCATTTGCGCGCTGATGGTGATGGGCCGCGGCCTCGTGGTGACAGGAGCGCTCGAGCCTGCCGCGCGCATGCTGGAGCGGGTCTTCAAGTTCAACCTGCAAACCGGCCTTCTGCTTTCGCTGGTACTGGCCTTCTTGCTCTCCATGGGCGTGAACAACACGCCGGTGCTGGTCCTGCTGATCCCGATCTTCGTAACCCTAGCGCCGCGCGGCGCGATGCCCGCCTCGAAAACGTTGATGCCGCTCAATGCCTCGTCGCTGCTGGGCGGACTGGCAACCACCATCGGAACATCCACCAACATCCTGGTCGTCGCAATTGCCGTCGATCTCGGGATGCCGCGCATGGGCGTGTTCCATTTTACCCCGATCGTGCTGATGGCATCGCTGGTGGCGCTGCCTTATATCTGGCTGGTGATGCCGCGCATGTTGCGCGACAACACGCCGGAGGTCGGCCATGGCAATCGGTGGTTCCATACCCGTTTGCGCGTACCGCCCACCAGTAACCTGATCGGCAAGCATTTCGATGAAGTTGTCGATATGCTGCCGGATGATTTCCGTTTCGAGGAACGTCCGGACGGGCCTTTCGCAACAGGTCAGCGCCTGCGCATATCGGGAACGCACGACGCGCTGGAAGATGCCGTGCGCGTGTTGCAGGGCCAAATCGCGCCGGGTTGGGTGGTAGACCAGATACAGCGCGAATCCTCGGACAGGCGGCTCGACATGAAAGTGGTCGAGATGGTTGTCACCAGTGATTCCCGGCTGATCGGCCGGACGCTGGCGACATCGGGAATTGCAGATCGCTTCGGTGTTGCCGTGCTCGGCATACATCGCCCCGATCGTCCTCGCCTGTTCGATCAGGACGAGGGCGAAAGCGAACTTCGCTTTGCTGAAGGCGATGTGATGCTGGTGATGGGGCTGGGAGAGGCGCTATCCGAGTTCATCCAAAGCGACAGCCTCCTGCAGCTGGAGGGTGAGCGCGAGGTTCCCCGTCGATCAAAGGCCTGGCTTGCCGCCACCATCATGGGCGTATCCGTCGGCCTTGCATCCCTCGGCATCCTGCCAATCGCTATCGCTTCTTTGGGTGGAGCGATCCTGATGTTCCTCACCGGTTGCGTGAAGTTCGACCGGGTGGGAAGGGCGCTTTCCGGTCAGGTTATCGTGCTGGTTGCTGCAAGTATCGCCATTGGTCGCTTTGTTCTCGATAGCGGCGCTGCGGGGTGGCTGGGCGAATCGCTGGCGCTGGGGCTGCAATATCTGCCGCCTGCCGGGGTGGTCGCGGCCATAATGATTTTCGTGACCGTGCTGACGAACTTTGCTTCGAACGCGACGGCCGCCACGGTCGGCACACCGATTGCTTTCAGCATCGCGACCGAGCTCGGCCTGCCGCAAGAGCCATTGATCCTGGCCGTGCTTTTCGGCTGCAACCTTTGTTACGCGACGCCAATCGCCTATCAGACGAACATGCTCATCATGGCCGAGGGGAGTTACAATTTTCCCGATTACATGCGCACAGGTGTGCCGCTCGTCCTGATCATGGTCGTTACGCTCAGTTATCTATTGGCCGTAACCTACGGGATGTAGCGACCGCTCAGCGGTCGCTCCCGCTATGGCCGGAACGGCGGGCGGACGCGGCCTCGATCTCGCTGATCTGCGCACTGCGATCAATGTCCTCTATTGCCCCTGCTGCTGCATAGAGCGCGCGCAGCCGCTCGTATTCCTCCTGCGGCAGGGCTGCAACTTCATCGGGCGTCATATTCGGAAGCGGTTGCCGGTTGGTACTCACGGCGCGGTTGGCGATGGAGGATCGGTTGCCTCCGCCGCCCCCCCCACCCATCATAGGCTGGCCGAAACTTCCGTCGGTATTCTCGCTGCCGAAAGAGCCTACGTTCTGCGATTCGGCGCGCTCCAGCTTGGCTTCGCCGTAGGCTGGCGAGCTGTCTGTCGGAACGGCGGGCCCGTTCAGAGCAACCGGCTCGGCAGCCGCGCGCTCCTCTGCATCGGCGAACATGGCGATCGTGGCCGTCAGTGCGACGGTTACGGCTGCGAAACGTCTGTACAGCTTGGCCGGGACAGGGGGTGTCGAAATCTTTGCCATCACGCGCATATTACCGCGCCTGGGTTAACTGCCTGAACCGACATGAGGTTAATTTGGAATTACCTGATAATCCCGACATCATCGCGAGATAGCCCCGATGCCATACCCGCGGCGAACACAGCGCGCTTAACCAAACCTCGCTCATGCGGTTATTGCAGGTGTAAAGTTTACCGACATTTCATACCTCGGCGTTAACCGAGACTTCGCTGGAAATTCCTCCGGCAACGAACGGTTGAAGCGATGGTCCGCCTCTTCAAACACTACATCCCCCATGCCGTGCTTTTTCTGGGCGCGTTGGACTTCGTTCTGCTGATCGTATCGGCGGACCTGGCGTGGTCGATACGAACCAGTCAAATCGGCACGGAAGCCGGTCACCTTGCCGAGCGCGCCCTGCCGTTATTGGGCTTTGCGACGACCACCCTTGCGGCAATGATCGCGGTTGGCGTCTACGGGCCGGAAGCGCTGCGTTCCATGCGTTTCGCCTGCGCCCGCCTGCTGGTTGCTTCGAGCCTTGCCATTCTTGCACTCGCGGTACTCGATTTCGTCCTGCCGGGGCATACCTATTGGAGGTCCATCCTCCTCTATGCGATGGTGTTGGCTAACGGCTTGATGGTCCTGAATCGCGTGATCGTGGGGAGCATTCTGGGCACATCGGCATTTCGCCGCCGTATTCTGGTTCTGGGCGCCGGAATGCGCGCCCAGCGGCTGAAAGACCTGTCTTGCAAGGAAGGCAGCGGTTTCAAGATCGTGGGCTTCGTTAATATGACCGGTGCGCGACAGGAGGTTGCCGAAGCCGTGCAACGGTCGGAAATATTCGATCTTTCCGGCTATGTCGCAGGTCTTGGCGCAACCGAAGTGGTGCTGGCGCTGGAGGAGCGTCGCAACGCATTGCCGTTGAAAGACCTGCTGCGCGTGAAGACGGCAGGCGTCTACGTGAACGAGTTTTCTAGCTTTCTCGAACGGGAAACCGGGCGTGTCGATCTCGATACGCTCAATCCCAGCTGGCTTATTTTCTCGGACGGGTTTTCTTCGGGCCGGGCCGTTTCATCCGTGGCGAAGCGTGCCTTTGATATTCTCGCCAGCGGACTTCTGCTTCTGTTCGCATTCCCGGTTATCGCGCTGTTCGCAATCATCGTGAAACTGGACAGCAAGGGGCCGGCATTTTTCCGGCAGAAGCGAATTGGGCTTTACGGAGAAACTTTCGAACTGATCAAGCTGCGCTCTATGCGCACGGACGCGGAGAAGGATGGATCCAAATGGGCGCAGGAAAATGATCCGCGCATCACGCGCGTCGGCGCTTTTATTCGCAAGGTTCGTATCGACGAACTGCCGCAGGTCTGGACGGTGCTGCGAGGCCATATGAGCTTTGTCGGTCCGCGTCCCGAAGTGCCAACCTTCGTCGATGATCTGGAAGACAAACTTCCCTATTATGCAGAGCGCCATATGGTGAAACCGGGCATCACCGGATGGGCGCAGATCAACTATCCCTATGGCGCCAGTATAGAAGATTCCCGCCACAAGCTGGAATTCGACCTCTATTACGCCAAGAATTATACACCCTTTCTGGACCTGCTGATCCTGCTGCAGACGTTGCGCGTCGTGCTGTGGCCGGAAGGCGCTCGATAATGACGATGTTCTTGGATATCGCCAGTTACCTTACGTTCCTGGTCACCGCGTGCGGCGCGGTTGCATTGGCCTTGTGGCTGGCAACGAGCCGACGCGCGAAGGGCCCTGCGATCAACGCCTGCGCCGCGGCGCTTTTCTGTTCGGCCCTGTGGGCCTTTTCAGTTATCGGTTTCGGCCATGGTAGCAGTGCTGCACAGTTGCTGGCGATTGTCAGCAACCTTGCTTGGCTGTGGATGCTTTACCGGCTCTTCGGTTACGACGACCGAGGCATAAGCCTCGGTCCGATCCGGCCGGTGGTCTTCGTCCTTGCATTTGTAGAGTTGATGCAGATCGCGCTGTTTGTGGCGCGCGTGCAATTCGGCGGTGCTGTCGAGCCCGAATTGCTGGTGATGCGCTTCGCCTTCACCTTCCGCCTGTTGTTTTGCGTCGGGGCGCTGGTCCTGGTGCATAACCTGTACGCTGGTGCCTCTGCCCAAGCGCGCGAGGGACTCCGCTGGCCCGCCAGTGCGCTTGCAGTCCTTTGGTTATATGATCTCAATCTTTACACGATCGCCTATCTCGACAGTGGGATTCCGACTCTCCTGCTCGATCTGCGCAGCCTTGCGCTTGGCGTTGCCGTGGTGTTGTTCGCGATGGGCACTTTGCGAACCGAAAGCGAATTGCGTTTTCGCCCATCACGGGGATTTGCCTTCCAGTCTTTTTCACTCCTGCTGATGGGCGCCTACCTGGTCGTCATGGTCGTGATTGCGCAGGGTCTGGCCTATATCGGTAGCGATTACGGGCGAATGTTGCAGACCGGCTTCATCCTGCTGGCCAGCGTGGTAGCGCTGACGATCTTGCCATCGCGCAAGTTGCGCGGATGGCTGCGCGTAACGCTGTTCAAGAACCTTTTTCAGCATCGCTACGATTACCGGGCCGAGTGGCTGCGTTTTACCGAAACGATAGGCAGGGCCGGGCCGCATGCTCCACCGCTACCGGAGCGGGCCGTCCAAGCTGTGGCCGATATCACGGATAGCCCGGCGGGCCTCCTGCTAACTCCGCGTGAAGAAGGCGGATTTGCCTTGGAGGCGCGTTGGCAATGGCCGGATATCGAAGTTCCCGCGCAAGCCATAGATACTCTGGGCGCACAGTTTCTGGCGGAAAACCAGTTCATTGTCGACCTTGACGATCTACGCTCCGGTGATGCCGAGGGTGTTCCTGCCGTGGCAACTCCCGCCTGGCTGTTGGAAAGCGAGCGATCATGGGCCCTCGTCCCGCTGTTGCATTACGAGCGACTGGTCGGGGTCGTTGTTCTGGCAAGACCGACAGTGGCCCGTAGACTGGATTGGGAAGATTTTGATCTGTTGCGCGTGGTTGGACGTCAGCTCGCCAGCTATATGGCAGAGCGCAACAGCCAGAATGCGCTTGGCGAAGCGCAGCGGTTCGACGAGTTCAATCGGCGTATCGCTTTTGTCATGCATGACATCAAGAATCTTGCCAGCCAGCTATCCCTGCTGGCCGGAAACGCGGAGAAGCATGCGGAAAAGCCCGCGTTCAGGGCCGATATGATCCTAACCCTTCGCAATTCTACGGACAAATTGCAGGCTTTGCTCACGCGGCTTGGTCGATATGGAACGCATGGGGCGAGGGAACGCGAAGTGATCGCGTTGCAAAGCCTGCTTCGGCGGATCGTGGAACAGTACAACGGCAAGCACGAACTGGTGCTGACGCGCGGGGGCGACTGCCGTGTCAACGCCGATGCGGAAGGGCTGGAGCAAGCGCTCGTCCATCTGGTTCAGAACGCCATCGAGGCGAGCGATCGCCATTCACCGATTTTCCTCGATCTTCGCCGGGACACCGGTCACGCCATTATTGAAGTTCTGGACAATGGCGCGGGGATGACGCCGGAATTTATCAGAACAAAGCTGTTCAAACCGTTCCATTCATCGAAATCCGGTGGTTTCGGCATCGGAGCGTTTGAATCGCGTGAGCTGGTTCGGGGGATGGGTGGCGAGATCGAAGTGGAATCGCGCGAAGGTCTGGGCACGCGTTTCATCATTCGCTTACCGCTGTGCGAAGCCGCCGAATTCTTCAAATCCATGCAAGGCCACGGAAAAGCCAGTGAGGTCGCATAATGGCTGACAACAAACCCAAGCTGCTGATTGTGGAAGACGATGCCGGGCTACAGGCCCAGCTGAAATGGGCCTATGAAGATTTCGAGGTTCTGATCGCTGGCGATCGCGACAGCGCGATAGCAGCCTTGCGATCGGAAGAGCCGCCGGTGGTCACGCTGGATCTTGGTCTGCCGCCCGATCCGGATGGCACCACAGAAGGTTTTGCTGTCCTCGATGCGATCATGGCGTTGAAGCCGGATACGAAGGTGATCGTGGCTTCCGGCCACGGTGCCCGGGAATCGGCGTTGAACGCCATCGAGCGCGGAGCCTACGATTTCTATCAGAAGCCGGTGGACATCGACCAACTCGGATTGATCGTGCGCCGGGCTTTCAACTTGCATGCTATCGAAAAGGAGAACCGGCGCCTTGCTTCCAAAGCGGGTGACGGCAACACTGTGCTGGGTGGACTGATAACCTCGGCCCCCGAAATGGTGAAAGTGGCGCGGACGATAGAGCGCGTTGCCAACACCAATGTCTCTGTCATGCTGCTGGGCGCAAGTGGCACGGGCAAGGAATTGCTGGCGCGCGGCGTGCACGATGCCAGCGACCGCAAGAACGGCAACTTCATCGCCATAAACTGTGCTGCCATACCGGAAAACCTGCTGGAAAGTGAACTGTTCGGGCATGAGAAAGGCGCATTTACAGGTGCGGTAAAGACCATCGAAGGAAAGATCGAGCTGGCGAACGGCGGCACGTTGTTCCTTGACGAGGTGGGCGACATTCCGCTCCCCTTGCAGGTCAAGCTGCTGCGCTTTCTGCAGGAACGCACCATAGAGCGGATCGGTGGGCGCAAGTCGATCCCCGTCGATACGCGCATTGTCTGCGCGACCCATCAGGACCTGGAGAGTATGATCGCCGAGCAGCGTTTCCGCGAAGACCTGTTCTATCGACTGGCGGAAGTCGTCGTAAAGATCCCCTCCTTGGCAGAGCGTCCCGGAGATGCCACCTTGCTCGCCAAGGTGTTCCTCAAGCGTTTTGCAGGCGAAATGAATCCGTCGGTTACAGGCTTTGCCGCCGATGCGCTGGCGGCCATCGATGGCTGGGGCTGGCCGGGCAATGTCCGTGAACTGGAAAACCGCGTAAAACGTGCAGTTATCATGGCCGACGGAAAGCTGATCGGTGCGCACGATCTTGATTTGCAGGATGAGGAAGAAGACAATTCCGAAGCCCTCAACCTGAAGAGCGCGCGCGAGAAATCGGACCGCAAGATGATCCGCCATGCGCTGGCGCGTAGCGAAGGCAATATTTCCAGCACCGCCAAGATGCTGGGGATCAGCCGGCCGACGTTGTACGACCTTATCAAACAATACGACTTGCAGACCTGACACCGCAGCGGCACAGCGCGCGGTGATGGTTGCGCGTTTGAAAATCCTGTTCGATCCGCTGGTGCGCCTGCTGTTGCTGTCGATTGTACTCGCCAGCATTGCACCTGTAACAGGGGACGGGAAGGCTGTAGCCCGCGTCGTGTCGGATGGCGCGATATTCTTCCTGTTCCTTTTGAACGGCTTGCGACTGCCGCGTCGGCAGGTGCTGGATGGTATCCGCAATGCGCGATTTCTGTTGCCCCTGATAATCTGGGTTTTCGGGGTTATGGGCCTGACGGGCTGGGGGCTGTCGCAAATTGGCGAGAACGTGCTGCCGCCTACAGTTGCACTTGGATTGCTGCTTCTTGGCTTGCTGCCTTCCACCGTTCAATCGGCTACGGCATACTGCTCGCTGGCTGGTGGCAATGTCGCAGCGTCGGTCGTGGCGGCTGCCATTATCAACCTGCTCGGCGTATTCATAACCGCTCCGCTGCTTTCGTTTGCCAGCGGCGGAGACGTGGGGCTTGATCTGGACGGGTTGCAGCGCATCGGTCAGATCCTGTTGCTTCCATTCTTCATCGGACAGGTTCTGCAAACGCGCGTTGGGCCTCTTATCGCCGATAACCGCGTGATTATTGCCCGGGCTGATCGGGGCGCAATTGCGATTGCCGTTTACGTAGCCTTTTCGGCTGCGGTAGAGCAGGGCCTGTGGGAACTGGTCAGCCTGACAGCATGGGGATGGCTCGCCGCGCTCATCGGAACGTTCCTGCTGCTCGGATTTGCCGGATCATGGCTGACGGGCGGGGCACTTGGCCTGGCGCGCGCGGATCGCATCGCGTTTTTGTTCACCGGCGCACAGAAAAGCATCGTTCTGGGCGCGCCGCTGGCCGCAGTGCTGTTTCCGCCGGCAACGGCTGGCCTCGTGCTGTTACCGGTGCTGGCTTATCACCTGATGCAGATGATCATCTCTGCACCCATAGCCGCAAGGCTCAACCGGGCGTAGGCGCTTCCTTGACGCCTTCTGCCTCCCGTTTGTTGTGGCGGAGCGACCACCAGAACGACAGGCCGATAAGCGCGCCGCCGATGAGGCCGGTTAGCGTTTCGGGAATGTGCACGACAGCGGAGGTCAGCATAATTGCGCCCAGCACGATGATCGCCCAGAACGCGCCGTGCTCCAGAAACCTATATTCCGATAGAGTGCCTTTGCGCACCAGATGGATGGTCATCGAACGTACGAACATCGCGCCGATCGACAGGCCCAGCGCGATAATGATCATGTTGTTCGAGAGTGCGAAGGCACCAATCACCCCGTCGAAACTGAAAGAGGCGTCCAGCACTTCGAGATAGAGGAAGCCACCAAGGCCCGAACGCATCACCTCACCCGACGCGTTCTTGCGGGTTTCCTCGCGCATGTTGAGATATTCGCCCAGCGCATCGACGGCGATATAGCTTACGAGGCCCAGCACGCCTGCCGTCAGGAATGTCAGCGCCTCTTCCTCGGGCAGTTGCAGCGAGATGAGCCAGAGCACCAGCAGCAAGAGGCCAATCTCCAACGCAGGCAATACGGCAACCTTGGTAAGTTGCCGCTCGATCACGCTGATCCAGTGCACTTCCTTGTCGGCATCGAAAAAGAACTTCAGACCCACCATCGCCAGAAAAGCGCCGCCAAACCCGGCAATCCCGATATGCGCACCGGAAACGATGGCCTCGTACCGTTCAGGATCATTCAGAGAAAGGTCGATCGCCTCTATCGGTCCGATGCCCGCGGCAATGGCGACGATTGCGAGGGGGAACACGATGCGCGTTCCGAAAACGGCGATGGCGATACCCCAAAGAAGGAACCGCTGCTGCCATTTCTCGCTCATTTCCTTGAGGATAGAGGCGTTTACCACGGCATTGTCGAAACTCAGCGAGATTTCGAGGATGGAGAGAATGAAGATGATCCACAGTATCTCCAGCACGCCGCTCAGGCTGTCTGAACTGGATATGCCGTACCACAGGCCCAGCGCAAAGCATGCCGCAGTAAAGACAAGCGAGAATTTGTAGTAACGCAGCAGGGTTGCCATGCGAGTGGGTATTCCGTGGCTAGGGAGGATTGGGCAGGAAACGCGCTAGCAGCGCGAAGGGTCCGCGATCTATTTGGGTTGGTAGAGTTGGTCCGGTCCAGGAAAACTCCGGTCGCGAACTTCTGCAGCATATTTCGCGGCGGTTTCAGAGATCGTGGTGGCAAGGTCCTCATACCGTTTCACGAAGCGCGGTACACGTTCGAACATTCCCAGCATGTCGTCACTCACCAGCACCTGGCCATCACACTGAGCCGATGCGCCAATGCCGATGGTGGGACATTCAACCGCCTTGGTCACGGCAATGGCGATGGGTTCGATCACGCCTTCTACCACGATGGCGAAAGCGCCTGCCCTGTCCAATGCTTTTCCATCGCCCACGATCTTCTCGGCTTCGGCATCGCTGCGTCCGCGCGCGCCATATCCGCCCAACACGTTTACCGCCTGCGGCGTAAGGCCGATGTGGCCCATCACCGGAATTCCGCGTTCGACAAGAAACGCTACCGTTTCGGCCATCGCTTCTCCGCCTTCCAGCTTCACTGCCGCAGCGCCGCTTTCCTTCATCAGGCGCGCCGCGCTGTCGAAAGCGTCTTCCGGTGACGTTTCGTAGGAACCGAATGGCATATCCACTACGACGACGGAGTGATAGCTGCCCCGCACCACGGCGGCCGCATGGTTGGCCATCATTTCCATCGTGACTGGAATGGTCGACGGCAGACCATAGATCACCTGGCCGAGGGAATCGCCAACCAGCAGCAGGTCGCAATGCGGATCCAGCAATTGCGCCTGTCGCGCGGTATAAGCCGTCAGCATCACCAGCGGCTCCTCGGTAACGCCATCGACCTTGCGATTGCGTATCTTGGGCACGGTAAGGCGGCGCATCGGTTGCGGCGTCGGGTTCGCGCGACTGGTGGAGGTATCGAGCTTGAAGGTGGTAGACATCACATTCCCTGGGTTAGGCAAAGCAGGAGTGGCCGTGGCCATGCCGCCCGATAGCGCCTTGGGCAGGGTGATTGCAACGTATCGTCCGTGGATGCAGTAACTGATCCTCTCGACGCGAGCCTCATTTCGTTGCATTACGCCACGGACTTAGGACCGATAGGACATAATTCATGGCGCTTACTCAAGCGGGTTCGAGCGGAGATCACTGGTCGTCGCGCACAGCATTCATACTCGCTGCTGTCGGAGCGGCAGTCGGACTTGGGAATATCTGGAGATTTCCGACGCTTGCGGGGGAAAACGGCGGGGGCGCGTTCGTTCTCGTCTATATCGGGTTCGTCATTCTTCTAGGATTGCCACTGGTGCTGTCGGAAATTCTGCTGGGCCGGGCAGGCGGCACCGATGCGATCGGTTCGGTTGAGAAAGTCGCAGAACAGTCGCGACGCTCCAGGAACTGGAAAGGGATTGGTGCACTGCAAATCACCGCGGGCTTCCTGATCCTGTCCTTTTATTCGGTCGTTGCTGGCTGGGTAATCAATTACGTTCTTATTTCTGGTCAGGATTGGTTAGCCGCACTGTTCTCCGGTGCGCCGTTCGCTCCTGCTTTCGCAGGCGAAAACCAAGGTACAATCACCGGACGAATGAGTGAATTGTTCGCCAGCCCCTGGCGTCTGATCGGTCTTCATGGGATCTTCATGGTGGCAACAGTCTGGATTGTTGCCAGCGGTGTTCATAACGGGATCGAGAGGGCTGCTAAGTGGTTGATGCCCGCCTTTTTCATTCTGCTGATAATCGTTACCGTATATGGGGCGTTTACCGGGAATTTTGCGGAGGCTGTAGCCTTCATGTTTACTCCCGATTTCAGCCAGTTAAACCCCATTGCACTTAACGAAGCCTTGGGTCAGGCGCTATTTTCCTTGAGCTTGGCTGCCGGCGGCTTGTTGACCTACGGCGCATATATTACGCGGGATGTTAATTTAGCATCGACCGCCGTGATGATTGCCATGATGGATACCGGCGTTGCCATTATTGCAGGCCTCATGATCTTTCCGATTGTGTTCGCTGTGGGGCTTGATCCCGCGAGCGGTCCCGCACTGATATTCCAGTCGTTGCCAGTGGCTTTCAATTCCATGCCTGCCGGGGCGCTGGTTGGATTTGTCTTTTTTATTCTCATTTTCTTTGCGGCGCTCACAAGTTCGATATCGCTGCTGGAAGGTCCGACTGCCTGGGTGATCGACCGCTTTCGGATCGTCCGTCCACTCGCTGCGATCATGGTGGGAAGTGTGGCATTCCTGATCGGTGTAATCTGCGCCCTTGGCTATAACGTTTGGGCCGATGTTCGTCCGCTCGGCTTCTGGAATGCCTTCGCTCAAAACGATATTCTCGATGCGCTGGATGGGGTGACTGGTAAGATCATGTTGCCCCTCGGCGCGTTCCTAGTCTCGATCTTTATCGGATGGATGGCGGATCGGCGTCTTGTGCAGCAGCAAACCGGCCTTTCGAATGGGATGTTTGCAGTATGGCGTTTTCTCGTTGCATGGGTTTGCCCCATTGCGGTTGGCCTGGTTCTGCTGTTTGGTCTTGTTCCTGGTCTTTTGGGCAGTTGATGATGGAACTGTAAGCAGCCTCTTCCGTGTACATCGCGCGAAAAAGGGGCCGCCGCTCGATCTGAGCGACGACCCCTTTATCATTCCGGTTGACGGTCTGTCTTACAGTGCCGTTTCGGTATGATCTTCTTCCGCGTCTTCTCGAACGTCGAAGCCGAACAACATCTTGGTCGTATCGACAAAGCCCAGATCGCTGTTCCAGATCTCTGCATTGCCCAGGTCCATCCGCAGCATCAGGATGTTGGGGTCTTCCTTGCCTTTCGGATACCAGGCCTCGACAGGCTTGCTCCACTGCTTCTCGAAACGTTCGCGGCTGGTTTCTTCGCTAAGCACGCCGCTGAAACGGGCGAACATGTCATGACTCTTTCCGGCAAAGGTCGCGGTGGCAGGTCCACCCTTTGCAAAGGTGTGATCCTTCGTGGTGAAAAACCAGATCGTGCCGTTGGCATCCTTGTCCAGCTGCGCGGTCATGGGCACGGCGGTCTTCGGGTCTTCATCCAGTTCAAGAAAGATGAATGGGCTGTCGGCCAGCGATTTCCAGAATTTCTGTTTCAGATCATGGGTCGAGGTCATGGCATTCTCCTTTGACGCATCAACGGAATGGGAAGGGGAGAAGTTCCAAGCTTGCCCGAAAGCCCATACTGGAACATAATAGGAACATAGGAGTCGATTCGTGATGGATACCAGCACACTGCCAAAAGCGGCGGAGCTGGCCGTCCGTGCTGCCCGCAACCCGCGCTGGCAGCCGGACGTGCCGTTGCCGTTGCATAGCGAGATATTCACCTGCGCCAATCAGGGCGTCGGGGTGGGGGCCGCGCTTGCCTTCGCGCAAGGTGCGCTGAAGGGCGACGCTGACGATGCTGCCTCTTTGGAGGAGCGCAGCGTGTTGTGGGTGCAGGATGCCCGCGCCATCAAGCTGGGCGGGCGCCCCTATCGCGCCGGACTTCCCGAAGGTTTGCGCCATCGCCTGATCCATGTCGCTGCCAAAACGCCGGAAGACGCGCTGTTCGCTATGGAGGAGGGGCTGCGGTGCCGCGATCTGGCGGTGGTGGTGGGCGAAGTGGCGGGCAATCCGCGCGCGCTGGATTTCACCGCCTCGCGCCGCCTTACGCTGACAGCGGAAAAGCATGGCGTGCCGCTGCTGCTGGTGCGTCTGGACGCGCAAGCCGACCTCAGCTCCGCCCGGATGCGCTGGCGATTGACAAGCGCGCCATCATCCCCGCCGCGCTGGAACATTGCTGCCCCTGGCCGCGCTGCATGGCATGCAGAACTGTTCCGTGC
>OJBY01000320.1_pt1 | contig 28240 bp, 19 predicted proteins | sample 1591731 | NCBI WGS metagenome assembly OJBY01 (sample SAMN05416837, study PRJEB24817) | seawater metagenome | isolation source: Sea water | place: Canada:Atlantic | collected 2013-07
ATTCTCCACCCTGGACCATATCCTGGCGGCCTATAATGCTGGGGAAGGCAATGTGCGCCGTTACGGCGGCATCCCCCCCTTCAAGGAAACCCAGGCCTATGTGCGCAAGGTCAAACAACTACGCCAGCGCTATAGCAGCCACTTTGTTGCCGGGCTGGGCGAAGAGAAAGTGGTCTACGCCTCTCCCATTCGCCAGTAAGCTGCCCTCTGATTTCTGCACAAGCAGGCCCGCAGACGGGCGGCAACCAGCGTTACGTTTTCAAGCATCGTTATTGCTCTCTCCTATGCGGGCAGATCCACTCCCAACCACGGGCCGTCATAACTCAGTGGATATTGCTCGAGTTGGTAGCCAGCGCTGAGACAGCGGCCGCTTCGCAGGGAAAACATCAGCCCATGGCCGGGACAGCGCAGCTCGCCATGGCTGATGGTGCAACGATCCAGTGGGAAATCCGCATGGGGACAGCGCCGTTGCATTAACCGGGTCTCCCCCTCCTCATGGATCAGCAACAGCTCCAACCGGCCCACTTTGACAGGCAGTCGCAGGCCGTCGTACAGATCCAGAGTCCTTAGCAGGCGATGAAACATGGCTTACCTTCATCCAGGTTTTTGAACTTGCGGTCCATGGCAGCCCAGATTCCTCTTGCTCAGACCTCTATCCGCATCCACAGACTCTTCAACATAAAAGAGGAAAAGGAAACCGCTGAGAAACGTCTCTGCCAACCAGCCCATAACGTAAAAAGCCCGCAATCGCGGGCTTTTTACTGTGCTGTGAAGCACCTTGCAGGTCAAGCAGGCAAAGGATCAGTTGCCGTGCTTCTCCGCCAGGTAGAACCAGGTGTCGAGTACCGAATCCGGGTTCAGAGACACGGAAGAGATGCCCTGCTCCATCAGCCATTTGGCCAGATCGGGATGATCCGAAGGTCCTTGGCCACAGATACCGATGTACTTGCCCTGGGCATTACAGGCATCGATGGCCATCTTGAGCAACTTCTTGACCGCCGGATCCCGCTCGTCAAACAGGTGGCTGACGATACCGGAATCCCGATCCAGGCCCAGCGTGAGCTGAGTCAGGTCGTTGGAGCCGATAGAGAAGCCATCAAAGTGCTGCAGGAAGTCGTCAGCCAGCAGTGCATTGGTGGGCAGCTCGCACATCATGATCACACGCAGGCCGTTCTCGCCACGCTTCAGACCGTTCTTGGCGAGCAGATCAACGGCCTGCTCGGCTTCGCCCACCGTCCGCACGAAGGGCACCATGATTTCCACATTGGTGAAGCCCATGACATCCCGGACTTTTTTCAGCGCACGGCATTCCAGCTCGAAACAGTCACGGAAGTTTTCGCTGATGTAACGACTGGCGCCCCGGAAGCCCAGCATGGGGTTCTCTTCTTCCGGCTCGTAGAGCTTGCCGCCGATCAGGTTGGCATATTCATTGGACTTGAAGTCGGACAGGCGAACAATCACCTTTTCCGGGTGGAAAGCGGCGGCCAAGGTGGAGATCCCCTCGACCAACTTCTCCACATAGAAGTCCACCGGATCACCGTAACCGGAAGTGCGCTTGTCCACGTTCTGCTTCACATCTTTGGGCAGAGTGTCGTAGTTCAGCAGCGCTTTCGGGTGCACCCCGATCATGCGGTTGATGATGAATTCCAGACGCGCCAGGCCAACACCCTGGTTCGGCAGACCGGCGAAATCGAAGGCGCGATCCGGGTTGCCCACGTTCATCATGATCTTGAACGGCAGCTTGGGCATGGATTCAATGGAGTTACGCTGAATATCGAATTCAAGCTGGCCTTCATAGATCTTGCCGGTATCACCCTCAGCACAGGACGCAGTCACTTCCTGACCGTCCTTGAGCACATCAGTGGCATCGCCACAGCCTACAATGGCCGGCACCCCAAGCTCACGAGCAATGATCGCCGCGTGACAGGTACGCCCACCCCGGTTGGTGATAATGGCCGCCGCACGCTTCATGACCGGCTCCCAGTCCGGGTCGGTCATGTCGGTAACCAGCACATCGCCGGGCTGGACCTTGTCCATTTCCTTGATGTTGGTGACGATACGCACCTTACCGGCACCGATACGCTGGCCAATGGAGCGGCCCTCGACCAATACCTTGCCGGTTTGTTTGAGTAGGTAGCGCTCCATGACATTCACATCGGAGCGGCTCTTCACGGTTTCCGGGCGGGCCTGCACGATGTAGAGCTTGTTGTCGTCGCCGTCCAGCGCCCATTCGATATCCATGGGCATGCCGTAGTGTTTTTCGATCTCAATGGCTTGACGAGACAGGTTTTCGATCTGCTCATCATTCAGGCAGTAGACCATTCGCTCGGCATTATCCACGTCCACAATCTGCACGGACTTGCCGGCAGTTGCCTCGGCACCATAAATCATCTTCTGCATCTTGCTGCCCAGGTTGCGGCGCAGGATGGCTGGTTTCTTGTTCAGCAGGGTTTTCTTGTGGACGTAGAACTCATCCGGGTTTACCGCGCCCTGTACCACCATTTCACCCAGGCCGTAGGAAGCAGTAATAAAGACCACGTCCTTGAAGCCGGACTCGGTGTCCATGGAAAACATGACGCCAGCGGCGCCGGTCTCGGAGCGGACCATGCGCTGCACGCCAGCGGACAGGGCGACCAGCTTGTGGTCGAAGCCCTGGTGAACGCGGTAGCTGATGGCGCGATCGTTAAACAGGGACGCGAACACTTCCTTGACGGCGATCATCACGCTGTCGATGCCACGAATATTGAGGAAGGTTTCCTGCTGACCGGCAAAGGACGCATCGGGTAGATCTTCCGCAGTCGCAGAAGAACGTACCGCCACCGGTAAATCAGCATTTCCTTCGCCAATCTCTGCGTAAGCCTCGCGGATAGCGCTGTCCAGCGCTGGCTGGAACGGTGCGTCCACAACCCACTGGCGAATCTGCTCACCGGTCTTGGCCAGAGCAACCACATCCTCAACATCAAGAGCGCTTAAGGCCTCGTTGATTTTCTGGGTCAGATTGTTGTGCTCAAGGAACTCGCGAAAGGCTTCAGCAGTGGTGGCAAAACCGCCCGGAACGGAGACACCCGCTGCCGACAGATTGCTGATCATCTCACCGAGGGATGCATTTTTGCCGCCTACGCGCTCAACGTCATTTTTCCCCAGGTCCTGAAACCAGACTACATATTCCGCCAAGGTCGTCTCCTTTTTACGTATTACCGTTGATTACTGGCCTGAGCCGGCTCTAATCGAGCCGCCATTCTACTCAAAACCCGCACAGTTTGCCCGCCCCTCGTCGTAATTTGGGTACGACTTTGGTCAATCCCTGCATCTAACGCTGGTCATTGCCCTTCCAGGAGCACTATCCCATTGAAAATGAAGGGGTATTTAACCTGCAGGCCAGCCTATGCGGCGCAGTTTAGAAGGATGTGAAGGCAGGGACAACGCCCAAGGCAGGATTTGCACGACGACTTGAAAGATAGCACTGGCCCCTGCCTATCGCTGCCTCTAGACTGTCATCATTGAAAACAATGACTTACGAAACCCCGTAGGAGCGGCGCTTGAGCCGCGAATATGCCTGGCAAGTCGTGTGTTGAACAATTCGTGGCTCAAGCGCCGCTCCTACAGGCACAGAAAACGGCTGAAACCAATGAAAAGAACGGCATTCTATCTCTCCGATGGCACCGGCATCACCGCAGAAACCCTTGGCCACAGCATGCTCAGCCAGTTCGGTGACATTGAGTTTGTGCAGATCACCCTGCCCTTCGTCCAGTCTGATGAACAGACCCGGGAAGCCATTGCTCGCATCAACAGAGCGTCCATAGAAGATGGCCAGAAACCGGTGGTTTTTTCCACTCTCGTCAACAACGACCACCGCACACTGCTGCATGGCTGCGACGGACTGGTTCTCGATTTGTTCGGTGCCTTCCTCAACCCGCTTGAAGATGAACTAGGCGTACGTTCCAGCCACAAGATCAACCAGAGCCATGCCATCCGCGACGCCGAGTCCTACCGCATTCGTATCAATGCCGTACATTTTGCCCTGGACAACGATGACGGCGCCCGCACACGCCACTACGATCAGGCGGATGTGATTCTGATTGGTGTCTCCCGCTCCGGTAAAACCCCAACCTGCCTCTACTTGGCACTCCAGTTCGGGCTGTTCACCGCCAATTACCCCCTCACCGAAGACGACTTTGACGACCTGCGCCTGCCCAAGCCCCTGGTCGAGCACAAACAAAAGCTCTTCGGCCTCACCATCAACGCCGACCGCCTCAGCGCTATCCGCAGCGAGCGCAAAGCTGGCAGCAAATACGCGTCCCTGCGGCAGTGTGATATGGAATTGAGAGCCCTGGAAGCGATGTACAACAAACACAACATCCCCTACCTGGATGCCACGGAGTTGTCGATCGAGGAGATTAGTACGCGGGTATTGGCGATGAAGGGGCTGGAGCGGCGGTTGCAGTAGGCCGTAAAACCAACCACCTTGGACTGCACCTTCCCAGTGTTCCCGTTAGGATGAAAACAGTCATCGCAGCCCAATCCTGGCCACGCCAGAGACATGACTCAGCCCCATCGCTTTGCGCTAGTCAGAGGTGTCGTCTATTTTGCTTGGTAGGCACTGAAAGTAACTACACTCAGCTTCCAGCAGGCCAGTAATCCAAAATCGAATCTTAAGACTTCAATGATGCTGGGACAACAGTAAGCCGGTAGCACCTAACTACTACCTGCTCAAATCAAAGTCTACTAACTACGGCTTAATAAAACTGCGCAAAGGGGTAAGTAGAAAATTTCACTAGAGATCGAAGTAGGAACAATACTTTCATGATTTATCTTCCATGATTAGAGTACATTGATTTATGTTTGGCTTGGCTTGATGTGACCATCTGTGCTGGCTCGGCCTGACTGGACAATCTTGGTTGGTATCTCTGTTGATAGACCGCCAAAAATACCAAAGAAACACCACCTCAATACACCCAATGTTGCAATGAAGGACCACTAATCATTTAAGGAGAATATGGGATGACTGCTACTTAGATTTAATAGGTGTTAATTTTTCTACTGACAGCTCACTCGGTTTGTGCGCGCTCAAAATTTAGCCTACCAGCAAAACTAGAAAGCAAATCTAGCATTGGTTTCTTTGATTCAATACCTAGGAAAACTTAGGTCTAGTTATTGATGCTAAGGCTTACCGCAAAACTGCGGCATCAACAAAACCGAGCACTACCCCAACAGTTACGATACGGTGCAGGTAGACCGACAATATTCCCATCACGTGCATTAGTACTACCTGCAATACCCTGCACAAAATTAGACACCTTATCATCAATGATAAGATTGAAAGCATCTGGCGCATACATCGACCAACCTCTTGCCATTGCTCTTTTATAACCAGGGTAACGCACAGCCTCCTTCTGGAAAGATAGTCCAAACAATGGCGTTGAAACATCAAGTTGGTGTATATTTTTCAAGTTATAGGGGAGAACATAATCATTAAGCTCGCCAGGTGTAATTGCCAACCCATCCGCAAGCTGTCCTTTAATATAATCACTCACCCCGCCTTTCAAAAGAGGCAACAATGCGTTAGCCAGACCATCACCAATAATAAATGAACAACTCCCAAAAATCGTTAATGCACAGATACGATTGATCGAAACATCATCCACAATATCATCAACCAAATCAGCAAGAGCCAAGCCTTCGATCGGAACCTGTGTGACACGATTGCCAAACACCTCAGCGGCTATGTCTTCACGCGATTGCCCACCATAATCAATGGTCAGGTTTCGATAAAATATCCTGTAAATACCAAGATTAAGAACATTGCCGTCATTTAAGCCGAGAAAAGCACTCGCATCCGAATAACGAGTTCGACCTCCAGTACCCGGGCATGTATCCGGGCTGGTACAAGTCGCAGCAACATCCGTTTCACCTCGCAGAAAAACATCAGCCTCACCATTTAAATAACCACTAAAAGAATTCAAACTGCCAAAACTCAGTGGACCAGACACATTCTCACCACCCAATCGTATTCCCACAACTTCTCGAAGCGTCTTGGTGCTATCGTTTTTTATGGCAAACTGGAAAAAAGGTCGTTCGATGGAAAAGTCTTTCATTCCACCTTGAGGCCCTTCATTAACTGCTCCCACTTTTTGATTAGTTCCTGGCGCGGGTGATAATGTTATGCAATTTCCAGAACTATTCGTGACACACCCTAACGAAAAATTATCAATATCAAGATCGCAGCCTGGGCCGTTGACACCACCACAACCCAACTGAAGTTTTTCAATATTCAGATTGAGATCCAGCAACGCATCTAGACCGGCAGTATAAAAAGTCATGCCCTGGGTGCCGTTATCAAGATCGTCACCAACAATCTTATTCATTTGCATCAGAGCCTGACCAGTCACATTCGAGAGCTGCTTGTCATCTAAGGCGACCATCGCAGAAGCAGAGGAGGAAAGCAAAAAACCACACACAAGAAACGCAGTATAAAGGGAATTAGCGATGGTATTACCAAACATCTGGATCACCATTTTATTATCCTGAAGTTACTAACTAAAGTTTTTATGGTTGAAAAGGTACAGCAGCGCTTTGTGGCTCCAAAGTGATGCTTGAATAAATCTGGGCAGATGGAATCACCATTCGCCCAAGTTTCGCATCCCCGAGCATTACACTATCAATCATGACTGGCTGTCCCGCATTAGCACTTGAAATACCTGGAACAGTATCAAGAACACTACCCAGATGAGCTGCCGCCGCATAGCCGACTTTTATGTTATTAGCGATTATCATTTTGGGCTCAGGGCTCGTTGCTCTTTCATTAGTCCCCACGATGTCTACCCTGCCGTCAGTAAAGGCAAGATCGCCAGTTATATTGGCAAGCTTAATTGCTGCTTCAGGCTGACTCGGTTCAGCGATAGAAAGGTAACTACCGCAATTTGAATCTCCTAAAGAGCCGCAATTTGACACGTCAGTCGTGCCGCCTAACATACCATCGCTGTGGCTAGTACCGAGGCTCAAAGCGCCGCTATACCCCAAATAATTATTGCCAGATGTAGAAGCAGGATCAGATGGTGAAAATCTTAGATTTACCAAACCCTCCAAATTCAAATCCAGATTGGCTCCATTGACGGTCTGAGCACGAGTTGTACTCTCAGGGTCGTAGTCAGGATGTCCAGGTAACAAACCTCCACCAAAGGTGGCACGGTAGTTGAACCGTGCTTCAGGGGAAAAAATATCGAGGCCGCCGGAGTAATAGTCGTTTCCAACCTGTGGTTTTACCCATATCCGGGTATCGTTACCAGCCACCACAAAACTTGAACTCATAAAACCAATACCCATGCTGGCTTCAGTATCAGCAATCATCAAATGTGTGCCGTGATCCCAATTCTGAGTCTGTAGTTCATTGCTAGCGTCAAGAGTTTGTGACTTGAGCAAGATATCAGCAATAATCCCATCTCCGCCGACATAAGAAGCAGACCCGGAATCATAACGACTACCACCGGGATACAAATAAAAGTTGGCATCAATATTCGCCAGTGAATATATGAGCCCCCAATTAAACTCTCGGGTATTTACTGTTTCACCATCTGACTGCCTCTCAAGAAGCCGCACCTTACGAGAGTACGCTTGAAGTTGCCCATCGCGAACAACAATGGCAAGAGCCCCGGAATCACCGCCATGGGTAAACCCGTAATAATTGCCAATCCGCCCAGGCTGAATATTCATAAACTGCCCGCCTGCACCAGCACAACCGGAGGCCTGAAAATTGGTTCCATGGCCCCAGCAGAGTCCACCAGGGCCTTGCCCTGCTCCATTAATCACATCTATAGCAATCAAAGGAAAATAGTGAGCCGACGGTTTGCGCTCTGTCCGTACGCCCCACATGGTCCAGTCACCGAGCTCAAAGTTAACTCTTGACTGATCTAAACTTGCAACATCGGCAGTTTCACCAAGCCTCCAGCGGAATTCATTGTCAGCAGAAAGAAAACTCTTTGCAGCAATGTCATCGAGATTCACATAGTCCCATTGGGAGCTAAAGCGTAAACCTTCCGAAGTCACAGCATTTGCACCATATGGGTCAAAGGCTCCGGCAGTTGCTCCTTGCCAAACACCGCCTGACATCCACTTGAGTTCGGCGTCACGCACGCTACCGAGAAAACCAAAGTGCATTAAACCTCTTGCGTTATTAGTAATGCGGAACTCTTCCGCACCAACTTTCTGGCCATAGATTAAATCGAAGTCCAACGCTAAATTGATCAAATCTGAAGCTTGGATGTTAGAAGACGTTGGTATTTCTGATGAAGGGCCAGAAACTGCGTTTGGGTCAAACGGGTTACCTGCTCGATGCACGATGCCCTGATTATCAACTCCCAAGGTGCCTTCCTGAATTTCCCAACGAAGAGCAAAATCATGCAGGGCTATCCAGGGATTAGTATCGTCTCCTTGACGATAAAAAAGATCTGCATCTCGGATCTCACCCAGCAGGTAGGCCTTGTCATAGCCCATGTTAAAAATGCCATTATTAACAAGGTCGATACCACCTTCGAAGTCGAAGGCAAACGTCCCCATTGAACGAGAGTTGCTTGCGGAAGGAATAGTCAACGAATCAGTGCGCACACGTATACGGCTGTCTGTATGAAGACCCAGCGCCATCAGCGGCACACCATCACCAGCAGTACCAGCGTCAACCGTAAAAGTAGCTGCGGCCTGGTCAGCACCAGCCATGGTGCCATCATCACCTACTCCATCTAAATTGATATTATTGAGGCTTAGCTCGGTCGCATCCGGCTTCCATTTAACAGCGTCGGCACTCCAACCTTCACTTGCTTCGAGATTAATTGTCAGGCCGTCTTGACCAGATACACCGGCTAAATCTTTATCATCAAGTGCCTGCATGGCATTAGCTGGAATGGCTGAAGCCAACAGTGCGGCAGGAAGAGCCACTGAGAAATAAACGCTTTTTATTGTTATTCTGCGTTTTTTCATAATCAGAACCCGTACATATAGAAGTTGCCACCGATAGCAATGCCAGCCTGGTGACTATTATTGTCGGCAATTTCGAAGCCTAAAAATGAACCAAAGTTGTTTGCCTGCCAGCCAGGTGCTGCAGCCCAAGTCTCGCCGATTTCTGGCTCATTATATTCCACGGCTAGCCCTTGAACATAAACCCCTAGGAGAACGTCATTGTAGCCTTGACTGGTTCCTGGTTGGCCTGCATTACCTGCCGTATAGATTCCGCCACTCTCAGGGTATTGAGCTCGAACAGCAGGAGAGTTATCAATCCATGATTTTGTACAGTCCCCAAACAGGCAATCTCCTGACTCATTACGAAACTTTTCATCATTGAGGTCTATTAATTTGTTAGCAGCACTGACCCCATTTTCTGCCTCTGGATCGCCGCCAAGAAATGCGGCATCCAGACTCAAACGGTTCATTTCCAGTGAGGCATGCCCGTTTTTGAAGACCAACCAACCAAAGTCGCGATTCTCAAGTTGCAAAGCAAGACGACAGTTCAAACTTGCTAAACCAGTACAATCAGCGTTAGCGGATCCAATGTCTTCATCATTAGCAACGTCATGAGGCGGCCTGCTGTTGTAGTAATATTGCAAGCTGATCAGAACCCCTTCTTTCCCAGTAACAGTGCCCATTTCTGTATCATCCATGGGCTCAAGTGCTTGCGCAGGGTTCACATTCAAAAATAGCATCACAAGTAAAGACACCACGAAACGGCGCTGCAAAAAAATTAATGGGTAACCAGATAGCTTTTTAACACAAGTCGTCACAGCCCAGCCCCCAAAGTTGTGATTTTCATATGGTTGATTCGCATGCCTTCGATCCTGGAAATCCCAAGATTAGTGACCGCATCAGGGATCACCGTACCGGCGCCGGTGCCGCCACTAACAAAGTAGATACCGTTATCGGTAGATTGTGCACCCGGTACTGCAAAACCTTCAGTGGACCCAGGATCGTCGAAACGGGTGAAATCCCCCCAGCGTACATAACCACGCGTATCGTTGTTGGGGTTTTGAATTTCTCCGTTGACAATATTGCAAGGTCCAACGCAGTAAAAATCCTCATAAACTGCAGCAATATTGGGGATTCGGGTTAATTCGATAATAAAGTTACCGCGTTCGCTGCCACTTCTTACTGCATCGAGAGTCAATGCCTGGTAGTGCAATTGTCCAAGAGGTAGGTAGGCATCAACATTTTTGAAGTACATGCCTTCATTATCTTCAAAGTCCGGCACCCAATGCAGGCGATCTTCAGAGTTTGCTTTCTGACGCACAGAGAAGCGGAAGTCACCTGAAAGAGCACTTTCATAGGTGATGCCAAACGTATTGGAGTCAGCCCAAGGGTAGAGTGCCGAGTCCATACCAGTGGTGCGCATCAGTCTAAGTCGAGCGGGCCTGCCATCTGTCGTTACCGGTTTGCCGTGGATTATGGTCTGGCTCTGGAGGAAATCGGCACCACCAACGTTATAGCTATTGTTCAGAGCGCCATCGGCCGGATTGTTATTTAACCGATCCACCTCAAGCTCACCCCAGAAAGACCAGCGCCAGCGGTCAGTATCGCTGGGGCCTATCAATTCCATCACGGTAGGCATATTTGCAGGGGTGCTGAGGTAAGCGCCCGAATAGTCATAGCCTTCGTATTGGTAGGCACGCAGAACGTAGGGGTCGTAAATGGAGGCAAAGGCACCGATTCCCCCACCATTGTCAGTACCCATTGGGCAAGCCAGGTAATCATTGCCAAAAGCACCGCCGGAGCCACAGCCTGAGCCATGCCAATCCATACCGGAGATTTGCTCCCCATTGGTAATGGAAAGGCCGTAGTAACGGGCATCACCCCGTTCCCAACCTGCACCCTGTGCTTGGGTTCCGGTCAGTTCTATATAGCTGGTAGGTGCAAAACGAAAACTGAAATCATCCATTGCAAAGGCCAAACCTGCGCCCTGCACATCAGACAGCGAGGAGTCATCCAGCTCTTGCAGAGCCATTGCCTGGGAAGCGCCGAGGGTGAGGGCCGCTCCCAGCAGCATGTGGGAAAGGGAGTTGTTGCGCCGCACTGTGACCTCTGTCTTGTTGTTATCAGTCTGACCGTGAACGGTTTTTGGGCAGGACTGGTTACTTATGCCACAAGACTACACAGCATGGTAACGCTAGACAACATGTGTTAACACAAACACTACATGATGTTAGGTTTAAATTTTCATTAATTTCAATACGTTATAGATGGTAAACATCAAGTTTACACTTTCTATGAATATACGTGCGCTACCAAAAGCGAGGATCTGTTACAAATATGCACACTTTGCCGAGAACTGTAGATTCCAAGGCTAAGTAGGAATGGTGTGCGAGTATTAAGGCCTAAGAGGGTTCGCCATGCGAGCATAGTTCCTAGTGGGGAAGGACCTGACCCATTTGGATTTACAGGCCTACAGCGCAAGCATGTCCATGAATTCGTTAACGGGTATGGCTTCCAGTTCATCACGATCCCGGCAGAGCTCGAGAATACGCTCTGTTCGCCCTCGCGGAAAACTTGTCAGCAGGTGTCGTCGGAATTTGCTTTCCAGAACAGGGGTGCCCTCCTCCCTGCGACGACGGTGACCAATGGGATACTCAACGACCACCTTGTCCGTGTGGGTACCGTCTTTGAAGACTATCCGGATGGCATTGGCGATGGAGCGTTTGCCCGGGTCGTGGTAATCCGCTGAGTACTGCTTGTCTTCCTGCACCTCCATCTTGTCGCGCAGGGTGTCGATGAAGGGATGGCTTTTGTGGAAATCGTCCTCATAGTGCTCGGCAGTCAGCTCGCCGAATATCAGCGGTACGGCAACCATGTATTGCAGACAGTGGTCCCGGTCGGCCGGGTTGGCCAGAGCGCCCTGTTTGGAAATGATGCGAATCGCAGAGTCATGGGTGGTGAGCTCGATTCTGTCGATCTGGTCGAGGCGATCCTTTACCTGGGAATGCAGCGTAACAGCAGCTTCACAGGCGGTCTGCGCATGGAACTCTGCCGGAAAGCTGAGCTTGAAAAGGATATTCTCCATGACGTAAGAGCCATAGTCCCGCTGAAAGCGGAATTTGCGCTCCTTGTCTGCTTTGACCTTCTGGTCCTTGTTGGTTTTGGAAAATGACACATCGTAGAACCCCCACTGCTCGGCGGTAAGGGCACCGGGTATCCCCATTTCCCCTCTCAGGGCAATATCAGCCAGCCGCACTGCTCGACTGGTGGCATCCCCGGCAGCCCAGGATTTCCGCGAGCCCGCGTTGGGAGCGTGGCGATAGGTACGCAGTGATTGGCCATCCACCCAGGCATGGGAAATCGCAGACAAGAGTTGTTCGCGGTCTGCGCCCATCATTTTTGCTGCAACCGCAGTGGAGGCCACTTTTACCAGCACCACATGGTCAAGCCCGACCCGATTGAAGGAATTCTCAAGTGCCAACACACCCTGAATTTCATGAGCACGGATCATGGCATCGAGGACATCTTTCATGGTCAACGGCTCCCCACCCTGCGCCGCCCTTTGTTGAGACAGGTGGTCTGCTACGGCCAGGATCGCCCCCAGATTATCCGACGGATGCCCCCACTCCGCTGCCAGCCAGGTGTCGTTATAGTCCAGCCAGCGGATAGCACAGCCGATATCCCACGCCGCTTTGACCGGGTCCAGTCGATGCGGGGTTCCAGGCACCCGGGCGCCATGGGGAACCAGCGTTCCTGCCACTAAAGGCCCCAGATGCTTGGTGCATTCCGGGAAACGCAGGGCCAGCAGACCACAACCCAGGGTATCCATCAGACAGTAGCGAGCCGTGTCCCACGCCTCTTCTGAGTGAATCCGGTAATCGAGGACATAGTCGGCGATGGCCTGGATTTCCTGATCGTAATCCGGGCGTTCATTGTGGTCGACGTTGGCGGACATGATGAAGCCTCTTCTACGCTGATGGAGGCTTTTAGGATGGAGACGTAGTCACGCTCAGGTCAAGCTTGAAAAAAGACTCAGGAGCCTCGGAATTACCCTCAACATGTCTGATTGTCTCTGGGATACGATCGTGAAGGTGCCAGTACAACTGTTGTTATTCGCGATGCGAGCATCGCTTCCCACAGAACAGAAATAGAAAAGGGTTTGTCAGAGGTTCCCTAACAAACCCTTTGGTGATGCCCGCAAGCATCATCATTCACACAAAAAAACCAGCTTCAGAAGCAGTCGCCGGGGACGCGCACCCAGCCTTCCATGAGCACGCGGGCGCTGCGGCTCATGCTGGCTTTGGTGGCGGTCCACTGGCCGTTCACTTGCTGGGCGCCCGCGCCTACGCGCAGGGTGCCGGAGGGGTGGCCGAAGGTGACGCTATCGCGCTCGCCGCCACCGGCCGCCAGGTTCACCAAGGTCCCTGGCACTGCCGAGGCGCTGGCGATGGCCACGGCGGCGGTGCCCATCATGGCGTGGTGCAGTTTGCCCATGGACAGGGCTCGCACCAACAGATCCACATCGGCCTCGCCGATTTGCTTGCCGCTGGAGGCGGCATAGGCCTTCGGTTTGGAGACGAAGGCAATCTTGGGGGTATGCTGGCGAGCTTCCGCTTCTTCGATGTTCTCGATCAGGCCCATGCGTACGGCGCCATAGGCACGAATGGTCTCGAACCTCTGCAACGCGTCCTTGTTTTCGTTGATGTCACCCTGCAGCTCGGTACCGGTGTAGCCGATATCTTCTGCATTCACGAAAACCGTAGGGATACCGGCATTGATCATGGTCGCCGGGAAGGACCCCACACCGGGGACCTCGAGCTCGTCAACCACATTGCCGGTGGGGAACATGGCGCCGTCACCGTCTGCCGGGTCCATGAAATCCACCTGCACTTCTGCGGCCGGAAAGGTCACCCCATCCAGCTCGAAGTCACCGGTTTCCTGGACTTCACCATGGGTGATCGGCACGTGGGCGATGATGGTTTTCTGGATATTCACCTGCCAGATGCGCACCACGGCAATGCCGTTTTCAGGAATGCGGTCGGCAGCGATCAGCCCGTTATTGATGGCAAAGGCCCCTACTGCCGCAGTCAGGTTGCCGCAGTTGCCACTCCAGTCGATAAAAGGCTTGTCGATGGATACCTGGCCAAACAGGTAATCCACGTCATGGTCGGCGCTTTCGCTCTTGGCCAGAATCACCGTCTTGCTGGTGCTGGATGTGGCGCCGCCCATGCCATCAGTGTGTTTGCCGTAGGGGTCCGGGCTGCCGATGACGCGCAGCAGCAGCTTATCACGGGCTTCTCCGGCCACCTGGGCCGATTCAGGCAGATCATTGAGGCTGAAGAAAACGCCTTTGCTGGTGCCGCCACGCATATAGGTGGCGGGGACTTTGATTTGGGGTGCATGAGCCATGCGATGTTCTCCTTCAAAAAAACCCCGACGTGCGAAGCCATCGGGGTTTCAAATTCTTCACCTTGCGAGCAAGGCTCCAGCGGTTTGCTGTTGGGGCATTGCCCGCATTATCAGGCGAATGATTTAGCTGGCTTCTGCCATGAAATCCTTGGCGAATTTCTGCAGGATACCACCGGCGGAGTACACGGAGACCTCCTCCGCGGTGTCCAGGCGACAGATCACCGGTACGCGTTCCACATCGCCCTTAGCGCGGTGAATCACCAAGGTCATGGTCGCACCCGGCGCGCGCTCACCTTCCACGTCGAAGATCTCGGTGCCATCCAGGCCCAGGGTCTTGCGGGTGGTGCCTTCCTCGAACTGCAGGGGCATGACGCCCATACCGATCAGGTTGGTGCGGTGGATGCGCTCGAAGCCTTCGGCGACGATGGCTTCCACCCCTGCCAGAGCTACACCTTTGGCCGCCCAGTCTCTGGACGAGCCCTGGCCGTAGTCGGCGCCAGCGATGATGATCAGCGGCTGCTTGCGCTCCATGTAGGTTTCGATGGCTTCCCACATGCGCTTCACTTCGCCTTCCGGCTCGACCCGAGCATGAGAGCCCTGAATCACGTTGCCCTGCTCGTCCTTGACCATTTCGTTGAACAGCTTCGGGTTGGCCAGGGTGGCGCGCTGGGCGGTCAGGTGATCACCCCGGTGAGTCGCGTAGGAGTTAAAGTCCTCCTCCGGCAGGCCCATCTTGTCCAGGTAGGCACCGGCGGCGCTATCCAGCAGGATCGCATTGGACGGCGACAGGTGGTCGGTGGTGATGTTGTCCGGCAGGATCGCCAGCGGGCGCATGCCTTTCAGGGCACGGGCCTCGGCCATGGTGCCTTCCCAGTACGGCGGCCGACGGATATAGGTGCTTTGCGGGCGCCAGTCGTACAGCGGGCTGGCAGCGCGTGCACCGTCGCCCTTCTTCTCGAACATGGGGATATAGGTCTTGCGGAACTGGTCCGGCTTCACCGATGCCTTGACGATGGCGTCGATCTCTTCATCCGCAGGCCAGATGTCCTTGAGCATGATCGGGTTACCGTCCTGGTCGTGCCCCAGCACATCCTTCTCGATATCGAAACGGATAGTGCCGGCAATGGCGTAAGCCACTACCAGCGGCGGCGAGGCCAGGAAGGCCTGCTTGGCGTAGGGGTGAATACGGCCATCGAAGTTACGGTTGCCGGACAGTACCGCCGTGGCGTACAGGTCGCGGTCGATCACTTCTTTCTGGATCTTCGGATCCAGCGCGCCACTCATACCGTTACAGGTGGTGCAGGCAAACGCCACCACATCGAAGCCTAGATCTTGCAGCTCCGGCAACAGGTTGGCTTCTTCCAGGTACATCTTCACCGTCTTGGAACCCGGCGCCAGGGAGGATTTCACCCAGGGCTTGCGGATCAGGCCCAGCTTGTTGGCGTTGCGGGCGATCAGACCGGCGGCAATCATGTTGCGCGGGTTGCTGGTGTTGGTGCAGCTGGTGATGGCGGCAATGATCACCGCGCCATCGGGCATTTCGCCCTCTTTCTCTTCCCACTTGCCGGAGATGCCACGGTTGGCCAGTTCAGAGGCCGGCAGCAAGGCATGCGGGTTGGACGGGCCAGCCAGGTTACGACCGACACTGGTCATGTCGAACTTGAGGACGCGCTCGTATTCGGCGGTCTTCAGGCTGTCCGCCCACAGACCGGTGGCTTTGGCGTAGTTTTCCACCAGCGCCACCTGCTTGTCTTCGCGGCCGGTCAGCTTCAGGTATTCCAGGGTGTTGTCGTCGATAAAGAACATGCCGGCAGTGGCGCCATATTCTGGCGTCATGTTGGCAATGGTGGCACGGTCGCCCACGGACAGGCTATCGGCGCCTTCGCCGAAGAACTCCAGGTAAGCGCCAACAACACGCTCGCGGCGCAGGAATTCGGTGATTGCCAGTACCAGGTCCGTACCGTTAATGCCCGGGCGGAGTTTACCACTCAGCTCCACGCCGACGATGTCGGGCAGACGCATCATTGAAGGGTTACCCAGCATCACGTTTTCTGCTTCCAGGCCCCCTACCCCGACGGAAATCACACCGAGTGCATCCACCATGGGTGTATGGCTGTCAGTACCGACACAGGTATCCGGGTAGGCAACACCATCACGCACCTGAACTACCGGAGACATCTTCTCCAGGTTGATCTGGTGCATAATGCCGTTACCCGGGGGAATCACGTCCACGTTATCAAAGGCTGTCTTGGTCCAGTTGATAAAGTGGAAACGGTCTTCGTTGCGGCGCTCTTCCACCGCCCGGTTTTTCTCGAAGGCGTTCTCTTCAAAACCCGGGTGTTCCACGGCCAGGGAGTGATCCACGATCAGCTGGGTGGGCACCACCGGGTTGACCTTGGAGGGGTCACCGCCCTGCTCTGCAATGGTATCGCGCAGGCCGGCCAGATCGACCAGTGCGGTCTGGCCAAGGATGTCGTGGCAGACCACCCGAGCCGGATACCAGGGGAAATCCAGATCGCGTTTGCGCTCGATCAGCTGCTTGAGCGAATCGGTCAGCGCGTCCGGCGCACAGCGGCGAACCAGCTGTTCGGCAAGGATGCGGGAGGTGTACGGCAGTTTGTCATAGGCCCCAGGCTGGATCGCATCGACAGCCGCACGGGTGTCGAAGTACTCCAGCTCGGTGCCGGGAAGGGATTTGCGGTATTCGGTGTTCATAGCCTGGGACTCTTGTTCAGGGGGCTCTTTGGGGGGAGACCTGAGTAATGAATGTGGGAGCAGCTGTAGGAGCTTGCTTGCAAGCGAACCCGTTCGGGTATCAAGGCATTCGCCTGCAAGCCGCCACCTACAGTTATAGGGTTTTAGCTACGCTCGGCAATTGGCGTTACCTTGCGCAGTTCCGGACCGGTGTACTCCGCACTGGGACGGATAATACGGTTATCCGCACGCTGCTCAAACACGTGAGCGGCCCAGCCAGTCAGACGGCTGATCACGAAAATAGGCGTGAACAGCTTGGTGGGGATGCCCATGAAGTGATATGCAGAAGCGTGGAAGAAATCGGCATTACAGAACAGTTTCTTCTCGCGCCACATGACTTCTTCACAACGGACGGATACCGGATAGAGCACGGTATCGCCCACATCATTGGCCAGCTTTTCGGACCACTGCTTGATGATAGCGTTACGGGGATCGGATTCGGTGTAGATCGCGTGGCCGAAGCCCATGATCTTTTCCTTGCGCTCCAGCATGCCCAGCATTTCTTTCTCGGCATTATCCGCGTCGCTGAACTTCTCGATCATATCCATGGCCGCTTCATTGGCGCCGCCATGGAGCGGACCACGCAGGGAACCGATGGCACCGGTAACACAGCTGTGCAGATCACTCAGAGTCGAGGCGCAGACGCGAGCGGTGAAGGTAGAGGCGTTGAATTCGTGCTCTGCATAAAGGATCAGGGACACGTTCATCACCCGCTCGTGCAGTTCGTTGGGTTTTTCACCACGCAGCAGATGCAGGAAATGGGCGCCAATGGAGTCGTCATCGGTTTCCGGATCGATCTTCACGCCGTCGTGGCTAAAGCGGTACCAATAGCAGATGATGCTCGGGAACGCGGCCAGCAGACGATCGGTGGCATCTTCCTGTTGGCTGAAATCGGTTTCCGTTTCCAGGTTACCCAGCATGGAACAGCCGGTGCGCATCACATCCATGGGGTGGGCATCTTTGGGGATCTGCTCAAGCACGGTTTTCAACGCATCAGGCAGACCACGCAGGCTTTTCAGCTTGGCTTTGTAGGTGGCCAACTGATCCTGGCTGGGCAACTCCCCTTTCAGGATCAGGTGTGCCACTTCCTCAAATTCACAGTTCTCGGCCAGATCTTTCACGTCGTAGCCACGATAAGTCAGGCCAGAGCCACTCTTGCCGACGGTGGACAGTGCGGTTTTGCCTGCTACCTGGCCACGCAGGCCAGCGCCGCCGAGTTTTTTGCCTTCTGCCATTGTGTATCTCCTTGAAGCATTCTTTGTGTTTAAGCCGGAGAAAGTTGCACGGCTTATCTATTCGGTCCCCTCCCCGTCGCGGGGGAGGGACAGGGAGAGGGGGCAACGGCATCAGATCAGTGCAGCAACCTGACAAGGTGTCGCCCCCTCTCCCCCGACCCCTCTCCCGCAAGGGGAGAGGGGAGAAAACCAGTTCAGCCCTTGCCCTTGGCAAAGAGCGCATCCAGCTTCTGCTCGTAATCGTGGTAATTCAGGAAATCGTACAGTTCCATACGTGTCTGCATGATGTCCACCACGTCTTTCTGGTGGCCCTGCTCGCGGATACTCTGGTATACCCTCAGCGCGGCCTGGTTCATGGCACGGAAGGCACTCAGCGGATACAGGATCATGTCCGCGCCGGCTTCGGCCAGCTCTTCACGGGTAAACAGCGGCGTAGCGCCGAATTCGGTGATGTTGGCCAGCAACGGTACGTCGCCCAGCCCTTCCTTGAAGGCCTTGTAGTCTTCCAGGGTGTGTACCGCTTCGGCAAAGATGCCATCCGCACCGGCCTCAATGCAGGCTCGGGAGCGCTCGATCGCTGATTCAAGGCCATCCTTCTGAAAGGCGTCAGTGCGAGCAATAATGAAGAAGTCATCATCGGTCTTGCCGTCAACAGCCGCCTTGACCCGGTCAACCATCTCTTCCTGGGACACAATTTCCTTGTTCGGGCGGTGACCACAACGCTTCTGGGCCACCTGGTCTTCCAGGTGGACGGCGCCAGCACCGGCCTTGATCATTTCTTTCACGGTACGGGAGATATTGAATGCCCCACCCCAGCCAGTATCGATATCTACCAACAGTGGAGTTTCCACAGCACTGGAGATACGACGAACATCTTCCAGCACATCATTCATGCTGGTCATGCCCAGATCCGGCATGCCGTAGCTGGCATTCGCCACACCACCGCCAGACAGGTAAATCGCCCGGTACCCGGTCTGCTCTGCCATCATCGCCGCATAGGCGTTGATGGTACCCATCACTTGCAACGGTTTTTCTTCGGCTAGTGCCTTGCGGAAACGACCGCCGGCGGTGAGTTTGCTCATAGTAGATCTCCTCGTTATGTGCCGTAGGAGCTTGCTTGCAAGCGAATCCTGATCGGCGGTTCGCTTGCAAGCAAGCTCCTACAGTGTGTCAGCCTGTTTCTGATACTGGTTTTCGATATTCTTGCGCGCACTACTGATATGACGACGCATCAATAGCTCGGCCATTTCGCCATCACGAGACTCAATAGCCTCAACAATTCGACGATGCTCATTGAGGGCTTTCTGGGGCCGATTGGCCACGGTGCTGAACTGGTAGCGGTACATTCGTACCAGATGATACAGCTCACCGATCAGCAACTGGCTGAGAGTGGCATTGTGGCTGCCCTGAATAATGCGGTAATGGAAATCCAGATCCCCTTCGCGCTGGAAATAGGCGACATCTTCACGGAGATCTTGCTGTTGCTCATGCTGGGCCAGCACATCATAAAGGCCGCGCACTTCGTCAGCGGTCATATGTTCCGCTGCGAGCCGGGCGGCCATGCCCTCCAGAGCTTCGCGAACATGATAGATTTCGATCAGGTCGTTGACGCTGAGGGAAGCGACCCGGGTGCCCACGTGCACCACTCTCTCGAGCAGTTTGCGGGATTCCAGACGGCGGATAGCTTCACGAAGGGGGCCACGGCTGACACCGTAGCGGCTGGCCAGTTCGGTTTCGCTGACCTTGGAACCGGGCAGGATCTCCCCGCGCACAATATCGTCCTGGAGCCGGGCGAAGACCCGATCTGCCAGTGTGCGTGTGTTTTCAGGCAAGGAGCCCGGGGAAGCAACAGACATAAAACAGCCCGATTGTTGACAATCTGAACAACCGGGCTGGACTTTACGCCCCTAAACAGGATGTTTCAAGGGCCATTGTTGACAACTTGGCTCAGGGCGATGGAGCCATGGGGTCACAACCCTCATTGCCCGGGCTTCCATTGAAGAACTGGACTGCACCTTCCGTGAGCGAGTTGAAAACGTTGGACTCAATCTCAGTCGGCGGGTCCTCAAAATTTTCTTCCAACATAATGAAGGGCAGGTACGCCTGCTCAACCCATTTAGCACGAAGACCAATCTCGAAATTCTCGTCCCCAAGTCGATACATCGGCGCACAGCCATCTGACCCAAGATCTATCCGGCCTTCAATTGCCGTATTGTAATGGGGAATGTCGCCCCGAACGTCCAGACCCGGAGCCAGCATTAACGACACATTGGCACTTTTGGGGTTCTCAAACGTACGCGTCACAAAGCCTACATCATGGCCAGTTAGAAGACAGTTATCCTTGGCGTCATTCCAGGCACCAATTTCGATAGTCCCATCAGCCTTTATGGAGAGACAGAATTCACCAACTACACCCTCATCTATGCGAACACGCTCATCGCTAGGGCTGCCCTCGCCAGTGAGCTGATAGTTACCTGCCACAAAACAGTTTTCGCCATTCCGGTCACATGTTACAGGAGTGACCTCCTCGTTATTATCTGGCGTGTCGTCATCGGGTGCAGGAATAACTGAACATTTAGTGTCGTCGTCGTCTTCACCGACACAGGCACGCATCAAGCGAATGGTATAGGTGCCCACAAGATCAGAGATAATTGTAGTATCCGGCTTAGCCTGAACAACAGCATTCTTTGTTGCACGGAACGCCAAGGGGGCCTCATCGGTCAAGTTCTGGGTAAGAAGCGTCCCCGTTACCTTGCCCTTTTCACTTTCTTCCAGCGGATCGACCTGACTTGGGAAATCCAGGTTGAAGTCGCTGCGATTATCAACCGTTACCCCTGCATAAAGGCTAGTTGCCAGAAACCGTCCGGATAACTCTGCAATCGTATCCGCCTCATTGACATCCCCGATGCCGCGGCCTAGAAGACCCACAAACATGTTGGAAGGTGAATCCTGTTCTTGCAGCTCGAGCAAATCAGACAAACTGGCATCTGATTGAAAACCGAGATAATCATTAGTTCGATCCTGTTGGCTGGTAGCCCGAACCCCTAGACCTCCACCAAGTATCTTGCCATCCGGGAGCACCAATGCATTCAGAGTGAAAGTAATTCTGGTGCTGGCTTCTCCACCAAAGTCACACCCTTCAAGCTCAAGCCCTTGAAGGGTGCACTCCCCAGCGACAGTAAAGGAATAGAGGCCAGATCGTGTACGATCATTAGCGAAATCAACATTGTCTTGGTAGGGCTCTGTGCTAGAGGGATCAAAGCCATCCACATTACTTTCCGGACTCGCATTGACGTTATCAATAAAGCCCTGCCACGCCTCCTTAAAATCCGCATAATCATCGTAATTGAAGCCATTTGGTGCCCTTAATTCAGGCTGGGCATCAAGAATGGTATTCGGGTCACCTGAATCCGCAGGAAGGTCCTGCTCACCCGGAATGATGATCTTCGCATCAGGGTTATTACCCTGCTGGTTGAGGGCATGCAATAACGCGGATCGATTCAATACCGCGCTGGCGGTACCCGCGTCACCATCTTGAACCGCAGTCCTGCGTGGTGACTCAATCAAATCTGCCAGAGTTAGCTGGTAGGTGCCCTTCCGTAACTGCTGTGGCAGGAAGTAACTGCCCAGGCTGACCCGATTACCTTCGAAAATTGCACTACCAATATAAAATTCGATACTGCGAGAATTTGTTGGGCAAAGAGCATGAAAAGCTGGCACTTCAATATTCGCGCCAGCAGGCGTGTAGGCTTTGTCACGGGTGTAGCCGTTGGAATTGCCACATCGATAACCCAGATTTGCAACACGGGGCCCCTGCAATTCAATCAGGGAATCACCACGCGGATTAATGTCACAGTTCGCCCCTAGCGGGCAACCAGGGACCGTCGCATCGGAAAAATCTTCGCCGCCATTACAGCCAGCCAGCGCCAGGGCGGCAAAAGCCATTAATGTAAGGTGTCGCATAATTCGTTACCTGTAATCGCAAGCCGGGCTTTACCCAGCTGAATTCATTGGGCGGAAAGCAGCAATTCGCCTTTCAATACCGCCTGTAGCCCGTCAGTGCTTGGCTGTTGTTGCAGATAAGGCAGGAAAACCAACAAATGACGTTGACCAGATTCGCGCGGCAAGGTTCCTTGTAGATAGCCATATCGGTACCAGGTCTCCGGGTATTTTCGGCTGAACGGTTGATCAATCAGAAGCAGCGGTCGGCCGGCTTCATCTAGCCACAGCAATTGTGCGGCCACGTAGTTCTGTTTTCGAATGAAGGCCTTCAGATCAAGAGTAGTCACATTCTTGTTTAGTGTCAGGGCCATTGCCTTGAGTGGCTCATCGCCCAGCATTACCGGGCTATCTTGGTCAAAAGTAACAAGGATTTCGGCACCTGGAGCAAGTTCGACGGCTTCCTCCAGCAGATGCTGGCAGCAATCGTGCCGTATTGTGCGGTAGGTTTCCAGAAAACCGCTTTCAGCGACCTCCGCATACTCCGGTTCGACCCTTTCCAGCGCCTCTCGTTCAGCCACCATATCCACTGGGCGACTGGTTAGCTGGCCACTTTCGTCCACGTAGGTAATAAACCGATCTCGCTCTTTCTCCTCAAGCTCCTGGTCTATCTCTTCGCTGGGCCGGTAGTCTTCCAGCGGCTCAGCAAGAGAAAGCCCACCAGCACTGGCATCAGCATCAATCGGTTTTTTGTCTTCGGGTTCCTCGATGGTGACCAAGTTCCCCTGAGCATCCGTATAGACGTAGAGCTCACCCTGCCCTGGCTGACCTTGGCAGGCAGCCAGCAACAGTATTAGCGGATAGAGAAAATAGTATTTTTGCATCAGAAACGAGTTCGGAACGCCAGGCCCATGATAGTTACCGTAGCTTCAGTTTTGATATCAAGGCCGGCGTAGGGGTTATAGACCACATTGTCGATACCTGTGCAGTTAGCCGCGCAGCTTGTATTAGCAGGAATTTCATCCTTGCTTCGCAGCTGTGCAATACCCAGGTCGATATCGGTGTCTTTGTCCCATTTATACCCAAGACCAAGGCTGTAATACTTCGCCTCATTGATTGGAACCAGCGGACTACGCCGATCCTCCGGAATCGCTGAAGCACGTGGCTCGTAACCGGCACGAAGCTGGATACGACCTGTAAGATCATAGGAAGCACCAAATGCCAGATTCCAGGTGGACTGATAGTTGAGCGGGTAACTTAAACGGGACGAAGTGGATCCAGGCGAAAACAAACGAGCCAGGCTAAGTACCGCAGAGCTACGGTCAAAGGTGAAATCAAAAGAATCCCACTCTTTGTAATCGGCCCAGACAGCATCAATATTGAACTGTAGTCTTTCTGTGGGCCTGATCTTGATGCCAGTCTGGAAAGAGGCCGGCATCGTCAAATCCATGCTTACACGCCCCACTTCTTCTGCTGCGACACGGGAAGGTATGCCAAGCACCGCCAGGGCAATAGCCCCCGTTGCAGAACCGCCAATACCATTAATGGTCTCCTGGGTAGCATTGGAGTAGCTGATCTTGTAGTCACCGCGCATATGCGTTTTGGCGGCAGAGCGATACACAGCACCCCAGGCAAAACGCTCATGGGGCTCCCACAGTACCCCCAGGTTATAAGAAGGGCTGAAACGCTGGTCCATTTTCACATCAAGAGAAGCCAGATTCTTGAACGGTCCCAAGCCCTCTTCCGGACGACAGATCCCGAAGAGAATCAGATCCAGAGCGATATTGGACTCGCCTTTAAAAGGCGCACAGATGCTTTCATCCAGCACCCTGGCAAAACCCAACAGCTCATTGGGGGCACGAAAATCCTGCTCCAGGGCCACAGCCTGAAAGCTCATACCGATGGAAGCACCAATTGAGAGCTCATCATTGACACGATACCCAACCGAAGGAGAAAGATAAGTAATACGCTCCAGCGCTACCCGCTCCCCCATAAAGTTGCCGACATCATCTTCATCACGGTAAAAACCAGCCGCCATAGGGAGATACGTGGCGGTGCCAAAAGTGAACTTGGAACCTGCTGGACGAATGGAAAAGGCCGGCAGAGGGCCAGCAATCAAAGGACCAGGGGGCAAATCCACCGTATCGTTAATAAACGGCACATAGAGAGAAATACCCTCAATAGTACTATTGGCGGTTTTGAAATCCCGACAGAAATCCACACCATCGTTGGGTGCGTCGTTACAGACAACCGGATCATCGGAAAAACCGAAAACATTGTAGTCAGGGGGTGCGGAAAACTCGGAGTTCAAACTGAAGTCCGCAGCCAGAAACTGCAAGTCGACCCTGCGTCCGTCAAGCTTGGCCAACCCTGCTGGATTGAAATGAATGGCCATAATGCCTGGGGGATCAGCGGTTACCGCATGGCCCATGCTCATGGCACGCACATCAATCGCCAAGTTGTTAGCCAGCTGGGCTCTGCTGCTTGTCGCAAACAAGCCCGCCAGCAAAGCCGCCAGGCCGCAGACCAAAGCCTTATTATTGTTCTTCATGGCATGCCTCTCACAACTGCAAATATCGGCTTAGGCACCGGGTTTCAGGCCGCTGAAATCAATCGGCATGGACAACCCAAGCAGTACGTCGGGAGAGTCTTCGGTCAGACCGAAGCCGAAACTCAGGTTAATGATTCGGTTCTTGGAAGAGCGCAAACCAATAGAGGTATTCACAACACTGGATGTAGAGTCTTCGGAGCGGGCAATACGCCCACCATCAAAGAAAAACTCGGTATCGAAATTATAGGATTGCTGATAGCTGGCGCTCAGAGACACCTCGTAGGACAGCGCATAAGCTAACCCCATGGAAAAGTTGATGCTGTCCCCCGGGTTCACCTCTTCGAGGGTATCCGAGCCACGCCGCTGATTGATACCAGTAATATCAAACGCCATTGAATAACCCACTGAGCCATACAACACCACCGGATCAACAACCTTGCTCATACTGACGCCGCCGCCCAGTGAATAGAAACCGGAGCCGCTGGACACCTCAGTGTTAACGTTGATGTCGTAAGGGCTGTCCCCGGTCGGCGTCGTCAGTGTGGTATAAAGTGTGGTGTTCACCGCGCCGGGACGCACCGGGAACGGCTGATAACGTAACCCAAAAGACACATCACCCAGGGCTGCCTGGGAGACATCCTTTTCAGTATCGTACTTGTAGGAAACCGGCAGCCGAGTATTGAATGTCAGGTTGTTCCAGATACCATAATCAAAAGACAGCGAGGAGCCGAAGGAGTGCTGGGCATCCTGCTCAATCCGGAATCGGCTGATATTACCGCTATCCTCATCCAGAGCGATGTCAATCCGATCATCCCGGTAGTAGTTATAGTTTGCCGAGAAATTCAGTGACATCTGGCCACTGGGCAACAGGGAGTACTGTTTTTCAGCCGCCTGAAAAACTTCTTCCAGGTTCTTTTCTTCGGTCACATCATCTTCTTTGGTCTGCAGGGCATCGCGTGCTTCTTCAACGCTTTCAGCCGCCCAGGCAATGGGCTGGGCAAGCAGGAGTGCAGCAATCGCTGCCACTTTTCCAGACTTCATATTCATGCAAAGCCGTCCTTTATTCTGTTTTTTATTTGCCACTGCAGGCTCTTATTTTCTGAAATAGGTGCGGGTTGGCACATTGATCACGCGCTCTGTGCCATCCTCTTCCTCAATCAATACCCGGCGAAGCGTACTGGCCTTATCGGCCCAGTTTTCGATGGTATTGGTAAACACTGGAAACTCCTGGAAGGCCAGCCGATTAATCGTGCGCTCGTCCAACAAACGGAGATCATAATCAGTTAACTCCAAACCATCCTGTGGCTCAAAACCGTTGGGAAAGACAATGAACAGAACATTCTGGTCCCACACCTCTAGAAACTTTGATTCTGTGAAGCTGATATTTCCCAACGCCGGGTCAGCCACATATATATGGCCATCATGATATTTTTTCAGCACCACAAAATGCTTGAAGCCGCCATATGCGATAGGAACGATTGCCGGGTGATCAAGGCTCTTGATGTCTTTCATTTCCGCCTTGAACCCACCACTGGGGTGACCCAAGGCAGTTGCCAAACGTTTCATATCAAGAAGGGAGAAACCTCGCCGCTTAACAATTTTCTCGGTTTCACCAAACCGCAGAAGCCCCTCCATGATCTGGCGCTCCTGGAACTGGCGTCCAAGATATTGATTCAATACGGTGGTCAAGGCAGCAGAGCCGCAGGAATAGTCGTACGCCTGGCGCGTGACATTGTGATAACGGAATTCAGAAACCGGTTTAACGGCCACCCCTCTCTCGCGCAAGGGCCCGTCACCAGTGGGGTGCTCGTAATAAATCACGCCTTTCTCGGGGGGCTCGACTACAACCGACTCATTGGCGGCAAAGTAGATCAGCGCTACACCCAGCATGGACGTCAGCATGGCAAGTTATCCGCTGTTATTGTTATTGTTTGTTTCAAACATAGGCAGCCATGTTAACCATGTCCCAGTAGGCAGGCAACCACCTATTCAGACAGACTCGGGGGCGTTCCAGCCAATCTTGCTGGCCCCCAAATAAAGCTTACTCCTTACAACACCGACCATAAGGGCTTGTTATTAAAGGAAACTTCAAACAACCCCCTCCCCTAGTCCGATAATGGCTCCAATCCCTGTGATCTGAGGGCATCCACCATAGGCCCCAGATACGCCTCATATTTTTTCCAACGAGCAACGCCCTGAGTAAAGAGCCCCTGATTTACCTGGTTGATGCTTGCAGTGCTCACTTTACCCTTGGCGCTGTGGAACTCCAGGCAGCGTGGATCCCATGAAAGCGAACAATAAGCAAGAAGCTCCTTGACCTGTGGCTCGAAATTACTGACGAGCATCTCATAATGCAGGGGGAGAAACTCTTGAGCAGGCAGTTGGCTATACCAAAAAGCCATATTGTCATAGAAAAGCGCCACTTCCCGGGCACACCCGTCCATGGAAAAGCTGAATAACTGACTGGCAAAATTTTGCCGATAACAGCCAAAGGCTACATCCATCATATTCCGCCGAAGATCGATAAAACTGGCCTCAGGAAAGGCGGCTTTTAGCAATCCGGCAAATTTATGATTGTTAATTCCTTTATTTACCAGACGTTTACGCGTATCAAAACCGCCAGCTGCCGCCGCCTCAAGATAATACTGACGGAATTTTTCGACCTTTTCTGCTGACATTTCACGGTGTAACTCAGGAGCAGAAAACAAAGAGCGCTCACCAGTCAATGTAAACCAGGCCTGCTCGGCAAAGTCAGACTCCCCCGTTGCCTCAGCATCTCCATGTACCCCCAGAATCTGCTCTACCAAAGTACTTCCCGAACGTGGAAGGCTGAGAATGAAAATTGGCGCGGGGGAAGATTGGGCTTTCGAATCTACCGACCATTCATGGATTTTTTCCGCGGAATAGCACTCACGCGAGGGCAGCACTCGTGAAAGATAGTTATCAAAATCGAAGCGGATCAGGCCATACTTTAAATTGTTACCCTTTTCAAGAGATTGGAATTCCAGCTCCCTTTCCCCGGTAAGTTCGAAGTGAAAAGCCAACGCGAAATAAAAATCCGCTGCGGTCGATTGACGCCCAAACTTGCTCGCTAAGCGGGCCTGCTCCTTAACACAGCTTAACTCTCCATCACTAAGAGGGCTTTTGGTGAGCTCCATAAGCTGCTTCCAGCCATTGGCAATTCCCGGCTCGCTTTGCAGCAGAAAACGCAAACGCTCACAGGCTTCAACATTGCGGCCATGAATGTTATCAAGACGCACACGTTGCAAAATCCAATCTGGCTCTTTCTGATGCAAAGCATCCACACTATCCAGAAATTTTTCAGCAAGATCATATTCACCGATATGCAAGTACTGTCTCTTATACACATCTCCGAGCCCACGAGACTAGGCATGATCTCGTA
>OJBY01000324.1_pt1 | contig 27971 bp, 21 predicted proteins | sample 1591731 | NCBI WGS metagenome assembly OJBY01 (sample SAMN05416837, study PRJEB24817) | seawater metagenome | isolation source: Sea water | place: Canada:Atlantic | collected 2013-07
AGATCATGCCTAGTCTCGTGGGCTCGGAGATGTGTATAAGAGACAGCAGCAGGACACCGAAACCCTCGATTTGCACGGGCGCCTGAACTTTGATCTGGCTGCGGATCAAACCCTCAGTGTTGCCGGACAGTACTTCCTAGATGAGCAGGACAGCAACTATGCGCCGGATTACGGCCCGGGCCTCGCGGCGCTGTTAAACCCTGCTTTTACCCCGTCGCTTGAAGCGGTGAAGGGGTTACAGCTGCCCAATCAGCCTAAAACCGAGCGCGCAGCACTCAATCTGCAATACCAAAACGCCGATGTCGCCGGTCAGACGCTAGATGTGGAGGCTTACTACCGTAGAGAAAAGGCGCGCTTTTTCCCCTTCGCCACCGTCTTTGCGGCGCCAGCGCCAATCAACAGTAGTTTTGCGGCCCTGCAGTCAGAATCCGATATCGATGTTTATGGACTCCGCGCAGCCATGCAGTCTGAGCTAAGCTTGGCTGAGCGAGAACTCATGCTGTCCTATGGGGTGGACTATGAGTTAGAGAAGAACAAGCAGTACGCTGACACCTTTGATTTTGCGACTTTCCAAGCAAGTAACGGATTGGTTTATCAGCCAAATGGCCGTCAGTACGGTTTTGGTCCAGATGCCGATATCCAAAACTTAGGGTTCTTCTTGCAGAGCCGCTACCAGCTTGCTGATCGATTTAACCTTCAGGCCGGGGTGCGTCACCAGCGGATAGTCAGTGAAACTGACGAATTCACGCCCACCTCCGAAGCTTTGCTAGAAGACTTTGCCGCCGACAACGGAATCAGTCTGCCTGCGGGTCAAGTTGATGCGGGCAAGGTGCGTCACAACGAGATGCTGTTTAATTTGGGCGGCGTTTATGACTTGAGTCTGGATCAGCAGGTTTTTGCGAACTTCTCTCAGGGGTTTAGCTTACCTGACATCCAGCGGGTCCTTCGCGATGTGCCTGCCGGTTTCACTGTCAACTCAGGCAATGTAGAGCCAATCAAGGTAAACAGCTATGAGCTGGGTTGGCGCAATCAGGCTCAAAATGGCACCAATCTGGGATTAACAGGTTTTTATAACACCTCAGATAAAGTAGTTCAGTTCCGAGGAGACCGTACCGTACAGGTTGCGGACACTGACGAGCGAATCTATGGGGTTGAGGGAATCGCCAGTTTCCCCATTCACAGTAACTACCGCGTGGGTGGCACCGTGGCATACACCCGAGGACAGTATGAAGACGCTATGGGTGATTGGCAGGAGTTAAACGCGTACCGCGTACCACCGTTAAAAGCGACTCTGTTTGCTGATTGGGATAACCAAGAGGGAACCGGAGCCAGGCTTCAAGTGCTCGCGATCAAGGGGAGTGACCGCGCTTTTGAGGACGCGCAAGACGCTGCAGTCGATGCCAACGTCAGTGCGGCAGCCGCCTCAAAGATAAAAGGCTTCGCCGTGGTAGATGCCCTGGCACACACCAAAGCGTTTGGCGGCGAGATCAACCTTGGGGTCTACAACTTACTCAACAAGGACTACCGCAGTGTTTATAGTCAAGAAGCGGCAAGTACCTATGGCGCGGTTTCCAGTATCCCTGCTCAAGGGACCACGTATGCACTAGGTTACACCGTGAAGTATTGATGGGTGGTTGGCCCATCACTTAGGTGGTTAACACGGGCTTAAGGTGTGATCAGTGCGTCTCAGTAAGCGCGTGTGCACTTGTTTAACCAGAAGCAGGCAACTGCTTCTGGTTTTTTCTGTTTACAGTATGAATTTTAGGCACAAAAAAACCGCCAAATTGGGCGGGCATTTTACTCAAATAAATGGTGGCTCGAGGCAGGATCGAACTGCCGACACACGGATTTTCAATCCGTTGCTCTACCAACTGAGCTATCGAGCCATGGTGTGTTTAGCTTAAGCCAGTTTGTGTGCAAGCGTCGCTAGACAGGGCAGCATTAAACTAAATCTGATCCATGCCGTCAAGGAATATTGGTGAAAGCTTTACGCTTGTTCCTCTAGTCGACCCAGTGAGCTGAGCGCACGGTGTATCGCACCGCAGCCAGGAACAAAGTTCTCAACGCCGTAGGACTCCTCAAGCAGGCAAGTTTGCTTGATGAGCTCACGCGCCAGTCCCCGGCCACGATTGGCTAAATGCACCACGATGTATTGCAGGGTTTTGGTGGTTCCTTGTCCGCGCACACAGACCGCACAGACCGGCTTGTCGTTGAACAGGCCGACGTAGAGTTTGTCGCCTTTGGCGAGCGCAGATTTAAAGTAGGAGATCGCAGCGTGCCCGCTTGAAAACTCAGGACTGACCTCAAACAGCGATTCGATGCGCTGGGTCATCTCATTGTTGGGTAGGGAGGTTAGCGCAACAGCGGTCAGCGGCATGATTGATATCCATTAGCTTAGCTTTTTACCATAGACCCGCCCATCACTTATGACAACACACTAACCCTTGATCCCACTGATATAGGGGACGATCTGCAGGGTTTTGGGAAGGTTGTTGGCTAGCGGGGGCATTTTGCCGCTTATCTTGAGTCAAATGTCACCCCTGCAGGGTCAGCGTCTCGTCTTGAAGGTGCGAGTTAGTGAGGTCGGTTAAGCAGCTTTACTGCGAGGTTTGGCTGCATGGTTTATAATCAGGGCAATCAAAAAGCCTTAACCTTGAGATCTTCTGCATGAGAGCTAACCCATGAGCGACACCAACGAGCTGCCAGCTGCGCGCACAGCCACCGTCACCCGTGACACCGCTGAAACCCAGATCACGGTCAGCGTGAATCTGGATGGCACCGGCCAAGGCGTGATCGACACCGGCGTGCCCTTTTTGGATCACATGCTCGATCAGATCAAGCGCCATGGCCTGATCGATATGGAGATCAGCTGCAAGGGCGATCTGCACATCGACGATCACCACACGGTTGAGGACTGCGGGATCACTTTGGGCCAAGCACTATCCAAAGCGCTGGGCGACAAAAAGGGCATCCGCCGCTACGGGCACTTCTACGCGCCGCTCGATGAGGCACTCTCGCGCGTGGTGGTTGATCTGTCCGGTCGACCTGGTTTGTTCATGGATATCCCCTTTACGCGGGCCTCGGTCGGCGGGTTCGATGTCGATCTGTTCGGCGAGTTTTTTCAGGGGCTGGTCAACCACGGCTGGTTCACGCTGCACATCGATAACTTAAAAGGCGTCAACTCTCACCACCAGATCGAGTCAGTTTTTAAAGCCTTTGCCCGCGCGCTGCGCATGGCGGTGGAGCGCGATCCGCGCTTGGGTGACACCTTACCCTCGACCAAAGAGCTGCTCTAAGTGGCGGGTAAGCCAACCCGCGTTGCAGTTCTGGACTATGGCATGGGCAACCTGCACTCGGTGGTCAAGGCGCTAGAACACGTCGGTGCTGAAGTGGTACTGACCAGTGATCCCAGTGAGATCGACGCCGCCGATAAGCTGCTTTTCCCCGGTGTCGGCGCCATGCGCGACTGCATGGCGGGCATGAAGCTGGCTGGCATCGATACCGCGGTCAAAAAAGCGGTGTTCAACAAACCGGTCATGGCGATCTGCGTCGGTATGCAGGCGCTGGTTACTAAAGCCGAGGAAAATGGCGGCGTTGACTGCTTAGGTGTGCTTGGCGGCACTGTGAAAGCGTTTGAGCCTGAGTGGTTAGATGAAGCAGGCGCACCGATCAAGGTGCCGCACATGGGCTGGAATGAGACGCACTTTAGCCAGCCTGATCACGCTTTATGGCAGGGAATCGAGGACGGCTCGCGCTTTTACTACGTACACAGTTACTTCGTAGAACCGACGGACACCTCGCTTGAGTTCGCCCACTGCAACTACGGCAAGCCCTTTTGTGCGAGCCTGATCAAAGACAACCTGTTTGCTACCCAGTTCCACCCAGAGAAAAGCCACACGGCGGGTTTACAGTTGCTTAAGAATTTTGTTGGCTGGAAGATCTAGTTGTACTTGCGCTTAGCTTGCTTATGACGTTTGGCAAAATATGAGAGTCGGTGCAGCTATATAAGGTGATGAAGCGCGCTTAGTGAAGCTCGATGTGACAAGCAGCGCTAGGTTTTTTCTTATGGCGAGTGGATACTTAGCTCAAACAATGGTTTCAGATTTCGCAGTTAAATGATGCCTAAAGTGATCTGTAAAGGGTGTTTGACCCGCTGCCATTTATTGTAATCGCAACAAACGTCATCGCCTCAAACAGCTCTGAGCTTAAATGTTATAGAGTTTCTTACTATCTAAAATATAAAATTGATAACCCTAAAGTAGTTAACTAAAAAAACATGCATTATCAAGGTGTTATATGATTTTTATAATTAAGGTCGGGTTGGATTAGGTTATTTTTCAATAAATACATTAGGATAAGAAGAAACTCACTAACTGATTGTTAGGCTTACAAGCATGCATAATGAGCCTAGCATCACAGATTACTTTAATTACAAGGAAGAATAACATTGTCCAAAAAACCGACAGCAATGATTTCAAAGATTAGTTTCTCTGGTGGAGATACATTTCAATTAAATCCAAACGAAAAGATTATTATTGTAGGGCCAAATAATAGTGGAAAATCACAATCCCTACGTGAAATCATGGCTATTACTCAGAATGGGACTAATGAGCGAACTGTTGTGGTTACAGAACTTGAAATAGAAAAGAATGGCAGTTCAAATGATCTCAAACAATTTTTGGAGGACAATGCTCAATTTGTAGATTCACAGTACCGTTTCAATAACTGGCATATTTATGAAGGTCATATTCAATTCTGGGATCAAAGTTATCTTACTCAGGGATTAGCTGCAGGGTACATAAAAAATATTGCGGCTAATGATAGGCTGGCTATTTGCAATCAACAAAAAAGTATTTCACCAGGTGATCAAAAATCAAAACCACAGCACATTCTTTATGATGATGAAGCATTGATGAATAAAATAAGTCTGCTATTCAAACGTGCGTTTGGTAAAGATATTATGTTCGACTACAGAGGGGGAAGTCACTTACCTATCCATGTTGGTGAAAACCCAATAGTTGATGGTGTTGTTGATCGGGTTGGTGATATTTATGTTCAATCAGTACGAAGTAACCCCCTCCTAGATAAACAAGGTGATGGGATGAAAAGTTACGCAGGTATTCTTTTCGAAGCTATAGTTACAGATCTAGATATAACACTTATCGACGAACCTGAAGCATTTTTACATCCGCCACAAATGCGCAGGCTAGGAGAAACTCTCTCATCAGAGGTAAGAGGACAACTAGTTGTTGCTACACATAGTAGTGATATTCTTCGTGGCTTTCTTGAGGGAACACGCGGGAACGTTAGAATTCTTAGAATCCAGAGAGAAAATGGTAAAAATTTCGTCTATGAAGCATCAAATGAGACGATAAAAACTTTATGGGATAAACCTGAATTAAGGTATTCAAATGCTCTTGAAGGAATTTTTCATGAGCAAACTATTATTTGTGAGGATGATAGTGACTGTCGATTAATAAATTCGATAGGTGATCATTTGGAATTGAATACCACAGAACAATGGTTAGACACTGCGTATATACCTACCGGTGGAAAACATGGGGTTCCAAAAATAGCGAAAACACTTCGTGAAGTTGGTGTTCCCGTCAAAGCTGTATTTGATATTGATTTTTTGTCTGAGTCTTCTTTGGTTAAAACAACGGTTGATGCTTTTGGTGGCTGTTGGGCTGATATAGAGCCATTATGGAGGCGAGTTGATGCTGCGGTAAGGGGTGGTAATAAGCCTAAATCAAAATCTGAAATGAAAAAAAACATTATAGAAATAATAAATAATTCGGGTGATGATGAGCTACCAAAAGGGGATATTATTGAAACTATGAAGCAAGGTAAACCTTGGAGCAAGGTAAAGAAATTCGGCTATATAGGTATTCCTCATGGTGAAGCACAAGCCGACTATAATTTACTAAAAAATGCATTAGAAAATATTGGTGTTTATTTAGTTCCTGTAGGAGAAGTAGAGAATTTTTGCCCACAAATTGGATCACATGGACCTAAATTTATAACAAAGCTTTTGTCTAATATCCCATTAGGAGATCCTCAGCTTACTGAATTAAGAGATTTTGTAAATATTGTTCACAAAGGGAAGCATTGCAATTTAGATGGCAATTTAGTTTCTAAAGCGGAAAAAGTACCAGAGAAAGTAGAAGCCTAACAAGCACTTTAAACGGAACAAAACAGTTGGCTACGTTCCGCTTAGCTCCACATTATAGCCAGCAATTTTTGTCCGCTAAAGTGGGCGTTAACTATCTAAACCTCGACCCCGGTTACCACCAAACCACCATAAACAACCAAGCTAACCACGCAAAGCCCAGACTATAAAAGCCGAGGATTAACCAGTGGCTGATCGGATCGGTGGCTTAGCTTCATTTCTGAGCGAACCAAGCCTCGCCGCGCTCGCCCCGGCGGAGACCGGTGCACCCACACTGAATCAGTCCCTAAAACACTGGTGAAAGAGTCAGCTCAAGGCCATTCGTGAGTCAGCCGGAGCTTAAGCCGCTTTAACCGCCGCCTTGAGTGCCTCAGCCTTGTCGGTGCGCTCCCAAGTGAACGCTGTATCCGAGCCACTGCGACCAAAGTGACCATATGACGCGGTTTGCTGGTACATCGGCTGCTCTAGGTTGAGCATGCGGGTGATCCCGTAAGGGCGAAGATCAAAGTGCTCACGCACCAAATTCACCAAAGCCGCATCACTGATCACGCCAGTTCCAAAGGTGTTGATCGAGATCGAGGTCGGTTCAGCCACACCGATCGCGTAGCTCACTTGGATCTCGCAGCGATCAGCCAGTCCCGCCGCCACGATGTTTTTGGCAACATAGCGACCTGCATAAGCAGCTGAGCGATCCACTTTAGAGGGGTCTTTGCCGCTAAACGCGCCCCCGCCGTGGCGCGCCATGCCGCCGTAGGTATCGACGATGATCTTGCGACCCGTGAGTCCTGCGTCACCGACCGGCCCGCCGATCACAAACTTGCCCGTCGGGTTGATGTGATACTGAGTTTTATCGCTTAGTAGCTCACTTGGCAACACCGCTTTTATGATCTGATCGAGCACGCCTTTGTGCAGATCAGCATCACTCACGTCAGGATCGTGCTGAGTTGAGAGCACCACTGCATCGATGTGGCTGGGTTTGCCGCCTTCATAGCTTAAGGTCACCTGAGCTTTGGCGTCTGGACGCAGCCAGCTAAGGCTGCCATTTTTCCGGAGCTCTGCCTGTTTTTCCATGAGACGATGCGCGTAGTAGATCGGCGCGGGCATGAGGGTGTCGGTCTCGTTTGAGGCGTAACCGAACATGAGACCCTGATCGCCAGCACCTTGATCTTCGGGGCGAGCGCGATCCACGCCTTGACCAATCTCAGGCGACTGCTGGCCGATCATGTTGATCACCGCGCAGGTTTCCCCGTCAAAACACACTTCGCTTGAGTTGTAGCCAATCGCGCAAACCGTGTCGCGCACGATCCGCTCAAAGTCGACATGCGCGGTGGTTTTGAGCTCGCCGGCCAAGATCACCGCGCCAGTTTTCACCAAGGTTTCGATCGCTACGCGCGCGTGTTTGTCTTGTTTGAGCACCGCGTCCAAGATTGCGTCAGAGATCTGATCGGCCATCTTGTCGGGGTGACCCTCGGATACGGACTCAGAGGTAAAGGTTAAGTATTCAGACATGAGCTGTTTTTCGGTTAATTTTGTGGGCTAATCATACCCTGAGCCGCCGCCAGACTCTAGCGAGCGGCGCTTGCGGTCACAGAGCAACAACCAAACCCGAGTAAAACACTTTGGATTCAAGGCTCATGTGCGTCACCTTATGAGAAACAGACTGCAAAATGCCCACCTTAGACAGTCCAGCCCGCTGATCAATCAATGTGAATTTAATTGAGTGGGTTGGCAGTTTTGGCATTGGACAAGTAGGCCGCGAACAGCGGTTTTATAGATTTTAGGGCGTATCTGCGAATGCCTAATATGGGTAGGTGGATCGATGGTTGATTGGTTTGATCCGAGTATCAGCATGGGGCAGGGCGCTGGGTTTGAGCTTGGAGGGGGCTGGATAGAGTGGGCATTTTACCGGTTAACCAAGCAGTCCAGATAAAGCTTTAAAAGCGCGGCAGTTTTTAGGACAATGTGCGCTACAAACTGTAACGAGCTGCCCCCGCCATGCAAGATGTGAGTGATGCGTCAACCCAAGCCCTGCCGATTAACCAGAGGCGCTTAGCCAACGCGATCCGTGTGCTGGCTATGGACGCAGTGCAAAAAGCCAATTCGGGACACCCTGGCGCCCCCATGGGCATGGCGGATATCGCTGAGGTGGTGTGGCGCAAGTACCTAAAGCACAACCCTGCTAATCCCAAGTGGGCTAACCGTGATCGCTTCGTACTCTCAAACGGCCACGGCTCGATGCTGATCTACGCGCTCTTGCACCTAACCGGTTATGAGCTGTCGATTGAGGACTTAAAAAACTTCCGCCAGTTGCACTCTAAAACTCCGGGTCACCCAGAGCTGGGTTATACGCCGGGCGTTGAGACCACCACTGGCCCGCTGGGTCAGGGGATCGCAAATGCGGTGGGTTTCGCCATCGCTGAGAAGACGCTGGCGGCGCAGTTCAACACCGCTGACTTTGAGGTGATCGACCACAACACCTTTTGCTTTTTGGGTGACGGCTGCCTCATGGAAGGGATTAGTCACGAGGTGTGCTCACTTGCTGGCACGCTTAAGCTCGGTAAGCTGGTTGCCTTTTATGATGATAACGGGATCTCAATCGACGGCGAAGTCGAGGGCTGGTTCAGCGATGACACCGCCGCCCGCTTTGAATCATACGGCTGGCACGTGCAAAAGATCGACGGTCACTCCGCCAAGCAGATTGACGCCGCTACCGAGCAAGCGCTGCAGATCAGTGACAAGCCCAGCTTGATCATGTGCCGCACTTTGATCGGGGCAGGCTCGCCCAATAAACAGGGCAGTGAGTCAAGCCATGGCGCGCCGCTGGGTGATGATGAGATCACGCTCACGCGCGACTCTATCGCTTGGGCAGATGAGCCCTTTGTGATACCTGAGGACATTTATGAAGCCTGGGATGCCAAGGTCAAAGGGGACGTGCTTGAGAAAAACTGGGACGCAGAATTTGCAGCCTACGCTGCCGCTGAGCCTGAAAAAGCAGCTGAGCTTAAGAGGCGCTTAAGCGGCGATCTGCCCTCTGACTTTGCGTCTGAGGCCGATGCTTACATCGCTCAGGTTCAAAGCGACGCACCCACCATCGCGACTCGTAAAGCCTCACAAAACGCGATCACCGAGTTTGCCCCCAAACTGCCGCAGCTCTTGGGTGGATCAGCGGATCTGGCTGGCTCTAACTTAACTCTTTGGCCGGGTGCTGTTGGTATACAGGATGATGCTGCCGGTAACTATGTTTACTACGGCGTGCGTGAGTTTGGCATGACGGGGATCGCCAACGGGATCGCGCTTCACGGCGGATTTATCCCTTATGTGGCGACATTTTTGGTGTTCATGGAGTACGCCCACAACGCGGTGCGGATGAGCGCGCTCATGCGCCAGCACGTGATCCACGTGTACACGCACGACTCGATCGGCCTGGGTGAAGATGGCCCGACCCACCAGCCGATTGAGCAGATCACCGCGCTGCGTTTGATTCCAAATCTGCACACTTGGCGCCCCTGCGATGCGACTGAAGCGGCGGTGGCGTGGAAGTGCGCGCTGGTTGATCAGAGTCGCCCGCACGCGCTGATCTTTAGCCGTCAGGGACTTAAAGTCCAAGCGCGAAGCGCTGAACAAGTTGCCCAGATTGAGCGCGGTGGTTATGTGTTGGTTGAGCCAAATGACATTGCGGTTGGCATCATCCTTGCTACTGGGTCCGAAGTGCAGCTGGCCGTTGATGCGGCAGCCAAGCTCGCAGATAGCGGGGTTCATGTGCGTGTGGTGTCGATGCCGTGCACTGAGAAGTTTTTGGAGCAGAGCAGCGACTACCGCGAATCAGTACTGCCCAGCAGTTTGCGCGTCCGTGTGGCGGTGGAAGCCGCCGAGACCGCATACTGGTACCGCTTTGTGGGGCTGGACGGCGCGGTCGTCGGCATGACCACCTTTGGTGAGTCAGCGCCTGCAGCGGATTTGTTTGAATACTTTGGGATCACCGCTGATGCGGTGGTTGAGGCGATAAAAGCACAACTTTAGCGCTTATATAACCGCCTAACTCGGCGGTTTTTTTTATAAAGAGAAAAGCAATATGAAGTTTAGAAAAGACATCAATGCCCTCCGAGCCTGGGCAGTTATCGCGGTGGTGCTGTTTCACTTTGGTGTGCCGCCCTTTAACGGCGGGTTTATCGGGGTCGATGTATTTTTTGTGATCTCAGGCTTCCTGATGACCGGGATCTTGTATCGCAGTTTGTATGAGCGCGGTGATAAGCCAGATCTTAAGTTTTTCTTAAAGTTTTATCTTGCCCGCTCCATCCGGATTATCCCGGTGCTGCTGGTCTTATGCGCGGTGCTGCTCGCGGCTGGCTGGCTCTTTATGCCTGGCACCTATTATGAGCAGCTCGCTAAATACAGTGCTGCTGCAGTCACTTTTGTTTCAAACATCGTGTTTTGGCAGGAGTCTGGCTACTTCAAAACAGACTCGCACTACAACCTGTTGCTGCACACATGGTCACTTTCAGTGGAGTGGCAGTTTTACCTGATTCTGCCACTGGTGGTGGTTGCGATCTGGTGGTTGTTTCAGTCTAAAAAAACCCTGATCGGATTATATTTTTTGGGGTTTGCTGTATCGCTTGCGCTAAGTATCTATTGCATCAATCAGTATACGTCAGCCGCCTTTTATTTGTTACCTACCCGCGCATGGCAGCTGCTTGCAGGCGGCTTAGTCTTTCTTTGCTTTAGCCAGTCAGCACCACCCTCAAAAACTGCGGCTAGGTTTGCTGGTTTGCTGGGTTTCTTGTTGATTGCTTTATCTATGGTTTACTCAACCAGTGACGGGTGGCCAGGGTACAAAGCCCTGCTTCCGGTAGTGGGTGTCTGCTTGATTCTTTATGCTGCTGAGGATAGTTCTTGGTGGTCACTGGGAGGCGTTGGTCAAAAACTGGGTAAGTGGTCTTACTCGATCTACTTGTGGCACTGGCCGCTTGTCTTTGCACTTCTGGTGCTGGGCTTGAGCAACAACCAGTTTATTGTTGGACTTGGCATCGTGCTTAGTGTCTTGTTGGGAGCTGCCTCTTATCACTTTATCGAGCTAACCTCACAGAACTGGCTCAAGTCCAAACGTCCCCGTGTGTCAGCGCTGATTATGTTGGGTGCTATTGCTTTATTGATCATTACCTCATGTTTTGTTTGGTTTAATCAGGGACTTACGGGGCGAGCTTCAAACATCAATAACGCCAATTCAATATTCGCTGAAAAAGATAACTCAAATCCAAGAAAATCAATATGTCATCTTGAGCAAACCAAGATGGTTCCCGGCTGCACTTATGGTGGTTCTGAATTAGGAGTAGTCGTGTTGGGAGATAGTCATGCTCAGGCATTGGTTAGAACTGTTGAAGGGGCTATGGATAGCTCCTCTAATCACGTCCTCGACTGGTCGATGCCGGCATGCCCAACCATCTTTAACATTAAAAGCAACGAGACATCAAACAGCATGTGCGCGACATTTTTAAATAAAGCCTATATGGATAACAAAGCCCTACCCTCAAGTGCTCCATTGATCGTTATTAATCGAGCATCAGTAACATTTTATGGCCGAGAAGAGGACAAAAATCCCCTGAGTCCAAACTATCTATCGGACAATCAGCCAAGCACTAAAGCTTTTAATCAAGAGATACAGCAAGGCATGGTTGACACGCTTTGCAAGTTTGCTGCTGATCGCGAAACCTATGTGGTTTTACCCATACCGGAGATGAACCGAGATGTTCCTTTGGTCATGGGTTGGTCAGCTACTATTAAGGGTCGGCCGGACGAGGTGTCGATCCCGCGCAGCGAATACGATCAGCGCCACCAGTTAGCTCGAGAAGCCTATCAACAGGCGCATGATCGGTGCGGCGTCACTTTGCTAGATCCGGTTCCTTATCTGTGTGATGAGCAAAAGTGTTACGGAGGTAAAGACGGGATGCCGCTTTATAGTGACGATGATCATTTGAGTGAACGTGGAGCAGCTTTATTGAAACCTTTATTCCAAAGTATTTTCGAGAACGGTTTATAGGGCACGGAAAAAGAAATTTTGTCAAACTAGGCTTATATTTTTATTTAATTGTCCCCAAATCCAAGTTTATGATCTTGAAACAGGATTTGGCTGTGTGTAGAGCTGGTTTGAGGTGTATTGCAAGGCGTTATTCTGATTGCCACCTGTAATCCTAGGCACTCTTCAGTAGACGGTACGTACTTTTAAAGTTGATATATATAATCAGGGTTAATGTAACTTTAATGTAGAGTTTAATAAAAATAGCCTCCTTAATAACTTGTGCTTAGATAATTAAACTTACCCGGCCGCTCAACAAAGCACGTCTGCATGCCTACCGCCCGCGCACCCATCAAATCCCAAGGGTGGGCGGCGATCATCATCGCTTGATCAGCTTCAATCTCAAGCGACTCAAACACCTGCTGGTAGGCCGCAGGTGCAGGCTTAAACTGCTTAACCGGCTCGACGGTAAAGTGCCGATCAAAGTGGTCATAGATCTGGGCATAGGCAAGTTTGGCTTTGGCGGCACTGCTTGAAGAATTGGTGAGCGTCACCAGCGTAAAACCTGCTTCTTTTAAGTGCGTCAAAGTCGAAGCCACATCGGGGTAGGGTTCAAGCTGCCGCAATCCGGTCTCAACCAAATCCAGAGCGCTGGCTGCATCGATTTGTTGACCCTCGCGCTCGCTTAGCATCATCATTGCGTTTGCCCCGATCTGACTAAATGCCACGTAGTTTTGCGTCAGCGTGTGAACCAGTGAGTAGTGCAGCAAGGTGCTGAACCACTCGCCGACCAGCTTGTCATCACCAAGTGCTTGTGCAATCTGCTTTTTAAGCGGCGCTAGATCCAGCAAGGTTTCGTTAACATCGAACACCAGCACTTTGAGTTTTGAGCTAGAACCACTTAGCGCCGACTCGATAGCGTGCAACAGTAAGTTGCTCATGAGCCTGACTGAAGGTTAAGTAGCCAGTTAGGCGGATTGGTGTCCAGAGTTGGCATTAGTAATCTCCCTTTGCTGCCTCGGCCTCAAATGTTTTACCAAAAACTTCTAAGTGCAGCTGCTTTAGGCCCGCCCTCATAGACGACTCAACCTGCGTGGTCAACTCGGTGGAGTTTTTACCGGTTGCACTGATCGGATCTAAGTACTTGATAAACAGGGTAGTTTGCTTGTTTTCCAGTACCCGTTTGATGCTCTGCATGAAGCGGGTACCCCCAGCATAAGGGATAGCGTCATCGATCTCGCCAAAGCGGTTTTGGTAACACACCACCACTGGGTGCACCGGCGTGTTCGACAGCGTTGCCGCTTCAAAGAGTTTGGAGTGGAGTTTTCGCATACTGCGCCCCATCGAGGTTGTGCCTTCTGGATAGAAAAGCACCGGCACTCCGTCACCCAAAAAACCTGCTATCTGTTCTGAAATCGACCCGGCATCTCCGGAGCCGCGCTTGATCAGCACGGTGCCAGCGGCGCGTGCAACCGGCCCAAACACTGGCCAATTGCCAATCTCTGCTTTGGCGATAAAAAATGCCGGAACTTTGGAGCCGATCCCAACAATATCCACCCAGCTGATGTGGTTACTCGCCCACAGTGCGTGGCCAGCAGGCAGCGGGTTGGTTTCCACCACCTTGAGGTCGATCGCTCTGGTCATGCGCTGACAAAACTCACAGATCAATGGCTTGAGCACGTCTCGGTCAGTATTGTTGAACGCGTCGATCCTAAAGATGGTGCGGTACGCCCACACGAGACCTCCAAGAAGTTTGGTGGCGCGCTTGGTGGTGGTTAGGTGTTTGAACATAAGCGTGAGAGTTGATTGGCTTTGGGGTATTTTGTGGCAGAAAAATGCCCACTAGGGTTGGATTTTGTTAACACCTAAATTGAGTGACATTTTTAGTTATTCATCAATCAGCGGCTGGTACTAAAAAGTCCAACCACCTTCTGCCAAGAGGGGTTTTGGTTTTCCTCAGGCGCCTCATCTGATAGAGGGCTTACTTTGGTTGTTTATGATTTTGAAAAAGACTTGCTGGCTGGAGCTACTTTAGAAACTGCCGATGTCTGTTTTATTTGCTGTTAAACGAGATGAGAGATTGGGTTTTGAGGGAGATTTGATCGATGGGGCTTGAAAAGTGGTGATTTTGCATCCATATCTATAGGTAACCAACCAACGAGTAGACGCCGATTGAAAGACCTTTTTGACGCACCCTCCACCCAGACCGCTGACACTGAGCGCACGCTGATTGTGCATGCGCCGATTCGCGGATTGCCGCACGGGGAGCTTGATGAGTTCATCATGCTGGCCAAATCAGCGGGAGCTGAGATCATCGATGTGGTGACGACTGCGCGCCAGACCGCCAGCTCAAAAACCTATATTGGGTCGGGTAAGGCGGAGGAGATTCGAGCTCGTATCGTCGATGAGGAGATTGGCCTCGTCATGTTCAATCATGAGCTAACCCCGGGGCAGGAGCGAAACCTTGAGCAGTTGTTTGAGTGCCGAGTACTGGATCGCAACGGGCTGATCCTCGATATCTTTGCGCAGCGCGCCAAGACGCACGAGGGCAAGCTTCAGGTTGAACTGGCTCAGCTGGAGCATATGTCAACACGGCTGGTGCGTGGTTGGACTCACTTGGAGCGCCAAAAGGGCGGGATTGGTTTGCGCGGGCCGGGTGAGACGCAGCTGGAAACCGATCGGCGCCTGCTGCAGGTGCGAGTGGGTCAGCTTAAGCGCCGGATCGATTCGGTGCGAAAAACCCGTGCTCAGGGCCGCGCTCGCCGTGCTAAATCGGACATCCCGACCGTATCGCTAGTTGGCTACACCAACGCCGGTAAATCAACCTTGTTCAACCGCTTAACCGACGCGGGCGTGATCGCGCGGGATCAGCTTTTTGCGACGCTGGATCCAACCCTCAGACGGGTCAACTTTGCCGGTGTGGGTCAGACGGTACTTGTTGATACAGTGGGCTTTGTTTCTCACTTGCCGCACGAGCTGGTTGAGTCTTTTAAGGCGACGCTTGAGGAGACACTTGAAGCAGATTTGCTCTTGCATGTGATCGATGCCAGTAGTGAACACATGGTGGATCAAATCCGCGCAGTTGATGAAGTGCTCAGGGATATCGGTGCCGATGCCAAATTGATTCGGGTTTTCAACAAGATGGATCAAGTGGAAGGGGCGGTCGAACGCTTGGGATCGATAGACTCCGATATCCCCAAAGTGCATGTCTCAGCTTTGAGTGGAGCGGGTATGGAGGATCTGGTTGCCATGATTCGCTCCCACTTCGTGAAGGGGATACAGCGCTTCGATCTAAGCCTCCCAGCGACGGCGGGTAAGCTGCGCGGTGAGCTTTTTACTCTAGGTGTGGTTGATTCGGAGGAAAGTTTGGAAGATGGTCACATGCAACTGAGCATCACTCACGGAGCAGAGGAGTTGTCTGTTCTGTTGGGGCAGCATGGGATTGATCCGGCAGAGGTGTTGCCAGCCGCGCAGGCGGCGGTGATCTTGCCGAAGCTTGAGGCGTTTGAGAGGCCAACAGCAAAGTAAGTGCAGATCAGTTTATAGCTAAATAAAAAAAACGCCCAATTGGGCGTTTTTTATTGGGTGCAGATTAATTGATCGTGCAAGTTTACTCAATCAGTGGTTGATTTAAGGGTTAAAGGTTTTGGTATAAGGCACACCGTTGGTCAGAGTCGTCGCTGTCGTGCTGATCACGCCGTTCGTGTTGGTGGAGGTGCCAGTAAACCTGATGCCATTTAGAGTGTAATCAAAAACCAATGCATCGCCGTCGTTCTGGGGCAAGCTGAATTGATATATATCGTTTGCTCTAAGGTTTATACTGCCGGTAAACGCAGAAGCATTTAGATCGGGCTCTTCGTTTTCAACACGCTGACCCTCTAAGCTAACTAGATTCCTAAGATCAAGAACTTTGATCCCATCAGTGCGAACGCGGTAACTACTACTTGAGGCTGCGTCGCCTGGGGTGGAGGTAAGCGAGAAGTTTACGACTTCTGCTTCTGGACGATTGGGGTTATCGTTGAGTAATACACTGACGTCTACGGCGTTACCTAAATTATAAAAATCTCCATTGGTGCTGGTTGGATCATCGTATACCGTAAATACCCCTTTATCAGTTAAACCTTCGCTAAAGGTAACTGTGAAATCGCCATTGGCAGCTGCGTTTGTGGTGGCAATACTCTCGCCGCTGACGCGATTAAATACTGCAACCTCATCATTTTGATTTAAACCTCCTCCAAAAGCTATGCCCTGGTTATCTTGAAAGTTGACCGTGGTATCAAAACTGGTAGTAGGGATTTCCACGCCATTGACCCTGACAATTAAATCTTCGTCAAACAAAGCGTTGTTTTGAACACTTTCTTCGCTGCCTTCGGCGTTTATGGTAACAAAGCGCTTTTGTTCGATTTGATTTAGGTTCCAGGTTTGTTGATAAGGGTAGGAGAATGATCCACTAACCCAGACATCATTTAGGTTTTTATCAGGGTTGACATTTTCCAAAATGAACACGCTGGTTCGTCCGGCATACTGATCTAGTTGTTCAGCCGTTAAGCGCAATCCTCTTAAGTCTGCTTTACTGATCTCAAAGTCCCAAGTGTCATATAAGCTGGGTAGTACGTTTTTTAGCGCCTCCCCCGTGACAACGTAACAACCGACGTTGATTGCGTCCCCTAGACCTGCAAAGCAGTTTTGACGGTAAATAAAGTCCCCTCGATTGGCAGGGGCAGTAGTGACGGGCAAGCTTTCAAATGAACTTTTAACTTCGATCGCGAGCTGCAACATGCCCTGACTCAATGTATCGACCCCATGATCAAGCACGCCTTTTTGGGTGGCAGGATCGGTGGCATCGTAATCGCCAAATAGGTAGCCCCCTTCAACTTGCAGTGAGGCGATCAGATCATCAAAACCCGCCCGCGCTGCAATCAAGGCCGAGTTATCGGTTGAGCCTGCTCCCGATCCAGACCCAGATCCGTTCTGTTTGTCAATAAACGAGGTATCTCCTCCGCAGCCCGCTAACCCCAAGGCCAAAGCTGAGCTTGAGGCCCAAAGAAGTGTTTTAATTGTGATCGAAGCCATGTCTGCTATGCCTGCTAAGTGGATTTAAAAGTCGGATCAACGGTGAATAAAATTTACCATAACAAAGCAGCAAAGTTCTGGCAATCACCCTCAGTGTCACCGGCTCAGCATCCGACAAACTGACAAAATTAAATCAGCGCTTAAGCGTAACCTGCCGCGTTATAATGATTTAAACCGACGTAACGAAGCCTCTATGACCGATAAAAACCCTGCCATCGGGAGTCTCTTGCTGGTTTTTCTCATAGTGGTCGTGATCCGAGAGGGTTTTGTGTGGCTCATGACCGTCTTAGGCTACCCAGCAACCGGATCCTTGGTAGGTATGCTTTTTTTACTCGCGCTTTTGCTCGGCTACCGAGCGCTTAAGCCGCTTCCTCGCTGGCTGGAGCGGGGATCAAGCATGCTGTTAACTGAGAGCGCACTTGCCTATCTGCCCGTGTGCGCCGCAGGTGGCATGCTGCTTTTTACGCAATTTGGCTCCCTCTATGGCGTCATGTTTGTGACGGTCCTTGTGACCTTGGTGACTCTGAAGGGTTTTGGTGTATTGGCTAGGCGCGCGATGCCGCCTAACCAAGCAGAGGCGATCAGTGAAAGCGCATTGCCGAGTGAAACCGGTATCGATATTGACAGCAGTGAACATACCCGCAATCAAAATGACCCCTTTAGCCAGCAACCTCAGGAGCGAAACTCCTGATGCTTTTCACGCTGGCGTTTACCCTCACCCTTGTCGCACATGTAGTGGCTCGCGTGCTGCAAAAAAAGTACCCGCGTTTTCCGCTGGTCGTTACTGCGCTGGTATTGGTGCTGCTGTTTGTATGGCTTCTGCCACTGTCTTTCGATGATTACTACGACTCAACCGAGCGGGTGTTCGAGCATTTACTGGGCTATGTCACCGTGGCACTGGCGATCCCGTTGGCATTTATGAGTTTTGAGGGGATCCCTTATCGCAAGCTGACCCGTTTACTGCTCCTATCAACCTTAGTTGGGGTGCTCTTGCCGGTCGGTTTGGCTGCGCTGATTGGACTGGGCGCAGATGCTCAGCTCGCTTTTGTTACCCGCGCGGTAACTACCCCGATCGCGCTTAACATCGCAGAGATCATCAATGCGCCTTTAGCGCTCGCAAGCCTGATCATCGTGATATCGGGGCTGCTTGGCGCAGCGGCCGTACCTTGGCTCTTAAAGGACGTCACCGACGATCGCGCCAAGGGTTTAGCTATGGGCTTGGTGGCTCACGCGATTGGTACGGCAGAAGCCTGGCAGATTTCACCGCTTTGCGGGCGCTACTCAGCATTTGGCATGGCCATCAACGGTTTACTGACCGCGCTATGGGCACCTTGGGTGTTTGCTTATTTCTATTAAAAGACAAGTTGTGATCACATTGACTAAACAAACTGCGACGATCTCGCTAAGGTGTAACTGCTGACATCGGACTAAATTTAACAGTGTGTTCTATCTTTTAACTGTTTGGGCACCCTAATTATCTTGGCATGGATGTCATCAATGAAATTACCTCTCCCTAAACGCTCTGTTTCTCTGCACTCCCCTCGTTTTGCTCTGTCTAGATCCTCTTTGATCTTGATGGCATGTGTTGGGGTGCTGTCGCCCGCCGCGCATGCTGCTGATTGGTTCAGCATGAAAGACGGCGACAACTTTAAGCGCTTCTCGGTCAGTGCCGGTTGGCTTCATGGCATGCCGCAGGGTAGCGCCAACAACTTTACGACCGATACGGCGCTCGCCGAGGGCACACAAGCAGGTGTCGGAGCAGTCACAGTTGATGAGGTGGTGAACTCGGTCGATACCAGCACCCCTCAAGCGCAGGTTCAGCAGGCGGTTTTGCAAACTGCTGCGGCCACCGATCTATTGGGTTTGTTTACTTTTAGAGATGATAACGGCACTCAGTTTTTCAATGCCGACACCGCAGGCACGGCGATCATCAACAACTTATCCAATTTTGCCAGCATCGGTACCGGGCTCACTGTCGATGACATCGATACGTTGGGGCTGACCTTTAATTACAACTTTACTGATAACGTCTCTGTGCAGCTCATTGGCGGTTTTCCGCCAGTGGTAGATATCGCAGGAGAGGGTCAGGTGTTCGCCCCGCTCAGAGGCAGCGCCACCCCAGAGGGTATCTTAGATTTGGCAGGCTTATTGGTGGGTGAGTTTCCAATCACTAAAGACATTTTTGTGACTGACTTATCCAGCGTTGAAACCGTAGCCAACGCCCGCGCTTGGACTCCTGCGCTTGAGTTGCAGTACCAGTTTGGGAAAAGCGGCGTGAACAAGTTTCGCCCGTTCATAGGTGCAGGACTCATGTACGGGTATTTCAATGAGCTCGACATCAACAACTCAATCGAGCAAGACTTGATTGCTGCTGGGGATTTAGTGCAAAACGTGCGCGATGACGCAGCCGGCCGCTCGCTCGATGGGCTACCCTCAAGCGCAAACTCCAAGGTGGAGCTCGATGCCAGCGACGCCATAGGCCCAATCGTGTCACTCGGTTTCACTTATGATTTCGCTGAGAACTGGTTTGCTGTGGCGAGTGCTTCTTATGCCAAACTCAGCAGCGACATCACCATTGACGTGGTTAACCAAAACGACGGCGTGAGTCTGTTCACCTCTAAAACTGAGATCGATATTGACCCGGTACTGACTTACTTAGGCGTTGGTTATCGCTTTTGATTCCTTGAGTGCCTGCGATGGCAGGCGAATCGCTGAGCCGAAAACTTAACCCAAATAAAATTCAGCCAAAAAAACCGCTACCTGAGTAGCGGTTTTTTTAATTCAAAAGCTTAGCCTTTGTTGGCAGCAGCCTGAGTGGCAGCCACTTCAGCAGCAAAGTCTTCTTCTTTCTTCTCGATGCCTTCGCCAACTTCCAGACGCTTAAACGTCGACACTTGCATGCCAGCAGATTTCAGCACCGCTTCAACTTTTTGGTCGTTGTCCATGACATATACCTGGTTGACCAGTGTCACTTCGTTTAGGAATTTCTGGATACCGCCGGTAACCATCTTCTCAACGATGTTGTCTGGTTTGCCTGAGTCACGAGCTTTGGCTTCAAAGATGTCTTTTTCGCGAGCCAATACGTCAGCTGGAACACCGTCAGCATCAACTGCTAGCGGGTTAAACGCAGCAACTTGCATCGCCATGCCTTTGCCAGTTTCCTCATCACCGCCAGAGTAGGCAACAACCACACCGATGCGGATACCGTGGCGGTAAACCGCTAGGTTTTCGCCTTCGATCATCTCAGCGCGACGCACTTGGATGTTTTCACCGATTTTCTGAACCAATGAAACACGAGCTTCTTCAACGCTTTGTCCATCCATATCCAGCGCTTTGATCGCTTCGATATCGGTGGTGTTGTTGGCCAAAGCCAGCTCAGCCACTTTGTCGGCAAACAGAGTGAAGTGCGTGTCTTTAGCGACAAAGTCAGTTTGACAGTTCACTTCGAGCAGCAGTGCTTTGTTGCCTTCTTGAGCAATTACGATCGCGCCGTCAGCGGCGATGTTACCTGCTTTTTTGGCTGCTTTTGCCTGACCTGATTTGCGCAGGTTATCGATCGCGGTTTCAACGTCGCCGCCAGTTTCTTCGAGTGCTTTTTTACACTCCATCATGCCCAGACCGGTGCGGTCACGGAGCTCTTTTACCATTTTTGCAGTAACTGTCATGAGAGATTCCCTAAAAAATGTCTACCATAGATGAGTGGGGTGACGGGCTGATTACACACTCAGATCAGCCAATCTAGTCAAACAAACAAAGCGCACGAGGCGCTTTGTGAGTCAAACTGAGTTCAGTGATTAAGCTTTGTTCAGCAGCTCGATCAACTCAGCTTTACGAAGTTTGGAGTCTGCTTCCAGTCCACGTGCGCTGATCATCTCACGTAGCTCAGCAACCGTGTTCTGACTCAGATCTGCTTCAGCTGCTGGAGGAGCTTCAGCTACAACCGCTTCTGGCGTGTTGGTAACAGTCGTAGGCTCTGAAACTTCAGCTTTAGCGGCGGCTGATTCAGCTTTTGCTGGCTCAGCTGCTTTGGTTGCTGGTTTAGCAGCAGGAGCATCTGGCTTGCCGCCGGCTTGTGCCTGAGCGTACTCTTTACCAGCGATGATCGCGTCTGCAACGGTCGTCACATACAGCTCAACTGCACGGATCGCATCGTCGTTAGCTGGAATCACATAAGTGATGTCGTCTGGGTTTGAGTTGGTATCAACGATACCAACCACTGGGATACCCAAGTTTTTAGCTTCTTTGATCGCGATTTCTTCGTGATCAACATCGACAACAAAGATCGCGTCTGGAAGACCAGCCATATCTTTTACGCCGCCAAGCGAACGCTCAAGCTTGTCCATCTCGCGGGTCAAGGTCAACGCTTCACGCTTAGTGAGTTTTTCAAAGGTGCCGTCTTCAGATTGACGCTCAAGTTCTTTTAAGCGCTTGATTGATTGACGGATAGTTTTCCAGTTGGTGAGCATGCCGCCCAACCAACGATGGTCAACATAAGGCATACCAGCGCGCAGCGCTTGCTCACGGATCACCGAGCTTGCCGCACGTTTCGTGCCGACAAACAGAATCTTGTTGTTTTTGCTCGCCAAGTTGTTCAAAAAGTTAAGAGCTTCGTTGAACAGACGAACCGTGTGATCCAGGTTGATGATATGGATCTTGTTGCGAGAACCGAAGATGTATTGACCCATCTTAGGGTTCCAGAAACGAGTTTGGTGACCGAAGTGAGAACCGGCTTGTAGCAGGTCGCGCATAGCGATTTGTGTAGACATGAATTTACCTTAAGTTTAAATTCGGGTTAGGCCTCCACGCACCGGATTGACTTATTATCGAGCTGCTAATTAAAGCAACCGTCAAACACCCAGAAAACCCTTGAGAGTGCGTGTGTGATTTGTTTTCCCTCTATAAACAGTGGCAATCGATGTTTTGCAAAGCAAAGACAAAGGTTGCTTGTTTATTTGGGGCGTAATTTATACCATAAGGGATTAACTGAGGCAACGATATTTATTGTCTCATGCACTGTGTTAGCTCAAACCTGTCCAAACCCTGCGACGTTTATCCAATAACTGCTTTTGAGATTGAGTGTTTTTATTTAGCCGATCAATCCAAGCCTGCGGCGCAAGGCAGCGATGCTGACATTTTGCTCACTGTTTACGAGGTCAACTTTATGAATATGCCGCAATTTAACGGTCCTGAAAAACTCATCAAAACCGCCGAGGATATGGCGGGGCTGCGCATCGCTGGGAAGCTTGCGAGTGAAGTGCTGGAGATGATCGGTGAGTATGTGGTGGCTGGCGTGACCACGGAAAAACTCGATCAGATCTGTCATGACTATATAGTCGATCAGCAGCAGGCGATCCCAGCGTGTCTGGGTTATCGCGGTTTTCCTAAAAGTGTGTGCACCTCGGTCAATCATGTGGTCTGCCACGGCATACCCAGCCCAGATAAAGTTTTGAAAAATGGCGACATTATCAACATCGACGTCACCGTGATCAAAGACGGCTACTTTGGTGACACCTCAAAGATGTACTTTGTTGGTGAGCCGCCGATTTTGGCCAAGCGTCTGACGGATACCGCGCAAAAAGCGATGTATGCGGGTATGAAGCTGGTGAAACCAGGCGCGCAGCTGGGTGATATTGGGGCGGCGATACAGGCCGTGGTGGAAGCAGAGCGCTTTAGCGTGGTTCGGGAGTACTGTGGTCACGGGATTGGTCAAGTGTTTCATGAAGAGCCGCAGATCTTGCACTACGGCAAGGCGGGCACGGGATTGACTCTTGAGGAGGGCATGGTGTTCACCATCGAGCCGATGGTGAATGCTGGCGTCTGGCAAACTAAGCTGATGAACGATGATTGGACCGTGATCACCAAAGATCGAAAACTGTCCGCGCAGTGGGAGCACACCATGGCAGTGACAGCGACTGGAGTCGAGGTTTTTACACAGCGCGGTGAAGAAGACTTGTCATTTTTGAGTGCTTGACTGTCAGCAAGCTGGCGACATCAACTGATCTGTTAAGCACCCAACCGGAGATTCACCTGTTTTGATTACATTGCCTGCTTTTAGTTTCAAGGATCGGCCCAATCTCGGACTGCCGCAAATCCGCGATCAGTTGGAAGCCTACTTTGATGAGGTTTTGGCCAGAGGCTCAGGTATCCGTGAAGTGGTTTTGGGCCGTGCGCAGGCGATGGATCAGTGGGTACTCGCGATTGCCGAGCGGGCGGGCTTATGCGAAGAGTTGGCGCTGTTTGCGGTGGGTGGATACGGGCGCGGGGAGTTGTCCCCGTATTCAGATGTTGATCTGATGGTGTTGAGCGCCGAGGTGTTAACTCCGGACCAAGAAAAAGGGGTTCAGGAGTTTGTCAGATTGCTTTGGGACGCCAGGCTAGAGCCTGGTATCAGTGTGCGCACGTTATCTGAATGTTTAGATGCCGCGGACGATATCACCGTCGCGACCAGCTTGATTGAAGCGAGGCTGCTTTTGGGCCCTACTGAGCTCAAATCTTATCCTCGTAAAGTGGTTTTTGAGCGGTTTTCTCCAGCGGAGTTTTACCGGGCGAAAACCGATGAGCGTTACTCCCGCTTCTCCAAACACAACTTCACTGAATACAATCTAGAGCCTGACCTCAAAAACGCGCCTGGGGGCTTAAGAGATATCCACCATATTGGGTGGATCGCCAAACGCTACTTTCGAGTGAGGCAGCTGCCGGATCTGATTCACCAAGGCTTCATGTCAAATCTTGAATTTGAAGAGTTGATCAAGGCTGAAGATTTTTTGTGGCTGATTCGCCATCATTTGCAGCGAGAAGTGGGACGCAACGAAACTCGCCTGTTGTTTGATTTTCAGCGAGGCGTCGCTAAGCGCATGGGCTATGCAGACAACCCAAGTAAGCCCAACGCAGCGATTGAGGCGTTGATGCGCGACTATTATCGGCGCGCCATGGATTTGTCGACCTTGAGTGAGATGCTGAGCGCCCTGTTTTATGAGACTTTGATTGAAAGCCGTTTGCCTAAGTCAGAGCAGCCTAAAGTCATGGCGATCAGTGAGCACTTTGAGCAGGTTGGTGACAAGATCTCTGTGATCGACACCAAGGTTTTCCCTCACCACCCAGGACAGCTGCTAGAGATTTTTGTTCTCATGGGGACACTTGGGATCAAAGACGTCCGCGCCAAAACGCTTCGGTTAATTAAATTAAATGCCCACCTGATTGACGCTGATTTTCGATCCAAACCTCAATACCGTGCCAAGTTTCGCGCGATCATCGCGGATCCCAATTATTTGCATCATCGCTTGCGCATGATGAAGCGCTACGGGGTTCTAGGCCGTTATCTGCCGGCCTTTGAGAAAGTACGTGGACTCATGCAGTACGACTTGTTTCACCGCTACACCGTCGATGCACATACGTTGTTTTTGTTTCGCATGCTGCATCGATTGGGCAATAAAGACTACCGCGATGAGTTTGCGACCGTGGGTCCGATTTATGACCGTTTAGAGCGCAAAGAGATCATCCACTTAGCGGCGATCTTTCACGATATTGCTAAAGGCCGGGGCGGCGATCACTCAGAACTCGGCGCAGCCGATGCGCTTAAGTTCTGCAAAGATCATGGTTTTTCAGAAGCAGACGGTCAGTTGGTGGCCTGGTTAGTTGAGAGCCACCTACTCATGTCGCTGACCTCACAAAAGATGGACATTTCTGATCCGGAAGTGGTTAAAGCGTTCAGTGAAAAAGTGGGCGATATGCTGCACTTGAACCACCTTTACGTGCTTACCGTGGCCGACATGAACGCAACGAACTCTGATCTTTGGAACAGCTGGCGCTCAAGTTTGATGTCGCAGCTATACAAAAACACGCGCTATCTGCTGCTCTCTGGCAATTCAGCCACGCAGCTGAGCGAAGAGCGGATTTTAGAAACAAAACTTGAGGCAAGAGCAAAACTGGGCGCATGGCAAGGGCCTGAGCTCTCTGCGCTTTGGGATGAGCTGGGCGAAGATTACTTCCTGCGTGAAACTGTGAGTGATGTGGTTTGGCACTCAGAGCAGATTTTGGCGCATCATAGTGACGAGCCGCTGATTTGTATCCGTGAGCACCGAGAGCTGGCACTCGATGCGGTACAGCTGTTTGTTTATGTTAAAAACAAACCGAACCTGTTTGCGGCCACGGTTAGTGTGTTTGAGCGTCTTGATCTCGATGTCCAAGACGCCCGCGTAATCACAGCTACCCGGGACTTTGCGCTCGACTCTTATGTGCTGCTCGATCCTCACGGTACATTGCTGCAGGACCCGGAGCGCCTGCACATGCTCAAAGGGGCGATACTAGAAGCCCTAAATGACCCGACTCGTCCAAGACCATCGAGTGCTAGGTTGCCTCGCAGACTCAAACACTTCGATGTAGAAACCAAGGTCAACATCAGTATCAGCGAAGATACACTTCCTAAAAATCAGCTGTTTATCCAGACGCGCGATCAGCCCGGTTTGCTCGCGCGCATTGGCCAAGTCTTCATCGATCACCAGATTGAGGTGCATGCCGCGCGTATCATCACTTTGGGCGAGCGCGCAGAAGATGTGTTCACAATCACCAACCCGCTTGATCAGCTGCTGACTCAGCCTCAGATTGATCAGCTCAAGCGCGCGCTCCACGATTCGGTTGATCAGTTTTGAGCGTAAACGCCCAGTTACTTAGCTTCTTAGCGGTTGCGCTCGGCGGTGCTTTGGGCTCTTGCTCGCGCTACGCACTTTCGGCCCTGAACGCTCACCACCCTTGGATGCCGCTTGGAACCTTGGGGGCAAATGTCATCGGCGGCTTACTCATGGGCGGGGTGTTGGTTTATGCCCGTCAATTAGGTCCGCTCACGCAGTTGTTTGTGGCGACTGGTTTTTTAGGGGGGTTAACGACTTTTAGCACTTTTAGTGCTGAGGTTAATTTGTTGATTGCTGAAGCGAAAGTGCTGCAGGCGATGCTTTGGATCGCCTTGCAGGTGGGCCTGACATTGATGGCAACGGCGCTTAGTTTTTATGCGCTAAAAGCACTCAGTTAGTTTGCGCACCGCTCCAGTCTTTGAACTGCTCAAGTGCTCCTTGGACGCGCCCAGCAGCTGAGCCGCCTAGGCTCTGAGCCCAAGCTTCAAGACCAACAAAATCAAGCTTAGGTCCATCTTGGTAGACATTTTTTAAATCTTTAATTTCGCTACTTACCTCGCGGCGCTGAGCAGCGCGCATCAGCTCCATCGATTCCATAAACAAGCGGTTTTTAGGCTCAGATGAAAAGAAGGATTTGCCTTGGCCCAGACGCGCAGCGCTAATAGTGCCAGTGCGGGTGAGCTCCAGACGCGTTGATTCAAGCAGCGCATCAGAGACCTGGGCGCGGACGTCTGGGTTTTGAGAGGTTGAGAACAGCTTGATCAGATCGTTGTAGTCTGAGAGTGCTGGCTGAATTTGTTGGGTGTCGCTTAACTGCTTCGCACGCTCAAAAAGCGCGTTTGCCAGATCAGGGTTGCTGCTTGCGGTTGATGAGATGAGGCCGCGGGCGATGGTTTCATCAAACGTGGTCTGTGGCGTTTGGCTGGCTTTGAGGCGAGCTGGACGAGGAATGTCAGTGCTGACTTGCTCACTCACGCCTTGGCTTTTCTCATCATTATCCAGTGGCTCTGACTCACCTTGATCACCAGCATAGTCTTGGGTTGCCGCTTGATTTGGAGTTTCAAAAGTTGAGCTTGCCTGATCCATGTCCTCGATAGCTGCCGCTTGATCCTCGGCAGCCGACTCGCTCGCTAGCTCAGCAGATTCAGTGGTTGTGTCCAGCTCAACTTCTTCTGAACTAAGCGATGGCTCCTTTGATGACTCGTCTGAGCCCAGAATATCACTGTCTTTTAGAGAAGCTGATTGGCCGGTCAAATCACGTTTGACACGCTCAGACTTGGTCTCATGATCCAGCAGGCTAAGCATGGCAAGCGTATCAGTTGACTGAGCAGACCCTGCCTCTGCTTCACTGAACTCTTGTGATAGATCTAGCTCATCGTGGTCATCTTCGGTGGATGGGCTAGCAGACTCATCGTCTGACTTTATGCCTGGAAAATCGATAGAGGTATCGTTTGCTGAGCGCGCTTGATCTGCTATGCCGCTTTGAGCGAAAGCTGAGCGCGGCTGACCAAAGCTGGGAGCGTCTTCCTCGTCCTCAAAATCCATAATGGTGATGTCTTCGTTGGTCTGATCGGCAGCAGGCAGGTACTCATCGAGATCGTCGTCAGATACTTTGGTCAGCGCGCTTAAAGTGGCTGCCGTGGCTGCTGCACCCGCTAAGGTTTCTGGAGCAGAAGCCCGCGGTTTTTCACCAGTTGTTGTTTGAGTAAGTGATGGATCTGATTGGGTGGTTTGGCTAGCCAAAGGCTCATCAGCAGTTTCAATTGGAGGAGTGGTTTTCCTAGCTGCGTTAGAAAGGTTGTAAGGGCTGCTGTCGCTTGGGTCGCGCTGAGTCGTGATCTTGGGATCTTTAGAAGGGGGCGTTGTGGCAGCTAAAAATCCAGGTGCGTTGGTTTTTTTAGGGGCTGAAGAGGTTGCTATTTGGGTAGCGACGAGCGCCATAATCTCTTCTTTGAAAGCGCCCATATCGATGGACTTACCGTCTAAGCCGGTCGTCTCTATGCGGTCTTCAACTCGTAGCAAGTCACGCTCTAGGCTATCTTTTAATCTGTCTCTTATACACATCTGACGCTGCCGACGAAGAGGATAGTGT
>OJBY01000333.1_pt1 | contig 27519 bp, 33 predicted proteins | sample 1591731 | NCBI WGS metagenome assembly OJBY01 (sample SAMN05416837, study PRJEB24817) | seawater metagenome | isolation source: Sea water | place: Canada:Atlantic | collected 2013-07
CATCGGGGCGGTGGTCGCCCTGATTGGAAGTGATTTGCTGGAACAGTTGGGGGCAGCGGAACTGGTCGTGGAACTGGTCGGCATATCGGTCCTGCGAGAGTTTGGTGTGTTGATACCCGCAATCCTTCTTGCCGGGCGATCGGCATCGACATTTGCCGCCCAGATCGGCGCGATGCGCATGAACCAGGAAACCGAGGCAATGCAGGTAATGGGTATCGATCTGTTCGACGCTCTTGTCCTCCCCCGTTTCTTGTCCTTGCTGATCACCATGCCGTTACTTTCGGTCATCGCCATGATCGCTGGCCTGGCAGGGGGCCTGGTCGTCAGCTGGGGCATTATGGGCGTAAGCCCGGTCCTGTTCATCGAGCGGTTGGAAAGCGCGGTGGAAATTCGCCATTTCTGGGTCGGGATGGCGAAGGTTCCGGTTCTTGCTGCCGTGATTGCCATTGCCGGATGTCGGCACGGCCTTGCTGTCAAAGGCGATGTCGAGCAACTCGGTTCCCGAGTCACCGTGGCAGTTGTCCAGGCGCTGTTCGCCATCATCTTTCTTGATGCTGCCTTTGCCGTTCTTTTCAACGTGTTCGGCATATGAGCGAAGAGAATGACCAGATTATCAGTGTCCAGGGTCTGACCACCCGGTTTGGCGATCATGTCGTTCACGAGGATCTGGACCTGGAGGTGCGCCGCGGAGAGATTCTTGCAATCATTGGCGGATCGGGAAGCGGAAAGTCGGTTCTGGTTAACGCTATCCTCGGCCTTTTTGAGCCGGATAGCGGAACTATCGAAATTTTTGGCAAGGAGATGTCGGATGTCTCTGATCGCCTTGCCGTTGATCGCCGCATTGGCGTGATGTTCCAGCACGGTGCGCTGTTTTCCTCGCTGACTGTTCAGCAGAATGTCGAAGCGCCCTTGATCGAGCATGCCGAATTGCGCGGCGAATGGCTGAAGCGTGTCGCCTTGATGAAGATTGGTCTGGTGGGCCTCGAAGCGGAAGTCGCGCGCCAACAGCCGACCGAACTTTCAGGGGGCATGAGCAAGCGCGTCAGTGTTGCCCGGGCCTTGGCTCTCGATCCTGAATTACTCTTTCTGGACGAGCCTACTTCGGGGCTTGATCCCATCGGCGCGGCAGAATTCGATCAACTTATCCGCACCTTGACCGACACGCTCGGCCTGACCGTAGTCATGATAACTCACGATCTCGACAGTCTCTATTCCATTTGCGACCGCGCCGCTGTGGTTGCTGACCGTAAGATTGTTGAAATTGCTTCAATTCCCGAGTTGGAACAGTCCGATCATCCATGGGTCAAGGATTTCTTCGCGGGCCGGGCGAAACGAGCCAAGGAGAGGAATTGCTAATGGAGCGAGAAGCGAATTACGGTCTTATCGGCGGGTTGACGCTTGTCCTCCTGGGCGCTGCGTTCGCATTTGTGCTGTGGTTGGGGCAATCCCAATTCGCCAGTGATTTCGACAAATACCGTATCGTTTTCGATGGCCCTATTCGTGGTTTGAGCGAAGGTAGCGAGGTTCAGTTTAACGGAATTTCCGTCGGGGAAATCACGTCAATCCAGCTCGATCCGGACAACCCAAATCTGGTTGTGACCGAAATCCGTGTTCGCGAGGATACGCCGGTAAGATCGGATTCAACTGCATCGACCGAGTCCGAGGGAATTACCGGCGGCAAGCATATTCAGATCGGCGCCGGAACGCCAACAAAGCCTTTGCTGAAAGAAAGCTCGAGTGATCAGCGCCCGACCATCCAGCCTGAAGCAAGCTCGATGGAATCGTTGATAGACGGCGGCGGCGAGGTGCTTGCGGATGCTTCGGAAGTCTTGAGCCGGGTCAATCGAACTCTTTCCGATGAGAACATCGCGAACATTTCGTCCGCAATTGCCGATGTTAGGGCAACCACCGAACAACTCCACGCCAGTCGTGGAATGTTTGAAAAAGCGGAACAGACATTTGCGCGGCTGGACCGCGCTGCTGCAGATATCGAAGGTGCTGCGCAGTCCGCGCGGACGGCGATTGACGGTGATGGCAGGGAAGCCTTCGCGGACGTGTCGGCAGCTGCAAGAGATTTGAAGGCTGGGATCGCCGAGGCGCGCACCGTCATCCAGCAACTTGACACAGCCACAAGCGGATTGGCCGGACCGGGCGGATCGGGGATCGCGCAGACACTGGAATCGCTCGACGAAGCCGCGACTGAAGTCGAGCAGCTTTCTCGTCAACTGCGGCGTAATCCCCGTGAAAGGAAACTACCAGAATGACCAGATTGCTATCGAAGAACCTTGCGATACTCGCGATTCTGGTTGGTCTGACGGGGTGCCGCGGCGGTGTTCTGGGGATTGGCGGCGAGACCTCCCTGTATCGGGTGGGTAATATTGCGGAGCCGACACCGGAAATCGCACATGGCCGCCGTCCTCTATATATCGCTCGCCCGCAGATGCCTTCAGGCGTGGATGCAGACCGGATCGCCACCGTCGAAATGCAGGAGATCACATATCTGGCCGAGGCGCGGTGGGCCAGCCCCGCACCCGAGATGATGAGCGATCTGATCAGGGAGAGCATAGAGCGCAACACAACCCAAGCCTATGTACCGATCCAGGCGGGATTAGCCGATCATCATGTTCTCTCTACGAGATTCACCTCTTACGCAGCCTATTACGAAAATGGACCGGAAGTGCCGCCGGTTATCCGTATTGCCGCTCAGGCCGAACTCACCCGGGCTACGAACTCTGCCCCTTTGGCAGTTAGAAAATTTTCCCGTGATGTGCAGGCGATGGAGAACACGGTTTCTTCAGTCATCGACGCTTTCGACACGGCAAGTGTACAAATTGCTGACGAGATGGCTGTCTGGGCCGGAGCGCACCTCGGCGAATGAACTGGTCGAGGCTTGGCGGCGGCTAAATTCTAATATCCCCCTGATGACAGGGGATGGCCATCAATCAAATTTTGGCGGACGACCGACAGCCGTGAACGAAGAGATGCACTGATCGATTCATTCGCTCGGCAGTTTCCGGAGTAAAGCCGGCGTCACTTATGCCCAGCGCAGCACGACGAAATGGGGACAGGATCACAACCGAGACGAATTGTTCAGCGGCAAAATCTGTATCCGACACAGCAATCTCGCCTCTTTCATCCGCTCTCTCCAACACCCTGACCACCAGTTTCGTCGTACGGATAAAGCCAAATTCATACAGCTTTTGCGCAAGCGCCGGGAAACGCGAAGCCTCTGCCATGACGGCGCGCTCCATTGCGATATGGATATCGGAAAGCATCCAGGAGAGAAGATTTTCAGCTAGAGCAGCAAGATCCTGGGTGACATCGCCAAGATCCGGTATGTCTTGCTCCAGATCGTTCAATCGATCGTGGATTTCCGCCAGGATCACCGTCTCGAACAATGCGGATTTGCCCCTGTAACGAGTATACAGGGTTCGCTTCGATATGGCTGCTCTTTCGGCAATGCGTTCGGTCGTCGTTCTGACGAAGCCTTCTTCCAGAAAGACCTGACGAGCAGTCCGGAGTATCTTTCTCGATAAGGCCATCGAAGCTTGGCGCGTAGGCCTACCCATTCACCCTGGATCCCATGACCTGTCACGCCCTTCTACAGCCGGTTATTGCACCATCTTACCATCGCCAACATCTTTAGGAAAGGCGGAGGCGTACCAGCGTCACCCAACGTGACTTTCACGTTATGGAGCACGAAGACCACTCAGTCTGTCGCCAAAACCATCCTTTGACTCTTAGTCTTATATCTGTATTTCATGATATATGGATAAGGCTGATGCCCTGGATGCCTTTGCGGCTCTCGGTCAACCGACGCGGCTTGATGCGTTTCGCCTTCTCGTAAGGGCAGGCAATGACGGCATGTTAGCTGGTCAGGTTAGCGAGGCCTTGAAAGTGCGGCAAAACACGATGTCGGCCAATCTCTCGATACTAACCCAATCGGGTTTGATCCGAAACCAGCGCGAGGGTCGCAGCATTCGCTATTTCGCCGATATGGATGGAATGCGCGGGCTGCTCGCATTCCTGATGGAAGATTGCTGCGGTGGACGCCCGGAACTGTGTCAGGCCGTGATAGATGAGATTGCCTGTGCCTGACAAAACTGTCGCAGTCGAAAAACCACTGCAAGCCGCAGCGGGTCTGGGAACCTTTGAGCGTTGGCTTTCCCTTTGGGTAGCCCTTGCTATCGCCGCCGGGCTTCTGTTCGGCAATCTGTTCCCCAGTCTTTTTGGGGCGCTTGCATCGCTGGAACTTGCTTCTGTCAATTTGCCAGTCGCGGTGCTGATCTGGGCGATGGTCTACCCCATGATGGTCGGCGTGGATTTTGGAGCACTGCGCCAAGTTGGCGACAGGCCGGAGGGGCTGGTCCTGACCCTGGGGGTTAACTGGCTGATAAAGCCGTTCACGATGGCTGCACTCGGTGTGCTGTTCTTCAATTATGTATTTGCAGACTTGATTCCTCCTGACGATGCGCGGGTCTATCTTGCGGGCCTCATCCTGCTCGGCGCAGCCCCGTGCACGGCGATGGTTTTCGTGTGGTCGAACCTGACACGCGGCGATGCGACCTATACATTAGTGCAAGTCAGCGTGAACGATGTCATTATGGTGTTTGCCTACGCGCCGATTGTCGCTTTCCTGCTTGGCATGACGGATATCGTAGTGCCGTGGGACACCTTGCTGCTGTCCATCGGACTGTATGTCGTGCTGCCGTTGCTGGCGGGTTATGTGACCCGTCGCAGACTGGTCGCCATGCAAGGCGAAGCAGCGGTGGACCGCTTCAAAGCCAGGGTGCAGCCGTTCTCGATGGTCGGCCTGCTGATGACCGTGGTGCTGCTGTTCGGCTTTCAGGGCGAGGTAGTTCTCGATCGTCCACTTATCATAGCGCTCATTGCCGTTCCCTTGCTGATTCAATCCTATGGCATCTTCTTCGTCGCCTATGGTGCAGCTCGGGCGTGGCGCATTCCATTCAGTATTGCTGCGCCCTGCGCGCTGATTGGCACGTCCAATTTCTTTGAACTTTCCGTTGCCGTGGCCATCAGCCTGTTTGGCCTTGGATCGGGGGCCGCGCTTGCAACCGTCGTCGGCGTGCTGGTGGAGGTGCCGGTAATGCTCTCGCTCGTCGCTTTCGCCAACCGCACCAAACACTGGTTTCCCAATGAACATCGCCACCCATCATGACCCCGGAGCTGCAGCACTTCGCGCAATCACTGGGCAATCATCGATCAAACACTTGTTGAGACTAAATATTTGCAGACAGCTTGGACCCGTCCGCAATTGGCCGGGCTATGCGGGCCTTTCGATTTCGGGCTTCTCAAAGGCTTACAAAAAGGACCGCGGAAATGTTTGGATTATTTGGGAAAATGTGGACCGCTCCGAGACTAGCCAAAGAGAGGATATATAGGGTTTCTGCGGGTTTTATAGATTATCCAAAGCAATAGAAGAAAAAATGGTGCCCAGAAGAGGCATCAAATTCATAGCAATTTTTGCTTTTATTACAATGGCTTGTATGATTAGGCTTTCCGGCTAAGCCCGCACTTAGGCCCCCAAATGGCTACTACTGCATTGGTTTGATGCCTTTTTAAGGACTCGAAACTTGATCGTTCCTTTTCAAAGTGATGACCCCATTTCGCTGCCGCGTCCTGAATTTTCAGCTATCCGCTCCGCATGTTTGTCTAAGCGTTTCGTCTGAGTAAACTATTCCACTCTTGTTGAAGCAATTTTTATTATTCCAATTTTCTTCTGGGCAAACGCCAAACTCGGATGTTCTTTTATCCTAGTGAGCCGGTCCGCTCTCGGCTCAATTCCAGCCAGCCGTTAGGCCGTCATAACGGACATATAGCCTATAGGCCCTTCTGTTTATCAGATCCTGTTTTCTTCTTTCTGGGCCAATGAGAACGTTGGGAAGCCTATGCAAACATCCGTCGATCTAAAATAGCCGGTGTGCTATTCAGCTTGCCATGAAGGTTCCCCTCTATCTAGCAATTGCCGGACCGGTTCTTGCTCTTGCCGCCTGCGCACAGAGCGAGCCAGAGTGCTCTGGTTTCATTCTAACGCCTGCGGGCGACAAGTCGACCTTCACCGTCCCCGAATTGATGGCGCACGCGCAGGCCATGGGTATGACGCAGCAGGAAGCCGAAACCTTGATTTATCTCGAAGGCATTTCCTCGTCCGCGAACGTAGAACCCGGACGCCCGCTCTGCATTGATGGTAAACCTGGATGATCGCCCCGAGGAACTCGGTGAACAGACATCTGTGATTTACGATACTGTTAGTGGCAGTGTCTCTTCACTAGCGCTGAAGGATATCATGCTCGATGCGCCACTTTGCACAAGCACTTCGGACCGAGCACTTCGTTGAGCTAGGCAACCAAGGAGAAAAGTAGGGTGCGTTTTGCCAGCATTACTGCTGCGCTCCTCACTGGAATAACGCTGGCCGCATGCGCAACTAATTCTCACGTTAGACAGGGCTCGTCGGCAGGACTTGTAAAGCAGGAGTGGATGGTACCCTCCAAACAGTCGAGAACGACTTTAAGCGAGGATTGCTCAGATATCAGCGATCCGGGCCCAGCATTTTCGTGGGATCCACGATGTGGTCGAATGCCTTTGCCGAAACCGCGCCACTTGCCACAGCCGCCTCTCGCAAGGTGAGCCCCTTTTCATGCGCATTTTTTGCGATGTCGGAGGCCTTGTCGTAGCCGAGCTGCGGTGCGAGCGCTGTCACCAGCATGAGGGAGTTCTCCAATCCTTCGCGGATGTTCTCTAACCGCGGCTCGAGACCGACCAGCAGATGATTGCGAAGGCTGTCGCAGCCATCTGCTAGGATGCGCACGCTTTGCAGAAAATTATAGGCGACGAGCGGGCGATAGACATTGAGCTGCAATTGTCCCTGTGTGCCGGCGAAAGTGATCGTTGTGTCGTTTCCAAGCACCTGTGCGCAGACCTGCGTCAGAGCTTCGACTTGTGTAGGATTGACCTTCCCCGGCATGATCGACGAACCGAGTTCGTTCGCCGGTAGCGCCAATTCCCCGAGACCGGATCGCGGTCCTGAACCGAGCAGCCTTATATCACTGGCGATTTTGTAAAGACTGCCAGCTAGAGCGGCGAGTGCCCCGTGTGCGAAGACCAGCGCATCCTGGCTCGCCAGCGCTTCGAACTTGTTGGGTGCGGTTTCCAGCGTCAGACCGGTGTCACGCGAAAGTTCCTCGGCGAAGCGGACGGCGAAACCTTCCGGCGAATTGAGACCAGTCCCGACAGCCGTGCCGCCTTGCGCCAGCTGGCCAAGACCCGGAAGCGTTGCATTGATCCGCTCTATACCTGCTTCGACCTGAGCCGCAAATCCGGAAAACTCCTGACCGAGCGTAAGCGGAGTGGCGTCCTGCAGGTGAGTGCGCCCGACCTTGATGATCGCCTCCCATGTCTCCGCCTTGTCTGCCAGATCTCTCCGCATTGCTACCAGTGCAGGAAGGAGCCGTTCGGTGAGCACCTTGGTCGCCGCAAGGTGGACAGCGGTAGGGAAGGTGTCGTTTGAGGATTGGCTCATGTTGACGTGGTCGTTGGGATGAACTGGGTCCTTTGCCCCGCGCTCTGCGCCAAGCGCCTCGTTCGCTATGTTGGCAATGACTTCGTTAGCGTTCATGTTGGAATGGGTGCCGGATCCGGTCTGCCAAACCGAGAGGGGAAATTCGTCGTCGTGTTCACCTTCGGCAACCTTCCGGGCCGCTTCGGCGATCGCATCGCCCCGTCTTTGATCTAGAATGCCCAGCTCCATGTTCGTGCGTGCCGCTGCCAACTTGACGCGCCCGAGAGCGTGGACGATATCGACTGGAATCCGCTCCTCTCCGATACGAAAGTTCGTAAGCGAGCGCTGTGTTTGCGCTCCCCACAAACGATCTGCCGGAACAGCGATCTCTCCCAGGCTGTCTTCTTCGTAGCGCGTAGGATTCATGATTTTCGATCCTTATTCGTGCCTGCATCCCCGGCTGGCGTTCTGGCAGACCGGAAGACGATCCGCGATGGCTCAGGGCGATGGTGGAACCGCGAGGACGTCGCAGTCGGATTGGGCCAACACACGCCGCACGACACTGCCCAGCAGATGTTCGGCGATCGCGCCGAGACCTTTGGTGCCCAGCGCTAAAAGGTCGGTTTCAGGCTCTTGCGACGCTCGGAGCAAGACAGCGGCGGGTGGGCCCGCTACCACCGAATATGGCACGCTTCCTTCGCCTCCGAAAACTTCCACGATCTGCTTCTCGGCTCTATCTATTATGGCTTGGCGATAGAGTTCGACATCGTTCCGCGCAGTACCTGCTGAGAACATGGCCTGTTTGAACTCCGGCGGTATCGCGACCGCATGAAGAAGTTTCCTGGCGGCCGATGGCGCCAGGCGCAGGGCAAACTCGGCAGCAGCAATCGAGGCCTCGGAAAAATCGGTTCCGACGACGATCTGCTTATACGCTATATGCGCAGCATCTCGCGCCACAAGGATCGGGCGAGAGGAGGTACTGACTATGCGGTCAGCAGTGGAGCCGAAGACATTTTCCCTTACACCTTGGGCATTGCCCGCACCGATGACGATTAGGTCGACGTCATGCGACGCGGCGAGAGTGCCTATCGCCTTGTGCGGTGCGCCCGTCTCGACCGCGACGATCGCCGGGATCCTCGCCTTTTCCAGCATAGAGCTGAGCTTGTCCGCTGCCGTGTCGCGCACGAGCCGTTCGAGGTCAGCCAAATCTACCGATAATGGAGGAGCCAATTTAAATACATCGAAGCTCGGTATGACATGAACGCCGACAAGCTGCGCGTCATGCTGATCGGCCAGCTGGACGGCGCGCGATGCTACGATCGCGCAGTCCTCTTCCAGCGAAAGTGCAACCAATATCGTCTTGATGGTCACAGTATTCTCCTCTCCGTAACGCACAGACTAGCAGTAAGTTGGCTTGTTGCCCTCTTTCTGACTAAGGTTCCGCGTTACCGAACGATCGTATATCGTGCGCGCTACCGGACTAACACCGGTTTCATATCGTTGATGAAGCAATCCAGTGATTGGACCTCAATGCCATGCTAATGAAAAAAATGCTTCAACTTCTTTTTTACGCGGCGCTGGTGGTCTGCGCCATATGGCTGCTCACCGTTCTTGTGCCTCGCTGATACCGCGTTCCGGATCAATTACGATTTAGACGCCGTCAATGTCATCTTGATCAAGTGGTCGTTCCATCAAGCAAGCATCCACTCCATAAAGGGCAATCTTTGCCCTTAGCTCAGGCGACACTTGCACTTGCGTGAACCCGAGCTTTTTCCAGTATGGCGCGGCACCGGATACCGCGATCAACTCTGCACTGCGCAATCCGTCTCGTGCTGCGCTAGCCAGCACTTGCGCTATAAGCCGCCGACCAACTCCCGATCCGCGAGCAGGCGGCGCTACAGCGAGATCGTGAATGAAGAGCACTTCCGCTTCCCCTGTCGGCGAGAGCATCTCGCCGAGACGGGGCGGCGATTTTGGCCGCCAGCCATGGGCCAACAAATAAGCTACGAGTTTCTTGCCGCAGATAGCGATTAGGCAATACGAGCTCTCGTGAGTGATGCGACTAGAAAAAGCGCGCGCGTCTTCCAGCAGAAACGGGGCGTAGGCGTCGCGCTGTAGCGCCTGCGCGTCTAGGAGATCATCTAAGATCATGGGACGGATTACTATGGACGATCGCGCGGATTTCACGACCACCTCTTCGGCCCTGCGGTAAACTTACGCCATCTCACGCTAGGCGTCTTCATAGATCGTCTGACGCTTGCCAGTTTCAGCGCGATAGCTTTCTGCGCGCGCTGCGGCCCAGTAGTGCGCATAAGGGGTTTTTTCGGGAGCCTCGAGCAGCGCGTTCTGTCTCAGGAACGGATAAATATGGTCGATCGAACTCGATTTGACTGCGTTCAAGCGTTCGAAAAGGTGATGTGGTCTGATCTGCCAAGGCGATTCCAACCCCATCGAAATCACTATATCGCGTAGCGCAGCGATGGTCTGTTCCTGAAACCGTTGGACGCGCTGCGCTTTGTCCGCGACCACCAGGCCACGTTGTCGCTTGGGATCCTGCGTGGCGATACCGGTTGGACATTCGCCTGTGTGACACCGCATCGACTGAATGCAACCTAGCGAGAACATGAAGCCGCGCGCGGCGTTAGACCAGTCCGCACCTAAAGCCGCATTCATCGCAAGATTGGCCCCGCTGGTGACCTTGCCTGCCGCGCCAACACGGATGTGTTCCCGAAGACCCGTCCCTATCAGGGCGTTGTTCACCAAAATCAGTCCTTCGCGCAGTGGTGTCCCGATCTTGTCAGAAAGCTCGACAGGCGCAGCGCCGGTCCCGCCTTCGGAACCATCGACCATTATGAAATCGAGATAGATCCCTGTTTGCAGCATCGCCTTCATGAGTGCGAAAATTTCATGTGGCTGGCCCACGCAAAGCTTGATGCCGACCGGTTTTCCACCCGATAGCGATCTGAGTTGGTTTGCGAACTGGACCAATTCCAGCGGCGTCGAGAATGCCGAATGAGCTGCAGGCGATATGCAGTCGGTCCCGGCCGGAACTCTTCTGGCTTCCGCGATTTCCCGTGTTACCTTCGAGCCTGGCAACACGCCCCCGTGCCCAGGCTTTGCGCCTTGACTGAGTTTGATCTCGATCATTTTCACCGCATCGAGTTTTGCCGTGTCTGCGAACTGTTCGGGGTCGAAACTCCCTTCGGGGTTGCGGCAGCCGAAATAGCCGCTGCCGATCTGCCACACGATATCGCCGCCATGCTTGGCGTGATATTTGCTAAATCCGCCCTCTCCTGTGTCATGGTAGAAATTACCGGCTTTGGCGCCGAGGTTCAGCGCCTCGATCGCATTTGCCCCCAGTGATCCGAAACTCATTGCCGATATGTTGAGAACGGAAGCCGAATACGGCTTGGTGCATTGGGGGCTACCGACGTCGACGCGAAATTCGCGGGGAAGATCGTCGTTCGGGTGCATCGAATGGTTCAACCAATCGTGCTCTTCGGAATAGACGTTTAACTCGGTCCCGAACGGATGGGATGACACGTCATCCTTCGACCGCGCATACACGAGCGCTCGTTCGTTGCGGCTGAAGGGCCTGCCATCGAGATCGCTCTCGACGATGTAGGACCGCAGATATGGTCGCAGATCTTCGAACAGCCAACGGGCACGGCCTACCAGCGGATAGTTCCGGCGAAGGGTGTGTTTGTGCTGGAGGAAATCCCATGCCGCCACGAGGGCCAACACGGCGGTTGGCACCGTAATCCATATAGCGAGGGGTTCGGTTGATGCACGACCGGCAAACCAAATTGTAGCGCCCAAAAGCATTAGCGGGACAAGAAACCGTGTCATTTGATGTATTCCAGTTTACGCCGCGACAGGCAGAAACCTGATCGGGTCCATTCGCGGCCTGTTGAGGTCAAGCAGCGTCGTTCTCGCGCTCCGGGGAGATAGCGGGTCGAACAACGTTAACAATCTTTAGGACGCGTTTCGCTCCGCTGCGGTCGGGCCAAGCAATCGAACTTCCCGCGCGCATGCCGATGAGACCGGCACCGATCGGCGTAAGGATAGAGATACGGTTCTCGCTGATGTCTGCCTCTTGCGGATAGACCAGCTTAACGCTCCTCCGGGCCCCGCTACGTTCGTCGACGAACTCGACGGTGCAGTTCATCGTTACAGTATTTGGTGGTAATCTATCCGCGCCGCAAAGCACAGCGCGGTCGAGTTCTGAATACAACAGTTCAGCTACGCTCGGGTTTTGCTTCTCGAGCTTTTCGGCAAGTGCCGTTATGATTTCGCTCTCGCGATCGATCATGTGGATCGCCGGACGACGGGCTTGGCCCGCCTTGCGTGAATTAGTCATGGTTGTGCTATCTCTTAAATAGAATGCGCGCAGACCTGCCCGGCATTCTCAAGCGTCAATTTTCATAGAATGGCTCCGGCACCCCGGATAGCTAAGCTAGTGCCGGAGGCCGGATCAGACGCGTATGGCGAGCTGTCCCGCATGGGAGCGAAAACGCTGGAAGGAAAGAACGATCACCATCCGGCCGATCTGGGCATTGTGCGACGGGAAGTCAATTGCGACGGCTATCGAGCACCGGATGCATGGAGCCGCACTACCTTTGCTTTAGTCTGGAAGAAGTTGCTGCGGCAGACAGCGTAATGCTTATGTTTTCTTCTTTTCCAGTTCCAAGAGAGCTTTTTCGATTTTGCGAAGCATTTCAGCTCGATCTTTGCCCGGCATGCCTTCATCGGTAGCGCGCATATAGGCCTCCTTGTCATCCCGCCATGATTCAAGCAGTTCGACTTTTTCGGCGTGGGTAAGAGCCTCGTCGGCCACGATTTCCGATGGCGACTGATATTTTCCGAAATACGCCATGACGACTATCCTCTGATGTGTGTGCGGTTGATAAACGCACGTTCCTGCGAAATTATTGGCCCCGAAGTGACCTCATGGGGTGCGGCGGTGCAGACGCACCACGCGCGACCACACCTGCGCGTGCTAGCTCTCCACCTCTAGGATCGACACCTAGCCTATATACATAGCGTGTGGAGCAATAGGGGCACAGGATGTTCTTTCTCTTGCCCATGTTGAGAAAGACGTGCGGATGGCAGTGTGGCGGGGACGCACCGATGCACCCGAATTTCTTCACCCCAATTTCGATCTCTTTCACACCTTCGTTGTTCTTGAATGTCGGTTTCGAAGTTTTCGTTGCCATTGAGTTTCAATCCGTCTGCGCTCGCCAAGTGGGAACGCAGGCTAGCAGAGTTTGATGCTCGAAGCTTACTTTATATTCGGCGTAGCAACTTGGAACTGGCTGGAATAAGACCAGACTTCGAACGACTAGGATAGGCAAACCGCGCCATGAGGCCTACGCTGGACGGGCAACAAGCACAGGAGACGGATGACCATGGCTAATATTTCGAATGTCGGATCGGTGACGGACGGGCTCTCAGAGGTGCTCGCCGATACCTATCGTCTAGTCATGAAATCTCATGTCTACCATTGGAACGTGACGGGACCGCTGTTCTTCTCAATTCATGAGATGACCGAGGAGCAATACACCAACATGTTTACCGCAGCTGATGTGTTGGCCGAAAGGATTCGCGCCTTGGGAGAGCTTGCAGTCTTAAACCCCACCGACACAGCCATCGGTAAAGATGCCGACGCTCGTCTTTCGGCGAAGGAAATGGCCGAAGATCTAGTGGACGATCACGAGCATCTTGCGCGCCGGATGCGGACCCTTGTGGAAACGGCGGAAGCTGCTGATGATCCGGCGACGGCCGATCTCGCGACCGAACGCGCGGCGTTTCACGAGAAGGCGGCCTGGATGCTTCGCGCGACCGCCGCCTGAAATAATCCAGGCCGATACTCGCTCCCAGTCTGTCGGCATGGCAGTCCCGCAGGGTCAGCGACGGACGCGGGCCCGGAGCAGGTCGAATAGGTAGGTAGCAGCATGGCAGGAAAATTGATCGCGCTCCTGGCGCCGGTAAGGTCTTTGCTGGGCGCCACCGCGGCTTTCATGGCGGGGAACGCGCTGCTTGGCGTGCTCTTGCCGCTGCGAATGGAGGAGGCAGATTATCCCGTTGCATTGATCGGTGCGATCATGGCGTCCTACTATTTCGGACTGGCGCTGGGCGGCTTCAAGGCGAAGCATGTCATTCTTCGCATCGGGCATATCCGCGCCTTTTCAACCTTCGCCGCGCTCACAGCGGCGACGTGCCTCGCCTACGACTTTCTTTTTAACCCCGCTGCGTGGGTGGCACTGAGGATCGTCAACGGATTTTGCATCGCCGGCATGACCACTTCGATCGAAAGCTGGCTGAACGATCGCAGTGCGAACGAAACCCGGGGGCGGGTACTCGGATTCTACATGCTCGTCTTCTATCTCGCCGTCGCAGTCGGTCAGACTCTGATCAATGTAGCCCCCGTAAGCTCCAGTGAGCCTCTAATGCTGTCCGCCGTGCTCATCGGCCTTTCGCTGCTTCCCGTCGCGCTCACTGGTTTGGGCGAGCCGGTCCTGCGCGAACTTCGCAGTCTGGGTGTGGGCAAGCTGTTCGAAGCATCGAGGGTCGGAGTTGTCGGCGCTGGGGTCGCGGGCATTCTCGTCGGCTCGTTCTACGCCATGGGCGTCGTATTTGCCCGTCAGATCGGGTTGAGCGTGCCAGAGGCCGCCATGTTCATGAGCGTAGTTGTGGTCGGAGGTCTTGGATTCCAGGTGCCGATCGGAATGCTTGCCGACAGGTTTGATCGAAGAATCGTGATGTCCTGTATCCTGATAGCGGTCGGAACCTTCTGGGGGCTCTTGTCGATGTCGATCGCTAATGGCGTTCCAGTGTTGCCCTTGATGATCATGGCGTTGATGTTCGGTGGCGCGATCAGCAGCATTTATCCGCTATGCGTCGCACAGACATTCGATCGACTTCACCGTAAATACTATGTGGCGGCGTCAGGGCGGCTACTTATGGTCTATTCCATCGGTGCCACAATTGGTCCTTTGCTGGCAGCCACCCTTATGTCGATCTACGGACCATCGTCATTTTTCATTTTCGAATCCACTGTGGCGGTGTTTTATGCCGTTTTCGTATTGCTCAGCATAAGACGCAGAGCCAGAAATCCCGCCGAAGACCGCGAGAAGTTCATTCCCCTTCCCGACATTTCTGCGGTGGCTATGCGCCTCGATCCACGAACCGATCCTGATATGGAAAATGCCGGCGATGATCCGGACAAGCTATCGCCATAGGAGGGAAATTGGCGCGCGGAGATAAGACTTCAGTCGGGCGGCGTCATATCCGCACTCGATTCATCAAATGTCCAGCAATGTTGGTACGATGCAGAAGAGATTGATACAGAAGGTACAGCAGCGTGAGCAAGATCCAGATCCTGACAATCGTCGTCGCTTTGCTGGCAGTGAGCATCGTTTGCGCCCGGTTGGCATTTCCATTGCCATCGTTGACGACGCGACCGACCGGGGATGCGGCCCGGCCGGCACCAACCGGGATCTTGGCGGAGAAAACAAGAGAACTAGCGAATGAGCATCCGGGGCTGTCCGGCATTTATCTACTGCGGCAGGCCGACGCCGCTTTCGCGGCGCGCATGGCGTTGGCGCGCAAGGCTACCGACACGATCGATGCCCAGTATTATATCTGGCACCGCGATCTTACGGGTCTTCTGCTTCTCGATGAACTGAAAGCTGCAGCGAACCGCGGCGTGATGGTTCGTCTGCTTCTTGATGACAACGGCGTGACTGGATTGGATGAGATTCTTTCCGAACTCCACACTCATCCGAATGTGCAGGTTCGCCTCTACAACCCCTTCACCGTCCGGAGGTTCAAGCACTTAGGATATGGATTTGATTTTTTCCGATTGAACCACCGGATGCACAACAAGTCATTCACGGTCGATGGACGCGCGACAATTGGCGGGGGGCGAAATATCGGAGACGAGTATTTCGGAACTGCGGAAGGTCCCAATTTCGTCGATCTGGACATCCTGTTGATTGGCGCGAGTGTGGAGGAGGTCACTGACGACTTCGCAGATTACTGGAACAGCGCGTCTGCCTATCCCATCGACCTGCTGGTGGACGCCTCGGGCGACCGCTCGAGCGCCTTGGAAAACGCGGTCGAGGCCATGATCGCCGATCCGAGGTTCGAAAGATACCGCGCTGAGATCGAGCAGAACGATACCGTCAGAAACTTGCTCTCCGGCGGGCCAGAGCTCGACTGGGCGGAGACGCACATGGTCAGCGATCCACCGACGAAGACACGAAGGCGGTTGGACGAACGCGAGCTACTGGTTGGGCAGCTTACGCAGTTAACCGGGGTCATTGAAAATCGGCTCGACATCGTCTCGCCCTATTTTGTGCCGGGCGACCGAGGGACAGAGTATTTCATTGAGCTGGCCCGGCGAGGCGTAGGGGTGCGGATACTAACCAATGCGCAGGAGGCGACAGATGTGATTCCTGTACATGCAGGCTACGCGAAATATCGGTATCGTCTTCTTGAAGGGGGTGTCCAGCTTTTCGAATTGAAGGCGGGAAAAATTCCCAAGACCAGCCGCTCGGACATCGGACCGTTTGGTTCGAGTGGTGCCAGCTTGCACGCCAAGACATTCGCTGTTGACGGCACCCGTTTTTACGTTGGATCCTTCAACTTCGATCCCCGGTCCGTCATGCTCAACACCGAAATGGGATTTATCGTAAATAGCACTCGGACGACCCAAGGCATTCACGACTGGTTCGACACGGCTATACTCGATGACGCCTATGCGCTCTCACTGGATGACAACGGCGACATCGAATGGCGGGAACGGCGCAGTGACGGGATCGAGATCATCCATCGACACGATCCCCACACAACACGCGCTTCGCGCGCCGCGGTGAAAGGCATCGGTTGGCTGCCCATACAGTGGCTGCTTTAAACGTCGAGAATTTGTCAGTGCGATGAGCTGCCCTCATCGGCAGTCACGTTAACGATTGCGTTCCGCGGCCATGCGCAAACTCCCGCCTCATGGAATGCTCCGACGCGATAACTGGGTTTGTGCTGTGTGGGGCAAGCAGCCGGGTTTGATGGGTGCGAACAGGAGCAATACTGTGGCTTATTTCGACGAGTTTGAACGCTCGATCAGACGCAGGTCGAAGCTCTTAGCGAAGTCTGCGCACAGGTGTCGGACAATCACGCGACTATCAGCTTCGCTGGTACGCAGGGACAGCTGCAATTAAACGTATATCGCCCTGTCGTGGCTTACAACTTCGTGCAAAGCGCGCGTATTCTCGCAGATGGCTGTGAAAATTTTTGCCGTCATTTGCTCGCTAGGTTGGAGCCGCACGAGGATCATAGGCCTGGAGCAATCACTCATTCTGGTAACCGCTCTTGCGCCGCATATCGGGTATGACAAATCTGCCGACATAGCGAAAGCAGCGCACACGGGAGGTTTGACACTCCGGCAAGCAGCCATGGAAAGCGGTTTCGTTTCGGCTGAGGAATTTAACCGGGTTATGGATCCCACGAAAATGCTCGGTCCCAATTAGCTGACAAGGCATCTATCACAGCACCTGTTCGAGCGCTGAAAGGAGCCAGCTCGTTGCTGGTCCAGGCAGATGGTCCTTGCGCCAGAACGCATGCAGGCGATAATTGACGCTTGCGCCTTCCGGCAAGGGTAGGATCTGCAGCTGTCCTGCCGCGATATCGCGCTCAATCGCGTGGCGCGGCATATTGCCCCATCCGCTTCCAGCGATAAGCAATTCTCGCTTTGCGCCCAAATCAGCCAATCGCCAGTTGCGGGGGCTGAACACCGAAAAATCCTTCCCTTCGGTGTATTTCGAACGGTCTGACAACACGAGTTGGAGGTATTTTGCAGCCTGCCCCGCTTTGATACTTTTCATTTGAGCTAGGGGATGGCTGGGTGCGGCTACCGGGACCAATTCCACACTGCCTACTTCCCTTTGTGCGAGCTCGCCGAAATCGGGAGTGTCGGGTCCAGCGATCGCCAGATCGGCAGTCCTGTCGAACACCAAAGCGGCCACCGCTCCGAGTGTTTCGACATGCAAGCGCAGGTCGACCAGAGGATAAGTCTGGCGAAAACGTTCTAGCACGGCAGATACGGTGTCGAACGGGACCATCACATCGAGCGCCAGCGCAATTTCGGTTTCGACCCCGGCGTTTATGCTTCGCACTTGCGCGATCAGGCTGTCGGTCTCGTCTATTATCGAGCGCGCCGTCGAAAGCAGCGCGCGCCCGGCATTGGTCGTAACAGGACGCCGCGATCCCTCGCGCTCGAATAAGCTTACTCCGAGCTGATCCTCGAGCGCGCCGACACCATAGCTTATGACCGAAACGGCGCGGCCGAGCTTTCGGGCTGCGGCGTTGAAACTGCCTTCGTCATGAACCGCGAGAAACACCCGGAGTTGATCCAGGGTTGGATTGCCCACATCCACTATTCAACTCCTTCGAACATTATGGTCGATTTTATCGGGCTTATCTGACTATCAAGCAAGACCTAGATAAGGCTCAACGAAACGGAGCACTCAATATGATCGATATCAGAACCTTCGATACTCTCGGCGCTGCGAACCATGGGTGGCTTAACGCCCATCACCATTTTTCCTTTGCCAACTATTATGATCCTGCGCGCATGGGTTGGGGCAATCTGCGAGTCTGGAACGACGATCAGATCGCAGCGCAATCCGGCTTTCCGCAAGATCCGCACCGCGACATGGAAATCATCACCTACGTCCGTGAAGGTGCGATCACCCACAAGGACAATCTCGGCAACGAGGGCAGGACTGAGGCTGGCGACGTACTAGTTATGTCGGCTGGCAGCGGCATTGCGCATTCGGAACACAACGCTGAAGACAAACAAGCGAATATTTTCCAGATCTGGATCGAGCCTCGCGCACCCGGCGGAGAACCGCGGTGGGGTGCCAAGCCCTTCCCAAGGGACGACCGGTCAGGAAACTGGACCGTCCTTGCCAGCGGCTTCGATGACGATACAGACGCGCTGATGATCCGCGCCGACGCCTGCGTCGCCGGAATCGCGCTCAAAGCCGGTGAGACCACCAGCTGGCCATTGGACGAAGGTCGCAAGGCCTATCTGGTCGCAGCCACCGGCAGCCTGATGGTGAACGATGAATTCGCCAATGAACGTGACGGTGTCGCGATCGAAAGTGTCGAAGAGATCAGCATCAGGGCACTGGAAGATACCGAAATCGTGCTCGTCGACACGGAATAAATTCCGTCGCCGCTTTACATCCTAAGCTATTGATTGAGGAACAATCTATGTCCCGTAACTACAAAATAGCTGTCATAGTGGGCAGCCTGCGCAAGGAATCGGTCAACCGCAAGGCGGCGCAGTCGCTGAGCCGGTTGGCTGCCGACAATCTCGACTTCGTTTTCCTCGAGATCGGCGATCTGCCGTTTTATAACGAGGATGTCGAAGCCGTTGGCGTCCCGAACGAATGGGCACGTTTTCGTGAACAATTGTCGAGCGCGGACGCAGTGCTGTTCGTGACGCCGGAATACAACCGCTCTGTTCCCGGAGCGTTGAAAAACGCGATCGATGTGGGCTCGCGACCTTATGGCCAAAGCGCTTGGGCGGGCAAGCCAGCTGCGGTGATGACGCTGTCTCCCGGCGGAATTGGCGGGTTTGGTGCCAACCATCATCTGCGCCAGTCGCTCGTCTTCCTCGATATGCCCGTGCTGCAACAGCCCGAAGCCTATGTCGGAGGAGCCTTCGATATCTTCGACGACAACGGTGAGATCAAAAGCGACGATACGCGGATATTCTTCCAGAAATTTATCGACGCGTTTGGCGATTGGGTCGAACGTACTGCTTAATAAGCATGGCCAACCGGCCCCAGCTTTCTCGGCCCAATTGGAAGGAGTTCAATATGACTAAGGCTAAACTCAGCGCGAATGCGCCGTATATGCTCAGCATATTGCGAATTACGTCCGGCTTGCTTTTCCTCGCGCACGGCACGCAAAGAATCCTGAGTTTCCCGGGCGGGGATCGGACTGGCGCGGGCTTGGTTTTTGACGATCCTGGCGCATTTGCAGGCTTGATTTAGCTCGTGTCAGGCGCGCTGATCGCTTTGGGGCTATTCACAAGGCCTACAGAATTTGTCGCATCCGGCACGATGGCCGCCGCCCATTCCCTTTCGCACGCACCGCTAAGCTTCTACCCGGTCAACAATGGCGGCGACGCGGCAGTATTGTATTGTTTTATCTTCCTGTATTTCGTCTTTGCGGGAGCGGGCCCTCTGAGCCTTAACGGAAGACTTTATCGGGGCGCGGTTACAGACGCCGACAACGCAATCGAACAGGAGCTGATTTGATGCCGACTGAACACAATGACTGGCCTGCTCTGCCGTTCGACGAATGGAAGAACACCTGCGAGGCACTGCACTTGTGGAAGCAGATCATCGGCAAATACCGATTGTCGCACACGCCACGGATCAACCACAGCTTGCACGCCACGCTATATGTAACGCCGCGTGGGCTTACTTCTGGCCCGGTGCCTGATCGGAATACCAGCATATCGGTGTCCCTCGACTTTATCGACCATAAGCTGATTGTCGAAGCAGCATCCGGCATGCGTGTGATCAAAGACCTCGTGGCCATGAGCGTTGCGAATTTCCATAACTTGGTCCGCACTGCAGTTGAACGCGTCGGCCGCACTTTCAATATCCACGGCACGCCAAACGAAATCAGGTGCAGGCGAACTGATGTTCTATTCATACAGCTATCCCTCGCCGGACACTTTCAAGAAGCAGCAGGTTGCTCCCGGCGCAGCCAATTGGGATAATGATCTCGGCGAATTTTTGCTACCTTACGAGGCAGTCAAAACAGCTGACGATCCGGAATCAATGCTCCTGCAGTTCCTTCAGTCAACTTATGACGCGGCTGCAGAAACCGCCAATTGGGACCGCGGATCGCTCGAATGTTCGATTGGCCGGGTCGGTGAACCCCATCCGTTTGAGGAAATGCAATGAGTTACACAAACTGTCCCGACGCGGCCGCAAAGACAAAGGCGGATAGCGGCCCTATCGACATGGTCCTTGTACCACGGGCAGTGGATCTGGGCGAAATGACTGTTCGGCGTGCTCTGCCGTCAAGCGAACGCCAGATGGTCGGGCCATTCATCTTCTTCGACCAGATGGGACCAGCCACTTTTAATTCGGATGAAGGGATCGACGTGCGTCCGCACCCGCATATCAATCTGTCGACGCTGACCTATTTGTTCGAAGGCGAGATCCTTCATCGCGACAGTCTGGGAACCGAGAAGCTCATTCAGCCTGGCGCGGTCAACTGGATGAAGGCGGGACGCGGTATCGTGCATTCTGAACGCACCAGACCCGAAATCGAGGCCAGCGGACAGCGCCTGTTCGGCTTGCAGACCTGGATGGCCCTACCGCTCGATGCGGAAGAGGACGAACCCGAATTTATCCATCGGACGGCTGATGAATTGCCCACGTTTGAAGGTGACGGCGCGAACGGTCGGCTAATCGCAGGATCAGCGTTCGGCGAGACATCACCCCTCCAGACGGCGTCTGAAACGCTCTATTGCGATCTGCATCTGGCAGCCGGGAAGCAATTGCAAATTGAGGCAGATAGCGAAGAGCGTGCAGTTTATACGATCAGCGGAGGACTGTTGATCGATGGCCAGGAATTTGAACCGGGTCAGATGATCATCTTGAAAACCGGCGCTCGCATCGCCGTGACAGCGTTGGCAAATGCACGCTTCGTCCTGATCGGCGGCACCGCGATGGAAGGGCCGCGCTATATCTGGTGGAACTTCGTATCGTCCCGACGTGAACGGATCAAACAGGCAGCCGAGGACTGGCGTGCCGGTTACTTTCCCACCGTGCCGGGAGACGACAAGGAATTCATTCCCTTGCCCGAGGGCGCGCCCAAAATAATGGAAGCAACAGGCGGGGTGCTATATCCATAGCAGCCCCGCACAAAATTAGGTCAGGCGGTACAATCGATACCGCGAGCCGAAGCGATGCTTTCTCCCTCAGCAAGCGGGGCAAGCATCCCTTCACTTGCGCCCCTGGTCCACCACTGTAGGCCGCCACCGATGTAGCGTGCGCCACTCGCCGATGGTGCAATTGTCATTTCCACCGTTCGGCCGCCATGTGTGACGACGGCTGTCTCCGACCTGGGATAGGAAGCTTCGAGGGTCGAACCGTCGCTGCAGCGATAGGCGACTTGAGTCATCGCAGCCGAGGGCTTGCGCGCCAGGATAGTCGCACCTTCCGGTGTCGACAGGGTCAGTGCGCCAGTGCTGTCGATCCGGTAAGTGTCAACTTCATTGAACAATTCAAGGAAGCGTTGTTCCTGATCCATCACCGCGGGAGCGCATGCGCGTCTGGTCGTCCCAGCGTTGCCTATTTGTAGGCTGCTTCCACTTACTTCGTAATCGGCGAAATAACGGTTGCAGGCCGTGTCGCCCGACAACCTTCCATCGCTTGAAAAGCTCACTGTAGTGCGCGCGTCGTCTATCACACCGCGTCCCGCGATATCTTCGACCAACCACTCGCCGCCCATAAGATCCGCGGTCGCGTGATCGCCGGGATAGGTAGCACAAGCGGCAGCGGCGGTAGCGAGCAGAAGTGCTAAAGCAGGCTTAAAATAGGGCATATTCTTATTTCCAATGTTCGTGCAGTCAGGCTACGGCGTCGAGGTCGAGGTCTGGTAGTTTGCGTTGGCAAGAATCCGGACGGTTTACTGAAACGATTTTGAGCAGTCTTTTCGCACCGCTTCGGTCCGGCCAGAAAATTGATTCACCTTCAGTCATGCCGATCAATCCAGCACCGACAGGGGTGAGGATCGAGATCCGCCCAAGAGCGATATCGGCGTCCTTTGGATAGACCAGCTGAACCGTGCGACTTACTCCGCTGCGCTCATCCACGAATTCGACCAGACAATTCATGCTGACGGTGTCGGCTGGAAGATCCGCAGGCTCGTGCAGTTCGGCTCTGTCCAACTCAGTATAAAGCAAGTCGGCGACAGTTGGATTTCGTTTTTCGAGCGCCGACGTCATCTCGGTAATAATCCGGCTTTCGGATGCGAGCATGTGAATTATCGGACTATCCGACGATGTCAGATTTTGATGGTTTGCCATGATGGCCTTTCCTTCATTCGTTGAAAGCCAGCCGACACACGTGGCGCGGCTTTCGAAATTTCTAAGATGATGAAAGCTTTCCCGGCCTGCGAGCGGCATCGCCAGACCTGCGGCCGGGATCAGACTCGTGCGGCGAGTTGACCCGAATGATGGCGAAAGCGCCGATATGTCAGTTCAATGACCATGCATCATACTTGGTGATGGGATCGGCGAAGTCAATCACAGCGCGCTGAGCGGATCAGTAGCGTACCAGTCGAGATGACCTCGTAATGATCGCGATCAATCAATTTCACAGGTTCGCCGCATAAAGTTCGCCAGCCTTGTGCGCCCAAATGCGTTCGCTCGCCTCGGGGCGTGTTCCTCACATCCACATATCGATAATGAATAACATGCACCTCGCCCCCATCGGCATCTACACACGCAACCTCCTCCAGCAGATGTTCGCGGCTGCTCGACTGGCTCATCCGTCCAGCATGCGCTCAAGGCCCCGAGCGACACACCCGGATGGGTCATCCGCGACGGTCACTGGAACATCGCATTCTTGCGCGATCGCCTCAGCCAGAAAATGAGCACAAATCCCTCCTCCAGTCGCAACGATCCGTTCGTTCAACAGATCCGCTGCAAGATCCGGAGATAGCTCGTTAAGCACTGCGCGCGTTGCCTCTGCAAAACGCGCGAAATGCTTTCGGAAGACCGGATCGAATACGGACGGTTCGATCGTCATGGTGCCGGGCAGGCCGGAACGCAGATCGCGACCCTTGATCAAAAGGGATTCATTGCCAACCAAAGAAGTTGGATCCCGGAACGATAGGCTCTTTTTCAGTGACTCAGCGGTAATCTGTCCGATCAAGAAATGGTGTTTAACCTGAAGCAGCTCTGTCAAAGCCATATCGAGGCTTTGTCCGCCGATTCGAACCGATTTTGTCTTGCATACGCCATCGGATGAAAACACTGCGATCTCTGTCGTACCGGCGCCGCATTCGACGATCATGGATGCGCGCGGCTCACCGATTTGTAAGCCGGCTCCTACCGCTGCGGCGAAAGTTTCTCGAACCAGTTCGACCTTGCCCAATCCTGCATCGCTGGCAGCCACCATCAATGCGTTTGCTTCCGCTTTCGTGGCGTCAGCCGGAATTCCGATGAGAGCGAATGGACGTGATCGGCTGCCCTTTCTGGCGATAGCGGCAAAGCCGTGGGCCAGCAGCGCGCTTGCCGCCTCGATATCTTGAAGTACGCCTCTCGCCAGTGGACGACGAACGCTGAACGACTTGGGCACTCTGTCTACCATTGCGCGGACGACTTGTCCTGCCGAGACGAACCGCGATTGACCATTCTCGTTCCGAAAATAGCACAACGACGGTTCATCGAAGACAAGACCCTCGCCACGCGTCATAATACGCATGTTGGCTGTACCAAGATCGATTGCCAGCTCGGGCTTTTTCTGCCGCATGATAGATGTGAAATTTAACATTCTCGTGAGATAGGCCCTAACGTCAGCCTTGTCGCGCGCCATCATGCATTTACCGAGGATGACTAGGAAATCGAAAGGAGATTTTCCACGCACGGCATTCGCGCGGCCTTTAAGGATCCGCTCATCGCGCGCATTGTCAAATCGAAAACCGCAAGCTTGGCGCGCGCCAAGGCTACTATGCGGCATATCGTGGTGGCAGCAGCATCGTCGCGCGCGAAAGGAGCCAACCAGGCCGCTCACCACTTCAACTTATAAATGCGGGCTAAATTGTGGACTCGAACAGCCCCAAAACGTTATTTTTGTCCTGTGGTTCAAACAATTATCTGTCGGCTTTGTAGCTTTTTCGGGCATCAAATCCCCATAGATATGAGCCGTCAAATCGTACTGTCCGCTTCTGCCTCCCATAGGCGACGCAATCTATGTCTCAGAATGGGTGGAAAGCGGACGATCGATCATTTAGCTTGGTGATTGTGATAGTGGATTTGAAAACCTTTGCAGAGCGCTCACGCTATAGGCCGGGATCCATAGCCCTCATTTCAATCTCTTATCTTGCGGTTGCATCGGCGTTGATAGGTGTTCCCGTTTTGCTTGTTTTTGTCATTGGAGCATCCGCCCTGATTTCACTGACGGTCATCACCTATCACCGCCTCCGCAATGCCAATCTCTCAAGTGCATGGTTGCTATTGATGATCCTTCAGTTTGGCATAGGACCTACTTGGCATCTTTCGGAGCACGTGACGTTCAATATCGGCGGGTCAATCGTTGGCTTGGTGCCAGTGATATTGGGATGGTTCGTTCCCGCGAAGTCTACTCGGAAGGCTAAGCCTTAGTCTGTAACTTGGGTCGTTAGCCGCCCGTCCGCTCCTGGCACTCGTCGAGGTCGGTGAAGGTGTCACGAACTGGGGTGGTTAGCGGAATGTCGGCTCTTGGATGGCCAAGTAGCTGTCGCGGACGGTGGCGTTGCAATTTTCAGTTGGCAGCTTTGCGCGCCCTCAATTCGGTCATGGGCCCATAGCTCTTAATGCATGAAAGCCGACACACAGATAGAACCTTACTAAGGGTTTTGAGCTGCCGTGCTCGACTAAGCTTTCGGATTTAAAACGCTGGAGTTCTCCCTCAGCGCTTCAATCACCGCGTCCGCAACTGCGCGAACCCTTGGCATGTGTCGCATATCGACATGCACTCCTAGCCAGATGTCACGGACCAGTTCCGGTTTCGCGTCGTTAAGCCGGACAAGATTTGGTTCGACGTCGGCTCTGTAGCAGGCAAGCGCTGCGACCCCGGCACCTGCGAGAGTAGCATGCAACTGCACTTCGCGACTGTTCGATCTAAAACCTATCGACGCGTTAGGAAACACTTCGCGCAGCAATTTTGCTTCCGGAAGGTGTGCCTGGTCGTCCAAAACCGTCACGAGACGCACGTCGCCGCGTTTGGCTAGTTCGATCCACTCAGCGGTGGCATAAAGCCCGATGGCAACCGCACCGACGCGTCTGGTTGCAACTTCATGTCCTTCAAATCGTGTCATGCGAAGCGCAACATCAGCTTCCCGCTTCGAAAGACTGAGCGACCGCGTGTCTGGAACCAACTCTACCACGATGCCCGGGTGCTTCTCTTGAAGAGCAGCAAGGGCCGGAGCGACGATCCGCGCTGCCAGCGTGTCAACCGTCGTCAGCCTCACGACACCTTCGAGAGCGACGTCCCTTCCGGTGATCGCGCGCTCTGCAGCCAGAACTTCAGCCTCGGCGCGTTCAGCATTGCCAAGCACCGCCTCGCCGGGAGGCGTCAGCGCATAACCGGTCGGGGTGCGCTGAAGCAATCGAGCCCCAATTCGTTTCTCCATAGCTGCAAGGCGGCGCCCCATCGTTGGTTGAGTGACTCCTAGCGAGCGCGCGGCGGCCGAGAGCGTGCCATGACGTGCGATTGCAAGGAATGTCCGAAGGTCGTCCCAGTCCATGCCTCGATATACGTAAACGCATAGCCAGTAGTCAATGATGGGCAATTCAATGCGTAACTGTATAAGTCTATCTAGTGGGCAACCGACCTGGAGGATTTTATGACTGACACCATTACAACGTCCCGAGCCATTGCCCTGTTGCGAGTGACCAGCGGCACGCTCCTGCTCACGCACGGACTGACCAAGCTACTTGTATTTACCCCAGCCGGAACGGCAGGATTCTTCGAAAGCATCGGCTTTCCCGGCATTCTCGCGTATCCGGTGTTGGCGGGCGAGATTGCACTGGGCCTCGCTTTGATCGTGGGTTTCATGACCCGTTGGGCCGCGCTTTGCTCGCTGGTCATCATGATCGGAGCAATCATCCCGCACCTTTCCGCTGGCTTCAGCTTCTCAAATCCAGGTGGCGGATGGGAATATCCCGTATTCTGGGCAGTGACCCTGCTCGCCCAGGCAATGTTCGGCGACGGCGCCTATGCGATCGGTAATCCGTTTGCAGAGAAGGCCTAAGCCCATGCTTCGCCCGCTTTTCCTTTCGCATGGGGCTCCGACGCTTCCACTCGAGAATGTAGCCGCCCGCTACTTCCTCGAGGGGCTGGCGCAGGCGATGCCCCGTCCCCGCGCGATCCTCGTCGTGTCAGCCCATTGGGAGACCCGCGTTCCCACGGTCAATGCTGTCGAAAAGAACGAGACGATCCATGATTTCTCGGGCTTTCCCGATGCCCTTTACCGGCTGTCCTATCCTGCGCCCGGTTCTACTGAGCTGGCAGAACGCGTCGTGGAACTTTTGGGCGATGCCGGTCTGTCAGCAGTCACCGATAAAGCTCGTGGTCTCGATCACGGAGCCTGGGTTCCGCTGATGCTGATCTGGCCCGATGCGGAAATCCCGGTCGTGCAGCTTTCAGTACAAAGCCAGCTGGGACCAGGGCATCATCTCGAGGTTGGACGGGCCATCGCGCCTCTAACGGGTGAAGGCGTCCTGATTATCGCCAGCGGCAGCTACACACATGATCTCTCCAGCTGGCGCGGCCAGCAGGGCAAGAAAGAACCTGAATGGGTCACCGAATTTGCTGATTGGTTCGATGAGACACTTGGAGAAGGTCGCACTTGCGATCTTCTCGCTTACCGACGTCTCGCGCCAAACGCTCAGCGCAATCACCCGACCGAAGAGCATATTCTTCCCCTGTTCGTTGCCCTTGGTGCGGCAGGCCCAAAGGCGACAGCCGAGAGACTACATACCAGCACAACCTACGGCGTGCTGCGGATGGATGCATACGCATTCAGTCAGGCCGACGAACAACTTCAAAGTGAAGGGACGAAAGCGGCCCATTAAGAATCAATGCCAACGAACAAGACAGACGACCGCATTGGGCAGTTGCCAACCATTTCTAGACAGTCTGCTAACCTGTCTCTTATACACATCTGACGCTGCCGACGAAGAGGATAGTGGAGGTCTC
>OJBY01000342.1_pt1 | contig 26775 bp, 23 predicted proteins | sample 1591731 | NCBI WGS metagenome assembly OJBY01 (sample SAMN05416837, study PRJEB24817) | seawater metagenome | isolation source: Sea water | place: Canada:Atlantic | collected 2013-07
GTGGAAGAGCAGCATCATCAACACCGACGTACCAAGATAATTGGTAAAGGCCGCGCGTCCTGCTGCGGAAAGGCGCTCTGCCAGCCAGCCCTCAGCCGTCCTGCCCCACAATGCCAGAACGGCGGCCAGGCCCAATATGACCGGAAGCTTGGGGTAAAAGGAGAATGCGATAAAGGACGCGAGCGTGCCCCAATAAGTCAGCCCCTGATCCCTGATCCAGAGCGCCAATAGAAGCGTAAGGATCGAACCGATTATTATACCTGCCCAGCCCCACATTGCCTGTTTGCGTGGCGAACAGCCGCCATTGTACAGTCCCACGCGATACAGACCCATGCCAATCAGCATCAGAGGCAAGGTTTCGAAAGCGAAGAGCAGGGCACTGTTCAAAGGATCGGTCAGGTGCTCGGTCAGGTTGTGCTGCACGAAATCGATATAGCTGCCGTTGGTCAGGGTCTGCGTTTCAGCGGCATCATCGGCAGTTGCCGCCACTTGCGCCTCTACCAGTCCTGCGCGGCCCTCAGCCATCTCAGGCGTGTTGCCCATAGATGTGTCAACGATGAAATAGGGCAATCCGATGACCAGCAAATAGACCATTCCACTCATGAAATAACCGAGCAGTCCCACGATCAGTAAATTGCGTGCAGACCAGCGCAGGAATGTAATCGCGACAAAGCCCACCAGCGAATATAAAACAAGAATGTCCCCTCGCCATATGAAATAGAAATGGAACAATCCGAACAGGAGCAACCAGAACAGGCGCCTTATCTGCAACCCCTTGCCCGCACCGCGCTCCCACGCCTTGTCCATGAACAGGGCCAGCCCCGCGCCAAACAGAAGGGTGAAAAGCCCTCGCATCTTGCTGTCGATGAGCACGAACTGCGTCACCCACATCCAATTGTCCGGATCGCCCACCGGACCAAGCCATGCCTCTGGCCACATATAGGCGCCAAAAGGCTGGCCGAAGGCGACGATGTTGGCTGCAAGTATTCCCATCACCGCAATTCCGCGGATCAGATCAAGGCTGGCAATGCGTTCCGTATTGGTCGCAGGCGCGGGCCGCACATGCACCTCTGCAGTTGCGCCATCGGGCGTAATCTGTTGATCGGTCATGCTTACCCCACTGCCTGATCTGGCCGTCCCTGTCGGAGAACATAGCCGCGCTTGCAGATTTGGGAAACGATCTTGCGCGGTCAGTTTCGGGTGACGAGGCAATCCTGCCCTGAACGGCGCAGGCTGTTGCAGGCCACCCGCGCTTCATCGCGCGAACTGAACCCGCCCGCCTGCAGCCGCGTGACACGTCCTGTAGGGAGCAATAGCCGTTCGCGCCCGGAAATTTCGGGCCTTTCAGACAGCCGCGCCCACAAACGCTCCGCATTGCCTGCCACGGCGAATGCGCCAAGCTGCACCCGCCACGGCCCGTCACCGCGCGCTGCCGCCGGAGTTGGCGCAGGCGCAGCAATTGCGCGCGTGGTGGTTTCAATCGCCCCTGCTGTCGAAGCATTTGCGTAGCTCGCGCCTGCATTGGCCGGGTCGCCTGTGCCAGTGGCATCGCGTGCCTGCGAAACCGCATCGCGCGCGGCAATTACTGCAGGGGACGAGGGCGCTTCTGCAACCGGTTGCGGCGTGTGCGCGGGTATCGGGGGGCCATCTTGGACAGAAAGATCTGCCGCCGCCAGTTCCACCGCCCGCGCCTGTTCTGCCTCTGCCTCCAGCTGGCGGGCAAGTGTCGCGGCGTTCTGACGCTGACTGATCGGTATGTGTTCGTCCATCTCCGCGATCGCATCGACAGCCTGCGGTAGCCCCGCACCATTAGCCAGCGTCAGCAGGGCATAGGCGCGTTCCCAGTCGCGCGTGACGAGATCGCCATTGAAATGAGCAATGCCCAGAAGATATTGCGCCCGCGGATCGCCGCGTCGCGCCGCTGCCTCTACAAATGGCAGGGCTGCTTCGCGCCTGCCGTTCTGGAACAGCATAAGGCCATAGGTATCGGACGCGCGAACATGCCCTGCACGGGCTGCCAGGGCATAATATCCCTCTGCGCGCGCTAAATCCTGCGGCACGCCGCGCCCCAACCGGAAGGCCTGGCCCATATTGAACAGTGCATCGGGATCGCCAGCATCTGCTGGCCCGCGCCATTGGGCAACAGCGGCCACGTAATCACCCCTGCTCCACGCTTCCACGCCTTCTCTTACACCGTCCTCGCTCGCACCCATGCCTGCAGAAAGCGGTGCGGCGATGCTGGCTGCGAGGAAAAGCGTGGCGTTCAAAAACCAGCCGGATTTTCTGTTCGACATAATGGCGATCCTCGATCGACGATAATCTGTTAGTCAGAATGCCATAGTAAACGGGGCATTAGCAAAGCGTTTATGCGGTGTGGTTTATCGGCGAACATCGACAGCCCGCGCCGCGCCCAGTCCAGCCAACAAAGGATTGTCACCATATATATACGGTTGGAAAAACACGGGGCCGCTCAGAAATTGCGATCCCCCGAATTAACTCAAAATAAAGGGTATCCTGCGAAGCCATTGGCGGAAGACCCATAGACCGCACTGGTCGGGTTCAGAGACTTTTAGGGGGAATCGCCTTGCGCGTTTTGGCATTGGCATCGCAAAAAGGTGGATCGGGCAAGACCACTATGTCCGGTCACCTGGCTGTGCAGGCACAGCGGGCCGGCGCTGGCCCCGTCGTCCTTATAGATATTGACCCGCAAGGTTCGCTTGCCGACTGGTGGAACGAGCGTGAGGCTGAATTTCCGGCTTTCGCGCAAACGACCGTTGCCCGGCTTGCCAACGATCTTGCGATTCTGCGTCAGCAGGGCTTCAAGCTTGCCGTCATCGACACACCCCCTGCAATTACAATGGCTATCCAGTCGGTGATTTCGGTTGCCGAACTGATTGTTGTGCCGACACGCCCCAGCCCGCACGATCTGCGCGCCGTGGGTGCCACGGTCGATTTGTGCGAACGTGCAGGCAAGCCGCTGATCTTTGTAGTGAATGCTGCCACACCCAAGGCGCGGATCACATCAGAGGCCGCGGTTGCACTGTCGCAACATGGCACCGTGGCTCCGATCACTATTCATCAGCGCACCGATTTTGCCGCATCGATGATCGATGGCCGCACGGTGATGGAAGTCGATCCCGAAGGTCGCAGCTCTCAGGAAGTGACCGCGCTGTGGCATTATGTCGCGGACCGGCTCGAAAAGAATTTTCGTCGCACTGTCTTTGCTGCCCCGAACAGCAAGGGCGCACAGGCAAATGGCGCAAGCCGCACACAGGGCGGTTTCGGCCGCCGGGTGGCCCAGTAATGGGGAGTTCAGCGATCAGCGAAGGCAAGAGCCTCGCCTCGCTCGGCCCGATGTTGCTGGCGCGCAAGGGCACCGCAAAGCCTGCCATGCGCGCGCAATTGGGCCAGTCTGACCGAATGGCAATGCTGGGTGATGATTTCGATATGCTGGCCGATAGCCAGGATGCACTCGGCTGGAACGATCTGAGCGGTCATGACAGCAATGACGACGTTGTTGCCCTGCCCGTCACCAACAAACGCCACGCACGCAAGGCGGCTGCCGAAGATGCCAAGAACGGGAATCGTGCGGCATTTACCCTACGACTGGATACAGAGCGCCATCTCAAGCTGCGCCTTGCCAGCACGATGCAGGATTGCAGCGCGCAAAAACTGGTGACCGAAGCGCTTGACCGCTTTCTAGACGAACTTCCCGAAATTGATGCCATCGCCGCAAAAATGCGGCGCAAGTCCACCAAGTCCTGAAGGGGCAGAAGCGATGTATGCTATGCAAAAGCGCAATTCGACACTCGGCCTTGGCGTTACCACCGCAATGGCGGCCGTAATGCTGAGCGGCTGTGCTACCGGAACATCACCGCATGCAGCGGTGTCTGCAAATGCGGGCCAATCCACGCCAATGACCGAACATGATCGCGCCATCCAGGCTGCCGAAGCTGCCGTTGCCGCCAATCCCCGCAGCGCGCAACACCGCATGGCATTGGGAAATGCCTATCTCGAAGGGGGACGTTTCGCGTCCGCCTCGACCACCTTTGAAGATGCCATGGCGCTGGGCGATAACAGCCCACGCGCCGCTCTCAGCCTGACCTTGGCGCTGATCGGCCAGGCCCGTTATTCTGAAGCAGGATCGCTTCTGAGTGATTGGGAGGGCCAGATTGCCGCATCGGACCTCGGCCTCGCATTGGCCCTGAGCGGACAGCCTGAACGCGGCATCCATATTCTCACCAATTCGATCCGCGGCGGCGAAAATACGGTCAAATCGCGCCAGAACCTCGCCTATGCCTATGCCGTGGCTGGTCGCTGGCGCGAAGCCCGCATGATGGTGGCGCAGGATGTGCCTGCACATGAAGTCGGGCAGCGCATCGCCGAATGGTCGCAACTTTCCAATGCAAACGCCTATCAGGCGCGTATCGCCAATCTGCTCGGCGTGCCTGCCAATGTCCGTGATGATGGACAGCCAATGCATCTTGCGCTTGCAAATGGGTCCAGCGTCCCTGGTATGGCGGCAGATATGTCCAGCCAGCGGGGCACCAGTTCGGCTGAGCTGGCCGTGCTCGATGCAGGACGCATGAGCGTTCCCGCCACTGGCAGCGAATTGCCTTCGGTCGGTGCGCCGCGCGCCATAGAACCCTATCAGGAACCTGCGCCGGTAACGACCGCCAGCTATGCACCGGCACGCGATACAGCGGCCACCGGTTTTGCCGAAGCCTTTGCACCTTCCGCTGATCCGGCTCAGGAAGCGCCCGCAATCATCGCAAGCGATGATGGACTGTTCCTCAGCGCGCCGGCAGCGCGATATGCTCCGCAGCCGGATCCTGTCACGGGACCGCTAACCGCGCCGCAAATTGCCGGAACCGAAGCAACCGAAGCGCCTGCACGTACCGCTGCACGCTCTGCCTTGTCGACACGTACTCCGGCTATTGCTCGTCCGGCTCTTGTAGAGACTGCCATTGCCGCAGGAAGTATGGAAGCAATGTCCAGCCACCTTGTGCAATTGGGAAGTTTCTCCAGCGAAGCGGGTGCCAATCGCGCATGGGACATTTATGTTGCCCGCTATCCGGAACTCGCGGATCGCGAAAAGGTCATCACGCAGGCCGTAGTGAATGGCCGCAATTACTGGCGCGTTTCAGCTGGCGGTTTTGATGGCTCCAGCAGCCGCGCAATGTGCAATTTCGTCGATTCTTCCAATGGTGAAGGTTGCATCAGCTGGGCTGCCAACAGCCCGCTGCCCGGTGCCATCGAAACCGGAGTGCGTCTTGCACGTCGTTGATCCCGACCAATCGAACCCACGTCCCATGCATACGGGAAAACGAAAACCCCTCCCCTCAGCGGGAGGGGTTTTTTATTTGTCTACAGGATATAACCGCCGTCACTCACCAGCGCGGTACCAGTGATGGTAGCCGCCGTGTCGGAAAGCAGGAACATGGCTTGCTGCGCGATCTCGTCTGCAGTGGCAAAGCGCCCCAACGGCGTTGATCCCTGCGCTATTGCCGCTAGCGCAGCTGCCCGGTCGCCCTGATGCTTTGCGAGTAAATCCTTGAAAAAGGGCACGTCGTCCCAAATCGCTGTATCGACTCCGCCCGGTGCGATGGCATTCACGCGGATTGCGCGGGCTGCGCCTTCCTTGGCGGCGATCCGCGCAAGATGCAGCACGGCAGCCTTCGAAGCCCCATAGGCGGCCACACCCTGTTCCGCCTTCAATCCCGTGGCAGAGGCGGTAAGCACCATGGATGCCCCACCAGCCGCCAGCCGCATGGCGGTGCGCAGAGACAGAAATGCCCCGTCCAGATTGACCGCCATGACCCGACGCCAATCGGCAAACTCCATATTCGTCAATGTCGCAGCTGCGCCGGAAATGCCCGCATTGAGAACAGCGGCATGAATATCGTCGCCGTCCCGCTCCACGCCAGCCCACAAATCCTCGTCAGCCACGTCTCCGGCGTGGATCGATAGTTCGCAAGACAGGTCGAGCGCTTCCAGCCCCGCGCATTCAATATCGACCAGCACAAGCTTTTTTGCGCCAGCCGCGGCAAGGGCGCGTGCACAAGCAGCACCGATGCCAGCAGATGCGCCCGTTACCAGCGCGGTCTTGCCGCTCAGGTCAAAGTTCAATGCGGGCCCCTCCCTTGAACAGGCCCGTTACCCGTCCCTGGGCGGGTTGGCGATCAAAAGGCGTATTGCCTGCCTGTGCTTCCATCTTGCGGGAATCTACGATCCATGGTGCCTCTGCATCGATCAGCGCAATATCAGCCTCTGCACCAGCTTCCAGAATACCCGCGTTTACGCCCAGCAATTGCGCAGGGTTTCTGGCGAGCAGGTCGAAGCTTCGTTGCATGTCGATGATGCCATCACGTTCCAGCGTCAATGTCATGGCGAGCAATGTCTCGGCTCCGGCCATGCCGGGCGCGGCATCGGCGAAGGGCAGATTCTTGTCCTCCGGCCCGCGCGGGTCGTGGCCGCTGGATATTACGTCAATCGTGCCGTCGCCAACAGCCTCAATCACTGCTTGCCGATCATCTTCGGCGCGCAAGGGAGGCGAAAGGCGGGCGAAGGTGCGGAAATTGGCGAGCGCAAGATCGGACAGCATGAAATGGGCAGGCGTCACTCCTGCCGTGATTGCCATGCCACGCGCCTTGGCCGTGCGCACCAGTTCCAGACCTGAACGCGTCGTCACCTGCCGCACATGGAGCCGGGCGCTAGCGGCCTCTGCCAGTGCAATATCGCGCGCCAGGGCAAGCGTCTCGGCTTCTTTGGGCGCGCTTGGGAGACCAAGCCGTGTCGCCATTTCTCCGGCGGTCGCAGCAGCATTGCCCGCCAGCCCCGCATCCTCCGCATGGGTGACAACTACCATATCGAGCATAGCGGCATATTGCAGCAATCGCAGCATGACGCCGCTATCCCCGATCCACCTGCGCCCTGTCGCAATGGCGCGTGCCCCTGCATCGCGCATCAATGCGATTTCTGCCAACTGACTGCCTTCCAGACCGGCCGTTGCTGCAGCCAGCGGATGCACCCAGAAATCGGGTTTCCCGCTTTGCGCAGCGAACCGGACACGCGCCGGATGATCGAGCGGAGGAGATTGGTCGGGCATCAGCGCAGCACGGGTAATTCCGCCAAAATGAAAGGCGGGCTTGTCGATCGCAAATACGCCAAGATCGACAAGGCCAGGCGCAATCAATGCGCCCTTCGCATCAACCAATTCATCGCCATCTGTAGGGGCAATGGCACCGGCAGCAACGATATGGCCATCCTCGACCCTGATGGACGCGTCATCGATCATGCCACCGGGCGCAACAACGCGGCCATTGATTATGGTGAGAGGGCAGGTCTGTTTCATACCCATTGCCCCCCATGCTGGCCCATTTCCTGCGTATCGCTCCACCCAGCGATACCGCGCGCCTTGCGCGTCAGCACATCAAGGCATGCCATTCGTATTGCCACGCCCATTTCCACCTGCGCTGTGATGATGGAACGTCCGACAAGATCGGCCACGTCACTGTCTATTTCCACACCTCGGTTCATCGGGCCGGGATGCATCACGATTGCATCGGGCGCGGCCAGTGCCAGCCGATCCGTAGTAAGTCCGTAAAGATAGCGATATTCACGCGGCGACGGGATAAACTGGCCATCCATTCGCTCTTTCTGCAGGCGCAGCATCATCACCACATCCGCACCCGCCAGCGCGTCGTCAAAGCGGCTGTAGCTTTCCACTTCCATTCGCTCAATTCCGGCAGGCATCAGCGCTGGCGGTGCGCACAGCCTGACGGTTGCGCCAAGCGCCTGCAGCGAAAGGATGTTGGAACGCGCAACGCGGCTGTGCAGAATATCGCCGCATATCGTCATCGTGAGACCGGTGAAATCCTCATTGTCATGCCCCATTTCGCGCAGCTTGTGGCGAAGCGCGAGCGCATCCAGCAAGGCCTGCGTTGGGTGTTCATGCTGTCCGTCGCCTGCATTCAGCACCGGGCAATCGACATTATTCGCAATCAATCCCACCGCCCCGCTCGATCCATGACGGATGACGATTGCATCGGCCCGCATGGCGTTGAGTGTGACGGCTGTATCAATCAGCGTTTCGCCCTTTTTCACGCTCGACTGGGCGGCGTGCATATTGACGACATCGGCCCCCAGCCGCTTCCCCGCGATTTCAAAGCTCAACAGCGTGCGTGTGCTGTTTTCAAAAAACGCGTTGATGATGGTGAGGCCCGCCAGCTTGTCCGAATGCTTGGTCGCCTGCCGGTTGAAAGCGACGTAATCCTCCGCCTCCGCCAACAGAAATAGCAATTCATGGCGTTCAAGGGCACCAATGCCGATCAGGTCACGGTGCGGGAACGCAAGCGCGCCTGCTGGAAAGCGGGCGCTGGCGGGTCTGTGCGGCGGCAATGTCATTAAAGCATGGCCCTTAAGCTGCCGCTTTGAAGCTGGCAATGGGCTTTAGGACGAAGGCAGGAGCCGTCTGACGATCGGTGTCGACCTTTCGCCCGGTTTAACACTGGCGGTATTGCCATGCCCGCCCTAAGTATCCAGCCAAAGCTGTTTCCACACGGGGTCAATTACATGGGTTTCGCGCGCAAGGTCTGGCGGTTGCTGGTTGGCATCAAGGACGGCCTTTCCCTCCTGTTTCTGCTGTTGTTTTTTGGCCTGCTATTTGCCGCTCTCAGCGCCCGGCCCAATCCCGGCGTCGTGCGCGATGGTGCGCTATTGCTCGATCTGGATGGCGTGGTGGTGGAAGAAGCATCTCCTATCGATCCATTACAATTGCTGATTTCGCAAAGCGTGCCAATCCGCGAATATGCCTCGCGCGATCTGGTCCGCGCGATAGATGCTGCCGCCGCCGACAAGCGGATAGAGGCGCTGGCGCTCGATCTTACTGGCTTCCTTGGTGGTGGCGCGGTGCATATGCAGGAAGTTGCAGGCGCGCTCGACAGGTTCCACGCAGCCGACAAGAAGATCTTCACTTACGGCTTTGCCTATACGGACGATGCCTTGTTGCTTGCCGCCCATTCTGATGAGATCTGGGTTGATCCAATGGGCGGCGTTGCAGTGACAGGCCCCGGCGGAGAGAACCTCTACTACGGGGATGCCTTGGCCCGGTTCAATGTAACGGCCAATGTCTACAGGGTCGGCACCTACAAGAGCGCGGTGGAACCCTACACGCAAAACGCCATGTCCCCCGAGGCGCGCGAAAATACGACGCAATTGCTGGCCACGCTTTGGCAGGAATGGCGCGCCAATGTGCGCAGCGCGCGGCCCGATGCGGATATCGAACTGGTCACGGGCGATGTTGTCGCATGGCTCGCAGCATCGAACAATGATCTGGCACAGGCCGCCCTTGCCGCCGGTCTGGCAGACCGTATCGGCACACGCGTCGAATGGGGTGAACGCATCGCCCAGGAAGTGGGCGAAGACCACTGGAACAAGAAGCCCGGCGCCTTTGCCGCAACCGAATTCGATCCGTGGCTCGCCCATACCGATAAGGGGCTGGATCTTGGCAAAGACAAGCGCATCGGCGTTATCACTATCGCGGGCGAAATCAGCGATGGTGATGCAGGGCCGGGATCTGCCGGGGCAGAGCGGATCGAGCGTCTGCTGGACAATGCGCTGTATGATGATCTGGCCGCACTGGTGGTTCGGGTGGATTCGCCGGGCGGCACGGTAACAGGTTCGGAAACCATTCGCCGCGCTATCCTGCGCCATCGCGCAAAGGGCATTCCGATCGTAGTATCCATGGGCAATTACGCAGCCAGCGGCGGCTATTGGGTGGCAACGCCTGCCCACCGTATCTTCGCTGAGCCTGAAACGTTGACAGGCTCCATCGGTGTGTTCGCAGTCTTCCCGAGCTTTGAAGACCTGTTGACCGAATATGGCGTCGATTCCGATGGTGTGCGCACCACTGGACTTTCAGGCCAGCCTGACCTGCTCGCCGGATTGACGCCCGAAGTTGACGCGCTACTGCAGGGTTCGGTGGAAAACACCTATGCCCGCTTTCTTGGCCTTGTTTCAGAAGCGCGCGGGATCAGCCTTGAGCGGGCGGACGAGCTTGGCCAGGGCCGCGTCTGGGATGGCGGCGCCGCCCGGCAATTGGGCTTGATCGACCAGTTCGGCGATCTCGACGCCGCAATTGCCTGGGCCGCAGAACGCGCCGATCTTGGAGATGGTGAATATGACGTTCGTTTTCTGGGTGATGACGTGCCACCTTACGGATCGCTTTTCGTACAGATGATGGCATCGGGCACCGAGACGGATGCGCGTGGCCATGATCTTGCCGCCACTTTCGCCCGTCGCGAAATGGCAAGGCTGGCGCGGGTGCTGGATGATGTCGACAGGCTGATGGTGACAGAAGGTGTGCAGGTCCGCTGTATGGATTGCGCTGTTCTGCCTGCCGGACCTGCTGCCACTACTGCTCCCAGGCGCGGTGGTGGGGTATGGGAGCTTCTGGCCCGCCTAACGAGCAACTGATTATGCTTCGCCCGAGGCGGGGCTGACGGTGCTTCGCCAGTAGCGCTTGTCTTTCGCAGCCGTGCATGGCAAAGGCGCGCCCCTGCCGGGAATCGCTGGATTAGCGAGCAGCCCAGGCGGGCGCGTAGCTCAGTGGTAGAGCACACCCTTCACACGGGTGGGGTCGCAGGTTCAATCCCTGCCGCGCCCACCATCTTTTGTGTTTAGCTGACTGATGTCGCGCCAGCGTGAAAGTAAGGTTTAGCTTTCTGTCACGCGCTGGCGCGCTTTTTCTTCGTAGCGTCGACCATAGCTGCCCATTCCGGCCAGAACCTCATCCTCGCTCAGACCGAATTCGGCGAGGCTGTAACGATGCGGATGGCGTTTCAACCGCTCGGCCCGCCGGGCAAACGCTTCCATCGCAGGCCATGCGCGGTCTATGTCGAGATCGAGGAAGGTGTAAATGCGCCGCATTGCATTGCGCCAATCTGTATCGACATCCTCATAGTCGATATCGATCATACGATCGGGCGCGATATGTTTGCGGGCTGCCTGCATGCTGTCGACCTGCAAACGGGTTTTGCGCAGCCATTCGGACCCTACCTTGCTCGCATCGGCATGGTCGGAATAAATGCAAGTCTGGTTCCATGCGAGAGAGGCTGAGCTGGCCACCACCCGCAGCGGATCACGATGCGTGAAAACGAAGCGCGCGTCGGGAAACACCTTTAGCAGCGCCGAAAGATCGAGCATATGCTGCGGCGTTTTGAGCACCCACGGGCGCAGTGAACTTGCCTGTTGCGACCAGCCGATCAGCCGCAGCAAATCCGCCATATGGCGATAGACAGGCTCCGCATCTTCACCTTCGCACCAGCGGCCATAAGACGGAATGAACCACTGCGCTTCGTGTTTCATTCCCCAGAATGAATTGACCAGTAGGCCCAGCTCTTCTTCAGGCTGCATCGGACCTGTCGGATGGATCGAAAGCGTTGCCGGATTGGCCAGCCGGGCCACTCGCCTTATCCGCTTTGCCAGTGCAATCCGCCCATCGCGGGCTCCATGCGAAAATCCCGGACGCGGCACGGGGCTGATCGTTTCGAACCCACGTACGTGGTTGAACCTTTTGTCGGCAGCAAGCAGGCGGTGCAAACGCGTGGTCCCAGACCGCATCGGCCCGACAACAAATACAGGATTACGCAAGGGGCGGGACAGAATTTCAGGATGCTGCGCAAACCATTGCTGCGCCCAGAGCCGGTCCACCAGCACCTTTTCGCACTGCTGCACCGCGATATGCGCGCCCGTCTCATGCAATTGCGCTTCGCTTTCCACCGCCTTAACCAGCGCTTTTAGCGGACGTTCGAACCATGGATCACCAAAGTCAGCGGAGCCGGCCTTCTTGGCGGCCCGCGCTTTCATCGCATCGACATCGAGATCCGGCTTTCCGAGGAAGCCTGCGTTCATTGCGAGTTTCACGCTGCCCTGCACAATATCGACAAAACGCGTGCGGCGGGGCGGCTGGGTAATCGTCTTGTCGAGCAATGCAGGTCTCTTGTTATCGCTATCGGCCTGAAGCATCAGCGAAATGGCGTGGCAAAAGTTCCCCCTGAACACAACGTACGGAAAAGCGGTGCTGGACAAAAGGGCGGGCAAAAAGGCATAGGCCGCGCCATGCACGATTTGCGATATATCCGGGACAATCCCGAAGATTTCGACGCCGCGCTGGCGAAGCGGGCCGTAGCGCCAGCCGCGGCGCATCTGCTGGCTTTGGACGAAGAGCGCCGCGCCCTTACAACCCGGTTGCAGGAAGCGCAAAGCCGCCGCAACGACGCTTCAAAAGCTATCGGTCAGGCAATGGGCCAGGGTGATACCGAAAAGGCGGAGGCGCTGAAGGCAGAGGTGGCCGAAATCAAGGCAAGCATGCCTGCGCTGGAAGACCGCGAACGGGCGCTTGGGGCGGAATTGACAGCGGCCTTAGCCAGCCTGCCCAATATCCCCGCAGACGATGTGCCCGTGGGCGAGGACGAGGCTGACAATGTCGAGCTATCGCGCTGGGGCACCCCGCGCGAATTTTCCTTCACTCCGCTCGAACATGCCGATCTTGGTCCGCCCTTGGGGATGGAGTTTGAAACCGCTGCCAAGATGAGCGGATCGCGCTTCACCTTCCTGCGTGCCGGTATGGCCCGCCTGCACCGCGCTCTGGCCCAATTCATGCTGGACCAGCAGACCGACATGCGCGGTTTTACAGAATGCAATCCGCCCGTGCTGGTGCGCGATGAAGCCCTGTTCGGCACCGGCCAGCTGCCCAAATTTGCCGAGGACCAGTTTCGCGCGGACGAGCATTGGCTTATCCCTACTGCCGAAGTCAGCCTGACCAATTCGGTGCGTGAAGACATCATCGAAGATCTGGCCTCGCCAATGCGTCTCACCGCGCTCACCCCCTGTTTCCGCAGCGAAGCCGGATCTGCGGGCAGGGATACGCGCGGGTTTATCCGCCAGCACCAATTCGAGAAGGTCGAGCTGGTCAGCATCTGCACCCCTGAAAGCTGGCAGGCCGAGCATGATCATATGGTCCAGAGCGCCGAAGCCATCCTGCAGGCGCTGGACCTGCCATACCGGACCATGTTGCTGTGTAGCGGCGATATGGGGTTCACCGCCAAGAAGACCTATGATCTGGAAGTGTGGTTGCCGGGTCAGGGTGCGTATCGCGAAATCAGTTCGATCAGCTGGTGCGGCGATTTTCAGGGGCGGCGGATGAAGGCTCGCTATCGTCCCGATGGTGCAGGCAAGAAGACAGAATTCGTCCACACGCTCAATGGTTCGGGCCTTGCTGTTGGCCGCACGCTTGTGGCGGTGCTGGAAAATTATCAGCAGGAAGACGGATCGGTGATCTTGCCCGATGTTGTGCAACCCTATATGGGCGGCGTGAAAAAGCTGGTATCTGCCTGACCAATGCGGATTCTCCTCACCAATGATGATGGCATCCACGCCCCCGGAATGGCCGTTCTGCAAGAGTTGGCGGCGCAATTGTCTGACGATGTGTGGGTTTGTGCGCCATCGGAAGAACAATCGGGCGCGGGCCATTCGCTGACCTTGCACCTTCCGGTGCGGCTGCAAAAGCTGGGGGAGAAGCGTTATTGCGTCACCGGAACGCCAACTGATTCCATCAATCTCGCGCTGCGCAAGCTGTTCGATGATGGCCGACCAGATCTTGTCATTTCCGGCGTGAATGCGGGTGAAAATCTGGGCGACGACATTACCTATTCCGGCACTATTTCCGCTGCGATGGAAGCGGCCCTTGCAGGCATACCCGCTATTGCTCTCAGCCAGGCCTTTCGCCGCAATGGTGCCAGCTTTTCTGCAACCGAGGCATGGGGCAAGCAGGTGCTTGAACCGCTGATCGATGTGGCCATGGCCAAGCGCACGCTCATCAATGTCAACTTTCCCGCCCTGCCCGCCGAAGAAGTTCGTGGCATTCGCGTAGTCAGGCAGGGCTTTCACGATTACAGCCGTGGTTCGCTGGTGGAAGGGGAGGACCCGCGCGGGCGTCCTTATTATTGGTTTGGTTTGCAGGATGCCGAACATACGCTGGACCATGGCACCGATCTTGAAGCGATTGCGGAAGGCTATATTGCAATCACGCCCCTCCAGCTCGATCTGACACATCATTCCGCAATCGGCGCACTGGCGGAACGGTTCACGCAGTAATGGCGGAAGGGGGAGAACCGACGCGCAGACGGTACCGGGTGGAAAACATCCGTTACGGCAAGCGCCGCTTCACCCCTTTGCGCCGCGCAGTACGCTTGCCAGTATGGGGCGATCTGGGTATCCGCATTTCGACAGCGGTTTTACTCATATTCCTGGTAGTCATGATCCACTGGTGGGATCGCAGCGGCCTTGTCGACAATGCTGATGGAGAAGTCAGCTTTCTCGATGTCGTCTATTTCACCATGATATCCATCACCACTACCGGATTTGGCGATATCACGCCGATAAGCGACAGGGCGCGGCTGGTGGAAGCCGTCATCGTTACGCCGGTCAGGTTCGCAGTGCTCTTCATCTTTGTCGGCACTGCCTATAATTTCATTATCAAGCACAGTTGGGAGAAGTGGCGCATGGCTCGCATACAGGAACAGCTGAACGACCATGTCGTGGTTCTCGGCTTTGGCGTCTCCGGCTCCGAAGCGGTAGAAGAACTGATCGAGCGTGGCACCGATCCCGAATGTATCGTGGTGATGGACACAAACCCCGAACAGCTCGCCCTTGCAGAATCGCTGGGTTGCAATGTGATCGAGGCCGATGCCACCCGCGATGAAAACCTTGAAGCGGTGCGCATAGCTTCCGCGCAGACTGTTCTGGTATCAGCGGGCAGGGATGACGCCTCCATCCTGATTGTGCTGACCGTGCGCCATCTGGCACCATATGTGCCCATTAGCGTGGTGGTCCGCGCATCGGACAATGAATTGCTGGCACGGCAGGCGGGCGCGGATAATGTGATCAATCCGGTACGCTTTACCGGTCTGCTTCTGGCAGGCTCTGCCCGTGGGGCGCATATTGCCGAATATATGGCCGACCTCGCTTCTGTCACGGGGCGCGTACAATTGGTGGAACGTAAGGTCCTGCCAGAAGAAATTGGCCTCCCCCTTACCCAGCTTACCACGGGCGGTGTGGGCCTGCGCATTTATCGCAACGGAAAGGCCTGCGGCTTTTGGGAGCATCAGGCAGAAGCTTTGCAGGCAGGTGATGTGGTGGTCGAAATCCTGCCGTCCGAACATGATGAAGAGCTGACCGAATAATTCGGGCCAACTAACCCCGCTAGCCGAAGGCTACGAACACACCGCCCATCGCGGCCATGCCGGCAATGAAATAGCCCGCATCGATGGCAAACAATTTGCCCGATCGCATCTGGAACAGATAATTGATGCCGATTGCGGGTGCCATCAGCAGCGCGCCATATCCAATCGCGATCATCATTTTTGCGCGATCCGATGGATTGGTCATGGCAAATTGATGCGCAAGCGTCAGCGCAATCAGCAATTCAAACGCGAAGCACAGCATCATGATCAGCCAGACAGGGTTCTGGCCGGGTCTGGGCCCGGCTGCCATGTCTTCGGCCGTAATGCCCACCAGTTTACGCCACGACTTGCCGAACAGCGGCCCATACCACAGCGCCCCCAGCACAAAGAATGCAGCACCTGCCAGAAACACCGTGATGAGATTTATATCGCCCATGACAAACCCTTCCCTGAAATCGTCCCATCCTTACCACTAGCCCATCTCGCGGCTTGGGTGTAGGGGCGCAGCAGTCATGGCAACCCAGATACAAGATCAGAAGAAAGTCGGCATGGTCAGCCTCGGCTGTCCCAAGGCGCTGGTGGATTCCGAGCGCATCCTCACGAGGTTGCGCGCCGATGGCTATGCCATGTCTCCCGATTATGGCGGAGCGGATGTTGTGCTGGTCAATACCTGCGGCTTTCTCGATTCCGCCAAGGAAGAAAGTCTGGAGGCGATTGGAGAGGCCATTGCGGAAAATGGTCGCGTAATCGTTACCGGCTGCATGGGCGAAGAAGCAGACGTGATCCGCGCCCGCTTTCCGCAGGTTCTCGCGATCACTGGCGCGCATCAGTATGAGGATGTGGTAGAAGCCGTTCACGAAGCCGCGTCGCCTTCGCAAGGCCCATATATCGACCTTGTGCCGCAACCGTCTGAAACTGACATAAAGCTGACGCCGCGCCACTATAGCTATCTCAAGATCTCAGAAGGCTGCAATCACTCCTGCGCTTTTTGCATCATTCCGCAATTGCGCGGAAAACTGGCCAGCCGGAGGATTGATGCGGTGTTGCGCGAAGCGGAAAAGCTGGTCGCCGCAGGTACAAAGGAATTGCTGGTTATCAGCCAGGATACTAGCGCCTATGGTGTCGATACCCGGTATGAAAGCCGGACGTGGAAAGGTGTGGATGTCCGCGCGCATATGACAGATCTGGCCCGCGAACTGGGCCAGCTGCGCACGGCGGAAGGTACGCCGCCCTGGGTCAGACTGCATTACGTTTATCCCTATCCGCATGTTGACGCTGTCATCCCTCTGATGGCCGAGGGGCTGCTGACGCCCTATCTCGATATCCCCTTCCAGCACGCCAGCCCATCTGTGCTGAAAGCAATGAAACGCCCTGCTAACGAAGCCAAGGTGCTCGAACGCATTCACAAATGGCGCGCCATTGCTCCTGATCTCACGATCCGTTCCAGCTTCGTGGTCGGCTTTCCGGGCGAGACGGAAGATGATTTTCGCTATCTTCTCGACTGGCTGGAAGAAGCCCAGCTCGATCGCGTCGGGGCATTCCGGTTCGAACCTGTTGAAGGCGCAGCCGCCAATCACCTCCCCGATCCCGTGGCAGAGGCGGTCAAGGATGAACGCTATGCCCGCCTGATGGAAGTCACAGAGCGCATCAGCGCGGCCAAGCTTTCTGCAAAAATAGGCCGCACCCTGCCCGCTATTATCGATGAAGTCGGCGAAGAAGACGAGGATGGCGATATTGGCGCCACGGCGCGCAGCCAGGCTGATGCACCTGAAATCGACGGCCAGGTTTATCTGCGCAATGTTTCCGCGTCACTGGCGCCAGGCGATATCCTCAATGTCGAGATTGAAGATGCAGATGCGCATGATCTGTTTGGGGTTCCGACGGATCCGGCCCTGGACGCTGCCTGACATTCAACAAGAAAAGACGGCCTGCACGTTTCTGTGCAGGCCGCAAAGTTGGCACGCCGGATAAGGCCGGCGGGCGGGGTCGTTCGAACTTACTTGTGGGATGTGTTGGGCCCATCTGTGTTGCGGGTAGGCCCGGCTTCGCGGTTGCTCTGCCCTTCGGCCTCACCCATCACCAGCGCATCCCCCGCGCCTGAAAGATTGCCGGCGGGGACCATTTCCTGCGAGTCGCCCGACTGGACAAGCACCTGGCTCACCTGGCCATGACGGTCGGCAACGATGTCGCTCACCTCGCCGATATGGTCGCCATTTCCAGACAGAACATCCATGCCCGGAGCGATTGCGAAAACGCCTTCGCCAGATGCGGCACTGCTGCCTTCTGCCGCGAGGATACCGGTACCAATACCATAAAGGGCGCCACCTGCCGGATTGCCGTCAGCGGCACCATTGGCAGAACCGGAAACCGAAGCGGCTGCCGAACCGCTGGCCGAAGCAACGCCATTGGCCGTGCCAAGCGCAGATCCAGCAACCCCGGTTGCCGCACCACGAGCGCGACCGGCTACACTGGTCGTCGTTTCAAGTGCCGTGCCGACTGCGCCAGTCGCGGTGCTGTGCGCTGTGCCTACTGCACCCGTGGCGGTCCCATGTACTGTGCTTACTGCACCAGTAGCGGTTTGACGCACCGCATCGGTGCCGACCAATTGGGCGGATACCGAACCATTGGCCGAAGCATTGCCCTGGCCACTTACGTCAGCAGCGGAGCCGCCCAGCGGGCTGTTAAGAACCTGCGTGGCGTTACCGGTGATCGAACCTTCTGCTCCGCCGTCAGCATCTACGCGGCCTTCACGAGGGTTGATGCGGGTGTTGCCACGGGTTGAACCGCGGGTTTCAAAAGCGCCGCCAGTGCTCGACCGTACAGTGCGATCAATGCCGCCAATAGTGGAATCGAGCATGCCGCCGCCACCACCGCCGCCGAGTACGCCGCCAAGAACCTGCGCGCTGGCAGGTGTTGCGATCAGCGTGAGGGCGAGAGCTCCAGTAATTGCCGAAGTAAGAGTAAGAGCCTTTTTCATGATCCAATTCCTTTCAAAACCAGGCCGGTGGTTTCTTGTCCGGCCGATAAAAGGAAAACGGATGGTGACTGCGGCTTAATCCATCCTTGCGCGATTTTTTTAAAAAAAGTTTCAGCGCCGTATGGCGCAAGCGCGGCAAACAAGGCCGCGGCCATATATTTCATCCGCTCCGCGCGGTCCGAGGTCATGCGCTTCTTCGTCCAAAACGCTACGCCATTGTTCGCCGCGTCCCAGCGCGGCAGCAATGCGCGCGGCAACCAATGGCGTAGCATAGGATGTGCCACGCAGCCTTTGCGACCGTCCGCGTCGATCAAGGCCATAGATATTCGCACCCGGCGCAGAATAATCGAGATGGAGGGCGCGTCCCGCCTCAAGCAGAGCACGTTCGTGCCTGTCGACAGCTGTGACGGCCACCACGCCTGTATAGGAAGCCGGGTAGGCAGGGGGTGCAGCCGGCCCGTCATTGCCGACCGCTGCAACCACCACCACACCCCTGAGACGCGTAGAAGCGATTGCGCGGGCAAGCACCGGATTGTCCGGCCCGACAAGACTGATGGTAACGACGCGCGCACCATTCTGGGCCAGCCATCCCAGTGCACGCGCGATGGCAAGCGCATTGCCGCCAGCGCGATCGGTGCCATAGACATCGGCGGCGTGGATACGGTTTGCCCCGGCAGAGCGCAGAAGACTGGCAATGGCACTGCCATGATCGCTTGGCGTTCCTCCACCATCAGCAAAGCTGCGCATTGCGGTAACGGGAACGGCGCTGGCAGGCGCGCCATCAATCATGCCCACCGGCGCAAAATTACCTCTGTTAAATGGTGACGTTGCCACTTGCTGCGCCGGCGAACCGGCCTGGCCGGATTGGAAGTAGAGATTGTCTGCGCTGATCGTCGCGTCGGGCATGATCCGCCCCAGCGCCTCTTGCCCGTTATCCAGATCGGTGCCGCGGGGAAGGGCAAAGCGGACTACATCTATGCCCAGCCCTTCAAAATCCTCTTGCCCGATTACGCGATAGCCCGCCTGCTCGGCGCGGACGATGTCGGCGGCATTGGCGTCCATTACCAGCAATTCACCCCTGCGCGCAGCTTCACCGCGTGCATCACGCTCTATTATGTCGCGGTTGCGCTGCACCAGGCGATCAATCCGGCGCAGACGATCCTGCGCCAGCCCCTCCACCTCGCGCGCTAGCCTTCCCGTGAGCCTATCCGTGCGGTGAAGGACCGATTCAATCAATGGATCGAGCACTGGATCAAGTGCTGGGCGGGGCAAATCCTGCACGCCCGGCATACCCATTGGCGTGCCCATCGGAACACCAATTTGAGCGCTGGCAGGAACCGCCGCCGACAAGGCGAATATAAAGGTTAGCGAGGGAAAGCGGATCTTCATTGACTGTCTCTTGCACTTTTTTCCATTAAGCGTGGATGAAACGCGCAGGGCCGACCGTTTAATCCATGTAAAGGCAAGGACATTGGAACAATCGTTTGAAAAGCAGGTTCTGGGCCTCCTTCCCCGTTTGCGACGTTTCGCAGCAGGTTTGGCGGGCAATGAAGCTGACGGTGACGATCTTTGCCAGATGACGGTAGAGCGCGCGCTGACCAACCGTGAAAAATGGGCGGAAGGCACGCGGCTCGATAGCTGGATGTATCGAATTATGCGCAACCTCTGGATTGATGAAACCCGCGCGAAAGGTCGGCGCAGCCAGACCTTCGTAGCCGAAGAAGCAGGCATGGCTGTTGGTGGCGTCGGCGCGCAGGAAGCCACGGTTGAGCTTTCCAATGTCGACCGGGCGATGCAGCATTTGCCCGAAGATCAACGCGAGGCGGTTCTGCTGGTGATGGTGGAAGGCTATGCCTATAAGGAAGCCGCCGCCATAATCGGTTGCCCTGTCGGCACGCTCAATTCGCGGCTGGTGCGCGGGCGCGACGCTTTGCTGGCCTTGCTGGAGGATGCAGCATGATAACCGTTTCACCCGAAGAAATCACCGCATGGACCGATGGCGAAATCACCGGTCAGCGTGAGAAGGAAATCGCCGCCGCCGTGGCGCAGGATACGCAATTGCAGGCGCAGGTCGCGGCCCACCGTGCCCTGAAGGAAAAACTCGGTGGCCACTTTGCGCCGATTGCCGCAGTGCCCGTGCCCGATAGGCTGGCTAATCTGCTCAAGACCACACACCAGGAAGACCCGCCTGCGCAAGTAGTCGATTTTGCCGCCGCCAAGGAACGGATTGCGCAGCGCCGCACGGTTCCGCGCTGGGGCTGGATCGCCGGGCCTGCTCTGGCCGCGTCGCTGGCGCTGGCTGTCTTCCTGCCGCGCGGAGGGGATGATGCCCTGCCCGGCGCCTACGCCGATACGCAGCTCGCCAGTGTGCTCGATACGCAATTGGTGGCGCAGCAGGGGAACACAGCAGATACGCGTATCCTGCTCAGCTTCCAGAATGATGGCGGAGAATTCTGCCGCGCCTATTCAAGCGATCAGGCGGGCGGAATTGCCTGCCGTGACGACGATGGCTGGCGGATTGAAGCGACAGGTGATGGCGCTGACGACTCCACTAGCCAATATCGCATGGCGGGGGCTGCCGAAGTCATGGCAGAAGCGCAGGAACTCGCCGCTGGTCCGGCGCTTGATGCCGAGGCCGAAGCCGCAGCACGCAAGGCTGGATGGCGCTGAGCCGCAGAACGCTGATGCCGGGACGCTCGGCGTTTACCTGACCATCTACGTCACGCGGAAGCTGTCGCCATGATAGAGCGCGTGCTAATGCAAATGGCATGCGCCAATCCCAGATCCGCCTTTCGATATCCACGCACGGCCAGGCCCTGTATGAAGTGACGCAGGACGTTGCGCGGTGGCTGGCTGAAACGAGGATTGAAACCGGCCTGCTGACGCTGTTTTGCCGTCATACGTCTGCCAGCCTCCTGATAAATGAAAACGCCGCGCCTGCCGTGCAGCGCGACTTGCTGCTATGGCTGTCAGCCAGCGTGCCTGAAGGTTCACAATATGAACATGACAGCGAAGGACCGGACGATATGCCTGCGCATATCCGCACCATGCTGACAGGCGTTTCAATAAATGTGCCAGTGGCAGGGGGCCGCATGGAACTTGGCACGTGGCAAGGCATTTACCTTGTTGAACATCGCCGCACACCACATCAGCGTGAAATCGTGGCGCATGTCCTTGGCGAATAGCCTCTCTGCATTCAGATCCGCTCAATACCCCTCAAGCCCGAAAGCCCCCAATGGCCATCAAGATTTCTTCGAGTTTTTCCGTGTCTCTGGATGCGCCCACCGATATGCTTCTGCAATTCGAGGCGGCAGACATTCCGGAACAACAGATACTTTCCAGCAATACGGTTCTGCCGCCTGCCATCCACATGGCCCGCGTGGCCGCGCAGGCAGAGATCGGGGATCGGATATGGATTCGCGCGCAGGGCGATTACAATGTCGAATATTCGGCCAGCATAGAGGTCAATCGGCTGGTGGAAGACATTGCCTCGCTCAAACGGGTCGATCCGCATGATTTGCCCGGCGAAACAGTCGAATACGTATTCGATTCGCGGTATTGTCAGGCCGATCCTATGCAGAATTTCGTTTCCGACGAATTCGGTCGTTACACAGGAGGAGAGAAGATCGCCGCCATGCGGGACTGGATCGCGGATCATTTCACCTACGAACCCGGCACCTCCAATTCGGGCACGACAGCGCTTGATACATTCGTGGAAAGGCGCGGAATTTGCCGTGACTATGCCCATGTCATGATTTGTCTGGCACGCGCTTCCACGATTCCTGCACGCTACGTCAGCTGTTACGCACCCGGCGTGGATCCGCAGGATTTTCATGCGGTTGCCGAAGTATTCCTGGAAGATCGCAACACGCCGGGCGGCGGCACCTGGCAGATCGTCGACCCCACGGGCATGGCCGATCCTGCGAAGACAGTAAAAATCGGCATCGGACGCGATGCAGCAGATGTCAGCTTTCTGACATCATTCGGGCGCTCTTACTTCAATGAGAGCAAGGTGGGGGTGACCGACACGATCTGAGGGGCATAAATCCCCTACTGGTTGACGAGAGCATTGCACCAGTGCCCAGTTTATGTTGCATTGCATCATGGTCCGCACGCGATAAGGGAATTAAAAACGGCGATGCACAACAAGGCCGATACGCTCATCCTTTTCGGGGCTACGGGGGATCTGTCACAGCGGATGCTGTTGCCATCCCTGTGCGCGCTGGATGCAGATGGCCTGCTCTCCGATGAATTGCATATCGTGGGCACGGCACGGTCCGAGCTTTCGGACAGCGAATTCCGCAATTTCGCTCGCGAGGCGGTAGAGAAGCACTTGCCTGCACACCGGCGCGGCGGAATGGCGGATTTCCTCAACCGGCTAACTTATAGCCAGCTCGATGTAACTACGCCCGAAGGATATGCTGATCTGGCAGGCAAGGTGGGAAAGGATCGGCAGGTGGCAATCTTCCTGTCCACTGCGCCCAGCCTGTTTCAGCCCACGGTCAAAGGCATGGCAGATCACGGCTTGGCAGACGCCAATTCACGCATTTGCCTGGAAAAGCCGCTTGGCGTTGATCTGGAAAGTTCCTGCGCCATCAATGATGCAGTAGCCGCAGCTTTCAGTGAAGAACGCATTTTCCGGATCGATCACTATCTCGGCAAGGAAACGGTGCAGAACCTCATCGCCCTGCGCTTTGCCAATATCCTGTTCGAACCGCTGTGGAACGCCCAGCATATCGATCATGTGCAGATCACCGTGGCCGAAACAGTCGGGCTGGAAAGCCGCGTCGATTTTTATGACGATACAGGTGCGCTGCGCGACATGGTGCAAAACCACATGCTGCAATTGCTGGCGCTGGTAGCCATGGAACCGCCCAGCAGTTTTGATGCAGGCTCCGTGCGCGATGAAAAGGTCAAGGTGCTGCGCGCGTTAAGAGCGGTGGAAACGAATGAGAGCGTGACCGGCCAGTATCGCGGCGGTGCTTCTGATGGTGTAATCGTCCCCGGCTATGACGAAGAGTTGGGCAGCGACAGCAATACCGAAACCTTTGTGGCGCTCAAAACCCATATCGACAATTGGCGTTGGCAAGGCGTACCCTTTTACCTGCGCACCGGCAAACGCCTGCCCGAACGCGTGACCGAAATCGTGGTGCAATTCGCCTGCGTTCCGCATTCTATCTTTCCTGGCGCGCGCCTGATGCCGAACAAGCTGGTGATCGGTATCCAGCCGGAAGAAAACATCAGCCTGTCGCTTATGGCCAAGGTCCCGGGTATCGAACATGAAGGCATGACATTGCGCGAAGTGCCGCTGGATATCGCCATGCCCGACGCCTTTACCGGCAAGCACAAGCGCATTGCCTATGAACGCCTTCTGCTTGACCTGATCAATGGCGACCAGACCCTGTTCGTTCGGCGTGACGAGGTGGAGGCGCAGTGGAAGTGGGTAGATAACATTCGCGCCAATTGGGAAGCCGATGGCAAGGCACCCAAACCTTACAGCGCGGGGAGTTGGGGGCCAAGTTCCGCTATCGCACTTGCCGAACGTGACGGAGTAAGCTGGCATGAGTAACCTTCATCCCACCATCGCCCGCGTGACTGATCGGATCATCGAGAAATCGAAGGCCGGCCGGGCAAACTATCTCGCGCTGATTGAGCGCGAAGCACAAAATCGGCCTGATCGCGGACAAGTAAGCTGCTCTAACCTTGCACATGCCTTTGCAGGCGCACTGGAGGATCAGGAAGCGTTAAAGGCCAATAGCGGTCCGAATATCGGCGTTGTCACCGCCTATAATGACATGCTGTCGGCGCATCAGCCCTACGGACGCTATCCCGAACGGTTGAAAATCTATGCTCGCGAAGTCGGCGCCACAGCACAGGTCGCAGGCGGCACGCCAGCCATGTGCGATGGGGTTACGCAAGGCGAAACGGGCATGGAGCTCAGCCTGTTCAGCCGTGATGCCATTGCCATGGCCACCGGTATCGCGCTGTCCCACGCCATGTATGACGGGATGCTACTGCTGGGCATATGCGATAAGATCGTACCCGGATTGCTTATCGGGGCGCTGCGCTTTGGCCATCTGCCTGCCGTTTTCGTCCCCAGCGGCCCGATGCCTTCGGGCGTATCGAACAAGGAAAAGCAGCGCGTCCGCCAGCTTTATGCAGAGGGCAAGGCAAGCCGGGCCGAATTGCTTGATAGCGAACTTGGCAGCTATCATTCGCCCGGCACCTGCACCTTTTACGGCACGGCCAACTCCAACCAGATGATGATGGAATTGATGGGCCTGCACATTCCCGGCGCGGCCTTTATCCAACCGGGCACCAAGCTGCGCCAGGCGCTTGATCGCGAAGCTGTTCACCGCGTGGCGGCCATGCATGCCGATGGAAATGATTATCGCCCACTTGGCCATTGCGTCGATGAGAAGGCGATCGTTAACGCCGCCGTCGGCCTTCTTGCCACCGGCGGTTCGACGAATCACGCGATCCATATTCCGGCCTTCGCCCGCGCTGCAGGTGTGCAGATCGACTGGACCGACCTGTCAGAACTCAGCTCTGCTGTGCCATTGCTGGCGCGTGTCTATCCCAATGGCGCGGGCGATGTGAACCATTTCCACAATGCAGGCGGTATGGGCTTTGTCACCCGCGAGCTCATTGGTGCAGGTCTTGCGCATGGCGATGTGATAGGCGTGGGCCGCCAACGCGGCATGGGTGATTACGCTTTGGAACCGGGGCTGGACGGAACGGGCGAAGACAATGCCGGTCTGACATGGCGCGACGTGGGCTCATCTGGCGATGCAGACATGCTGCGGACCGCGGCTGAGCCATTCCAGCCCGATGGTGGAATGCGCCTTGTCGAAGGCAATCTTGGCCGTGCCTGCTTTAAATCCTCCGCCGTTGAAAAGGACCGCTGGACGGTGGAGGCACCCTGCCGCGTTTTCCAGACCCAGCACGATGTTGCTGCCGCTTTCAAGGCGGGCGAACTTGATCGCGACATTGTGGTGGTCGTGCGCTTTCAGGGGCCTCGCGCCAATGGCATGCCCGAACTCCATAGCCTGACCCCGCCGCTGGGCGTGTTGCAGGATCGCGGTTACCGGGTGGCACTGGTCACCGATGGCCGCATGTCGGGCGCATCGGGCAAAGTTCCCGCCGCCATCCATTGTTCGCCCGAAGCTTTGGGCGGCGGACCGCTCAGCCTGTTGCAAGATGGCGATGTGGTGAAGATCTGTGCTGCCACGGGAGAGCTTTCGACCACGGGCGATCTTTCCTCCCGGACAGCTGCACCCGATCCTGTGCCGGAAACCGGCACGGGCCGCGAGCTGTTCGCCATGTTCCGCGCACTGGCAGACGAAGCGGAAAAGGGCGGTAGCGCTATGCTTGCATCGGCCGGATTGTGAATGTGACAGACCAGATTGAAAACAAGGCGGCGAGCGGGCGGGATAATACGACCGAAATCGTCACCCTCGATATCGGCGGGACGCATGCCCGCTTTGCCATTGCAACATGCTCTGGCGACGGCAATATCTCACTGGACGATCCGATCACTCTCAACACCGATGATCACGCCAGCTTCCAGACAGCATGGGAAGATTACAGGGCGCGCAAGGGCAAGCTGCCGCCTCGCTTGGCAATGGCGATTGCCGGATCGGTGGACGATGCTGAAGACCCAGACACCGTTATCCGTTTCACAAATAATCCCTGGATCATCCGCCCTTCCACGATGCCAGAAATGCTGGGGGTGGATCATTACATCCTGGTGAATGATTTTGAGGCGGTTGCCCATGCAGTGGCTCGCGCTCCGGCAGAAGATTTCCTTCATCTGACAGGCCCTGCAGAACCGCTTCCCGAAAGCGGGACGATTAGCGTGATCGGTCCCGGGACAGGCCTTGGCGTGGCGCATCTGTGGCGTGACGGAACAGGCTTTACCCATGTTCAGGCGACCGAAGGCGGCCATGTCGATTTCTCCCCGCTCGATACGGTCGAAGACGCAATCCTTGCGCGATTAAGAAAACGCCACACGCGCGTTTCGGCAGAACGCGTCGTGTCCGGCCCTGCTATCGTTGATATTTACGCCACGCTTGCAGCGATGGAGGGACGCGCGATCAGGGAGCAGGACGATGTTGCCATCTGGAAGGCTGGCATGGACGGTCCCGACAGTCTTGCAATTGCCGCAATAGACCGGTTTTGCCTTTCTCTGGGCGCTGTCGCAGGAGATACTGCGCTGGCCCAAGGGGCAAGCGCGGTCGTGATTGCAGGCGGTCTCGGCTATCGCTTGCGCGACCATTTGCCGCGTTCCGGTTTTGCCGAACGTTTCCGCGCCAAGGGCCGCTTTGCAAGTCTGATGGCGGCGCTTCCGGTCAAGCTTATAACCCATCCGCAGCCCGGCCTGTTCGGTGCCGCTGCCGCTTACTTCCAACACACCGGAGACCAGAGATGAGCCATACCAAATCCTATTCTCCCACAGAGATTGATCGCATCATGCGGCTTGGCCCGGTTATTCCGGTGCTGGTGGTAAATGATGTAGGGCATCTGTCTCTTATACACATCTCCGAGCCCACG
>OJBY01000344.1_pt1 | contig 26722 bp, 26 predicted proteins | sample 1591731 | NCBI WGS metagenome assembly OJBY01 (sample SAMN05416837, study PRJEB24817) | seawater metagenome | isolation source: Sea water | place: Canada:Atlantic | collected 2013-07
GCTGGACATGACGATCGAGGATGCCGAGGGCTTCTTCAAGGCCGTGCCCCCCATCCGTGACAAAATGCACATGCTGAACGAAGTGGGGCTGGGCTACGTCAAGGTGGGCCAGCAGGCCACCACGCTATCGGGCGGGGAGGCGCAGCGCGTGAAACTGGCGAAGGAACTGGCCAAGCGCAGCACCGGCCAGACGCTGTATATCCTGGACGAGCCCACCACCGGCCTGCATTTCGAGGACGTGCGAAAGCTGCTGGAAGTGCTGCACCGATTGGTGGACCAGGGCAATTCCGTGGTGGTGATCGAACACAACCTCGACGTGATCAAGACCGCCGACCACGTGCTGGACCTCGGCCCCGGCGGCGGCGTGCGCGGAGGTGATGTGGTGGCGGAAGGTACGCCAGAGGAGGTTGCGAAGGTGGAGGCGAGTTATACGGGGGCTTACTTGAAGCCGATGCTGGGCGGGGTAAAGGCGGCGGCCGAGTAGCTAGGCTAGAACAATCCTTGTGTCTGGCTGTGGCTTTTTCGCTCGCCCCACAAGCTTAAAATCTACCGCGCCTTCCGTCTTCATCGCATTGAGGAGGTCTTTGGTGTGCGTGAGTCGCATTGGCCACTCTTCCATCACTCTAGTTCCAATGTGCCGAAAGGGCGCAGGCCCCGAAGAGAGCAATTGGATTACAGTTTCACGCGCCTGTCGCCTTACACCCGTTGAGCCGATCCCATGGGCCCCCTGCATCATCTCACTGTTCTCGCTGGCAGAGAAGAGCCCCAACTGGTCTGAATTTGTATCACTAATCGAGTTGCGAGTTTCAAATTCGCTCAACTCGACTTTGGCGTGCACATCACGGAAAACTTCGACCCCTTTAGCGGAGTGAGTGCCCAGAAGTAGGCGCATTTTTATTCGCTCTTGTCGAGGCTTCAGTATTGGCATGTGCGGTAAAAATTTGGCGGCACCGACATCTCGGATTTTTCTTTTGAGCAGAAAAAGAACGCGCTCTTCGTTACTTAAATTTTCGGGCAGAGTATCGAACTCCACTTTCCAATCGGGGTCGGCGAGGAAACGACCAAACGATTCCGCAACCTGTTCCCATCCTGCATGTCGGTTCACGTGCTCAGACATAAAGTTGATCAGGAACTCGCCATTCATCGACTTTAGAAATTTGAAGACGGGCTCCGAGCGAATGTTCCAACCCGTTGGATCAATGAATGTGAAGGTGAATCCGGTTCGACAAGCAGAAGCTATTCCGCCCAAGTTGTCTTCGAAAGCCCCTTGGAACACGTAGATTTCAAAGCGCTTATTCTCTGCGGCGTACTCGCGGAGTCGGGCTACCGCTTCTGGTCTTCGCTCACAGAAACAAAAACGAATTTTTAGACCGCCTACTCCACGTCCTGCGAGATCCGCGCGAACTGCTTCGAGAGTCCGCAGTGCTTGGTCAAAGGATGCATCGGAATAGTTCTCGTCAGATACGCTCCAAGGCCCAGCGAATGCATCAACAAAATTGAATGTAGGAGATCGTCCTTGGAGCGTCTTATAGGCGGCTGCTTGCAGATACTGCGTAAGAAACTTGTGCTTAATGAATGACTGTTCGCGACCCAGATAACGCTCAAGTTCAGCCATTCAGATCATCCTCCTAACTTCGGAGCGATGTAAGTATTTGATCGGGAACGATCTGCCAAGGGAAGCCATTCCATTCTTCCCCGTCTAGTAGACGACCGCCAGATTTTGGTCGTGCACCGCCCCACTGCTTGAAGAAAAATGCGACTCCATCGCGTTCACATATATCTCGAATGTGGGTTGCCCATTCAGCGTTCATCACGCGAGCGCCAGGGCCGCTCTCGCCGCCAACTATCGCCCAAGCGATTCCATTGAGATCAATATCGCCCACAGATCCCAATAGAGGCTCGAAAGAGATGAAACGCGCTTCCGAATTGATTTCCTTGAGATGCTCAATGCGGGTCGCCCTTTTCGAGTCTTCAACTGAAACCCCGAGCCAGATATGTTTCGGGACCGACTTGCCGCAGTAGCGATTTGCAATATAGTCGCGCATCAGAGAACTTCGCTTCGTAAGAACCTGAAAGACATGCCAATTGGCTTTTTCCATTGCCTCGAAAACGAGGTCGATGTGGGTCCGGTCTATGTCTTTGTGGAAGAGATCGCTCATGGAATTCACGAAGATCATCCGAGGGCGCTTCCATGCAGCAGGTTGCAGGAGACGCGAAGGCCAAAGTCGAAGATCAAATCCCTGTTCATACGGATGACCGGCAATTCCCCTCCAGCGTTCGGCAAAACGCTCGGCATAACAATTGTCACAACCAGGTCCGACTTTCGTACAACCCGTAACAGGGTTCCAAGTCGCGTCTGTCCATTCGATCTCAGAATGCTGGGCCATATCAGTCTCCTTCCTGCGCTCTAACAGCTTCTGAATCGCGAAGGAATCCCTGTATAATGCTCGTCTCTAGGTGTGGCCTTTCGGATTCAGATGCCTTCCCTACACCCCCCAAGCATGCCTCCCTGCGCGGTCCTGCCAATCGCACACCGAGGCCCGCCATGTCCGCCGACGCTCACACAGCTCTCGAAACCACCAATCTGGTCGCCCTGCGCCCGCTGAACGCGCCGCCATCCACCGGCCCTGCGCCATTGCTCACGCCACCAAAGCAGGCGGCGTTCTGCAAGGCGCTGGCCAATCATGGCAATGTGCGGCTCGCGTGCCGGGCGGTGCAGGTTTCGCCGCAGACGGCCTATCGCGCGCGGCGGGCCTCGCCTGCCTTTCGCCAGTGCTGGGATGCGGCGCTGGTGATCGCGCGGGACCATGCCGAGCAGGTGCTGGCCGACCGCGCTCTCAACGGGGTGGAGGAGACGGTGTTCTACCACGGGGAGGAGGTGGCCACGCGCAGGCGCTACGATTCGCGGCTGCTGCTCGCCCACCTTGCACGGCTCGACAAGCGGGTCGAGGTGCAGGAGGCCTGTCGCCATTGCGGGGAGGACACACTGGGGGAGCATGATTTCGACGACGCTCTCCACGCGCTGGAAAGCGGGGAAGGGGAGGGCGCGGTTTCCCTGTCAGGACTGTGTTCCATGTGTTCCACATTGGCCGCCGATCAGGTGGAGGAGGACGCCCCCTTGCCGGACCTTGCCCAGCGTCTGCGCGCGATGCACGCCGCTATGCCAGAGGACGCGCAGGCCAAGAGCGGGATGGACGATGCCGCCTGGCGCTCCAACGAGGCGGAGCGGCTGGTGGCCTTCGAAACGGGTCTGCCGGAATGGTGGTGCGCGGTAGAGGGGCCGTCCATCTGGGACCGTGATGCAGGGGACTAGTCCTGCAGCAGTTCCAGCTCGACCCGGCCATGGCCCGAACGCACGATGCCCACGCGCTCTGCCGCTTCGCGCGACAGGTCTATGTGGCGGCCACGCACGAACGGTCCGCGATCGTTGATGCGCACCACGACAGATGCGCCGCTGCGCGGGTTCGTCACCCGTACGCGGCTGCCGAAGGGCAATGTCTTGTGCGCGGCGGTGAGCGCGTTCATGTCGAACCGCTCCCCATTGGCGGTGCGCCGACCGTGGAAGCGGCGTCCGTAATAGCTGGCAACGCCGGGGCCGATGGGGGTGGCGCTGGGCTCTGCAGGTTCGATTGCAGTGATGTCCACCGCGTGATCGGGCAGGGCAGGCTCGATAGGCTCTGCAAAGCGGGCAAAGGCGTTCTCGAACTGCGCCGCTTCGCTGGGCTGGAAGGCGGGCTGGGGGGCCTGCGGTTCTGCCCGCAAGGCGCTGCTGTCGGCCGCGAATTGCGTATCCTGCGCCTGGCTGACGCCTGTCGCCCCAAGCAGCGCAAGCGCAGCGAGGGGGGTGATCCAGCGCAAGGTAGCGCGGGTGATGTTGTTCCCGTCCATAGGCAGCGGGGTTAGCCCAGGGGGGTTAAGAGAGCGAGTCTGGCGGGGGTCTGCAAACGCTTCACCGGGGCAGTCCGTCGCGAAATGAGGCGAAAATGCGACGAACCGTTTATGGGGGGTGGGAACACGCGATGGTTAACGCAAAATGGGGTCGGTATCGCTACCGACCCCACTCTCACCGACGTGTGGATCACCCTTTGGGGTGATGCTTTACGCCTTGCGAGTCTCCCTCGCGAACCTGAAAGGTTCAGCCAGGGATATGTCGCCGGCGCTCGCGCCGGTGCCGGATAGGTGCCCGGTCTTGCAAGGGGATCCGAAGGACCGATCCTCGCGCGGTCTGGCGGTCTGTCCGCAGCCTTCGCCCTGGTTGGCATCTCAAGCGGTGCCGCGTGCAGCAAGCTGCGCGTGTCACCATCGATGCCGGTTCAAGGGTCCGGCCAACCGATGACAGTCGATGCGGTTTCAACGGTCCGAGATGTCGTTACCCGAAGGTAGCGATGTCTCTTTCCTACGCCGCGATCGTGCTTTCATCGCGTCGAGTGCGCTTCGGTTTCCGTTTTCCTGCCTCGTCGGGCGATGCAGGAAGCTGGTCCGTCTTCTCTCTCGATACAAGGATGGTGCGCCGACCGGGTCGAGTCGGGCAAGAGCGCAAAGGCCGACTTATCCACTTTGCAAAGAATCGCCGGTGGACAAGGGTGGATAAGTCAACATGTCGACGTTGCGTGTGAAACTACCGCCTGCGATCGCGCGCTGCCAGGAGCCGCAAACGCAGGGCGTTCAGCTTGATGAAGCCTTCCGCGTCCTGCTGATCATAGGCGCCTGCATCGTCCTCGAACGTCACATGCGCCTCGGAATAGAGCGAATTGGGGGACTTGCGGCCCACCAGATGCGCGCCGCCCTTGTACAGCATCAGGCGCACGGTTCCGTTCACCTTCTCCTGGCTGAGATCGATCGCGGCCTGCAGCATCTCGCGTTCCGGGCTGAACCAGAAGCCGTTGTAGATCAGCTCCGCATAGCGCGGCATCAACTCGTCCTTGAGATGCGCGGCTCCGCGATCGAGCGTCACCTGCTCGATACCGCGATGGGCCACGGCGTAGATCGTGCCTCCGGGCGTCTCGTACATGCCGCGCGACTTCATGCCGACAAAGCGGTTCTCGACCAGATCGAGGCGCCCGATGCCGTGTTTGCGACCCAGTTCGTTCAAGGCGGTGAGCAGAGTGGCAGGACTCATCGCTTCGCCATTCAGCGATACGCCGTCGCCCTTGTCAAAGCCGATCTCGACATATTCAGGTTCGTCAGGCGCCTGCAACGGAGAAGCCGTGCGCGAGAAAACGTAATCCGGCGTTTCCTCCCACGGATCTTCCAGCACCTTGCCTTCGGACGAGGTGTGGAGCAGATTTGCGTCGGTGGAAAAGGGCGCTTCGCCGCGCTTATCCTTTGGTACGGCGATCTGATGCTCTTCGGCCCAGGCGATAAGGGCAGTGCGACTGGTAAGATCCCATTCGCGCCACGGGGCAATCACCTTGATATCGGGATCGAGAGCGTAGGCCGAGAGTTCGAACCGCACCTGGTCATTTCCCTTGCCGGTTGCGCCATGGGCTATGGCATCGGCGCCGGTTTCGTGGGCGATTTCGACGAGCCGCTTGGAAATCAGCGGACGGGCGATCGAAGTCCCCAGCAGGTAGTCGCCTTCGTAGCGGGCATTGGCGCGCATCATCGGGAAGACGTAATCGCGCACGAATTCCTCGCGCACGTCTTCAATGTAGATGTGCTTGTCGGGAATGCCCATGGCGCGCGCTTTCTCGCGCGCAGGCTCGATCTCTTCGCCTTGTCCCAAATCGGCAGTAAAGGTGACGACTTCGAGCCCACGCTCGGTTTCCAGCCATTTTGCAATGACACTGGTATCCAGCCCGCCGGAATAGGCGAGGACGACGCGTTTGATTTCAGACATGGATGGTTCCCGTTGCAGAGTAATGCGCGGCGGCGGTTAGCAGCGCTCTGCTCATATCGCAAATTAGTCTATCTCTCTGGCACCCAACTGGGGGTTGAGGCGGGTAACGTAATTCAGCCAGGCCTTTGGGCGGCGCAAGTACTCTTCGGGCACATCCGCTTCCAGCCCCGTTGCACGGGCCAGCGCCGCGACGAAGTGGATGCAGTTGTTCTCGTCGAGGTCGTAGTACTTGCCCGGATAGTCGCGCCAGGCAAGTACGGTTGCCAGCAGGCGGCGATACTGGCGATCCGATACGGTGACAGTGAAATGCCGATTGGTATTTGCGATCGTGCGTTCCGTTTCGGTAAGGATCATGTGTTCCGCAGGGCCAGAGGAAATGGCCTCGACGGAGCTGCGGGCTGAAAAGCCGTAATTTTCGGAGACGCGGGTGCCGTCTTCCAACTCTCCATCGAACACGACGAAGGTGTGCGGGTAGCGGCCCCAAAGCACCGAGCCGTTGAACGAATGGAAATGCACATCGACATCCGCCTGGGCGGGGCCGGGCGTGGCCAACATGGCGCAGACCACGAGAATGAACGCCGCCAAGCGGGGGATAAACTTGCGTTTCATGATCGTCGATCTCCGCCAGCCGGCGCATTGCCTACATCCTTGATGAGGTGAGGAAAATACAACGCCAGGCCACCTGCGCGCAAGAGATAGCTCGCGGTAATCGCTATCCAGGCGCCAGTGTTGGCAAACGGACGCAGGACGATATCGAGCAGGACATAGAGCGCGGTCGCCATCACCCCGGCATTGCGCAAGGCCCGCCCGCGCGTGGTGCCGATAAAAATGCCGTCGAGCAGCCAGCTTGGCATGCCCAGCAGCGGAACCAGGGCCGCGAATGGTAGGTGGGCGCGCGCAATCTGACGCACGTCTGGATCGGTAGTAAGGAAATCTATCAGCGGACCGCCAAGCAGCAAGAAGGCGAGCGCCAGTGCAGCGCCGCTGACAAACGAAAATTCGCCCGTCAGGCGAATGGCACGCATGAAGCGCAGCATGTCTCCCTGGCCATAAGCGCTGCCCACCCTCTCTTCTGCCGTGAACGCGAAAGCATCTAGGATGAAGGCAGCAAAACTCACAAATTGCAGCAGTACGTGGTTGGCCCCCAGTGTCTCTGCGCCAAGACGCGCGCCAGCATTGGCGAACCAGGTAAACAGGATCAGCAAGGCAACGGTGCGGATCATGATATCGCGATTGACTGCGAAAAGCTCGGCAAGGCGCGATCGGTTTGTAAGAAGGGACCGGGGCGTGCGAGCATAGATGGTGAGTAGGTGAGCGCCGGCTACCCGGCCCACGATCACGAGGCCCAGCACCAGCGCGACCCCCTCGGCGCAGGCAGTGCCGAGCCCTACTCCAAAAGCGCCGAAGCCAAGCCCCCAGACGAACCAGATATCGAGGCCAATGTTGGCGATGTTCATGACAATTTGAAGCGCCAGCGCTTCTCGCGTGCGGCCAAGGCCAAGCAGCCAGCCATTGATGGCATAAACGCTCAAGGCAGCAGGCGCGCCAAGGAAGCGGCCCTGCATATAGCCGCTCGCCTCTGTATCGACGGAACTCGATCCGCTCATCACGGCCAGCGCTGCTTCGCGAAGTGGCCAGCTTATCGCCAGAAGAATGAGGCCAAGGCCAAGACCTACAGCCATTGCCCGTAGCAGCAGCGCCTCTACCTCCGGCCTGTCTCCTGTACCTTGTGCCTGCGCTGTCAGGCCAGTCATGCCCATGCGCAGGAAGCCGAAGGTCCAGAACACCAGCGTGATGATAGTTGCGCCTAGCGCTACGCCGGCCAGCGCCACAGCATCGCCCGTGCGCCCGATCACTGCTGTATCGACGATGCCTACCAGCGGCACGGATGCCTGTCCCAGCATTATCGGCCAAGCCTGCGTAAATATGGCGCGGCGCGTGAGGGGGGCAGGGGTGGACAATATTATCGGGCGAGGAGCTTGCGCTCAGCCTCTTCGATATAGTCGCGCGTCAGCGGCAGGGCGTAGCGGTTGCGGCTGTATTGTACCTGGAAATTGCAAAGCCCGCCCCATTCGAAGGTGGAGGCCGCGCCTGCTAGGTAGAAGGTCCACATGCGGAAGAAGCGTTCGTCGAACATGGCGATAATCGCATCGCGATGCTTCACGCAGCGAGCATACCATTCGCGCAGCGTCTTCGCGTAATGCACGCGCAGCACCTCGACATCGGTGGCCATCAGTCGCACTTTCTGGCTGGGCTCCATCATCTGGCTGAGCGCGGGGATATAGCCGCCGGGAAAGATGTATTTGCGGGTAAATGTGTCTGCTGCCACAGGGCTGCCGAAACGGCCAATAGTATGCAGCAGCATCACGCCATCGTCCGAAAGCATGCGCGCGCAATCGCGAAAGAAGGTCTCGTACTGCGGCACGCCGACATGTTCGAACATACCGACCGACACGATGCGATCGAAAATCTCGCCTCGCGCCGCGAGGTCGCGGTAGTCGACCAGTTCGAACGTAACCTTGTCGGATACGCCAGCCGCCTCGGCTCGCTCTTGCGCGAGGGCGAGTTGCTCTACGCTGAGCGTTATTCCGGTGACTTTTACGCCCGCCCGACTTGCGAGAAAAATCGCCATGCCGCCCCAGCCACAACCGATATCAAGAACATGATCGCCCGGCTTGAGCATCAGCTTGGCGGCGATATGAGCTAGCTTTGCTTCCTGTGCTTCCCCCAGTGTCATGCCATCCCGCGGCCAGTAACCGCAGGAATACTGCATGTGTTCCTCGTCCAGCATCAGATTGTAGAGATCGTTGCCGATATCGTAATGATGCGCGACGTTATCCCTCGATGTGAAGGGGTTGTTGAAACTGTCCTTGATAAAGGCGAGCCGTTTAAGCGCGCGTCGATGCGGCGCCAGTTGTCCGAAACTGCCTTTTGTTTCCCACGGCCGGTTGCGACGCACCAGCTCTATCAGCTCCATGATCCCGCCGCGCTCTATGATGATGCGGCCATCCATGAAGGCCTCACCTACGCCCAGCTTCGTGTCGAGCGCGATATCGCGGATCACTTTGCTGTCGGTCAGCCGAATAGCGACATCCGGATAGTCGGGATGCGGCTGGCCGTAGGTGGCGCTACGACCATCATGCTTCGTAAGCTTCAGAGTTCCGTGCTCGATTGCGTTGCCGATCAGCCGGTCGATCAAAGTGGTGCTCATGTTGCCTCCGCCTGCTTACTCCGCCGCCTGTTCCAGCGCCGGATCAAGATGCCATTGTGGCGGTTCTTCCAGACCGCGCAGGCGTTCGCTTTCCTCGTACACGAAATCGCCCGTCATCGGGATGGCCTCGCGATCCTTCACGTAGATCATCTGCCAGTTCACTAGTGTACCGTGGCGGAAACTCTGTTCCGCGCCCGCAAGGTAGAACTGCCACATGCGGAAAAACTCCTCGTCGTACAGGTCCACCAGTTCTCGCTCGTGCATTGTGGTGCGGTTGTACCATTCCTCCAGCGTGTGGCTGTAGTGGAAGCGCATGGCTTCCACGTCCATCACCTGCCAGCCGGCCTTCTCACTCTCTGTCACAAGTTCCGACAGGGCAGGAATGTAGCCTCCGGGAAAGATGTACTTGCGCGTCCATGCATCAGTGAAGCCGGGTGGGCCCGCGCGGCCGCAACAGTGGCTGAACATCACGCCCTTGGGCGCCAGCAACTCGTGCGTTTTCTTCATGAACTGCGGATAGTGCGGGGTGCCGACATGCTCCAGCAGGCCGACGGAACTGATCCGGTCGAACGTGCCTTCAACGTCGCGGTAATCCATCAGCGCAAACTTCACCTTGTCGGAGACGCCGGCCTCTTTTGCGCGCTCCTTGCAGAAGGCGATCTGGTCCGGTGCAAGCGCAACGCCCAGCACTTCGGCGCCATAATGCTTGTTGAGATAGAGTGCGAGACCGCCCCAGCCGCAACCGATATCCAGCACCCGCAAGGGGCGATCCATCTCGCGGGCCTGCTGCATGTACATCTTGGCGGCAATGTGCGCTTTCTTGTCGAGCTGCGCCTTCTCCAGGCTGTTCGACGTGTCGCGGTAATAGCCCATGGTGTACTGGCGATCCTCGTCGAGGAACAGTTCGTACAATTGCCGCGTCAGATTGTATGTATGCTCCGCGTTCTTGCGCGCCTTGCTTTTTAGATTAACGCTATCGATCTTCGCCGCAGTCTTCTGTGCCAGCCGCTTTAGCGGGCCTTGCGGTTGCAGGGCCTTGTCGCCGTGTACCTTGGCTTGCCCGGTAACATACAGCACCATGTCGCGTATATCGTGCGGCTCTTCCACGATCAGCCAGCCCCACATGTAGGCCTCTCCCGCCCCGACCTGCGGATAGCGGGCGATGTGGCTGGAGGCCTTCTTGTTGGTAAGGCGCACTCTGATCGGTTCGCCGTATTCGCCGTTCACATCCCCGCCGGGACCGTATTCGTAAACCTTGCCGTCGTAATCGGTGATCACCAGCTTGCCAGCACGGATCAGTTTCGTCAGCATCTTGTCGAGCAGCCACATAGGCGTGAAGTTCCCCACATTGCGTTTGAGATTGGCGCAGGTTTGCGAGCCGTTTGGCGGCCTGTCAATTGTGCGCTAGCATCGCTCCCCATGAGCGAGAACAAGACCCAGCCGACCGAAGCAAGTGTGGAGGCCTACATCGACAGCGTGGACCACGCGCGAAAGCGGGAAGAGGCGCATGTGCTGGATGCGCTGTTCCGCAGGGTAACAGGGAAAAAGCCGACAATGTGGGGGCCAAGCATGATCGGCTATGGCAGCTATCATTACAAATACGATAGCGGACGCGAGGGCGATTTCCTGCGCACTGGCTTTTCCCCGCGCCGGGCAAAGCATTCGATCTATCTGATGGGCGGATATTGCGAAGACATTACAGCGAGTAAGAACGAGGAATTGCTTGCCCGCCTCGGCAAGCATTCCCGCGGCAAGAGCTGTCTTTACATCAACAAGCTGGCAGACGTTGATCTAGACGTTCTGGAAGAACTGGTACGGGTAAACTGGGACGCGATGAACAGGGTCTATCCGCCCGAAGGCTGATCAGATGCCGGCATACCACTGGTAGCCCCGGTCTTCCCAATAGCCGCCGTTGCCATCGCCAAAACCATCCAGGCTGGCAACCGCTTCGATTCCGGTCAGGTACTTGGCGTGTTTGTAGCCCAATTGCCGCTCTATCCGCAGGCGCAGCGGGGCGCCGTTGCTTACAGGCAAGGCTTCACCGTTCAACTGGTGCGCGATGATGGTTTGCGGGTGGATCGCATCGTCCATGTCGCAGCTTTCGTAATAGTCCGCTCCGTTCAGATTGTCGGCGCACCGAAAGACGATGAAATTCGCTTCGGGTTGCACGCCTGCTGCCTCCAGTATCCGCGAGAGTTGCGGGCCGGTCCATTCACCGATGGCGCTCCAGCCTTCCACGCAGTCGTGCCGCGTGATCTGCGTGCGCTGGGGCAAGGAACGAATATCGTCCATCGTCAGTTCGTCGGGATTGTCTACCAGTCCGCCAACAGCCAGCCGCCAGTTGGCAAAACCTTCCGCCTCGGCTGTGCGGTAGGCATCCGTATCCACCGTCAGGCTTCCGTTCCCGCGAAAATATGGCGAGAGATCGGCAAGGTCGTATTCCGGCGCCATCGGAATTCGGCCGGCACCTAGCGCGCGGTGCAGTCCGCGGTGCCACCCCTCCGCACCGTCCACCAGTTTGCCGAACCAGTCCGTTTTACCGATCTCGCTGCATCCGGCCAGAAACGCGGCGCCTGCCGCAACGAGGAAATTACGCCGTTGCATCGTCGTCTCCTTCGGCTTTGCCTCCGGTAATCATGTCACGGACCTGACCGATCGGTCCGGCGGCCAGCACCAGCAGGATATGGACAACGAAGAACGCAAACAGCAGCCACGCGGCGATGAAGTGCAGCGAGCGTGCGCTCTGCCGCCCGCCGAAAAGTTCCGTCAGCCAGGGCCAGGCCGCTTCCATGCCTGGGCTCATCACCATGCCGGTAAAGATCATTAGCGGTATCAGGATCAGGATTACGCCCGCGTACGAGATCTTCTGCAATATATTGTACTTGCCAGCGCCATGATCGAAGTTGAACTTCATGTGCTCGCGAACGTCGCGCAAGATGTTCGACGGTTTCCATTCCCAGCGACGTGCAAAAATATCGCGCTTCAAGTGACCATTGATGATTGCGAAGATCATGAAAGCCAATAACGAGAAGCCCAGCACCAGGCTGAACAAAACGTGCCAGTCGCGCGCCGCCGCCAGGCTGTAATAGTCGGGAATGGTGGCCCATCCGGGAAAGCGCGGCACTTCAAGCCAGGCCTGTTCGGGCAGGAACCCGCTATCGCCCCAGTAGAGCCTGCGATGCGCGTTGGATATGTTCAATCCGCTCATGAACAGGATGATCAGTGCAAGCGCATTCAACCAGTGCCAGATACGCGTGGAAATGGCGTGGCGTTTCCGTTTCCTCGCCATCAGGCACCCCCTTCGCGTTCGAGGTAGATCACGTCCCGCGGCTGCGACAACAGGTGCTGTCCTGAATCGATGTAGAGCGACTGTCCGCTGGCCAATGGTCCTTCTGCGAGGAACAGCGCAGCGTCGGCAACTTCGCGGGCGGCGGTGTGGCGCTCCAGCAGGTTCAGCCGGTGTGAGCGCTCGGCTTCGGCGCTGCTCTGGTCATGGCTGGGAAGGATAGCACCGGGGGCCAGGGTATAGACCTTGTCGTCATCGCGGTGGACCATCGCCATCATGCGCGCGGCAATATCGGCGGCGGACTTGCTCATCGTATAGCTGAAGAAATCAGGATTGAGATTGGCCAGCTTCTGGTCCGTCACCTGCACCACGCGTCGGCCGGCGCTGCTGGTGGCATGGGCAAGGTAAGTCTGCGCCAGCAGGGTAGGGGAAGCGGCGTTGATGCACATTGCTTTCCGGTTCGTCTTGATATCCAGTGCGGTTACATCATCGGCCTCGAAGATCGATGCCGAGTTGATCAGGCACCGCCAGTCATCCAGCTTTTCCGTTAGTTTGCGCGCCATGGCTGCCGCCTCGTCAAGGTTCGCCAGATCGCATTGCACCACCTCGGCACTCGGCAATTCGCCTGCCAGTGCATGGGCCGCTTCGATCGAGCCGTTGCAGTGAATAACGACATGCCAGCCCGCACCACCAAAGCGGCGACTAATGGCAGCGCCCACGCGCTTTGCGCCGCCAGTTACCAGAACCGCCTTGCGGATCACGAAAGAATCGACCGGTTCAATCCGGAATGGATATTCATGCTCTTACGATAGTCGCGAGTGCAGGGGACACAACAGCGCTCTCTTTCCTTCGAAGGGCGGGACGGTGGAGTGCCGTCAGGGTGCACCCGTTCGCTAAACCCGTTCCGGCACGTTTTCGCGCAGGTCGGCCAGCCATACGTCTGCCACCGCATCGCTGGGGGCGCGCCAGTCTCCGCGCGGTGACAGCGCTCCGCCGGCGCTTACCTTCGGTCCGTTGGGCAAAGCGCTGCGCTTGAACTGACTGAACTGGAAGAAGCGGTTCGCGAAATTTTCCAGCCAGTGGCGGATTGTGGGCAGATCGTAAGAATTCTTGAGCGCGTCCGGAAATTCGTGCGGCCAGCTCCCTTCATTCACTTCGCGCCAGGCGTGCCAGCACAGGAAAGCGATGTGGCTGGGCTTTTGCCCCCAGCGAATGGTGTGGTGAAGAAAGAAATCGTTCAGCTCGTAGGGGCCGATAATGCTCTGCGTGTTCTGAATGTTCCCGTCATTGTCGGCTGGAACCAGCTCGGGGCTGATCTCGGTCCCCAGCACGGCTTCCAGCGCGTCGTCGACCGCAGGTTCGAACTGGTTCGTGCGCGCCGCCCAGCGTATCAGGTACTGGATCAGCGTCTTGGGCACACCGGCATTGACTGCGTAATGGCTCATCTGATCACCGACGCCATAGGTGCACCAGCCGAGCGCCAGTTCGGAAAGGTCGCCCGTTCCGATGACGAAGCCCTTGTGGTGGCCTGCCAGGCGGAACAGGTAATCGGTGCGAAGGCCCGCTTGCACATTCTCGAAAGTAACGTCGTAATGCTTTTCTCCCTTGGCGAAGGGATGGTTCATATCGGCGAGCATCTGTTGTGCGGCGGGCCTGATGTCGATCTCTTCCGGCGTCGTTCCGAAAGCTTCCATCAACTTCCAGGCATTGGATTTCGTGTCGTCCGATGTGGCAAACCCCGGCATGGTGTAGGCGCGGATCATGGAACGGGGCAGACCCAGCCTGTCGCAGGCCTTGGCGGCGACGATCAGCGCATGGGTGGAATCGAGCCCACCCGAAATGCCGATTACCAGGCTTTCCGATCTGGTCGCCTTCATCCGGCGCATCAGCGCATCGACCTGGATATTGAACGCCTCGTAAGCGTCATGGTCCAGCTTGTCCTGACGATTCGGAACGAAGGGAAACCGGCGGGTGCAGCGACGTAGGCCGATATCGCCACTGGCGTAGTCATGTTCGAAGCCGATCGTGCGATAGCTGTCTTCTGGCCGCCCGGCGTCCTCCACCGCATCGTTGAAGGTCTGCATGCGCATCCGATCGTTGAGGATGCGCCTCGTGTCGATATCGGTGACGCACAGTTCGGGCTCCAGCTCGAAACGAACGCTTTCCACCATCAGGTCACCCAGTTCGTAAACCATTCCCTGGCCGTCCCAGGAAAGATCGGTCGTGCTTTCGCCAAAACCAGCAGCCGAATAGGCATAGGCACAGACCGAGCGGCTGGAACTTGCCCTGCAAAGCAGGTGCCGCTCATCCGATTTGCCGATGGTGATGTTGCTTGCCGAAAGGTTCAGGATGATCGTCGCTCCGGCCAGCGCAGCCATGGTACCGGGCTGGATGGGACTCCAGAAATCCTCGCAAATCTCTACCCCGAAGGTGAAACCGGGCAGGTTCTGCGCGCTGAAGATCACGTCCACGCCAAAGGGGATTTCCTCCCCGCCCACTGGGATCCACAGATCGCGGCAGTTGTTGCCGCGCGCAAACCATCGTTTCTCGTAGAATTCGCGATAGTTTGGCAGATAGGTTTTCGGCACGGCGCCCAACACTTCGCCATGTGCGATTACAAGGGCACAGTTGTAGATGCGGCCATTGCGTCGCAGCGGCGCCCCGATCACCAGCACGGGAGTAAGTTTCGTGCTGGCCTGTCTTATCTCCTCGATATGATCTTCCACGCTGTCGAGCAGGGCGGCCTGGATCACAAGATCGTCCAGCGCGTAGGACGAAAGGCACATCTCGGGATAGAGCAACAGGTCCACGTGCTGCTCGTGCGCCATTTGCGCTTGTTCGATGATCGCCTGCGCATTGAAAGCGACATCAGCGGTGCGGACTTTGGGTGTACTGGTGGCAACGCGCACGAAACCGTGGTTGTGCATGTCAAAGAAAGGGTGCGTTTCGGCATTCATTCACGAAGTTCCTGTTCGATGAGGTGGAGCGCCACTTCCAGCGCCGCAATTCGTACGCCCTGGCGTCCACGTTTTCCAAAGTGGCTTTCGCGATGGGTCATGCCGTTACCCTTGCGGGAACAGGCGAAATGAACAAGCCCTTCCTCGCCGTCGTCGCCTGCGCCGGGTGGACCAGCGTAGCCCGTGATGGAGATACTCAGCCCCGCATCTGAACGCGTCAGGGCGCCCTGGGCCATGGCAATCGCAACCTCGCGGCTTACCGCGCCGCAGTCTTCCACCATGGTGCGCTCCAAACCGAGCAGATCGCATTTTGCCTGATCTGAATAGACCACGAAACCACGTTCGAACATGTGGCTGCATCCGGGAATATCGGTAAGCAGCGCGGACAAGAGTCCGCCCGTGCAGCTTTCGGCAGAGACAATCGGACAATCGCAATCGCATGCTTTTTGCAGCACACGCTGTGCATGTTCCTGCAATTCATGAGGAAGCGCGGGACCAAGCGTTTCCGCCATTCTCAACTCCTATCGGCTATAGTGAATGGGCAACGGACGGCGCGCGGCACGAGTTCCACGGGCTTGATCGGGACCTGCACGCCCTTCCTGACGTGGAGCACATCGTCCGATTGACGACGGTGCTTCAGTTTCCACAGTGCTCCAAGAACGATCTCCTGCGAACCTTGCGATCGCCAAGCTGGTTATCGAGCGGGTTACGGGGATATAAACCACAAAACGCCGCCGCTCCGAGGGAAGGAGCGACGGCGTTTCATGCAGGTTGGGCCGAAGCCAGGATTAGCGGCAGCGTGCACCGCCACGGTCGATTTCACGGCCAAGGACTGCGCCAAGGGCACCGCCCAGCAGTGTACCGACGGTGCGATCGCCATCTGTGTCGACGGTGCGACCCAGCAGCGCGCCACCGGCAGCGCCGATGATCAGACCGGTCGTACCGTTGTCACGCTCGCAGTAATAGCGGCCATCGCGGCCCTGCCACACGCGGTCGCCACGGCGAACCTGACGCGGTTCGTAATAGCGGCCGCGATCGTCATAATCGCGGTGACGACGCCGATCACGAGCGCGACGACGGTCGCGGCGATCGTCACGATCGTAGCGGACCTCATAACGGTCGCGGTCGTAACGATCATGCCGGTCGTTGTCGCGATAGCCGTGCGCGGGTGCCCAGGACGGAGGTCCCTGCTGCGCAACGGCGGGTGCGGCGGGAATTGCCAGCGAGGCGGCGGCGATTGCAAGAAGTGTCTTGTTCATGGCGATTACCTTTCCGATTCGACATCGCTCTGTGTCTGAAATCGCTTTTCGTTCATAGAACCGATACTGAATATGAACAGCGCGTTGGAATGTGCGTTTTGGGGTGAGCCGTTCTCGGTTGGCGATCAGTCGAACTTACACGCCGTTATCGCGATCCAGTCGCGGCCTATCCCATCGGCGCCGCTACCACGGTATTCCTCGGCTTGAATTACCTGCCAACCGCTACTGCGATAGAGCTTCAGTAGATGTCCGGACGGCGCAAAATTGTAGAGCCGCCCCAACCGATCGCGCCCTTCGCCGCAACCCAGCTTGTAATTGGCGAAGAACCAGCCAGGTGCGCGTGTGGCTTGGTAGATTTTGCGTAGAACATCGCCAAGTCCCGACAGCGGCTGGTGATGTAAAGAAGCGTGAGCCCAAACCGCATCACAGCAATCATCCTCATCGAGTTCATCGAACCTGAGCAGTCGCACGTCCTGTCCGGTTCGCTCACGCGCTTTCCTGGCCATGCCCCTGGACCCATCGGTCATATCTACGGTGAAGCCGCGCTCGATCATCCGGGCAGCATCACGCCCGCCGCCGCAGCCGAGTTCGAGGATTTGCGCGCCAGGTGGCACCCGATCCAGAAATCCGTCAAGATGACGCGCAGGGCCTTGCGCAAAGCTCAACGTGTAGCGGGGCGCCTCGCGATCGTAGAACGCGATGGTCGCTTCATCGGTCATGCGCCAGCGACGGCTTGGGCTTCCTCGCGGTCACGCTGCGCACGGCTTTTCTTCTCGGCCGCAGTTTTCAATTGTCCGCATGCGGCATCGATGTCCCGTCCGCGCGGGGTGCGCACAGGCGCGGAGATGCCGCCTTCGAAGACGATATCGGAAAAACGCTTGATCCGCTCGGGCGTCGAACAGTCGTAGGCGGCACCCGGCCACGGGTTGAACGGAATAAGGTTCACCTTCGCCGGCAGCTTATAGTGCTTCAGCAGCCGGACAAGTTCGCGCGCATCTTCGTCGCTGTCGTTCTTGTCCTTCAGCATGACATATTCGAAGGTAATACGCCGTGCGTTGGAGGCACCGGGATAGTCGGCGCAGGCCTGAAGCAGCTGGTCCAGACCGTATTTCCGATTGATCGGTACAATTTCGTCGCGAATGTCTTTGGTCACGGCATGGAGAGAGACCGCGAGGTTTACGCCGATCTCCTCTCCGCAACGCGCCATGGCGGGCACCACGCCGCTGGTGGAAAGCGTGATGCGGCGTTTCGACAGGGCAAGCCCATCTCCGTCCATCACCAGCTTCAATGCGTCGCGCACGTTATCGAAGTTATACAAAGGTTCGCCCATGCCCATCATCACGATGTTGGTCAGCAGGCGGCCATCGGCGGTGTATTCCGCTTCGTCTTCCACCTCGGCAAAATCCATCTTGCCCTTCGGCCACTCGCCCAGCGCGTCGCGCGCCAGCATGACCTGGCCCACAATTTCGCCAATGGTCAGATTGCGCACCAGGCGCATGGTGCCGGTGTGACAGAAGGTGCAGTTTAACGTGCAACCAACTTGCGAGGAAACGCAAAGCGTGCCGCGGTCCGCATCGGGGATGAAGACCATTTCGAACTCGTGACCGTCGGGCGTTTTCAGCAGCCACTTACGCGTGCCATCGGTACTGTGCTGCGCTTCCACCACGTCGGGGCGACCGATCACGAAGCGCTCTGCAAGCCAAGGCCGCATGGTCTTGGCAATGTCGGTCATCGCCTCGAAATCTGTGACACCGCGATGATAAAGCCAGTGATACACCTGCTTCGCCCGCAGCTTGGCCTGCCGCGCATCCAGCCCGGCACCTTCGAACAGGGCAGCAATATCTTTCTTCGGCAGACCGATCAGGTCCACGCGGCCATCCGCGCGCGGTGTGATCTCGCGCGCTACGGGAACCGGGTCTACCTGCCCGGGAATGCTCATCAGTGTCGTATTGGCCATGGGAGGCAGCGATATAGGGTCTGCGGAAGGGTTTGGGAAGCGGGCGCCTTCGCCGAGCTTTTGCATCGGTTCCCGCATCCTCCCCGTCAGGACGCGCGATTTCATCGGTGAAGCGTCGGGAACAACGTTTTCGAGGGTGAGCCGGGCGAATTTTGCGATGGATCGCACACGAATCCTATCATCGAACATTAGTTCACGAACGTTCATGCTGTTCGTCGAGCCACGAATGCGTTTCGTCGAGCAATAATGTTGCTCAAAAACAACAACTTTTTTGTTGTGCTGGGTTCATGAAACGAACCAGCGCTCCGCATCATTAAGGCAGTCCACGCACGGGAATTCTCGTGGTGAAACAAGAAATGGAGTACATAATGAAAAAGGGTATCGCACTCATTCTCGCGTCGGCCTCGGCCACGGCTCTGGCCGTTCCAGCCGCCGCGCAGGACAATTCGGCATTCACCGGTCCGCGTATCGAAGGCATCGCCGGATACGATATCAGCAAAGCCGGAAGCAGCGTGGACAACGACCTCAACGACGAGGACGATCAGTCCATCGACGGCTTCATGTATGGCGTCGGCATTGGCTATGATGTTGCCGTGGGCGGTATCGTACTGGGCGCGGAAGCCGAACTTTCCAGTTCGACCGCCAAGACAGACGTGGTCGACGGTGATCTTGAAGACCTGGGCTTCGGTGCCGAACTGGAAACCGGGCGCGACATCTATGTCGGCGCGCGCGCAGGCGTTCTGGCCGGTGAGAACCTGCTGGTCTACGCCAAGGGCGGCTATACCAACGCCCGGTTCAACCTGCTCGCCGATAACGGCGTCGACGAGATCGAAACCGATCTGGATCTAGACGGCTGGCGCGTCGGTGCGGGCGCAGAATACGCCATGAGCGAAAACACTTTCGTGAAGCTGGAGTACCGTTATTCCAATTATTCGGAAGGCGAATTCGACTTCAACGACGATGACTTCTTCGATGATGACACCGGCGAAAGCGATCGCTTCGATGCCGATCTGGATCGCCATCAGGTCGCCGTCGGCTTCGGCTACCGCTTCTGATCGAATCGATTACCGAACGAAGGGGCCGGGGGAGCAATCCTCCGGCCCATTTCGTATCTAGCGCAATTGCGCGCATCCGACCTGCGCTGCATCCAGCGCGGTTGCCGCGCCCTGCAGTGAATAGCGATCGGTAAAGCGATTGCCGCGATTGTCGGTCGCACTGACATAAAGGCGGCTGCCTGAACGCATGGCCGCCAATATTGCCGCATCGTCCTGCGCGTTCGTCGCCCAGGCATCGCTGCCACCACCCGTCAGATCGAAACGTCGTCCGCCGATAGCAAGTCGTATGCGCGGGCTGCCGGACAACTCCCGGCTGAGCCGGAAATGCACCTGCGCGCGAATGTTGCGGCGCGGCCAGGTGCCGACACTCGCAAAAGGTTCGAAATCACGACGGCTGCGGGATACGTCGGCCGCAGCAATTGCATAGCAACGCGGCACACCGGGATCACGGAATGCCCCCCATTGCCCGAACACGCCAAGGCTGTCTTTCGCCAGCACGGGTGCGGCCAATGAAAGGGCGATCCCGGAGACGATGAGGGAAACGATTATCCGCATGGGTCTCCCTTAGGCCAAGTCACGTGACAGTCAAAATCGGACTCCTTTCATCCGATACTACTGGATTTTTTCCAACATTTCTGCCATATGAACGAGACGGGAAGGGGCACCGACGAAATTGGCCCAAAGATGAAAGGACGCCCTCGGTATAGTGCCGGGTGGCGAGCGTTACGATGAGCCTGCTTGCCGATTACAACCTGCCATTTGCCATTGCCTTCGGGCTGTTGGTGCTTGCTCTTGTGTTGCAATTGATAGGCCTCGGCGATTTCGATTTCGGCGGCGATGTCGATCTGGACGCGGATGCTCCCGATTTCGACGCGAACGCGGTAGAAGCGCCGTCCGTCGGGGTTGGCGGGGCTGTGCTTACCTTGCTGGGGTTGGGGCGAGTGCCGTTGATGGTGTGGCTGGTGGTGTTTCTGCTTTTGTTCACGCTGATCGGGATGGGCATCCAGCTGTTTGCTACGGATCTGACAGGTGCGCCCCTTTATGCGGGTCTTGCCGCTTTGTTTTCGGGTGGGGCGAGTTTGCCTGCGACAGCCGTAATGATGAGGCCGCTGGGCCGCTTTTTGCCGCAGGATGAAACGAGTGCCGTGGGGCTTAACAGCCTTGTGGGGCGGCGCGGCACCATCACCACCGGCAAGGCCGCTCGCGGCTCGCCGGCCAGAACGAAAGTGCGCGACCGCCACGGTCATGCGCATTACGTCATGCTCGAGCCACATGAGGATGCGAGCATCATTCACGAGGGGGACGAGGTATTGCTCGTGCGCCGCGAGGGACAGGTCTTTTTCGGCATGGCCCTGGCAGAGCGCAAGCTGGCGCCGATGTCCTGAAACTAGAAAACAACAGGAGAAGAAATGGAAGGTTTACTGGATCTTGGCTTTGTAACTTTGGTGGCGGGCGCGCTCGTCTTTTTCGTCATCGTTTTGTTCCTGCTGAAAATGTATCGCCGCGCGTCGAAGGAGATTGCCTTCGTACGGACTGGCGTGGGGGGTGAGAAAGTGGTGATGAACGGGGGCGCGCTCGTCTTCCCGATCTTCCACGAAACGATGCCCGTCAATATGAACACGCTGGTGCTCTCGGTCATGCGCCGGGATGGAGAGGCGCTGATTACGCTCGACCGGCTACGGATCGACGTGAAAGCGGAATTCTACGTTCGTGTGAAGCCCGATGCCGAAGCCATCGCCATGGCCGCCCAGACCCTTGGCCAGCGCACGATGCAGCCAGAGATGCTTAAGGACCTTGTCGAGGGCAAGTTCGTCGATGCGCTGCGCTCCGTTGCCGCCGGCATGACCATGAACGAGCTGCATGAACAGCGCGCCGATTTCGTGCAGAAGGTGCAGCAGGTCTCGTCCAACGATCTGGCCATGAACGGGCTGGAGCTGGAGTCCGTCTCGCTGACGGGGCTGGACCAGACCTCCATCGAACATTTCAACGCCAACAATGCCTTCGACGCCGAGGGTCTGACGAAGCTGACCGAACAGATCGAAGCGCGCAAGAAGCTGCGCAACGATATCGAGCAGGACACGCGCGTGCAGATGGAGACAAAGAACCTTGAGGCCGACCAGAAGTCCTTCGAAATCAGCCGTGATACCGAATACGCGCGGTTGGGCCAGGAACGCGAGGTTGAGGTGCGGCGCGCGGCACAGATGTCGGAAATTGCCAGTCAGCAGGCAGAGCGGCAACGGGAAGCCGACGCGGCACGTATTGAGGCCAAGAAGCAGGTCGATGCGCAGCAGATCGAGGCCGACCGGCTGGTGGAAGAAGCCCGCATCGACCAGGTGCGCGCGCTGGAAATCGCCCGGCAGGAACAGCAGATCGCAGTGCAGAACAAGTCGCGCGAGGAAAGCCAGGCCAAGTCCGAAGCCGATGCTGCCCGTGCCAAGGCAGTCGAGGCGGAGGAACGTGTGTCCACAGCCCGCGAAAGCGAGATCGCAGAGCGGCAGAAGAAGATCGAACTGATCGAGGCAGCCAAGCAGGCCGAACGTGACGCAATCAAGATTCGCGTTGACGCAGAAGCCGACAGGGATGCCGCGACCAACCTCGCTGAAGCCACTCGCCGCGAGGCGGAAGGTGAAGCCGACGCGACCAAGCTGCGCGCAGAAGCCGACCGCGTGCGGTTCGAGGTGGAAGCTGCCGGTCAGCAGGCCGTGAACGAGGCGGCCAATATCCTTTCGATGGACCAGATCAGTCTGCAGACGAAGCTGGCGCTGCTGAAGGTGCTGCCAGAAGTCATCCGCGAAAGTGCGAAACCGATGGAAGCTATCGACTCCATCAAGATCGTGCAGGTCGACGGGCTGACGCAAAAGTCCGGCGCGCCGGGCACCACCACCAATGGCTCCGGTGGCGGCAGCGGTGGCAGTGGCAACCTCGCCAACGATGCGGTTGCCGCAGCGTTGGCCTATCGCGCTCAGGCGCCCGTGCTGGATGGCCTGATGAAGGAGCTCGGCCTCGATGGGTCCTCGCTCGGCAAGATCGTGGAAGGCGCGGCGAACGGCAACGCTGAAGAGGCTTTCGGAACGATGGCGAAACTGAGTGACGAGGCGGGCACACCTTCCTTGTTCGACACTGGAACCAAGGCCGAAGACGAGACTGAAACTGATGTCAGAGCCAGCGATACGAAAGCTAGGAAGGACAGCGGCAAGGAAGCTTCGGAATAACCTCCAGCTCGCAAAATACAGGGCGGGTGCGGTAACCACCGCGCCCGCCTTTTCCTTGGGCAGAATCTATTCGCATGGCTGCCCGCGACATTGCGGGCGATGCGATAAACCCAGCTATTGGCAGAGCACTAGCCCTCGAAATATTCGAAACTACGCCAGAGTTTTGCGTGGATATCCTGCACAAGGTCGCGCGCCAGCTCGACATCTGCGTCGTAACCGCGCGCCAAACGCATTAATGCAGCACCATAATGTTCGGCGGCGCCGCGATAGGCTTCGTCCTGCGAAAGCGGTGGATTGTTCACGGTGTTTTTCCCTCGTGCCATGCAAGGGTAGTCTGCGTCGCGATGAGAGTCTTACCGCAGAAGCGAAATTTTTGTTGGCCGTTCAATCTGTGGCTTAATCAGGATAGCTGATGGCCACCACTTCCCATTCCTTCACGCCGCCGGGAAGTCGTACGGTGCGCAGATCGCCGATTTCGGCGCCACGCAGGGCGCGGGCGATGGGGCTGGACCAGCCAATGCGGTTGTCGCTGGCGTCCTGTTCCTTGTCGCCCACAATAGTGACGGTGCGCTCTTCGTCGTCCTCGTCAGCGATATTGACAGTAGCGCCAAAGAACACGCGGCTCTTATCCGGCTGCTGGCGGGGATCGACGACCTTGGCGTGCTTCATCACCTTCGCGAGATAGGACAGCTCCCGGTCAATCTCGCGCATCTTCTTGCGGCCATACAGGTAATCACCGTTCTCGCTGCGATCGCCATTGCCCGCCGCCCAGCTGACGATCTCCACGATTTCAGGCCGCTCTGTGCCGAGCAAGTGGTCGTAGCGCGCTTTTAGTGCGGAAAGGCCTGCGGGGGTGATAGGGCTGGTGTTATCGGGGGAGGGCATTGGGCAGTTTATAGCGTAGTCGTGAGAACTGGCCAGAGATGATGCCCGCTTACGACCCTGGCTGCAGTCTAGCGGACGTAGCAACTGGATCCTTAATCGGACCGAGGTTGGTTACCACTCAGCGACAATTATTCGCTAAGCAAAGGCATTACATCAACGAGTTCCACGTCGCGCATCTGTTCGAGATAGGCTTCGTAGTAGGGCTTGTGCGATGCACCAACGATGGCGAGCATTCGGGTCCCCGGCCTGCGGCCAAGCACTTCCCTGATGTTCGCTACCATTCGCAGATTGCGCGCCTCCCAATAGGATAGGTAGCGCCTACCGAAACCTTCATCTGAGGGGTCCTGCAGCACTGCGCCGAAATCGGATGCGTAAATTATCTCCGCTTGAGACGGGTCGTTAAATACTCGATACATCTCGAAGAACGCGCCCGGCTGCCCCAGATTGGTGAAAAGCCTTTCGTAGGCTTCTCGGCGTTCGACTGTGGCTGGATTGTCCCACGCCGCCATGATCGCAGCGGCAAAGGCTTCCTCGTCCGGTTCCGGACCGGCGTAGAAGGCCTGATCATCGACCTCATAGGTTCGCTCCAGCCCGACACGTGCGGCGACGCGCGCGGCGATGGTTCCTTCGCTTCTCCTGATTTCCTTGGCAGTGAGGTAGACCACCATATCTTGCGTCAGAAAATTATCGGCCCGACGTTCGTTCGTCGGTAAGCGCAGCCATTGAACCAGACTGGAGTCTGGCTCACCCGCCGCCAAGAATATCGCTGCCAAGCGGCGGCGTTGCTGGCCAGACGGGTTTTCCGGCCAATTGGCGAGTAGCTGCTCGGCCTGTTCGTTTGCCGCACTAACATCGAGCCCGGTCGCTTCCCCGTAAGGAGTAGGATCGAAATCACACCACTGCTTGTGGGCGTTTCCATAGCGCCAAGCCAGCCGCCGCATTGTGTCGCACAGCAGGCCGGATGAACTTTCCGTCGCAATTGCAGTTGGCCGCCATTCGACCAGCCGGTCGACGAGCGGATTGATCATTTCGATCTGAAAATTTTCTGGAAGCTCATGTAGGTGCGGCGTGCCCAACACCATAACTTCGTTCGGTTCGCCCACAGGGCGATCCATCATTTCGTCAGGTTGGAACGAAGGTCGATAGGTCTGGGCGGACGCCGAGTTCATACCACCAAGTAACACGAAAACAGCTAGAAGCACTCGAAACATCGTTACCGCCCTAGTTACATAATACACCTGTGCACTATGCTCAATTGGCGATTCGGATCAAGCCAGACTTGTCCAACAAGGCAAAGCCAACCGGTCTCGATAGTGTATTGCTATCGAGCCGACCGTCCGCATTCCACTTCCAGACGCTTTGATTAGCGCAGGAAGTCCTCAACATCGCGTGGTCCACCAGCCCTGCCGGTGCGGTCTGGATAAAGGTGCTCGTACACCACCGCATTCTCTATCACGCGTTGCACGTAGTTCTTCGTTTCGAAGAATCCGATCTCCTCGATCCAGCGTAGCCAGTCGCCGGTCTGGCGCGGGTCGCCGTTCTGGCGCAGCCACTTGTTCACATTGCCGGGGCCTGCGTTGTAGGCAGCAATGGCGAGCGGGTAGCTGCCATCGTAATAGGAAATCAGCCGCTCGATATGGTTTGAGCCAAGCTGCATCGAATATTGCGGATCGTCGATCAGGCGACTGGCAGAATACTGCACGCGGGCACGGCGCGCTTCTTCACGCGCGGTGGCGGGCATGAATTGCATCAGTCCGCGGGCCCCTGCATGACTGATGGCGTTTTCGGCAAACTGGCTTTCCTGCCGCGCAAGCGCGTGGATCATCGTCCAGTTGGTGCCGGGAGGTGTATCCAGCGTGGGATAGCCGATGCGGGTAAAGCCTTCGTGTCCGTCGGACATGGCGGCATCGGCAAGATTCACAGCCAGATCGCGCCGTCCGATCTCGCGGGCCAGGTCTGCCACAAGCATATGTTCACCCACCGTCTCTGCCTGATCGGCGATGGAGCGGTAGAAGCGGATGCCGGTGCTCCACGGCGCATCACGGGCCACTTCGGCCACGGCGCGGGTGATTGGGGCGGAAAGGAACTCCTGCCGCTCTGCCATCGTCGGCTCCCCACCGGGCTGCGCATCGAAGCTGGGAACATCGCGGCCCAGACGATCCAGTGCCAGCAGACCGTAGAAACGATCTGCATATTCGGCAGCCATTTCGTAATAGCGCTGCGCCTCTGCGGTGTTACCCGCGCGGCGATAGGCCTCGCCCGCCCAGAAGAAGCCCTTGGAACGGGTCTGCGGGGTGCGCGCGGCGGCGCCGTACTGATAGAACAGCGGGGCAGCGGCTGCGCCATCGCCAAGCTGCCATAGGGCGTTGGTGCCGCCCAGCCACATCAACGAGGTGTAATCGTCACGCAGGCGATATTCACCGGCCGAAATGTCATATCCCGGTTCGAAAGCCTCGATAGCGCGCTCTGCGACACGAACCGAATCGCGCGTACTCGCGCCGCGCGCAACGGCGAGCAATTCGGTTATCCACGCGGTTTGGTCGAAGGGGAGGGCAGAAAGCTGCGGCCCGTCCACGATATTGCGCACGGCTGCCGATGTCTGGCCCTCCTGTCGCAGTTCGCGGCTGCGATTGTAGAGGTAGCCGGGATCGGCCATCGCGCCTGGTGCGCTGGTCGCTCCGTCGCCGCCTTGCAGTATGGCAAGGCGTGCCTGGAACACTGCCCGCCGCTCTGGCGAGACACGAGAAAGCTGACGTGCTGCGGCATCCCCATCGCGCTGCCACAACAGAGCGTCCATGCGGCGATCGTGATCGCCCTGTTCGAACATCTGTCCGAAATTGGCAGACAGCGACGCCTCTGCCGTCGGGCTCATCTCGCCGCCGCGCCAGGCTTCCAGCGCCCAGCGCTGTGCAGCGCTGCGATCCTGCCCCATCAGGGCCAGCGCGTAATGTGCCTTGGCATAATTGGTAACGGGAGGCTGATTCTCGAAGAAGCGCAGGAGAAGGGCGGGATCTGTCTCTTATACACATCTCCGAGCCCACGAGACTAGGCATGATCTCGT
>OJBY01000346.1_pt1 | contig 26601 bp, 23 predicted proteins | sample 1591731 | NCBI WGS metagenome assembly OJBY01 (sample SAMN05416837, study PRJEB24817) | seawater metagenome | isolation source: Sea water | place: Canada:Atlantic | collected 2013-07
GGCGCTTAACTAGCTTTATTGGATGACGTTGCTTAAGCCGAGTTGAGGTTATTTATCAAAAACACAACGTCATTAAAATAATAAGGAGCAATTAAGCTCCTTTTTCTATTTTAACTAAAAGAACAGTAAAGCAGAGCAACTAATGCCCTTCTTGCACAAATCTTTCAGCACGTTCTACACGTCGAGGCTTACCACGTACAATCAAGGTATCTTGCGGCTGCAGTACTGTTTCAGGTGAAGGCTCTTCCGACTCAATATCATTACGTCGTAGTGCAATAACAATCACACGGCGTTCATCCAACTTTAATGATGCAATGCTATGACCATTAGCAAACGAATCATCTGTGAGTAAAATAGCGTGGGCAAACTCAATACGATCAATCGCATCTGGGCTCATATCTGTATGTTCACCCTGGAAGAAACCATGTAGGTGGTTATAATGATTTTTACGTTCTTTTTGAACACGACGAACAATTCTTGAAAAAGGAACACCTGTTAAAGAAAGAACTTGCGATACCAGCATCAAACTCCCCTCTAAGCTCTCAGGAACCACTTCATTCGCGCCAGCAGCATGTAATTCGTCTAATTGGTCGTCATTACGCGTACGAACTAAAATAGGCACATTTGGTGCTAACGAGCGTACTTTTTGAATAACATCAATCGACTGCTTATCTTCACCAAAAGCGATAACCACTAATTTAGCTTTTGATAGTTGTGCGGCCTGCAATAATTCAGCTTGTCTTGAAGAGCCAAATAATACATTTTCACCCGCATCACGTGCTTTTGTCGCTCTTAGCGGATCAATATCTATCGCAACAAAATCTATCGACTCTTGCTTTAAAAAACGACTAACCGTTTGTCCAATGCGGCCAAAACCGCAAATAATAACATGGTCATTCAAGCTAGCACTTTTTGGCAATTGCTCTAGTGGCTTGGTATCCATTTGCTTTTCTCGACTAAACCACAACGCCCAACTACGAGCATGCGCCACCATGTAAGGCGTTATTGCCATACTCAATACACCTGTACCTAATAAAATAGAAGCGGTGTCATCAGGTAACACTTCAACCTGACTTGCGAGAGCAATTAGTACAAAACCAAACTCTCCCATTTGCGCAAGCATAATACCTGCAGCCCATGCATCTTTTGGCGACTCTCCTGCCCGTATTGCCAATATCGCAATAACAACAACTTTAATCGCCATAAAACTAATCAGCAGCAAAATGATGGTAAGTGGTGATGAAAATACAACATTAATATCGAGCTTCATACCAACGGTAACAAAAAACAAGCCAAGTAATATGTCTCGATAAGGTCTGATGTCAGCTTCTAATTGATGTTTATATTGGCTTTCTCCAAGCATCATCCCAGCTAAAAAGGCCCCTAAAGCCATTGAAAGCCCGAACCACTGCGTTAACGCTGAAGCAACTAAGGTTACTAGTAAAGTAGTTAAAACAAAGAGTTCATCCGTTCTTACTTGCGCAACTAAATTGAACAAACGAGGCAAAAGCCACTTACCGGAAAACATTAATAATGAAACGACAAATACACCTTTTACCAGTGCAAATAATAACGCGAGAAGGAAAGATGAATCACCGCCTTGCGCAAGTAACGGAATAACAATTAATAACGGAACAACAGCAACATCTTGAAAAAGTAATACAGCAACCGAAAGTTGCCCTGACTTCTTCTTCATGCCACCACTTTCACTTAACTGACGAATAACGATAGCAGTAGATGAAAGCGCTAGAATACCGCCAATAGTCAAAGAGGTAGCAAAACTTTGCCCTAAAAACATTGCCACAATTAAAAAAAGCACTAACGATATAGTGACTTGTAAGCTACCAACGGTGACAACTAAATGCCGCATAGCGACTAATTTTGGTAAAGAGAATTCTAAGCCCAAAGTGAATAGTAAGAAAACAATACCCAATTCAGCAAAGTGCTCGTAGTTCACATGCTCTTGCGCTAAACCTAAACCATGTTCACCGACTAAAACGCCGGCAACTAAATACGCTAATATTGCCGGTAAATGCAGCCGACGAAATAGCCAAACAATGAGTACAGCACTGGTTAGCATGGCGAGTAATTCTAAATGACCTGTCACATGTAATCCTTACGAAATGAGAAACGAGCAATAGCTGAAAAATGATGGTTAACATCTTTAGTCAGTTTAGCCCCCTAAATGGCTGTTTGTCTAAGGTATTTTCTACTATTCAAATAAAATAATAACTCTATCGCTATCCGTTATCACTTAAGTCATGCGTCAAATAACCAATAAACTCGCTATACCAAAGCACGTAGCCGTTTAATCAAAGCGTCAAAGCCAATCTATTGACATTATTAATATTCATCATGCTTACAAAATAACAGAAAGCAAAACCTATTAATTACCATTTAAAAACAATCTATTAAAATCAAAAGCAACAGTATAAAACTAAATATTTGCACATCGTAAAAAAAAGGGTGTGATTTTTGCTTATCTAACTGAGATGTTACAGCCCCCAAAAAACGGAACATTTTATGCGCACAGTAAATATTGTTAATCATCCAAATTCAAAGTTTAATGCTTTCACATTGTTTCAGCACAGTGAACAGCAAAGCCAGCGTAATCTCGCTTTGTTAGAACAGCTTCAAACGACATTAGATGTTAAAGAGCTAATTAATATTTTTGCTATTCAAGCTGCAAAGTACGTTGACTTTACAGGACTTTATTTTAAGCATGACGAAATAAATGCCACGGCTCGTGGTAGCCATCAAGCAAAAGCTGAGCGACAGTTTGAATTAAAAATCAATGACAGATTTCTTGGTATTTTAAGCTATTCTGTAAATTCTCCAATTAGTATTACTAACTTCAACATATTGACTGAATTACATCAGCTGCTTATCAACCCGTTAAATAATGCTATTCGTTATCATCAAGCCATGCAATTAGCCATGCAAGATGCTTTAACACAACTAGGCAATCGTCGAAGCTTTGACGAACAACTCAAACGTACAATGGCACAAGCGACTCGCCGCCACACTCGTGTTGGCCTTATTCTTTGTGATTTGAACAAATTTAAAGCCATTAACGATTCGTTTGGCCATATAGTGGGCGATTCCGCACTTGAACATTTTGCCAATGCGCTACGCCAAAGTGTTCGCGATACCGATAGTATCTTTCGCTTCGGTGGTGACGAGTTTGCAATTATTGTTGAAGATGCTTCTGAGCAATCGTTAACAGCCATCGAACATAGAATATACCAAGCCCTTAGCAACGATGCGTTACTAGAAAAGTATAATGTTACCAGTAGTTTAGGCTTTGCGTTTATGAACAGAGCTGACACAGCAACCAGCTTTTTTCAAAGAGCTGATACTGCGTTGTATTCTCAAAAAATGAACATACCTAGAACACTCAGTGTTGTGTCAAAAATTAACAGCCAAAGTTAGTGTGTTAGAGATCACGCAAGGCGCGTGATTTTTCATCTGGGGTGGCACCAATGTACAAGCGGCAAATTCTTACCGCTTGGGCAAATTTTCCTGTACCAATTTTTGCCAATACTTGACGGAGAAACATAGCGTCTAAACGAAAGTTCTCACTGTAATGCTCAATGGCTTCTTCAATGCTCGGGTAGCAAACGCCATCAAATTTAAAACTATCACTGCCATCATCTTTTTCTATTTCAATACCATCAAGTACCAGCGGCCAGCCGCGAAAGCTCACCCGTTCTTTTGCCACCTCATACATAAACCATGCACTTTTTTGAAAGCCAGAGAAACTTCCGTCCTCAAAGCCTGAGTTAGCCAACTCTTCTTGAGTCCAGTTCAGGCCAATGGCTAAATCTTTCCTATATTTCTTGATCAGGAATTTTTTGACGTGCTGATCAACTTGCCAAATATTTCTTACTTTGGCTTTTAGCGCTGCGCTTAAACATTCTGAGCAACTTGGTACGGTTAACGTTGGATGTTGGCAATTGAAAACAAGGTGATATTGGTGGGGAAAGGTGAAATGGCTAGAGGCTGGCTCTGCACAGAACCAGCACTGATGCCTACTTTCAAATGGTACTTCTATAAAATTATCGTTTTCGTGCATGAAATACTATTTTTAATACTTAAGATAATTGGAAGAATCGCTTTTAGCGTCTCTTGCCAACAAGCTTATTTTTTTGCTTTTGCGATTTTGCTCGGCGTTTTGCAGCAGGAGTTTCACTTTCTTTTTTACGCGCTAGCATTTGATTTTTTTCTTGTGTCGCTTTATAACGACTCTTTTTAAGTGGCGCATCTTCTTTCGCGTCATATTGACCCGGTAATGCTCGGTCTAACTCATAACCAGGTACAATAATACGTTCGAATTTACGGCCAATTAATTCTTCAATGTTATCTAAAAATTGCTCATCTTTAGGGCTTACTAAAGAAATAGCCGTACCTGATTTACCCGCTCGGCCTGTGCGTCCAATACGATGAACATAATCTTCAGCTAAAAATGGTAAGTGAAAGTTCACTACATAAGGTAAGTCAGCAATATCTAAACCACGAGCGGCAACATCTGTTGCAACAAGAACACGTACAGTACCATCTGTAAACTGCTCAAGTGCTTTATTACGTGCGCCTTGTGTTTTATCGCCGTGACAAAGTGTCGCTTTAATACCATCAAGCTTTAATTCTTTCGCAAGAATATTTGCACTTTCTTTAGTGCCGGCAAAAACTAACACTTGGCGCCAGTTGTTAACGCCAATTAACTCTGATAACAATTCAGCTTTACGCGTTTCAGAGACCCAGTAAACTGACTGTTTAACTTTACCTGATGTAGAGTTTTGACGTGCCACTTCAATCGTTTTAGGTGTTTTAAGTACTTTCTTAGCAAGTGTTTTAACTTTATTTGAAAAGGTAGCCGAAAACATTAATGTTTGATGTTTTGCTTTGATCATCGCTGAAATACGTTCAATATCATTGTAAAATCCCATATCTAGCATACGGTCGGCTTCATCAAGTATTAAGAATTGTACTTGTGATAAATCAAGATTACGTTGTTCAAGGTGTTCAATTAAACGCCCTGGTGTTGCTACTAATATATCGACACCATTTTTCAACATTTTAGTTTGTGGTGGCATATTAGCACCACCAAATATAGCACCACTACGTAATGGCAAAAATTCGCTGTATGTTTTCACATTGTCCGCAACTTGCGCAGCTAATTCACGTGTTGGTGTTAAAATTAACGCCTTAACAGTGGTCGTGGTATCAAAGCCATCAACGGAAGGCTTAACTTTTCGCGCTAATAAATCTAATACTGGCAAGGTAAACGCTGCTGTTTTTCCAGTACCTGTTTGGGCACTAGCTAATACATCAACACCAGTGCGGATCACAGGAATAGCTTGCTGTTGAATTGGGGTTAACGTTTTATAACCACATGCTTTTACCGCTTTCAATAAATTAGCCGATAAACCTATTGCATCCACACTCATCACATCACCATTTCGTCATTATCGTAAACAACGTACTTACCCTATGATAAGCACGTCAAAAATATTAAGGCGCGGATTATAGCAGCTTTATTCAGAACTATTGTATTTAAATGGCGAGATAACTACTTCTTCTGCCAAATACCTTTGGTCAAATTAAAACGCTTTTGCTCTGCTTCGTCTGGCTCATAAGTTGGCAGTGCGCCGTTGTCATGCTGTTGGTGATAATTTTTAGCAATTGATATCACAACTTTTGACAACATAAACAACGCGGTAACGTTGACAATAGTCATTAAGCCAGTAGATAAGTCCGCCAAAGCGATTACCTCTGGTAATGTGGCAATTGAACCAAAAACTAACATCAATAAAAAGCCGACACGTAGAAACCAGCGTCCGTAAAAGTTGTCCATATTCAAATATTTAAGGTTATTATCTGCATAGGCAAAGTTTGCAACAATTGAGGTAAACGCAAACAGCAAAATTGCCACAGTAATAAAATCACTGCCCCAGTCGCCAACTTGAAAGGCAAGTGCTTGTTGCGTTAACTGTATTCCTTTTGCCTGACCAGCTTCGGGTTGAAATAACAAAATTAAAAACGCGGTACATGAACAGATAACGATGGTATCGAAGAACACGGCTAACATTTGAATATAGCCTTGCGATACCGGATGTGGTGGAAACGGCTCTGCCGCTGCCGCTGCATTAGGCGAACTGCCCATTCCGGCTTCGTTTGAATACAAACCACGTTTAATACCTTGCACTATAGCTGCACCAACTAAACCACTGCCTGCTTCTTTCAAACCGAATGCTGATGCAAATATGTCACTGATAATGCCTGGAATTTTATCAATATTTAAACCAAGAACAGTTAGGCACACTAACAAGTATGCTAACCCCATAAGAGGCACGGTTAATTCAGCAAATCGGGCAATATTCCTTAGGCCACCTAAAATGATATATCCTGCAAAAAACGCAATTGCGATGCCTGTATATAAAGGGTTAAAGCCATATGAACCACTAAAGGCATCAGTAATAGAATTTGCTTGTACCGCACTAAAAACGAAACCGTAACCAAAGAATAAACATAAAGAAAATGTCACTGCTAGCTTTCTATTTTTTAAGCCTTTACTCATGTAATATGCTGGGCCACCACGAAAGTTGCCTTTACTATCTTTTTCTTTATATAGCTGCCCCAACGCACTTTCAGCAAATGCGGTTGCCATGCCAACTAAAGCAATAAGCCACATCCAAAAAACGGCGCCGGCACCGCCTAATGAAATAGCTACCGCTACGCCCATTAAGTTGCCGGTGCCAACACGAGCGGCTAAAGACGTACACAATGCTTGAAAGGAAGAAATACCTTGGCTAGAACTTTTACGACTAGACTTTAAAATACTGAACATGTGGAAAAAACGGGTAAATTGAATACCTTTCAAACGAAACGTAAACCAAATACCACAAGCGGAGAGTAAATAAATTAGAATACTGCCCCATAAATAGCCATTAATAGTACCTATCCACGCTTCAATAAAGCTGGGGGCTATTACACTTGGTTCTACCACATTATTCTCCGATTAAATTGTTCAACAATTCAAATAAATTATACAAATGAGTCAATAGCTTAACAAAATAGCTTTGTAGATAAATAAATTTTTGTATTAATTTAATTACTAGCTTTAAAGAAAAATAATTTGAGCAACACTTTTTATGACTGTAGTGCAAAATTAATCAGCAACGGCACTGTTTGACAGAAAGCTGGAGCTTTCTTGGTAAGGAGCACTCTAAAGTGGGTTTAACGCCAAACAAAGAGCTTAGTAATATTCTTCGGTTAAAAAGTCACATAACTCTCTTGAATTGAAAGGTTTACGTAATACAGGATACGACCATTGATTATCTTCTTCAGCAATATAGCCACTTATAGAATAAATGCTAATATTGGGGAATTTTCTTTTTACTAAAACGGCAGCTTCACGACCTGAGATATCAGGCAATATCATATCGGTAATAAATACATCAAAAACTACTTCACTAGCCAAACAATCTAACAAACTCTTTTTATTGCTTATATGCTTCGTTATTGCCCCTTCATTTTCAAGATATAAAGCAACAAATTCAGCGATACTCTCCTCGTCATCAAGAATTAACACTCGCTTTCCCGTCATATTTAAGCTTGGGCTTTGTTTCGTTTTCACAATATTAAGACAAGGTTTAACATTACATTTAAAAATTAAAGTAAAATGTGCTCCGCCTAAATCACCATGCCCTTCAACTTGAATGTCGCCATTATGTTTATAAATAGTGCTATAAACATTCGCCAAACCAATACCATTTCCCTTATTGACTGATTTACTGCTATAAAAAGGGTCAAAAATCTTTGAAATATTCTCATCATTTATGCCAATGCCACTATCTTGTACATGAATTTCAAGACGATTTTCCGCATTAATATTAGCAGAAATCTTAATCTTTCCGTTAAGCCCCTGCTCCTGAATAGCGTCTTGAGAGTTCAACACTAAATTCAATAGAATATTAATAAACTCACCTTGCGGAAATTTTATTTGGCACTTAACACGGTTAATATCAAGACTAAAATCAATAGTAGGTAATAACAACTGTTTAAACAGGTACTGGTTATCTTCAATTTCTTTGATCGGATTAAACTCTATGACTTTGATCGTGGGTTTGCGTGTAAAAGCTAATAAACGTTCTGTGACACTTTTACCTTTATCTATAGCGTTCTTAACCCGCTCAATATAGCCAAATATATCCCTTTCGCCTTGAGAAAACTTCAATTCAAGCATTTCAGTTGCGCCTAACGCTACGCCCAAGACATTATTAATATCATGAGAAACATTACCAAAGGTATTACCTAGCAGTGCTAGTCTATTACTAATAATCTGTTGTTGGTCTTTGCGAAATTTTTCAGTAATATTTTCAACAATCCAAATATAAATCCCCTCATCACCTTCATAAGTTATTGACAGGTCGAAAACTGAGTTATATTTATCAAAACTTGCACTATTGTGTATTACTTGTCCGTGATGTTTGGCTTTTCTTTTATACTCCATGTAATCGCTAATACTGAAATTTATATAATTGAACAGCAAACTGTTTTCACCATTATTTTGTGGTGATATTTCTTGATAAACAATATTGTCGTTGTCATCAATAAAAAATATCGGCACTTTAATTGTCTTGTTAACTAAAGCGAGTAACTTAAGCTTCTCTAATGTCTCTTCTGATTTTGTAATATCTCGACAAACCCCAAAAACACCAAAAACTTCACCGTCGGTGTCAATTTCTACTTCAGCCAAAATTTCGACTTTGACCAAGTGACCAGACGTATGCTTAATAGTACTTTTAAGATGAAAACCTTGTTTTAACTCAACGGCCTGCTGCATTTTACTTTTAATGTACGCCTGCTGTTCTTCAATATAAAAACTGCTGGCACTGTCAAGTTCTGGTTTATATTGGCTGGGGTCTAAGCCATGAATTCGATAAACTCCGGTTGACCAAAATAGCTCATCATTAACAATATCAAACCGCCAATGACCTGAATTAATTAAATTTTCAGCTAGCACTAAATAATTATTTTTTTCTTTTAATCGATCTACAAGTTGGTGATTTTCGGTAATATCTTTAACTGAGCCAAACATTTTATGTGGCTTGTCATTTTGATAGGCGAGTACCTTCCCAACGATACAGAGCCATTTGGTAGTTCCTGCTTTGGTTTTGATTGGAAAAGTCAAGTTTACACAAGGAATATGGCCTGATAAGTGTTCATCAAATACTGAGTAAATATTTTTCAAAGTATCTTTTGTAACTAACTCTTTTCCCAATGTTGCAGAGCCCGTATAAGCATTTTCTCCGTAACCTAAAATAGCCATCATATGGGAAGAGTAAAACATTATACTATTTTCAATGTTCCATTCCCAAAACGCTTCGTCAATACTACTTAGTACCTGTTTAACATCTTTAGTTGACGGGTCATGATTAAAGTTAACCACTTCAAGGTGTTCAGTTAAAAAAACTAAGTAGCCTTGTTCTTCTTTAGTTACCCGTATCGTACAAGGTATACTTTGCTCAGACTGGTTAAATAGTAAAATATGCCTTGGGTGTTCAATACTAACACCTCCTTTAGCATGGTTTTTTCGACACGCTATATGGTGTTCTGTCACATTTTCAGGTAATAACAGTTCAACTGGTTTGCCTATAAGTTGTTCTCGACAATAGCCTGACAAGCCTGAAAATTGAACATTACAATCAGTGATAATACCGTTTAAGTCAGTACACAACACTGAAAATGGAATGCTTGATAGGCTGACGTTTTCCGATATTTTCAAAATAATTCATCCTCCTCTTCCATAGTTTCAACTTCATCAACTTGTTGGGAGTTTAACGACTTTAATTCATCAACACTTTGCAAAGCACCGTCAAGTAACTGACCAACTTCCAGAAAATTAATATCATCTTGAGAATGTTTTTTCAGTGCACTATGTACAAGGTTTGTCAAATATTCCTCTTGCTCAAAACTTAAATCTAATATGTGAAAACTTTGGCCAATATTAGTCACAATTTCATTCATCACTTCTTGTTGATGATATTTTGACATAACTAACATTTGCTTGGTTTGGGTAACTGCTTGTTGAATTTTATCTTGCACATTCACTAGTGCATTTTGATAAGTAATAAAAGCAATTCTAGCGCCAACACATTCAATGACAGACGCAAGCGCGTCAATATAAATGTCGGTATCAATGGTGCCATCTTCTAAGTTTAAAATTAAAATAGAAACAAGATCATGATTAAAAATAGTGCGTGAACCAAAGCGATATAATCGTGGTTTAATCTGCAATAACTTCATTACATCTACTTCAACGGGAGAGCAAACACCATTTTTTGAACTGTAAAAGCTTGATGGTTCATTGATAGGATAAAAACCAATACAGCCTTGTAAATTCATATTATAAAGGTATGAGAAAACTTCATCTCGAATCTTTTCTAAACTAAAACATTGATTGAGCTTAGAGGTAAGCTGCATACAACTACCGTATTTTGAAGCTTGCGCCATTGAAATATTAATCACACGATCTTTTGAACATAACTCATCTTCATAATCATGAATTTTGTCTTGATATTCTATAAGTCGTTTTAATTTACTAATTAAGGCAAGCAGTGAAATAGGCTTTGCTAGAAAATCATCTGCACCGCAATCTAGCCCTTTTAAAATGGCTTCTTCGGTTGCTAAGCCAGAATACAATACAAATGACTTTGCAAGTTGATTTCCTGCAACTTGCTGCTTTATCCAGTTAGAGCCTTTTTCTTCGCCGATATTTTCGTCGACGAGCGCTATTTCAAATGATCCCGCGTCATAACTAGCAGAAACTTTATCCACTTCACTCAGGTTTTTAGCACAAACAACTGAGAAATCGATTTCAAGAGCTTCTTGTAAAAGCTCCAAATACGCATAGTCATCATCAATAATAAGTACTCTAGGCTTCAACATAAATATCCCTCTTCAACAGTCTATATCCTGAAATATATTTCCAATTACTGCTTTATTTCCTTTAACCAGCATTAAAAACGGCGTACTGATTTCTTCTATTTTCTTTTGCTTGATACATCGCTAAGTCTGCTTGTTTAATAAGTTGTTCAAGACTGGATGCTCCATAGCTAGTTGACGAAACTCCTATACTGACCGAAACATAAGGCAAAACAGTAGAATATTCATGAGCAATTTTTGCTGACAACAATGTATTGATAATCTCTTGTGCTTTAAAGCGAGCACTTTCTATAGGCGTATAAGGTAAGGCGATAATAAATTCCTCACCACCGTACCGCCCAATAACATCTCTAGACTGGTCCAATACCTGACTAAAAATATTCGCGACTTCTACTAGGCAATCATCGCCTTGTTGATGCCCATAGTTGTCGTTATAAAGTTTAAAACAGTCGATATCTAACATCAGTAATGAAAGTTCTGCGCTTTCTTTGAGGTTACTTACCCACGAATTATTAAGAATTGGACTCAAGCCCCGACGGTTTAAAACTTGCGTTAGTGGGTCGATACTACTTAATAATTCGAGCTGTTTGTTGGCTTGGTCTAAAGCAGACTTCATTAATGAGATTCGCTCCATCGCTCTAATTTTTGCAGCTAAAACAACTTGTTTCACTGGCTTAGTTAAATAGTCATCACCACCAGCATCTATCCCTTTAGTTAAATAAGCTTCGCTATCATTAGCACTAAGAAAAATAATCGGCATCCACTCAGGGTACGTTGAACGAATAATTTTAGTAAGTTCGAAGCCATTCATATCTGGCATCTCAATATCCATTAGAATTAGGTCAACACTCGTTATTGCTAATACATCTAATGCTTCTTTACAGCCACTAGTACATATAGCTTTAAAGCCACTATCGGCTATCATCGCACTGATTAATTGCCGCTGATAACTACTGTCTTCAATGACTAATATATTCAAAATTACTCCTTAACAATATAAGACTTATTTAGTTCATAGGCATGACACTCAACACTACACCCATGATCAAAACACTCTATACCCTCTGCTAATTTTTCACCCAATTCCTCGACCACATAATTGAACATTGATATAAAAGATTGTTATTCAGTTTGTTCGGTGGATTTATCTTTTTTTTCGATGCTGATAAACAATTAACGGTTAGGATTAGCAGCAATAGAATGATTAAAAATAAACTAAAAATAGCAAAACTGACAAAGCTAATGTGTTACGAATTTTCATACATTCCTTCCTCCACTTCACGCCAACCTAACGTTGCATTTTTCAAAAGCTCTTCACCAATATCTAATAATGGCAATTGCTTGGTATGGGCATTACAATGAAAAGCACTGCCAGGCATCCCCCAAACTAGGCTACTATTTTTGTCTTGAATTATGGTCATGGCACCACGTTTTTTTAACGCTAAAAGCCCTTGGGCGCCATCTTGTCCCATGCCTGTTAAAATAACGGCTTGAACATTAGGTGCTATGTGTGTCAATGAGTTAAAAAGAACATCAACTGCAGGTTTATGTCGATTAACTGGCGCAGAGTCGTCTAATACGCAAAATAACGCTCCGCCTTTTGACTCTACTTTTAAATGTTTGTCACCTGGTGCTATATAAACATGGCCATTTTTAATTTTTTCTCTGTGTTGGGCTTCCTGCACGACTAGCGATAAATTCTTATTCATGCGCGCAGCAAATCGCGCGCTAAAAATACGAGGGATATGTAACGTGATAACTATTGCTGGAGCATTTTCGGGCATGGCCATAAGCAGGCTTTTTATTGCATCTATGCCACCAGTTGAAGCACCAATTGCAATCAAATGATTAACTGACTTACTGCCATTAAAAATTAGTTGCTTGGATTTTTCTTGAGTTAATAATTGCCGAGAAAAGGTAAAGTCTTGAGAGCTAATACTACCCGCATATCTAATTTTATCGACGATAGACTGCTTGAAATTATCCTTGAGACTAGTAAGCGCTTCAAAACTAGGTTTAGCAATAAAATCGATAGCTCCAAGATCCAAAGCTTTCAGTGTTGTATCTGCTCCTTTAGTTGTTAAGGTTGATAACATAACGACCGGCATCGGTCTTAGTCGCATTAAGTTGCTTAAAAAAGTAATGCCATCCATTTTTGGCATTTCAACATCCAGCGTTAGTACATCTGGATTAAGTTGTTTGATTAAAGTGCGTGCAACCAATGGGTCTTTAGCTTCACCAACAACTTCTATATCATCAACATCGCTTAAAAGTTCTTTGATAATATTTCGAATAACTGATGAATCATCAATAATAAGTACCGTGATTTTTTCCATGTCATTGCTCGTCCTTTAAAATAACTCTATTTCGCCATCATTTGATGAATCTTGTAATTTATTGCGATAATATCTTTCTCTTCTCGTTATCGTGTCATTGTGTAAATGATCAATAGATTTTACCAATGCTCGGCCAGTGTGCGGTTCAAAAAAAACTTTCCTTGGATAAATAGATCCTAAGTCTGAGCTAATAAGAGGTATATTTTCATTATCTAAATATCCCAAAACAAAATTAATGTTACGGTCACCAACATTAGACATATTTTCCAATACTTTCGCACCACCAAACGCTTTCGCTCTGAGGTTTTTCTTTTGGCCACCATTCCTTAATATCAAATTAATAAGGTACTCCATGGCGAAATTACCATATCGTGTGGCGTCTGAATGCATACCACGTTGTCCCCAATTAACTTCATGTGCTTCTCTATCAGTTAATGGCAACATGAAATGATTCATGCCTCCTATATTATATTGGCGATCCCAAATGCAAGCAGCGACACAAGAGCCAAGCGTCGTTGCAATTGGAATTTCTTGCTTAGAAACGTAAAATTCCCCAGGCAGGATTTTTGCGACGACTGTTTCGTGTATTGTATCCCAGTAATGATTTATACCGGTGAACTCAGCTAAGCAATGTTCTTTTGAGAGCTCAACATCTGCATAGTTATTTTGATTTAGCGCCATAAAAGTGCACCACTATTCCTTGTTTGAAGCTAAAAAGGCTTCCTAAAAATCGTCCTGCCAACTCTCTCAAAATATTGTTGGTATTCACCTAGATTTTCACTGTGTCCAAGTACTAATATGCCGCCCGGTGCCAACACATTGTAATAACGTTCAAATAATGTGGATTGAGTGCATTTATCAAAGTAAATGATGACATTACGGCAAAAAATAACGTCAAACAGACCTTGCATTGGCCACGGCTCTAATAGGTTAAGTTGTTTAAAAGTTATCAATTCTTTTAAAACATTTGCCGCTCTAACGTGTTCTGATAACTGATCTCGCCCCTTTTCAAAGTAACTTTTTTTAAAATCATTAGAGACCTCCTCAATGCTTTGCTTGGCGTAAACACCCGCTTTACCTTTTGCAACGACATTACTATCAATATCTGTTGCTAATATTTTTGCATCCCAATAAGTTGATTGACTGCCCAATGCCTCTAAAAGAGTAATTGCAATACTGTACGGCTCTTCTCCTGTAGAACAGGCTGATGACCATATTCTAATTCGGTTATTACCTTTTTTAGCCTTTAATAACCGAGGCAATTCATGCTGACTAAGAAAGTCAAAATGATGCTGTTCCCTAAAAAAACTGGTTAAGTTAGTGGTTATGGCATTTATAAAATAGCGCTCTTCTTGTTTAGGGTTTTCCTTTAACAACTGACAGTACGATGAAAAAGATCTTAACTTCCGATCACGAACGATACGGGTCAATCGACGATAGACCATTTCTCTTTTGGCGTCGTTAAGCACTATGCCGGCACTTTTATAGACAAACTGACAAATATAATTAAATTCAGCTTCAGTTAAACTTGCCAAGTTTTCTCTTTGTAAAGCTGTCATGGTAGGCCTAGAACTCATCCCACTCTTGATCACTATTGACCAAGTTAGCTTTTGCTCGTTCTTTAAATATAGGACGAGGGGTTTCTTCTACTGCAGACAGTTTAGGCTTTGGCCTTTTATTTATGCTGCCACCGTTTACCGCTCGAGATTGATGCCTTATAGGAGTTCTTTCTTCAACCGTTTCTTGGGTGAAAAATGCAATTTGTTCTAATAACAACTGCGCCTGCTCTTCCATTGATTTACTCGAAGCAGCAGCTTCTTCAACTAATGCTGCATTTTGCTGAGTCATTTCATCCATTTGGCTTACCGCCGCACTAACTTCACCAATACCAGCTGATTGCTCTTTACCTGCGTTATCTATATCACCAATCATTTTGCCAACGTCTTCAATAGCCGCAGCCAGTTCAGTAAAGGTTTTTCCGGTTTCATCAACCAATTTGGTTCCTTGCCCAACAGCTTCGACACTATCATTAATTAGGCCTTTTATTTCTTTTGCAGCACCGGCTGAGCGCTGAGCTAAGTTACGCACTTCTGCAGCAACAACTGCAAAACCACGGCCTTGCTCTCCTGCTCTTGCCGCTTCAACTGCTGCGTTTAAAGCCAATAGATTGGTCTGGAAAGCTATTTCATCTATAACACTAATAATATCTGCTATTTTTTTACTCGACTTATTGATATCACTCATTGCAGATATAGCATTTTGTACAACTTCACCACCATTACTGGCTTTATCTATTACCGTAGATGATAACTTACTGGCCTCAGTTGCATTTTCGGCATTTTGTTGAACAGTACTGGTGAGCTCTTCCATGGCTGATGCCGTTTCTTCTAAGCTTGATGCTTGAGATTCAGTACGATGACTTAATTCGTTGTTGCCTTGAGCAATTTCACGAGAAGAGTCAAAAACATTCGTTGACGCATTTCGAATATCACTCACCATCTCATTTAAAACGCCCATAAAATCATTGATTGAATCACCAATAATGCTAAATTCACCAACTAGGTCAGTTTCTATACCTTTGGATAGATCTCCTTGAGACATGGTTATTAAGGTTTCTTTAATTTCAGAAATAGCATGCTTACGAGCAGTAATATCAGTTGCATACTTTACTACTTTAAAAGTATTACCATTTAAATCTAAAATGGGGTTGTAAGATGCTTGAATCCATACTTCTTTACCGCCTTTACCTATGCGCTTATATTCATTGCTGTCATATTCACCGCGATTAAGCTTTTCCCAAAACTGTTGGTAATCAAGGCTTGATTTATACTCTGGTTCAACAAAAATACTATGATGCTGGCCTTTAATTTCTGCCAAGCTATAACCAACAGCTGATAGAAAGTTATCATTGGCAGTAATAATAGTGCCGTCCATGTTAAACTCGATCACTGCTTGTGACTTGCCAATAGCATTAATTTGACCTGAAAAGTCAGCATTCTGAAGTTTTCGTTCGGTTACATTTGATGCAAACTTAACAACTTTCATCGGTTTACCATTTAAATCTAAAATTGGATTATAAGAAGCTTGTATCCAAATTTCCTTACCGCCTTTACCTAGTCGCTTATACTCCTTTGCCTCATGCTCACCACGATTTAAACTTTCCCAAAATGACTTATATTCTGTGCTTGCTTTAAATTCTGGTTCAACAAACATACTGTGATGCTGACCTTGAATTTCATCTAGCGTATAACCAACAGTCGCTAAAAAGTTAGCATTGGCGGTAATAATTGTGCCATCCATGCTAAATTCAATTACCGCTTGCGATTTATCAATAGCATCAATTTGCCCAGAAAAATTCGCGTTGCGCAGTTTTTGTTCTGTAACATCGGTAGCAAATTTCACCACTTTCATAGGCTTACCATTTAGATCAAAAATTGGATTATAAGAAGCCTGAATCCATATTTCTTTGCCGCCCTTACCTAAACGCTTATATTCTTTTGATTCGTATTCACCACGATTTAAACTATCCCAAAATAATTTATATTCAGCGCTAACTTTAAACTCTGGCTCAACAAACATACTATGGTGCTGCCCTTGAATTTCGCCTAACGTGTAACCAACAGTCGTTAAAAAATTATCATTAGCAGTAATAATAGTGCCATCCATGTTAAATTCGATTACTGCTTGAGATTTTCCTATTGCATCAATTTGTCCTTCATAGTTGGCATTGATAAGTTTTTGCTTTGTAACGTCTGTCGCGAATTTAATCACTTTAACAACTTGGCCATTTTCATCTAAGATAGGGTTATATGATGCTTGAATCCAGACTTCTTTCCCTCCCTTACCTATGCGCTTATATTCTTTTGACTCAAAGTCACCATTATTTAAATTTTGCCAAAACACCTTGTATTCATCACTAGTTTCATAACCTGGTTCAACGAACATACTATGATGGCAACCTTGCACTTCTTCTAATGTGTAGCCTAGTGTTTTTAGAAAATTATCGTTCGCAGTGATAATTGTTCCATCCATATTGAACTCAATAATAGCCTGAACTTTATTGATAGCATTAATTTGCGCTAGCATATCTACGAATTGCAAATCGCTGTTTTGCGGCTCTAAAACTTCATTACTTTGGCTCATTGTCATTAAATTCCCTGTCGATTGAATGTGTTCAAATAATTGTTCTGGTAGTACTGATTTTATAAGTTGCTTAGCTATGCGGTGAATCACATTTGTCCACGCTCGCTTTAGTGCAAACGGAAAATTTTCTTTGTTAAGTTCAATTAGTGCATCGAGAAGCGCCTGTATCGCACTTTCTTTCAGGCTTAACCATTCATAGCTAGCGTCATCAACTTCCAACTTATCACGCTTTTTAATTGCAATTAAATGTGGGATTTCAACAGCAAGCATTTCAATAACGCTGTGTTTATCCACTTTGGCTCTTTCAATCAAGGCCGTTTTTAAGCTAGGCTGAGCTTTAAACAACTGCTGATAAAACATTGCATTCAATTGCGACAAGTTATTTTGTAAACTTTGCCAATGCGCCTGTACTAAGCCAATTTGTTTTGGTGTCATGGTATTTAACTCAAGTAATTAGCCACTAAACAGTTAAAGTGTTTTCATTGGCAAACCGCACTTCAGGAGACCTGCTAACTTGATAAAGTTCATTTTGGTCAAGTAATGACAAGCTATTAAGTAAAATAATTAACTTATCTTCCACCGACGCTAAGCCTTCAAGAAAGCAGCTATCAATTTGCTGGCCAAACGCTGGTGGTTTTCGAATTGAGTTAAGCTCAAACTTATACACTTCTGAGACAGCATCAACAACGATACCGACGACCATTGGCTTTTTGCTGTCTACACTACGTAGAATAATGGTCACTGTTTGTGCGTTATAATCCAACGGAGCTAAACCAAAGCGCTGGCGAAGATCTATGATTGGAATAATGACACCACGTAAATTAATCACGCCTTTGATATATGCAGGCTTATTAGGTAGCTCTGTGACAGCACTCCACACTCGCAGCTCCTGCACAGATAAAATATCTACACCAAACTCTTCACCATTTAGGATAAATGTAAGGTATTCTTTTTCTTGCCCCATTTTAATATCCTTTAATAGTTATCTGACTGTTTTTCAATGGTTTGCAATGCAGTAACATCAAGCAGTGTTACCACGTTTTCCGCAACATTAACGATACCTTCGATATAATGCTGTGCTAAGCTGCCACCAAATGCTGGTGCTGCTTTAATATCGTTTTCTTGTGTATTTAACACATCAGAAACCGCGTCAACCACAAAACCCATAGTACGAGACTTAGTTAAGTGTTGGGCTGTCAATACCACCACCACGGTTGTTTTGTCATATTTCGCTTCACCAATGCCAAACTTAAGCCGTAAATCAATTATTGGTACGATAACGCCACGCATATTAATCACACCTTTGACAAACATGGGGGCATTAGGAATATGCGTAGGTTGTTCCCAGCTTCTAATTTCTTCAACAGCTAAAATATTGACCGCATATTGCTCTAAACCTAATGAGAAAGTTAAGTACTGCTCGCCGCTTGAAATAAAGTCTACCCCTTCAAGTGCGTACTCCCCTTCAACCGGTATTTCATTGGCTAACGTTTGGATATCCATTAGTGAATGACCTCTTCTGCGACGATATTATTCTGCTGCTGTTTTTTAGCTAATTTCAACGCCATATTTATCATGCTAGGAACGTCTAATATCATCGCCACAGAGCCATCACCTAGAATTGTCGCACCAGAAACACCTTCAACTTGCTGGTAGTTTTCATTTAAACTTTTCACAACAACTTGTTGCTGGGCTAATAAGTCGTCCACCATTAAGCCCACTTTTTGTCCATCGGCTTCAACGACAACAAGTAAGGAGTTTTTAATTGCTTTATTTTGTGCGGGGATATTAAACAATTTGTAGATCGGAATAACAGGTACATTGTCTTCTCGCAGCCGATATAACACCATGTCACCAGACGTACGATTAATCAGTGCTTCCTGAGTTTGCAATGATTCAACAATGGTAATTAGCGGTATGATATAAACTTCTCTGCCTACTTTAACTAATTGACCATCAAGAATTGCTAAGGTGAGCGGTAAAAACACTTTAAATGTACTGCCTACGCCTAACGTTGACTCTATTTGTATTCGACCACCTAATGACTGAATGTTACGTTTAACAACATCCATACCGACACCACGACCTGAGATATCACTGAGTGTTTTAGCGGTAGAAAACCCTGGTTCAAAAAGGAGGTCATATACCTGACTCTCAGACAACGAAATTGACTCATCAACCAAGCCATTCTCTATTGCTTTAGCTAAAATTACATTACTATCAATACCGCCACCATCATCCTTAATTTCGATGACGATACTGCCCCCTTGATGGTAGGCATCTAAAGACACAGTACCTTTTTCAGGTTTGCCTTGAGCAATTCTTACATCTGTTGCTTCAATGCCATGATCAACAGCATTGCGCACTAAATGCACTAACGGATCGCTAATTTGTTCCATTACCGATTTATCAAGCTCCGTTTGCTCACCACTGATCAATAGCTCAATTTCTTTGCCCATTTTCTTTGATAAATCGTGTATCAAGCGCGGAAAACGATTAAAAGCAAAACTAATCGGTAACATGCGGATGCGCATAACACTTTCTTGAAGTTCTTTGGTGTTTTGTAAAAGCTGCTCTAAACCAGAATTTAACCTTGCCACTTTAGACAATTCAAAATCGTTGCCCAATTCAGACAGCATAGATTGAGTGATGACAAGCTCTCCAACTAAGTTAATCAAACTATCTACTTTATCAACACCAACACGAATAGAGCCAGATTCAGCCTTAGGCTTTTGCAAACTACTGTCATTAGTAACATTTGGGTTTACTTTAGTTTTAGCTTTAGCTTTAGCTTTTATAGTTGGTTTTTCTGCTGTTAATTCATCTGTTTCATTTGCTATATCAACATTAATTTCTGTTGGCTTTTTATCGATTGACTCTTCATTACTAATAACCAACTGGCAATCATCTTCAACCCACTCAAATATTTCAGCTATATCTTCTTTTTTCGCTGCCGTAATAAGAGTGATCTGCCATGAAATATAAAGCTCAGTTGCATCAAAATCGACTAGGCTAGGTATCGAATTGCAATTAGCGGTCACGGAAACTTTACCAAGTTCAGCTAAAGCATTTAAGAGTAGAAGTGGATCATTACCAGTTTGTACTAAATGGTGCTCAGGAATAAAGCTGATAGACCAGTGCGTTAAGCTATCGTCAGCGATTGCATTCGAGGGGATTTCATTGTCTTTAATCGTATCTTCAACAATATTTTCATCTATTGAAATATTATTTAGCGTTGCTGTTAGCAATTGTGATGTCACGATAATTTTACTATCGTCATAACTACAATCATCTCGTATTGCTTCAATAAGTAGTCGCATGCAATCAACAGAATCAAGCAGTATCTCGATATCTTTATGAGCAACACCTCTTCGGCCATCGCGCATTTCATCGAGTAAAGTTTCAACTAAATGTGTAAATTCAGTAACATGATTAAAACCAAAGGTACCTGCGCCGCCTTTTATTGAATGAGCAGCACGAAAAATACTATTAATAGTTTCCTCATCTCCTTGCTCTAAGTTTAATAAACTCGCTTCCATGAGCTCAATGCCTTCAAAGCACTCCTCTAAAAATGTTGGGATGAACTGCGACAGGTCAATGCTCATTTTAGTTACCTCACAACACGTTTAATTGTTGCTAGTAATTTATCTGGATTAAAAGGCTTCACTAGCCATCCAGTTGCTCCTGCAGCTTTTCCTCGTTGCTTCATATCTGTGGAACTTTCAGTAGTAAGCATTAGAATAGGTGTATATTGAAAGCTAGACAGCTTTCGCAGCTCTTGGCATAAAGTTATACCGTCCATATTGGGCATATTAACGTCAGTAATAACTAAGTCGAATGTTCCCGTTTGAGCTTTTGATAATCCGTCTTGGCCATCTTGTGCCTCGACCGTTTGATAGCCTGAGCTTTTTAATGTGAAACTAACCATATCGCGTATGGAGTTAGAGTCATCTACAACTAAAATTTTCGACATTTCAATTCCTTTACAAATGCTAAAAACTACAAAACCTAAACAGTCATATATTGCTGTAAAATTAATTCTTCAAAACCTAATTGCTCAAAACTGTGTTTGATAACTTTCGATGTTGATTGCCAGATAAGTTGCTTATTTTGTGACGCAATGTAAGTAACAACGGCAAGTATCAGCTGTAAACCAAGGGTATCAATACGTTCAACAGCGCTGTCGTCGAACTCGACCACATCGCTACTATTTATTTCATCTAGAAGAGCCACTCGACAAGCTTCTACTTGTACTATGGTTAACTGGGCAGGAAACTGAAACATTAATATCCTTATCTAATAAATTGTTCTTCACTGAACGTCTGTACTATTTAAAGATATGACAGGAATTTTTTTTTGCAAGTATTTAATAAAATTAAAATTATTTTTTTTACTACTAATAAATTATTATCATTTGAATTGCCAACCTCATTGAGGTTTTAATATTGCTTTGTAAAATTACTTGAGCTGATATATGCTAAAACCGATAAAATAGGTAGGTACTATACGATTTAAAGGTTTTTGTTGTACTCATAAACAAGGAGTGTTTTATGTCGGGTGATAACGTAAAGGCGCCGAGCCAAGTATTTAAATGGTTCGAAAAGATGAAAGAAAATTATGATAAAAATATCTTAATTATTCTGCAGCGACTCGAAAAAAACAATAATCAACAGCAAAATCGAATCGATGATACTCATCGTAGCCATATCAATACAATGCGTGAAAGCTACCTAAGCCAAACCTCTCAACTTACTAATCAAATTGAACAGCAACGTCAAGAAATCAGATACTTCAAGCAACAAATCGAACAGCAACAGCATACTATTGCACAACTAAATAATCGCTATGATGCGGTTATGATTGAATTAATTAGCAATAAAGAACCAGCAGCTCCATTTAAAGACATATTTAATGATAAAAATTTTATTAACGCTGATAACAGCGCTATCGACTCCCCTTCTATTAACAACTCTGCGATAAAACAAAATACTGTCAGTTCACCAGTAAGTAATATCTATTCTCAAAGCAAATATGACGATTTAGTACTTGATAATGAGCAAGAAGCAGAAAGAATGTACTTATTGGCTTTAGAAATGCGGGACAAAAATAATACTAAGAATGCCTTTTCTAACTTTATAAATGCAGCAAACTTAGGGCACGTGCTGGCAATGGGTGCTGTAGGGCGAGCTTATTTTTTAGGCGAAGGGGTGAAGGAGAACCATTCTATTGGATTATCATGGTTGATAAATGCTGCAGAGTTGGCTTTGCCGCAAGCGATTAAACGTGTTGAATACTTTAGAATTAACGAACCTTTACTTTATCAAGAAGCATTAGCGCTTTCTAAAGAAGTAACCAATGAAGTTTTAACGGCCAGTGGCGCAATTATCTAGTACTTGGTTAACATTATGGTTTATAAAAAATGCCTAAATTGAAAATATTTAGTAATGAACATGAAGCGTGTGAAATCACCGTTTAAAGTTATCTCGCACTTGATACTACGTGATACAACAGTTGGATGATTTCAATCCATATGCCTACACTCTTGCTATATATGGATATTAATTATGATTAAAGGCATGAGATGGTAACTTTTCGGAGACTGACATTATTCATTCTTTTTTCACTTCATAGCTTTAGCATATTTGCAAAAACAACAACGCTAACCATTTGTGAATGGGAAGGCTATATAATGCCCTGGAAAAATGAATTTCAGGCATATGCGAAAGAAAGAGGCATAAATGTTGATTTACAGCTGCACCCTGAATACTTATCCTCTCCTGAACAAGTTTTTAACTTAGTCAGAGGAAAGTTCTGCGACGTAATAACACCAACTCACAATTATTTTGCCCAACGAAACAATCAATTATTTCGTTCATTATTGCCAATTGACTACTCCAAAATTCCTAATTACGTCAACGTATCTCCTGCATTAAAAAACTTAAATTATAAAAAATATAAAGGAAATAACTATGCAATTCCTTTGCTAGGCGGCTCAAACGGCTTAGCTTACAATGCTGACAAGGTTCAACAACCTACATCATTCGATGTATTATTCGATCCCGTCAATAAATGCAAAGTAACCATAACGAAAGAACAAATAGCTGCAAACCTTTATCTCGCATTATTAAAGTCAGGATATGACAAAGAAAATATCTATGATATGGACAAGAGAATTAAATCCAGAGGTCTTAATGATCCTAAAATACAAAATAATCTTGAATTATTATACCGTAATGTCTGCACTCAAGATCGCTTTTGGAGTGGCGAGGCTGATTTTAGTAAACCTGAATTGCTTTACGGAACAACCTACTGGTTCGGCGTCGCAACAGCAAAAAAGAATGGAATAAACTGGAAAATAGCACACAATGTTAGATCAACCGTTTGGTTAGACACCATTTCATTTGTATCAACGTTAAAGCGCTCACCAGACAAACTAAAAGCTGCGTATATATTGGCTGATTTCATGCTTAGCACGCCTATCCAAGAAAAAATCCATAAAGAATATGGCGTGGTCGTTGTAAATCAAAAAGTACAGCAAGAATTGACCGATTTATCATTATTTTTCAAAGATGCATGGCTATGGAAGCCTTTAACGACAAGAACACAAGGGATTTATCATATAATGCACAATAAAGCCTTGAATAGTTTAGAAACTGTACTGCCCAAAGATAACTTATCACCAAAGGAGTTTATTAGTAGCTTGCCATAAAGTGTACTAGCTCAGAACTGATCTGACAGCTATCATTTTTTTAAGGGTGTTTTGCCAGCTTAGGTTTGAACTACAACAAATAAGGTTTGACACCATAGTCACTTGTTATGTGTACTTTAGCACTATAATTTCTAGTGCCTCAACCTTAAGACAAACAGCTTTATTTTTTGCATCTATTACTTGTGCAAAATATTCGGAATCTTCAGAATCAAACCATTCGAGGTGGGTCATAACCTCCATATCATTAGCTAGTACAACACTTTCAGTGTCATCAGCATAAACAATGCTTATTGGATATTCAGGTATGTTTTCCAATGCTCAACCTTCCTTGTACACATAACGCCTCATTTTCCGTTTGATTGCCTTGTTATAGGTTTTGTCACCTATCTTTTTTTGTAACCTTCACATGGAATACCGTCATTATCACCATCCATTTTCGTATTTGGGCAATGCTTAATAAAGTATTTCGCTTCTTTGAAGCTTCTCATTTGAGAGCAATGTTGCCTGCCGTCACATTTAAACTCTAATGGTTTCTGAGATTTATTCACCGCATATTTCTTGGGGGTATGACTCTTACTTTCCTTAGCAAAGCTACTCGAGGGAATGCTCAAAAATACCACTATTAAAATTGAGAATAAAACTTTCAAAATACACAATCCTTATGAAACCTATAACGCCCTGTTAAGGGGCAAATTGTAGTTGGCTAAAATGTGTAGCGGAGCGGAACCAGCCAACTGTCATTGTCCCGCTTGAACAGCTTGTTAGTTGCCTTTTTTACGATACTTAACAACGCCATAAATGTAATTTAACACAACACCAATAATTAGAAAGGGAACATAGGAAGACATTTGATTTTCTGTAAGATCACCCAAGTGCCAAAAGTAACTGATAAATGCCAAAAATACAGAAAGAAATATTAAGCTTAAACCTACGCTCTTTCCAAATGCTTTAGGATTAGAAAAATTCTTTTCGTTGAACCCAGAAATTAAACCTCTACGTCCTTTAAAAGCAATCAAGTATCCAGAAATACCACAGGGAAAAACAGCGAAAAATAAAATAAATAAGGCTTCAATTGTGGACTCTTCCATGTGCACACTCCTTGGCAACTAACGCCACCTTAAGCGGCAAAAAATTGTTTGCTAAAATGTTGAACGAAGTGAAAACAGCAAACTGTTTTTTGTCCGTTTAAAGGTCTTGTTAGCAGTTTATCGCGCGCTTTAAAAACGCACCGAACTTGCAACAACATGACATTTTAATTTTGCACTTTTGTGCGCGCAAAACGTGATTTAAATAATTTAATAAAGCAGCGCGTATAAAATTAAATAGCCGCTTTAATGTGACAACACTAAAGGTTAATCACAAGCGCAGTAGATAAATGAACTATTAAAATAGGCTACTCATTCACGTACTACGTTTAGCTTTTACAAGACAAAAAGCCACAATGACAAAAGACTGCTAACGCCCCGCTAAGGGGAAATTTGTAGTTGGCTAAAATGTTGAACGAAGTGAAAACAGCCAACTGTAAATTTTCCCTCTTGAGCGCCTTGTTATATGCCGTTTTTCTGTTGGTGCTGAAATAACCCTTTTAGTGCATTATAAAGTCCAGCTGCCATCGTGAAGTCATGTGGCTCATTTTCAAACTCATCAAATCTCACATCTAAATCGATATTGCGATTTCTCAAAATAGTTTGAGCTAAGGAATTATAGACTTGTCGCATTTCCCCACCCTCACTACCAATATCCATATAAAGATAATTTTGAACATTCTTGGTTGTAGTAACATATTGTTTCGTAGCTTTTAACGTTTCTCGATCTCCCCACCAAACAGCAGGGCTGAACGCTAAATGTCCTTGAAAAAGATCAGGACGAGATTGAAAGCTATGAATAACCAGTAAACCGGCTACTGAATGGCCTGCTAAAACATTGAAGTTGCTAGTGCGATATCTCTCACTTAAAGTTGGAATGAGTTCTTTTTCCATGAAGTCAAGAAACTTATCTCCTCCCCCCCCTTCACCAACAGGACCTCTTGGATCTTTGTTAACAGTCGGAGCGAAGTCTCTCAGTCGATTATTAGTGGTGACACCGACAATGATGTGTTCATTTGAGCCGTTAGATAAATGTAGCCTCTGAAGCATACCACTTACTAAATCACCATTACTTTCACCATCCAAAACAAACAAAACTGGATAAGTGTTGATTTTTTCTGACCCATATGATGAGGGTAGCGCCACAATTATATTTGGTGTCTCTGCCAAGTTTTTTGACGGGGGTATTTCAATGCTTACGAAATTCGATGCATTAACACCTGTTGAAATAAAGGCCATAAGTACTAAAGTAACAATTTTCAAATTATAAAACTCCCTCTATAGATGAATTTAGCCAAAGGCATATAACGCCCATATTAACGGGCAAAAAATTGTGGGCTAAACTTGAGCGGAGCGAAAAAGCCCGCTGTTTTTTGTCCCG
>OJBY01000349.1_pt1 | contig 26215 bp, 20 predicted proteins | sample 1591731 | NCBI WGS metagenome assembly OJBY01 (sample SAMN05416837, study PRJEB24817) | seawater metagenome | isolation source: Sea water | place: Canada:Atlantic | collected 2013-07
TCAACGGGTTGTTCGAACCGAACCGCTCGAACTGCACTTCCTGCTTGAGCCGATAGCCCGGCACATAGGACTGGACGGTCTGGACCATCTCTTTCACCGATGCGCGGATATCGTCCTCATTGACCTGATCAGTGAGTGTGAAGATCGTATCACGCATGATCATCGGCGGTTCGGCCGGATTGAGGATAATGATCGCACGCCCGCGGCCTGCGCCGCCAACATCCTCGATCGCCTTTGCCGTGGTCCGGGTGAACTCGTCGATATTCGCCCTGGTCCCGGGCCCGGCCGAACGCGAGGACACTGACGCAACGATTTCAGCATAATGTACCGGGGAAACACGAGAAACCGCCGCAACAATCGGTATCGTCGCCTGTCCGCCGCAGGTCACCATGTTGACGTTTCGGACCCCGCTGTCGAGCGCCGCATCGACCGGCGGCACGAAGAACGGACCAATCGCAGCCGGGGTCAGATCGACCACCAGCTTGCCATCCTGCTGCAGAGCGGCGTCATGTTCCTTATGGGCATAGGCCGAGGTCGCGTCGAAGGCGATGCCTATCTCCGGATAAACGGACATCTTGCGCAGCCCTTCTATCCCTTCATGGGTCGTGGCAACGCCACGCTCACGAGCCATCGCAAGCCCTTCAGATGCCGGATCAATGCCCACCACGGCGACAAGCTCCAGACTGTCTGAACCCTTGAGAAGCTTGATCATCAGATCGGTGCCAATATTGCCCGACCCGATTATTGCGCATTTCATCTTGGCCACTTGATTACCCTTCTTTCAAATCTAGTCGGACGCAGACGCAAAAGCTGCGCGAACCGTACCTACCCCATTAATCCGTGCCTCAACCACGTCACAGTCAAGTGTTCACCGTCATGAACCGATCGGTGAGCTCTTTTTCGTAATAGAAGATTGCCTTGCCGGCACTCTCGGCCTGCCACGTGCGGCGAGGGTTGTCGGGATAATAAGTGTAGCCACCAGAGAATGTTTCGTTGCGATTGCCGGAGGGGTCAAAAAAGTAGATCGTTTGCCCGCGCGTGATCCCGTGGCGTGTCGGTCCGATATCAAGCGAGACATCGTAGCGGCTGATGATATCCGCAGCATGCCCCACGTCATGCCATGATTCCAGATTGAAGGAGGTGTGATGAATTCTTCCATCCTCCGCATAATCGAGAAATGCCACGTCGTGCGCCTTGTTGCTGCAGGACAGGAATATGCCAAGTCGCGCACCCGAAGCCTCGTCAACAAGCTCTTCAGTGACCGAGAAATCGAGCGCTTCGACAAAAAGCTTGGCGGTTGCCGAAATATCCTTGCCATTAAGCGCGCAGTGATCAAAGCGGGTCGCCCGCATGCCGCGTGGCTCGGCCAGCCAGACGTCGGGATTACGCACCGCTGGCCTGGTTTCAGACAATTCCATTTCCGCATAGAGATCGAACATATGGCGGGTCGGCGTGTTGAAACGGATTTTCCGACCGACCCCGGGATCTTCACCGGCAGCTATGTCATCAACGTGGACACCCAGACCGCGAAGACGCTCGGCAAAATGATCCAGCTCGGCATCCTTGGCTACCTTGAATGCCATCCGGTCAAGCCCGGACGTTTCTGCTTCGCGCAAGATAATGCTGTGGCGGTCAAATTCGTCGAATGCCTGAAAGAAGGCACGTCCGTTTTCTACGCCAACCAGGTTTAAGCCAATCCGGTCACGGTAATGCTGGATCGCCTCATCAAGGTCCAGAACTCGCAATTGCACATAGCCGGGACGAAGCACTCCTGTCAGAGCCATTTCAGTTCTCCATATATCAGCAGGCCTTGCGGCCCTTCTCCAAAAGTTCAGCCACTAGTTGGTTGAACCTGATCATCCGTTCGATCTGAACCAATCTCCGTATTCCCCGAAAATATCTTTTCTTATCAAGCGAAAAACGCGCCAAACTCAGTTCCTGCGAGTAGTTCAGGGCCTGATCTGAGCTATTCCAGACGGCCAAGAAAACTAAGCGCCGCTTCAACGAATATGTCGTTCTGATCGCCTGTCATCATATGGCGGGCGCCCTCTATTTCCGTATAGTGGATTTGCGGCATTAGCTCGCAAAAATGCCTCGCCGATTCCTTCGTAACAAGCTTGCTTTCGCTGCCGCGCATGAAATGAACAGGAAGGCTCAAATTCTTGGCGGCCTCAATAAGCTCCTGCTCAAATTGTTCAGGAGCGAGATATAGCGTTTCCACGAAGGCAGGGTCCCAATGCCAACGCCAGCGCCCGTCTTCCCCTTGGCGCAGGTTTCTTTTCAGCCCGCTGAAATCCGTGTTGGACCGCGAGTTGGGGCGGGGGAAGTGGCTAGACAGAAAGCTGGCGGCTTCACTCGGATCTGCGAAGCCGCGCTTTGCCCCATCAAGCATGAATTTCCTGATGGATTCAAATTCCTGCTGACTGATCTTCGGGGCGACATCAACCAGGGTGAGGGATGCAAACCCGTCATGGCGGATCCGTCCGGCCGCGACGAGCCCGGCAACGCCGCCCAGAGACGCGCCGATCAAATGGGGCCTGATGCCAGTGTTTTCTCCCACCCAATCACTCAGCGCGAGCGTATCGCGGGCATAATCTTGATAGGAGTAGATCGAAGTAGGCGCGCGATCACTATCGCCATGACCGCGAAGATCCGGGCAAAGCACCAAGTAACCCGCGCGCTCAAAAGTCCGTGCAGCACCAGACCATGAATGCCGCGTCTGACCGCCACCGTGCGAAAGAATGATCGCACCCTTCTTCGCTGCGCCAAATTGACTGGCGACAAGTGTGCAGCCATCGAAAGTTGTGATGTTAACCGTGGCTGGGCCACTGTCTTCATGGGGGGCGTCCATCAAGGATAGCCTCGTGTAACTGTCGGTCTGATATGCTTGATGCGAAACTGGTTCATTCGCCCACATCCGTTCTGCGGGGCGGGGATGGCCGACCGGATCATGTCGTCCACGGCAGAGTGATCTTGTCTGTAAGATAGGTCTTCAGATCATTCTTCTGCAGCTTTCCAGTAATCGTGCGAGGAAGATCATCCATGAAGGTAAAGTATTTGGGACATTCCTGCTTATTCAAATTCGTGGAACAATGGGTCTCCAGTCGATCTATACATTCGGTCTGCGATACACTGACGCTTTTTCGCAGCACGATGGCGGCGACCACCGCTTCTCCCCAACGTGGATGCGGCACACCGACAACGGAAGATTCAGCCACGATATCGCATTCGGCAAGTATCGCCTCAATCTGGGCAGGAAACACGTTCACACCGCCGGAATTTATCAAGAAATTGCGTCGATCGAGCAAATAGACATAGCCATCTGAATCGACCTTGCCGATGTCATTGGTTTTTAGCCAACCATCAGCGCTGAGCACCTCCGCCGTTTCCTCAGGCTGATTGAGATAGCCGGTCATGATGGTATCGCCCTTGAGATAAATGACGCCTGGCTCCCCCGTCGGTACTTCCTCGCCAGAATCGTCGCAAATCTTGAAATCAACAAAAGCACCGAGTCGGCCCGACGATCTCAGGAGGTGCTTCTCGCCTGCTAGCGCGCGCTTATGATCTTCCGGTTGAAGAAAACAAGCCCAGGCTACGCATTCGGTCATCCCGTAGAGTTGAACAAGATCGACACCCAGCGTATCGATTGTGCGACGGATGAGCGCGGGTGTCGCTGGCGCGGAACCGTATATAATCGTCCGCAAAGATTGAAATGTTGTCCCCTTTTCTTCAAGTGCATCGAGCACGACATTCAACATTGCAGGGACGAACAGTGCCACTGTCGCCTGGTGCGCGTTAACGTCTCTAATGCAGCTTTCGAGATCGAAGGAGTCGGTCGGGATAATCGTGGCCGAACCCGATGCCAAGCCCAAAGCTCCGGCGAATACAGCCACCCAGGCCGACTGGGCCGGCATGTAAAAACGATCACTAGCCGATATTTCGCAATAATGTGGAGCATTGGCAATCTCGGTAAAGATTGCTTTTTGCGATAGAATCACCGCTTTTGGATGTGCAGTGGTGCCCGATGTATAACTGTGGAGCAGGGCAGTATCTTCGCTAAATTGTGTTTCGGTAAAGACCGGCGCCTGCTCGATAAGCGTTTCGTAATCCATTCCAAAATCGTGCCCGTCACCCAGACCGACAAGATCAATCGACATCTCCTGTATTTCATTGCACCGAGATTCTATCAATGGCCAGAGCTTCTCTTGCACTATGCATATTGAAACGTCGCTGTTCTTCAAGACATGCAACATTTCGCGCGCACTGTATCGCCAGTTTACCCCGACGCGCACTGCGCCCAGCATCATGCAGGCGAAGAGATGTTCGTATACCTCGATGCATTCTTTAGAAAGAATGGCGACCCGGTCACCTGGTTTAACGCCATGACTTTGAAGCGCTCCAGCCAGAGCCGAAGATCGGCGATAGATTTCCGACCAAGTAATGGTTCGGTCGCCTTGGTAAAATGCGACTTTGTCCGGATAGTGCTTGGCACATCGGCGGATATTATCTCGGAGCATTCCTGTTCCCTGGTTTAGTAACGGCATAACCGAAGCTCAATTCCTGGATGCCAGATGGAAGAAAGGTGTAGTGTTTGAAGCAGAATCTTCGCTTTTAAAAAGAAACCAGCACTTCTCCGCCGATCACTCTTCCCTTATTCAGCCCGGCATAAGTCCCTGGTTGACCAGGGGGGAATGGCAATGGGTTTTCCGAACCTTCTGTCACGTCGTTCAGAAGATTCTTCCCATATATAGAAAATCTATAATTCCTATTATTGGTATCCAGACTAATTGAAGCATCAAGAATATTACCAGGACTGAGAACACCGACATTGTTATCTGTGTAAAAGGAACTGTCGCGGTGGCTGTAGTTCACGCGCGTTGTCGCGTCTCCAATCTCGCCAAGCGGGAAATCCAGAAGGGCGCCAATTCCGTAGGTCCATTTAGGGGCCCGTGGAAGTTCGAGGTTTAAATCGATTTCATCTACCACTCCATCTTGAGTTATATCGTAGAGAACCTTAGTATATTTAGCATCTGTATGGCCTACAAATCCAGTTATGATGAGATTATCCATGACAACGAGTTGACCGTCTATTTCAAAACCACGAATTCGAGCATCGGCTGTATTTTCGATGACCTGAATAAGTCCGACAACAGGATCGGGAAATATCACTTCGCGCTGCATGTCACTTACTTCGTTTTGGAAGAATGCAGCATTCAAGGTGAGGCGGTTATCGAAGGACCTAGTCTTCACACCCAATTCGAAAGCATCAATCGTTTCCTGATCGAAAGGACCAGGCAGCGCCACAGGTGACGTGTTGCGCAGATTGTAGCCGCCTGAGCGATTGCCGCGCGACCAATGAGCATAAGCTTGCGCGTTGTCGTCGATTTCCCATTGCAGGCCGATCTTGGGACTCCACGAAGAGAAGTCCACTTCCGGTTCAAAATTGGGATCGGCATTCACGTTGAAGACGCAGTCGCCAGCTGGCAGGTTACACGTTCCAGGCGGAGGAGTGAAACCATCCGCTGATGCCGGTCCGGGGACTATTGTGGCAATCTGGACGCTCTTTTCCTCATGGGAATATCGCAGACCCAAGAGTAAAGACAGGTCCGTGACAACTGGGAATTCGACGTGACCAAAGGCACCGTAGGTGGAGTGGTCCTGAATCCCTCCCCCATAAAAAGATATCGGCGGCGGCACAATGCCCGCGTTCTGCCCCGGACCCAAGATTGGATCTTGAAAAAGAAAGCGTACTTCTTGGTATAGGATGTCTTGCGTAAAGTAATAAACGCCAAAAGTAAGATCTATGTCAATAAACGATCCTGAATAGCGAAGTTCATTGCTCATCTGCTCCTGATCAGTTACTTCACCAAAATTGAAGTAACTAACATCAGTACTGTCAGCATCGAAAATTGATCGGGAATTGAAATCACGCCAGCCAAAGATATTGGTAATCGTTCCGTCACCCAGTGCTACATCCAAATTTGCCGTGGCCGTTACCATGTCCCAATTCTGATTCAGGAAGCCTGGGTCACTCACTTCCAGATCAAAAGAATCCCTGTCATACAGGGCTCTGTTTTGACCTACGCCATGACCGTCCTCAGCCTCACCATGTTCGTATCGGACATAGAGATCAAACGAGTTACCAAGCGTCAATTCTACCGAAGGCCGAATTGAAAAGCTTTGTCCGGGGTTGAATTTTTTACCGGTGGCGAGATTGGTGAACCAACCTTCGTCATCATTAAACATGCCGGAAACCTTCGCATTCAAGATGCCAGGAACCACCGGTCCAGACACGGCAAGCTGATACGTTTGGTTAAGCCCTGTTTCCCACTGCCCTTTCGCCTTGAATTCAAACTCATCCGAGGGGCGCTTGGTATTGATGAGTACTGCGCCGCCGGTAACGTTTCGTCCAAACAGCACGCCTTGCGGGCCACGAAGAATTTCGACGCCCTCCAGGTCGAAAGTGTCGAATGTCGCGCCAGTGGTAATGCCCAGATATACGCCATCTATGAATACGCCCACAGCCGGATCGATCGACGGTATTGAGCTGTTGACGCCAAGGCCGCGGATGGAAAAATTCAAAGCGCCGCCGACCGAATTGATGTTTTCCAGCGTGACATTTGGTTGTGAGAAACTGATGTCCGCAACATCATTTACAAACAAAGCGTCCAGCTGATCTTCGCCATAGGCGGTAATTGCCAGCGGGACGTCCTGCACGTTTTCAGCTTGAGAGCTCTTGGTGGCAGTAACGATAATCTCATTTCTGAGAGCGTCCGTGCCTTGCGAGCCAGCTTCCTGGGCGAATACCGCGCAAGGCCCAAGGGCAATGGAAGACGCAAGGACTGCGCTTGGAATAATGAATTGATTGCAAATGCTACGATGATTATATACTAATCGCGCGTTATGTTTTTTCATGCGCCTTCTCCCCAAAATATTATTTCAATTGATTAGCATGAACAATTTATCGGTTGAAATATAGGGAGCTTATAACTCATATTACGTAGGCGAGGGTGTGCTGTGCGCGTGCCCTGATTTTCAATTGGGAGGAAGGTTTACCGCTCGGATGAAGGATTTATTCGATATTGCGAAGGGATCGAGATAGGCGCCTCCAATGAAGCTTCGGCATTTTTTGGTGACTGCGATTAGGGCAATAATGGGATCGGCGGCGATTTTCCCATCGCTTGTTATATGACTTTGGCTTGCCGCTGGTAGCAGAGGTCAACTATGTTCCCGCTAATTGGCTCACATGGGCAATCCGTAGTCCCACCGCGCATCGGTGCGCTAGCAAGTTCCAGCTTAAAAGGCTGTGCGAGATACTTCCGGTCAAGCGGAGCTATGCGTCAGGGCGAGAACGGCCCGCTCCGGATGCAGAACATGAATGAAGAAACTCACGCTGCAGCTATCGTCAGCATGTTTTGCAGGCGATCCCGCAAGAGGGTGACAAGCTGGCTGACCTTGGGCGAGAGATGCCGGCGGGTAGGATAGATTGCCCATATGGGCTCATTCTCCGGGCTTTCATCGATCAGGACAGGTTGAAGACGTCCAGCAGCGAAATTATCACCGATATAGAAAACCGGGATCTGGCATACGCCCATCCCGGCAATGCAGGCGTCCAGAACAGAAATGCCCGAATTGCATTTCCATCGTCCTCTGGGCCGGAATCGCTGCCCGCGCCGGAACTGCCAATGCAATGATGACCCCACAAGACATTGGTGATTGTTCAAATCCGCAATCGAGCGAGGTTTGCCGTGTTGCGAGATATATTCGCGCGATGCGACCGTCGCCAGCTCGCGCTCGGCGACACGGGTCGCGATGAGGCGCGAATCTTCCAGATGACCTGTCCGTACAGCAAGGTCATAACCCTGGCTGACGATGTCCACGATCTGGTTGTCGAAATTAATCGTGATATTGAGCGCGGGGTAACGCTGCGCATATTCGCGGACCAACGGGCCGATGAATTTCTCACCCAGCGCATGTGAGCAGGTAAGCCGCAAGGATCCGCGCGGTTCGCCCTGCACGCCAAGCGCGGTAATGGCGTCCTCACGTTCTTCGACGAGGCGCTTGCACCGCTCAAGAAAGATTCGTCCGGTTTCAGTGAGATTGAGCGATCGGGTAGTGCGAAGAAATAATTGGGTTTCGATCCGCTTTTCAAGTCGAGCGACGGATCGGCTCATATGCGTGACGGATGCCCCAAAGCTGCGTGCCCCGGCGGTGAAGCTGCCAGCGGTGGCCACAGCAACAAATTCTTCAATTCCATCCCAGCCGTGGATCATAACCGCCTTCGTTTCGATTATTGCACGTAAGTTATAGTCATTTTCCAAGATAGCTCTTTATCACCCTTCAGGGCAAGGTGTAGGATACCCGGAAAATCTCAGGAGCATACGCATGAAGACTCGCGCAGCGGTGGCATTCGAAGCGAAACAACCCCTCGAAATTGTTGAACTTGACTTGGAGGGCCCAAAGGCAGGTGAGGTTCTGATCGAGATCATGGCGACCGGGATCTGCCACACCGACGCCTATACGCTTGATGGTTTTGATTCGGAGGGCATCTTCCCTTCGGTGCTCGGCCACGAAGGCGCAGGAATTGTGCGCGAAACCGGCCCCGGCGTTGCCAGCGTGAAGCCGGGTGATCACGTCATACCGCTTTACACGCCTGAATGTCGCCAGTGTAAGATGTGCCTGTCGGGCAAGACCAATCTGTGCAGCGCCATCCGCGAGACGCAGGGTAAGGGGCTTATGCCCGACGGTACTTCGCGTTTCAGCTATAAGGGAGAGACGATCTTCCATTATATGGGCTGTTCGACATTTTCGAATTTTACCGTGCTACCCGAAATCGCAGTGGCGAAGATCCGGGAGGACGCGCCGTTCAAGACCAGTTGCTATATCGGGTGCGGCGTGACCACGGGCGTTGGCGCAGTGGTGAATACCGCCAAGGTTCAGCCGGGTGACAATGTGGTTGTGTTCGGGCTGGGCGGCATTGGCCTCAACGTGCTGCAAGGCGCGAAAATGGCAGGCGCGGATCGGATCGTGGGCGTGGATATCAATTCTGACCGCGAAGAATGGGGCCGCAAATTCGGCATGACCGATTTCGTCAACCCCAGGGATGTCGACGATGTCGTGCAATATCTTGTCGGCATGCTTGACGGCGGGGCGGATTATTCGTTCGACTGCACCGGCAATACCGATGTCATGCGCCAAGCGCTGAAATGCTGCCATAAGGGGTGGGGGACTAGCATCGTAATCGGCGTGGCCGAAGTGGGCAAGGAAATCAGCACGCGCCCTTTTCAGCTGGTGACGGGCCGAAATTGGCGCGGCACAGCATTCGGAGGAGCCAGGGGCCGGACTGATGTGCCGAAAATCGTGGACTGGTACATGAACGGCAAGATCCAGATCGACCCGATGATCACTCATGTCCTTACACTGGAAGAGATCAACAAGGGTTTTGACCTGATGCACGCTGGCGAATCCATTCGCAGTGTCATCCTGTTCTAGGATGTCACTTGATCATCGGGGAGAGGAATGATGGCCGAACCAGCAATCTCGGGGAACGACGTTTTTTCGCACGTCTGCGTGGGAACCGATAACCTCGTCGCCACAAGCGCATTCTACGATGCAACGCTCGCTCCGCTGGGCATTAAAAACATGGGGCCATTCGGCGATAGGATCATCATTTACGGCAAGGACAAGCCGGCGTTTCTGGTGCTTCAGCCCAGCAATGGGGAACCTGCATCAGTCAGCAATGGGGCAACATTAGGCTTTTCCGCGAAAACCACAGATGAAGTCGATGCGTTTCACGCCGCAGGCCTTGCCAATGGCGGGACGGATGAGGGCTCGCCGGGACCGCGTGGCCATCTGCCGGGCTCCTATGCCGCCTATGTGCGCGATCCCGCGGGCAATAAGATCTGCGCATTTACTTTCACCGAATAAGATTTGGAAACCAGGACAATCATGACGATGGAGCAAATTAGTGCAAACCTCAGTCACGGCGGCATGCAGGGTGTCTATTCGCATCAATCGAGCGAGACGGGGACAGAGATGCAATTTTCCGTCTATGTTCCTGACCATCAACAGGGCGCGAAGCTACCGGTGCTCTGGTACCTGTCCGGGCTGACCTGCACTCATGCCAATGTTACCGAAAAGGGCGAATACCGGGCCGCCTGCGCGAAACACGGTATAGTTTTCGTGGCGCCGGATACTTCGCCCCGCGGTGATGATGTTCCCGATGACGAGAGCTATGATTTTGGCAAGGGGGCGGGCTTCTATGTCGATGCCGCGCAAGAGCCTTGGGCAAGGCATTTCCAGATGCGCAGTTATATCGAGAGCGAATTGCCCACTCTCATTGCGCAGCAATTCCCGGTCGACATGCAGCGGCAGGGTATCACCGGGCATTCGATGGGTGGGCACGGCGCGCTCACCATCGGCTTGCGCAATCCGGACAGGTTCCGCTCGGTCAGCGCCTTTTCACCGATTGTCGCGCCTGCCCAGGTTCCATGGGGTGAAAAGGCGCTGAGCAGTTATCTTGGGGATGATCGATATCTATGGCGGGAATATGATGCCTGCGCATTGATAGAGGATGGCGCACGGCTTCCTGATCTGCTGATCGATCAGGGCATGGCGGACAATTTCCTGGGCGAACAGCTCAAGACCCATCTGCTGGATCAGGCAGTTGCAGATGCCGGGATTCCTGCAAACATCCGCATGCATCCCGGTTATGACCATTCCTATTACTTCATCTCAAGCTTCATGGACGAACATGTCGGCTGGCACGCAGAGAGGCTGAAGGAATACGCTTGATGGCCCGCACTTGATGGGTTGAAAATCCGGAGAAATATGGCTGAAATGCCGTGTCTTTCTGGCCGGAAGGAGGAATCATATCAGGGCCGGGCAGGCCCAATGGTAATTGGACCTGCCCGGCCTTTTTTCCGATTTTTGTCAGGACAGAAACGGCTCATAATTGTCCGAGAAAATATCACGCCCGATGATGAGCTTCATGATTTCTGAAGTCCCTGCAAGGATCCGGTTGATCCGAGCATCTGTAAACCGCCGGCAGATCTCAAATTCGCGCATATAGCCAGCGCCACCATGTAGCTGAACGCCTTCATCGACCATGCGCCATTCCAGTTCGCTGGTCACAAGCTTCAGTCTGGCAGCTTCCGCCGGCTGCAGCTCTCCGGCATTATGTTTCTCCACGCAGGAATCCAGATAACATTGCGCTGCATGAAGATGCGCATCCAGTTCGGCGAGCTTGAATTGTGTATTCTGCATGTCCGCTATGCGCTTTCCGAAAGCCTTGCGTTCGAGCACATAGTTTCTTGTCAGATCGAATACCCGGTGAGCGTTGCACATATAGCTAACCGAACCGATCAGGCGCTCTTCCACCAGGCCTTGCATCAGATAATGGAAGCCCTTGGTCGGATCGCCGAGAATGTTCTCTTTCGGCACTTTCACATTGTCGAAAAACAGTTCTGCAGTGTCCTGCGCGACCAGGCCCATTTTTTCCAGATTTCTGCCACGGCGGAAGCCTTCCATTCCGCGCTCTACGCACATTAGCGCCATTGAACGCGGGTTTTCCGACCCCCCTGATTTTGCTGCAACGATGACAATATCGGCATTGATCCCGTTGGAGATATAGATCTTCGATCCGTTCAGGAGGAAATGATCGCCCTTATTCTCAATCGTGGTGTGCATGGCAGAAAGATCGCTGCCGGTATCTGGTTCTGTCATGGCGACGGCAAGTATAGCTTCACCTGACACGGCCTTTGGCAGGAATCTTGCCTGCTGCTCTTCAGAGCCGAAACGTCTCAAATATGGTCCGACCATTCGGCTATGGAGGGTTGGAAACCACTCGCCGCAATCGGCGCGTGCGACTTCTTCCATGACGACCTGTTCATATCGGAAATCGTCATCCCCGATGCCGCCATACTCCTCATCGGCCCAGATCAGTAGAAATCCATTTTCGCCAGCCTTTCTGTAGATTTCCCGATCGACGATGCCTTCGGCACGGTACGCTTCCATGTTCGGGGCAACCTCACGTTGCAGAAAGCGACGAAACGCCTCACGGAAGGAATTTTGTTCATCAGTAAATTCGCGCATGTCTACTGCCTTGGATAAGAAGAAAATTAGTAAAAGATTAGCTGGTGAGTGCTATTTATAATCATTGTGGGGTTCGATAGGAATTAGATCTTCGCGAAGCTTGGTTTTGACAATCTTATTCAAAGTCGCGCGCGGGAAATCTTTAACAAAGATGATTTCTCGTACGATTTTAAAATCTGCAAGATCGCGCTTGCAGGCTTCAATTATTGAACTTTCGACATCATCTTTATCGCCGTCCTTGGGGATCACGAAAGCTACGGGGACTTCATCGAACATGTAGTGCTTGCGGCCGACGACGGCACATTCCTCGACCAGTCCGGTCTTCATGATGACGGTTTCAATTTCCGATGCTGCGACGTTTTCCGCGCCAACCTTCAGCATGTCTTTGTCCCGACCGAGGAAGAAGAGATAACCATCTTCATCAATCGAAATCATATCGCCGGTATTCATCCAGCCGCCCTCGTCCACTGCATTGCGAGTGGCATCCGGATCATTGAAGTATTCTTTGAACAGAGAGACGCCGGGAACGCCCCGCGCGAATAGATTGCCCTGTCCGCCAGGCCCCACGGGATTGCCGTCATCGTCACGTATTTCGATATCATAGCATGGAGCGGCACGGCCGATGGAGCCTTCAGGCGGCGGCTGGTGGGGGTCGGTTACGATACCTTGCGTAATCGTTTCGGTCATGCCCCATGCGCAGACCACTCTGATTCCGAATTTATTGCGTATTGCTGTGGAATATCCGCCCACCATCCAGAATTTGTAATGATGGCCTTTCGGCACATCGCGCTGCATCAGCGGGTAGATCAGGAAAGGTATGACAAATGTCCATGTGCATTTGTTGCGTATGGAAACCTCCCAGAAGCGGGACACAGACAGGCGTGGCTGCAGGACAATCGTGCCGCCAGACCAAAGGGTTGTCATGGTCGAATACGACACGGCGTTGATGTGAAAGAGCGGAGAAAAAACAAGCGCTGCATCGTCACTTGTGACGCTGAAGTTGCGCGCATTCATCTGTGCGCCCCATATGAAATTGCCGTGGGTCAGCACTACGGGCTTGGGGCGTGAAGTCGTGCCTGACGTAAACTGGATCAGGAAATCTGCGCTCGCATCCGGACTGCGGCCTGGCGGCCGGGGCCGGGGGCTAAGGCATGATTCAAAGGACACATAACCAGAGTGGGAAAAGTCTGGCTGCTCGCTGCCGGAATTGTCCTTGGTGACAATCACGAAGGCAAGATCCGGGGCGGTTTTACTAATCAAGGAAGCAAAGGCAGGCTGGGTGATGGCAGCGGTTATTTCGGCCTTCTCGACATAATATTCGATATCCCGTTCAACAGAGCGCGTGTTTGTTGTCACTGCGACTGCGCCAATTCGCGCACATGCGAACAATATAATCATGAATTCGGGACAGTTTTCCATGTGGACTAGTAATCTGTCCCCTTGAGATATTCCCCGCTCAACAAGGGCGGATGCGAACCTGTCGGCGCTCTCCCTCATCTCTTTATATGTCCAACTGTTCGGAGCGCCTTCAAAAGGCTCCCAGATGAGAAATGTCTTATCCGGAGTTCGCTCAGCCCATTTGTCGAGTATCCAGGCAACATCTTGTCCATGAACCATCAACCGTTGCGAATCTGCAATACGAGCAAGAGTAGTACCAGGGTCTTCAGACAGGCGTGATGTCATTTTGATCTCCTCCACTTTGCGGCCTTTTAGATTACGTTTCTATGGCCTTTTTAATCACGTTGCTTGTTCCCTTGAGTAGCTGCTTTTGCGTCGTTTTGATATTTGCAAAACGCATATCATCTATTTTGAGAAGGGGAGTATGTTCTGACTGAAACTGTTAGATAAGAAGTGACGACGTTCCGTGAAGGCACCGGTTTAGGGGGCACTGAACAAAGCGAGATGGTTTGAGATTTCACGCGGCGGCGAAAGATAAAAAATAAAGAAATGCGCAGTGACAGGCTGCAGCTATATAATGCGGGAGGAACGTAACATGTCTTGGAAACGAAATGCATTGTGCCTTGTGTCAGGCACGGCATTGGCCGCTGCGCTGGCGACAACCGCGCATGCTCAGCAAACTACTGCCACAGAGCAGGAAGCCGAACAGCAGGATTCCGAACGGCAAGATAGAGGCGCACGCCGCGCCTCCGACGCACTCACAAATACAATTATAGTAACAGCCACAAAACGCGCAGGTGGTGTTGCAGTGCAGCAGGCGCCGATTGCGATTACTGCATATGGCGAAGAGCAGCTGGAGGCCATGCGCGTTCGTGATATCGAATCGCTCAGCTACAGCCAGCCCAATGTCTCGCTTGAAGATGTGGGTTCCATTCAGGGCACCGCAAATTTTTCTATTCGCGGACTTGGCATAAACAGCTCTATTCCTTCGATAGATCCTACAGTCGGCGTCTTTGTTGATGGTGTTTATCTTGGCATGAATGCGGGGTTGCTCTTTGATACATTTGACCTCGAGGCAATTGAAATATTGCGCGGGCCGCAGGGGGTATTGTTCGGTCGCAATGTAACCGGTGGTGCGGTCTTGCTTCGCACGAAGGGGCCTACGGATGAATTCGAGGCAAGCGCAAAGGCCACACTGGAAACAGGGCTGAGCCAGACCTATCAGGCATCGGTTTCCGGACCGCTCGCTCCCGGCGTTTTGAACGCCAAGATTGCCGCCTATTACAATCACGATGATGGCTATTTCACCAATGAGCTTGATGGGGAATCACTCGGGGAAGTCGAAACCTTCGTTATTCGTCCGGTGATAGAATTCACCCCGACCGATGCCCTGGAAATCGTGGTTCGATATGAGCACGGTGAGGCCGAGGGGGACGGCACGATCGGCCAGAATCGTGCATTGTACGAACGGGGAACGGACAAGGTGATAACCGACGAGCCCGGCTTCATGGATCACGAGTGGGATTTCGTCAGCGCCGAAACAAACATCGACGTTGGTTTTGGCGATGGTGTGATCACCAATATTTTTGGGTGGCGTAAATACAATTCCTCTTCTCAAAGCGATTTTGATGCGACATCATTGAATCTATTGTTGTTCGGAGAGATCACCGAGCAGGAACAGTTCAGTAACGAGCTTCGCTATTCCGGGCGGTTTTTCGATCGTGTGGATTTGACCGTGGGGGGGTTCTGGTTTGATCAACAATTGAAATATCAGGAAACCCGTTTCCTGTTTCAGGATCCCAGTCTTGCACCGGCTCAGGATGCTGGACTGGTTCCTCCCCCACTCTCGTTTTATGGCGGCGGCATTCAGGACCATAATGTGCTCGGCGTTTTCGGGCAGGCTGCGATTGATCTTACGTCCTCTCTGGCGCTGGATGTGGGATTGCGCTGGAGCCGCGAAGAAAAATCCGTTCAGCTGGCGACAGTCCAGCCCGGACCTGCCTCTCCCGATCTTCTGTCCATTCCGGCAGGTGCCTGTAATATCCAGGCAGGCGATTGCTTCTTCAATCTGAATGCCGATCCTACTTTCCAGCCGGAGGATGACTGGAAAAGTCTGTCGCCTCAGGTTGGCCTGAGATATTCGCTATCCGAAGATGTGCGCCTGTATGGCCATTGGTCCAGAGCGTATCGTTCCGGCGGCTATAATCTGCGCAACACAGTTCCGTCTGCTTCGCCAGGTCCGTTCGATCAGGAGCAGGTCGACAGTTTCGAGCTTGGTTTGAAATCAGAGCCTCTGACTGGTGCAACTCTCAATGTCGCACTTTTCAGGACGACAATTTCCGACATGCAGCGCGAAGTTCTTCTGAGTGATCCAATTCTTGGAACAATTCAGCAGATTGCGAACACTGCAGATGCGGAGATATTGGGGTTTGAAGTCGAGGCGATGTATTCGCCAGTCGACGATTTGGTATTCACCGGATCGGTCGGGCACCTGAGCGCTGAATATCAGGAGATCCTGTTCGACATCAGCGGTGACGGTGTGGTTGATGACAATGACCTTGCCCTGGCTCTGCCGCGTGTGCCGGAGTGGACCTATAATCTTGGCGTCGTCTACGATTATGACATCGTCAGTGCCGGTATTCTTACTGCGCGGGCAAATTTCAGCCACCGCGATAGCCAGGCATTCACTGACAACAATCGCGGTATCTTGAGCGGTGCGGACATTCTTGATGCATCATTGTCATTCGTGACGGGAGATGGAACCCTGCGGTTCACGGTCTTCGGGTCCAACCTTCTTGACGAGATAACCGAGGGATCGGATTCGCAAACGCCATTCCCTCCCGGATCGACAAATGGATCTCATTCGCCACTCAACAAGGGGCGCGTATTTGGAGCTTCGGTGAAGGTCGAATTTTAATGACGCAGCAGGGCGTGGTGGAAGGCGGTACGAAAGCTTTTTCGTCGGTGCGATTACCACGCTCCAATTGCACGGATAAAAATAAGGAGGATGTGCTTCATGTCATTTGAAGGAAGAGTCGCGCTGGTTTCAGGCGCAGGCAATGGTCTTGGTAGATCGTATGCTTTGATGTTCGCCAGTCTGGGCGCGCGCGTCGTGGTCAATGATTACGGGACGACGCTGGCCGGCACAGGGAGCGACAACACGCCTGCACAAAAGGTTGTAAGCGAAATAGAAAAGGCAGGCGGCCAAGCGGTGGCCAATTTTGATACAGTTGAAGACGGAGCCCGCCTTGTCGAAACTGCGATGGATACGTTCGGGCAGCTTGATGTAGTGGTAAACAATGCCGGTTTCCTGCGCGATACATCTTTTCACAAGATGGAAGAGGGCGATTGGTTCGATGTTATCAACGTCCAGTTGAACGGGGCTTTCAAGGTAAATCGCGCGGCATGGCCGCACTTGCGCGACCAGAGTTATGGCCGGATCGTCAATACCGCCTCCGCCGCTGGGATTTACGGAAATTTCGGGCAGGTCAATTACAGTTCGGCAAAGCTGGCCCTGCACGGCATGACACAGTCGCTCGCCATAGAGGGGCGAAAGCGCAACATTCTGGTCAATACCGTTGCGCCTGCTGCGGCATCCCGGCTGACTGACACCGTTATCAGTCGTGATCAGGCGACAGGGTTGCGGCCGGAATTGGTGAGCCCGCTGGTCGGCTATCTTTGCAGCGAACAGAGCGAGCAGACAGGCGGACTTTTCGAAGCGGGCGCAGGATGGTTTGGCAAGCTGCGTTGGGAACGCAGCGCTGGCATCGCTCTGCCCGGCGAAATTTCGATTGATGATATTGCCGGCAATATCGGCGCCATCAACGATTTCGACGACGCGACCCATCCTAAGGACATTTCTGAAGCTTTCGCTCCGTTTGGCAAAGCCTTGGGCGCTGTTGTTGCAGCACGATGAGGGGGACGCCAAAGTGATTGACCGGTCCTTTATCGGCTATGAAATGGAGCCTTTCGAAGCGCCCCTGGAAATAGGGCAAATGACCTTGTTCGCCCGAGCGCTGGGGGAGCAAGGATCAATCTACGTCGATGAGAAAGTGGCGCTTGCGCAGGGCTTTTCTTCAATTGTCGCCCTACCGACCTTCCTGATCTGCCTGGGGACCAGGGAAGACCTGACATACGGGCTCTTCGACAAGCTTGGAATTGAGCTTTCCAAATTGCTGCACGGTGAACAGGAATTCTTCCTCGAACGGACTGTATGTGCCGGCGAAATACTGGTCGGCCGCAAGAAGGTGGTGGATATTTACGACAAGAAGGATGGTGCGCTGGAATTCGTAGTCACTGAAATCAGTTATCATGATCAACACGAACGATTTGTCGGAAGTGATAGATGCACATTCGTCATCAAGAACAAGTGACAGGCTGGTGGAAAGATAATGAATGAACAGACAACCGACATCGCGTCTCTGCAGATTGGCGATTCACTTCCATCTATTCAAACGGGGCCCATCTCTCGACATACAATCGCACTGTATGCCGCTGGTTCCAGAGATCTGAACCCGATCCATACAGATATCGATTTTGCCCAGGGCAAGGCCAGACTTCCCGATGTGATCGTCCATGGCATGTTCGTCATGGGCTATCTCGCGCGGCTTGGGACGGCGAATGCTCCGGCAGGAGCGGTGCGTCGGATAAAGACCCAGTTCCGCGCCATGACCAATGTGAAGGACAATTTGATCTGTGGGGGCAAGGTTGTGGGGAGCAAGCTGCATAACGGCTCAAGGATACTCACATGCGCTTTGGAAGCTGCTCGTGAAGACGGCTCTGTGGTGGCGGCCGGAGAGATCGACATCGACGTGGGCAGTGAGTGATCGGCATGCAATTTCTGATGCGTGATCACATTCAGCGCAAAACGCGCCAGGATAAGGACGATAGACTGCAGTATGGCTAAGCTTGATTCAATGACAGGAATAACCGCTTTCGGATTCTATGTCCCATCGTTGAGGCTACAGCGCAAAACGCTGCTGGGTGAGTTTGGCTGGATCAATCCGGGGCTTGCTGGATACCGGCAGGGCGCGCGCGCCGTCTGCGATTTTGACGAGGATGTCGTTACATTGGCGGTGGAGGCTATACTCCAGTCGCGCAGTTACACAGCGCTGGCCGATATTTCGGCATTGTTCATGGCTTCGAACAATTTTCCTTTTGTCGACCGCCTGAATACATCAATTGTTGCTGCTGCATGCGGCATGCCCAACATGCTTGAAGCTGTCGATGTCGCAAATACGCAGCGCGCCGGGCTTTCTGCCTTCCGAATGGCGAGGGAATTTTCGTCCAACAATGCTTCCAGCCAGGAAGTCATCTGCGTGGCGTCGGATAGACGGCGCGGCCGGCCCGGCAGCACGGTAGAAATGACGAGTGGGGATGCAGCAGCCGCCTTTGCCTTCGGCAACGAGAATGTTCTTGCACGAATCCTTGCTCATCGCGCGTCCACCGTAGATTTCGTTGATCATTACAGGTCCGCTGGCGCATCGTATGATTATGGTTGGGAAGAACGCTGGATCCGTGATGCAGGTTATCTGAAAATCGCGCCGCCGGTCCTGCTGGCTACGCTAGAGGATGCAGGCGTTTCGCCTGAGGACATTGATCACTTCATCTTCCCTTCAACCATCCGCGGCGTCACCGCTCAATTGGCGGCGGCTGCAGGAATTGCGAAAGAGGCTGTTCGCGACGATTTTCAGGACATTATGGGAGAATCCGGTGTCGCCCATCCTCTTTTGATGCTTGCGGATACCCTTAACAGCGCCGGCGCCGGTGAAAAAATCCTGCTGGCGGGATTTGGTCAGGGCTGCGAGGCTTTCGTTCTGGAAACCACGCCGGAAATCGCCACTATGCCCCGGCGAGAGGGCGTGCGTGCTAAAGTGCAGAGTGATGAGCAGATAGATCTGCCGACAATACGATATCTTTCCTTCAATGGGCAGCTTGACGTGGATTTTGGACCGCGCGCAGAAGCAGATCGCAAGACCTCGCTGAGTGCGGCTTATCGTCATGCCCCGGACCTTGCCCGGCTCGTGGCCGGAAAATGCACGGTTTGTGGAACCGTGCAATTTCCCAAGGCGGCGATCTGCGTCAATCCGAATTGTCGCCATGAACGTGAGCAGGATGACCATTCGCTGGCTCAGGAAGCGGCGAGCATCAGAACGATTACGACGGATTGGCTCGGCTTCTCTCTTAATCCACCAAACCGATATGGCATGGTCGAATTCGAGAGCGGCGCGCGCATGATTGTGAACTTTACCAGCACCGCTGATGAGCCCGCGATCAGCAGCACGATTAAGATGGCATATCGTATTCAAGAGTTTGATCCGATGAGGAATTATCATCGGTATTGCTGGAAGGCGAAACCTGATCACGATGAGGCCGGCGGAGAAGAAAAATGACAAGCGGAATTCGTGATAAGGTCGCCATCATCGGCATGGGTTGCAGCAAGTTTGGCGAACGCTTCGATTGCGACGCGCAAGACCTGATGCTCGAAGCCTTTTTCGAGGCGAGGGAAGATGCCGGTATCGGCACGAACGAGATTGATGCGGCCTGGCTGGGGCACGCCATGCCGGAACAGGGCATGGGACCGACAGCGACCCCTGCATCTGTTGCACTTCGATTGCCGAATATCCCCGTCACCCGCGTGGAAAATGCTTGCGCAACAGGGACAGAGGCATTGCGCGGGGCTGTATATGCCGTCGCCTCTGGTGCGTCGCGAATGGCATTGGCGATTGGCGTGGAGAAGCTGAAAGATACCGGATTTGGCGGTCTGCCGGAATTCGATTTTGGTCCCCGCGCTAATCTCTATGCCCCGTCCATGAGTGCGCCTGGCGGGTTTGCGCAGCTTGCGTCTGCCTATAGCGCTAAATACGCGATTGACCCTGCTGACGTGAAGCGCGCGATGGCGCATATCTCTTGGAAAAGTCATGAGAATGGCGTGCTAAATCCGAAGGCGCATCTGCGCAGGCACGTGGAGATGGACACGATCTTGAAGGCGCCGATGATCGCGGCGCCCCTCGGGCTTTACGATTGCTGCGGTGTGAGTGACGGCGCTGCCTGTGCAATCGTTACCACGCCGGAGGTGGCCGCGAGCCTGAAGCAGAAACATGATTATGTGATGGTAAAAGCTTTGCAGCTGGCAGTGTCCAATGGCGTAGAGGCGTCTCATTCTTCTTGGGACGGCGCGAGCATCACCACGACACGCAATGCTGCCAAGCGCGCATATCATGAAGCCGGGATTAAGGATCCTCGCAAGGAAATCAGCCTTATCGAAGTGCATGACTGTTTTTCGATTACCGAACTCGTCACTATGGAGGACCTCCATATCTCGGAAGACGGTGCGGCTGTGGCCGATGTATTGAATGGATTTTATGATCGAGATGGCGGGGTGCCCTGTCAGATTGACGGTGGCCTGAAGTGCTTTGGCCATCCGATCGGCGCTTCCGGATTAAGAATGGCGTATGAAGTCTATCTGCAATTGCTGGGTAGGGCTGGGGAGCGGCAGATGGAAAACCCCTCCATCGGTCTGACGCATAATCTTGGCGGATTTCCGCATGAGAACGTGAGCGGCATCGGCATCTATGGATTGCCTGAAGCCTGAATAGTGGGACTTTTGCAGTAAATGACCGCGATGGCACGGCGGTGCGGCAGTAATGGCGCAGTCCCGCGTTATTCTCGGCCCAGAGGCACAACTTTCAGGTGGAACGGACCGCACATCAATGGTTCTCTGACGCAGGAAAGAGCGCTAGTCGCAGACACACGGAATTTCCACTGCAATCGGATTGCGCTGCTCAGGTGAATCCGCGAATTCGGTCAAGCGACTGGGCATCGAGTGTGTCGGGCTCTGGACCTTCAAAGCCAAGTCAAACTACACCGCCGAACTGAAGCGGCGGGTAGAAGATGGACGATGGGTATCGAACATCGCGGCAATCGAGCGGGCGTATGGCAGGCCTTTTGGCAGTATCTTGAGCCAAGGCCCATCTATCGAGACCAGACCGCGTTCCATGAAGAGGCCGAGCCGGTCCGCCGCCTCGCGCAGCAATGCTGCCCCAAGCCTTGCACGGCCCTGGCACAGCAACTGTTCGATGACGGCCCCGCGATAACGATCATCGGGGGTGCGTGCGATCCCTCTGCCTGCCGATAGTTCGCCCTGTGAAGAAAGCATGCGGTAACGCCCATTGTTCTTCTCGTTCTGGGAAAGCAAATGCGGGAAGCTGCTGATGGACGACGCGCCCAGCCCTATCAGCACCTCGCTCTGGTCATGAGTAAAGCCTTGGAAATTGCGTTTCAGTGGTCGGTCGAGGGCGGCTTTTGCAAGCGGCTCACCATCCGACCTTGCAAAATGATCGAAGCCGATCGGTGTATAGCCGTGGCCGACAAGATAGGCATATCCGAGTTCGGCCATGGCGAAGCGCGCTTTCTGGTCCGGTAGGTTGCTATCATCGATTGCGCGCTGACGCGGGACGATATGCGGGACGTGGGCGTAGCCAAACAGTGCGATACGATCCGCGCCAAGAGCGCGGGTGCGCTGGAGGGTATCTTCCAGATCATGCATTGTCTGGCCGGGCAGCCCATACATCAGGTCGAAGTTGATAGATGTGACATTGGCATCACGCAACCATTCCACGGTCTGCGAGATACAGTCTTCGGATTGCACGCGGCCGATGGCTTTCTGGCAATGACCCGCAAAAGTCTGCACCCCCAGACTGGCGCGGGAAATGCCCAATTCTGCAATGACTGCTGCCCATTGCGCGCTCATCGTGCGCGGATCGAGTTCGATCGAAACAGTTGGATCGCGTAGAGGAAAATAGTTGCTCAGCGCGCCAAACATTTCGCGAAAATCGTCTGGCGTAATCGCATTGGGGCTTCCGCCGCCGAAAGCGAGCCTGACGACATTGACCTCGCCAGACAATTCATTCGCCACTGTTTCAATTTCGCGGTGCAAAGCTGCAAGGTAGGATTCTAGTCGCTGGCGCTGGCCCACACGGCCCGTATTGCAACCGCAGTAGAAGCATATCTTCTCACAGAACGGGATGTGGACGTAAAGCGAAACATCCCCGCAGGCGTTGCGGAGAGCAGAGCGATAAAGATCGGCATCGATCTCGCCAAATTCAGCGGCGGTCGGATAGCTGGTGTAACGCGGTACAGGCGCTGCGAGCAATTCAGGGTAATAGGTCCACATAAGGGCTTTCTGCGACATTGCCGGGACATCTGTCATTGAGCCAGATCAAACTTTACCGGCAGAACTGCGCACGTTTCTGTAAGCTCATCACAACATCCGAAGTGTCCACGCTGGTGTCGCCGAGCAACTTTGATTGAGGTCAATGCAGGGTGGAAAGCCGCCTATTACTGGGGTGTCTGACGTTGCAGAAATCCTCGGTCGCGCGGTGCGATCACTGCAGCGAGAAGGATTATCGCAATGAACAAGTTGTTTGTGGCACCCCTCGCCGGGCTAGCTATGCTGGCGGCGCCTGCAATGGCGCAGGACGACGTCGGGAAACTCCAGGTCAAGCTGCTGGGAACCTATGTCGCGCCCGATGGCGAGATCACCGATGTCAGAACGGACATCGTGGGACTGCCCGCAGCCACTCAGACCGAATCGAGCGACAATTTTGTTCCGACCCTCGCGATAGAATATTTCGTGACGCCCAATTTCTCGGTCGAAACTATCTGTTGCATGACACAGCACGACGTCGATGCGACCGCCGGATTGCCGGGCGCGGAACTGGCGTCCGACGCGAAACTCATTCCGGCCACTCTGACCGCGAAATATCACGTCGATCTCGGCGGGGTGAAACCTTACGCTGGTATCGGCGCGACCTATTTCTGGTGGGTCGATTCCGAACCAGGAGCGGGCACCGTCCCGCTGGGCGTCACGCGGACCACTTTGTCTGACGAGTTCGGCCTGGTCCTTCAAGGCGGGGCAGATATCGCTGTTGGCGCAAGCGGGCTCGGCGTGACATTCGATGCCAAGCGCTATTTTGTCGATACCACAGCACGCTGGTATGCGGACAACACGCTGGCCATCGAAACCGAGCACAAGCTCGATCCATGGGTCATTAGCGCGGGTCTATCCTACCGTTTCTAGCGAAGCTGCAGGATCTGACGTTGTGATCTCTGCCTGATCCCCGGTATGTGCGCCGGGGACGTTCCGAGAATACTGTGTCATACGAAACGAGTTTCGCGCCATCGGTCCGAAGCCCGCAGATCAAGCCATATACCATCCCGATGAACAATGTCGTCGTTGGACTGGACGCTGGGCTGGAAGAAGACGTTCGCTTGGCGCGAACCATCGCCGAACGCTTCGGCCCGGTAACAGCAAAGCACTGCGGGGTGTCGAAATTCGCAGACCTGACATTTCCATCCGACGATGAACTTGCGGCCATGAGGCAAGCGCCCAACACGGAAACGTAAGTCGGACTAGTGATCGCGAATCACGCCGAAATCGCGCCAATTCTATCAACGTCAACTTGTGGGACGGCGCGACTTTCCTTCATAAAAAACCGTAAAATCAACGGCCTATGAAGGAAGGTGGCGGAGACGGTGTCCGGCCTATATCTGAAATAACGATTTGATATCAGATCGATATGTAGATTTCAGAGTTCACCAGACCCACACTCAGACCCACACTTTCGAGTGGATGCAAGCGGACATCCCGAGATCGTGGGGGTTGGTTACCAACCATAGCGCGAAGGGTAAAAGCCCTTATCATCGTCTGGTCCAAACACGTGTTCAGCTTCGAACAAAGCCTCGAACCCTTCGACACTTGAAGTCCGCTCGGCTCGCTCGACGATTGCATTGAGCCAGTCAAGAAACTCGTTGGAACGCGGCGAGGAAGTGGCTTTGAGTTCCTCAGTTAGTTGGCTGGCTAGACGGCGCAGCCGATCGCGTTTCTCAACCCGCTCGAATACGAGTTCAAGCACCTTGAGGCGCCGGTCTTCGATATAGGCTAGCCGTCGAGCCTCGTTGCGCCGACGTGCCTCTTCTTCCGCACGGATTCGGTCTTCTTCGGCCCTTCTGTCATCCTCGCGCTTGGCAGCGGCCAGAACGGCAAGACCAACGGCGATATCGTTCGCCATGTTTTCCACGCGCTGGATCTTGGCATCCTTGAAGGAGCGGCGAAGAGCTGACGAGTATCGCAGATAGAGATCGAACTCGAACGATACTTTGCCGGTCGGTGCGTAATCCCATTCTGGCCAATGGCTTAATAAGGAAAAGCTCGGGGCGTAATCCCAATCGTTCCGTGCCCAGCGCCGCTCCGGCCGTTTTCGTTCCTTCTCTTGCTTCGCCAATTCCTCGGGCGTGGGCTCGTGCTGCGACCGCTTAACTGCTTCCTTTAGATTGAAGGGGACAATCACATTTCCGTCCGTGAACGCGGCGCGGTCACCCTTGCCGCTGAGTTCAAAGCCTTGGATCTGTGCTGCCGTGACTATTCGGTTGAGCGATAGCTCGATCCGATCGATTGAATCCGGCGCGATCTCCACGTCGATCAAGCCGGACTGAGCGAGCTTCACCAATCCCCGTTCGTCGGGCTTTGCCTTGCGCAACTTGGCCATCGATCGCGTTACGATGGAATGTTCCTGATCGACCTTTTTGGGATCGAATGCCGAGGCCCGAACGCGGGCCTCTTCGCGCATTTGCGCGACGGAATCGGGCTCGTTGCGTAGCTCTCCGCCAGCAATGTTGATCGTATCGGAAATGCCCGACTTCAGCCTGGGTAGCGGTGTTCGTTTGACCTTCTGGCCCGCTGCATGTTTTGCCCACCATCCCAGCGGAGGGTTGGGCACATTGTGCTTGCGACAGATTTTGTGCAAGGCCACGTCAGAAAGACCGAATTCCTTGGCCAAGTGCGTCATCGGCTTGGACCAGACGAGCTCATAGAACTCGGAGCGGGTGAACTGTCGTGCCATGAGCTAACTTCGCCTGATTGCGTCCATCCGTTTGTTAGGCGTCATCTTGAGCAACGAACTCCGCCCTTGCGGGATCGTAAACGTGCTGCGTGACAGTACCGTCACTGATCCGTGACACCAATTCGTTGATGATCGCGAGCGGGACAAGGAACCACTCGCGCGGCTGTACAGTTTTGCCAAATCGATCGCCTGCAGAAAGATCAAGGCGGGCAGGCCCGAGCGCACGATGGATCAGCCGTTCGAGCTTGGTCCGGTTGATGTTGAAGAGCTTGTACTCTGCCACGACTTCGACGTCCGCGAGCATGAAAGTCGGATCGTTACGCGCGTTGGCAATCCGGCTGAGGACCGGCTGCCCTGTAACACCGATCTTATGGATCAGCTCGCGATGCTCGTCGACGTAGGGGTGCGACGATTTGCTTCGGAGTACATAGATCGTGCCGCTCTCCAGATCGTCGGGCTCAGCGGTGTCTCCAAAAAGCGGTCCTGCGCTTTGCTCGCTCACGCGCCTAGCGGACTCGTCCCGATAGAGCGACTTCTGGAATGAGCGTGAAAGGACCGTCGCCTCGGTTGCGTTGTCATATATGACCCGGACACGGCGATCAGCCCGCTCATACTGAGTCGTGAAGGCGTCGGTCGAGGCGGCGATGTATGCGAGTTGCCCGCCGACGATGAAGAAATTTCCCGGCTGGATTTCGGCCAGTGTGACCTCGGAATTGCCGAGCGCCTTGGCCTGTCTGCTACCGGCCTGCAGATCGACCTGCACCGCCTCGAACCTGTCTCTTATACACATCTCCGAGCCCACGAGACTAGGCATGATCTCG